>Ga0326728_10003176_pt1 | contig 52038 bp, 48 predicted proteins | sample MB3enrmetagenome_FD_207602 | JGI IMG/M metagenome (GOLD analysis project Ga0326728, IMG submission 207602) | Lab enriched peat soil microbial communities from McLean, Ithaca, NY, United States - MB31MN | ecosystem: Environmental > Terrestrial > Soil > Wetlands > Peat | place: USA: New York... | reverse complement strand
AGGGGTCGTGGATGATGCCGGAGGCGTGGAAGATGCCTGGGGCTGGTTTGCCGGCTGCGTGGCCGTGTTCGTCCCTGATTGCGGAGCGGTATTCCCCGTGGAGGTTGTCTGGGCCGGAGGCTGACTCGAATTGGTTGGCGCATGCTGGGTGGAATTGACCGCGGGCTGGGTCGTGGTATTCGCCGGCGGCTGCGTGGTCGCCTGGAGGTTCGGGATGTTATACTGCTCCAGGGTGATTGTCGGCGCTCCGGTTGAAGAGGGGTATGACTGTTGCAGCAGCAGGCCGCTCGCCATGTCGTACACCTGCGTGGTCGGCGTGCCGTACTGCAAGCTCTCCAGCGTGATGGTGTTCCACGAAGTGCCGTCAAAAGTCTGCGCGCCCTCTGCCGTGACGCTGTAGTTGCCTATGCTGCCCCCTGCCGAAGCGGATGAAAGGATGGCCGGGTCAATCCAGAACTGCCCTGACTCTGCGCTGGCATTTTCGTCAAAGGTGCTCGGAGTGCCGGATGCGATTGTCTGGCTCACTACGTCCGTCGTGCTATCCCTGCTCTGCACGGTGAACGCGTAAGGGCCACCCGTCCCGGAATAAGTCACGCTCGCGCCGTTATTCACCCACGCAGGGGCTGCTGGATAGCCGAGCGCGAACAGGGCCAGCAGGAACATCAAGGTCTTGGTGTGCATAGTATCGCCTTCATGACAATGCATCCTACTCTGCTTACATGTTAAAAAAGCTGAGCCCGACCGAGGAAAGCGGACGGGGTGCACGGTGCCCTGTTACAGCTCTACGCTTTCGCCGAGCGCAGGGATGTGTGTGGTGAACCCGATTTGCCGCAGGCTCGTTTCCAGCGCCCTGGATGCCGCCGCTTCCCCGTGGACGATGAAGACCTTCTTCGGTTTTTTCCGGAAACCGCACACCCATTTCACTAGGCCGCCCGAATCGGCATGGGACGAGAAGCTCTCTATCTGGTCCACCCTTGCTTTCACAGCCACTTCTATGCCCATCATCTTCACAATCTTCGCGCCTTCCAGAATCACCCTCCCCAGCGTTCCCTCGGCCTGGTAGCCTACGAAGAGCAGGGTGTTCTGCGGGTTCCAGAGATGGTACTTGAGGTGGTAGCGGATTCTTCCTGCCGTGCACATGCCGCTTCCGGCTATTATTATGCACGGTTTCTCATAGTCGTTCATGGACATCGAGTCCTCGCTGGTCTTGAGGAACTTCAGCTTCCCGAAAGAGAACGGGGCCTTGAACTCTTTTCTCAGGGCCGGGGAGAAATAATCCATGTGGCTGTTGAATATCCTGGTGGCTTCGCTGGCCAGCGGGCTGTCCAGGAAGACCGGCTCATTTGGAAAAGACTTACCGTTGTCCATGCGGTGGAGATAATAGAGGAGCTCCTGCGTCCTCTCTATGGCGAAGGAGGGTATCATGAGCAGGCCACCTTTCCTGAACGTCTCCTGGACCTCCTTTGTGAGCAGCTGCTCCCGCAGGCCTGTTTCCCCGTGTTCCCGGTCCCCGTAGGTGGATTCCACCAGCACGTAATCCGCATCCTCGATTACCGCCGGAGCGTCCAGGAGCGGGGTATCGCCCTGCCCCAGGTCCCCGGAGAAGACCAGGCGGGTGGTCTTCCCGCCTTCGGTGGCTGAGAGCTCTATTATGGCCGAGCCGAGGATGTGCCCGGCATTCCTGAACGTCATGGTAAGGTTGTCCGTGAGCGCATAAGGCTTGTCGTAGTCCACCCTGCGGAACAGCTGGCACGCGGTCTTCACGTCATCTGGCTCATAGAGCGGTTTCCTCGGCGGAAGGCCTGTCCGCAGGCGGCGCTTGTTCTCGTGAGCGGTGTCGTCCTCGTTCACCCTGGCCGAATCATCGAGCATTATCTTCGCCAGGTCCGTTGTCGGAGGGGTTGCGATTATCGTGCCCCTGAAGCCCCACTTGGCCAGCTTCGGTATCAGGCCGGAATGGTCTATGTGGGCATGGGTGAGCAGGAGGTAGGATATATCCTTCGGGTCGAAGCCGAACTGCTCGTAATTCAGCCGCGTGGTCTCCTTGGTGCCCTGGAACATGCCGCAATCCACGAGAATCTTCTCCCCTGCCGCTTCGAGCAGGTAGCACGAACCGGTCACCATGCCGGCAGCCCCGTGGAAAGTAAGTTTCATGATGTGCCTACCTGCTGATTGTTTAAAATATTGCCTGATGGCGGCCTTGCCTGGAGGCTGGCCTGAATCCGCGCCTGGCAGTGTCCGGCGGCTCTAAAGATTTATAATTCGCAACGGATAATCCGTTTCCATGAAGCTCAATCCGATAAAGCCAAGGGACGTGAAGGGGATTCTTGCCGCGGCGGTCATGCAGGGGCAGGCGCTGCCGTTTCCGGAAATAACGCGTTCGGTGCGCAAGGAGGAATTCTCCGGCAAGGCAGGCCAGTTGCTCGCCATCGATACGAACGGGAAGGCGGCTTTCAGGAAGTTCGTCCTCTACGGCCTCGGCGAGAAGAAGGACTTCCGGGCCGACTGCCTGCGTCGCTTCGGCGGCGCTGCAGTGCGCTATGCAGCCGGGGTGAAAAGCCCGTCCGTGGCTGTTTACGCCATGCTGAAGCCGGCGAGGGATGCCGCCCGGCTGATATGCGAGGGCGCGATACTCGCCAACTACAGGCCGGTCAAGTTCAAGACGAAAAAAGACGATTATTCCGAAGTGGAGGAACTCCGGGTCGTAAGCCGCGAGCCGCTGGGCGAGGTGCTGGAGAAGGCGGCCATACTCGCCAACGCGCAGAACTACGTGCGCGACATAAACGAGAACCCGGCGAACATAGCGACGCCCCAGCTCCTGGCGCAGGAGGCGCGGCAGCTCGCGAAAGAGCGGAAGCTCGGCGTGACCGTTTTCGGGAAAAGCGACCTCAAACGGATGGGCATGAACGCGATTCTTGCCGTGAACCAGGGGAGCGCGCTTCCGCCCGTGTTCGTGGTCCTCGAATACAACCGGCAGAAGAAGGGCCTCCCGCTCTACGCCGTCGTCGGCAAGGGCATAACCTTCGACAGCGGCGGGATATCGCTCAAGCCCGGCAAGGGCATGCAGGAGATGAAATACGACAAGACAGGCGCGGTCACCGCGATGGGGATAATCAAGGCCGTGAGCGAGCTCGGGCTTCCGATACGGTTAATCGCCGCATTCGCAGCCACGGAAAATCTTCCCTCGGGGAGCGCGCAGAAGCCGGGCGACATAATAACCGCCTACAACGGCAAGACAATCGAGGTCCTGAACACCGACGCGGAAGGGCGGCTGATTCTTGCTGATTCGCTCGCATACGTGGCGCAGATGAAGCCTCTGGTCATGATAGACCTGGCTACGCTCACCGGCGCGATGATAACCACCCTGGGGCATAACCGGATGGGGCTGTTCTCAAACGACGACCATCTGGCGAAGGTCATCTACGACTCTGGCGAAAAGACGTTCGAGCGCGTGTGGCGTTTCCCGCTGGATGGCGAATACAGGGAGATGAACAAGGCGGATTTCGCGGACATAAAGAACATGGGCAGCGAGACCGGCGAGGCCGGCTCGATAACCGCGGCATGCTTCCTCTCCGAATTCATAGGGGACTGCAAGTGGGCGCACCTGGACATCGCCGGCGTTGACAGTATCGGCGGCCCGCACGGCTATCTGGAGAAGGGCGCGAGCGGAATCGGCGTGCGCCTGGTCGTCGAGTCGCTCAGAAGGCTGGCCAGGAAATAGTGCGGTCATATGCGTTGCCGTCATCTCAGTCTTCTATGATCCTGCACGTGTGCGACGAGCCGTTGTCTGGCATGAAATAGATCGCAGCTTTGGTATTCCCGGCTTTTTCTATTATTGTCCCCTCGAAAACTACTTTTGGGATGGCAACCAGGACGCTTTGCAACTCGTCGGCAGCATTTTCATTCGTGCTGCCTTCCATGCTGAGCATCATGAAGTAGTTTGCACCTTCGCATTGCCATTTCCTGGCTTCTGGAATCAGTTGCTGCCCGTCATTCCCTATTATCCTCGCCCCTTCCTTTACATCCACCACTTCGCATATCCTGAATCTGATTTTCCCTTCTATGAGCGGTTCGAAGTCAGGCTTCCATGCTTGTTTTTTGCTCTTGAGCGCAGTGGTCATGAATGCATTAGCTACGCCTGCCTCTGCGCATGTCGATTTGAAAAAACAATACGCCCTGCCAATCGCCATCGTGCATCCGCCCTGCTCTTGCATTCATACTCCGTTGTGCATACAAATATTTATAACCATGAACTACCAACAAATACCCATGAGCCTCCGGACGATTCAAGGCAGAAACAGGGGCGGCAGGACGCTGGAAGTATTCGGCGCCGGAGGCCTTGGCGTGCTGGTGGACAAATGGCACGTCAACATCCGCTTCGCGCGGGAGGACCATTCCCGGCTTCCGGGAGACTGGAAAACCGTTGAGATGCTGGAGAAGAACGGCCGGCTTCCCACGAAGGCGGTGTGGGCGAATCTCCACATCATGCCTGCGGTCCGGATGCTTGGCCACATGAGGGCCTCCTACGCGGAAGAGCGCATGGAACTCGAAGCGCAGTGCAAGGTCCTGCACCGCATCAACCTGGATATCGGCAAGGGAACCGGCCAGACCATCTGGAATGCGCTCGTTTCGCTCGCGAAATTCGACGATTCCGCCCTGAAATCGAAACACTCCGCAGTGAAGGCCATAATCGCAGAGGCCCGCCTTGAGGAAGCCTGCAAGCTGCTTGACGATGCCAGGGAACTGCCTGCCGATAAGCGCGCGCTGAAAACCAACGATGCGAGAGCGGTCCTGGTCTCCCTTGAAAACCGCCTGGGCAAATGGAGGCTCGAGAAGGTAGACCGGCTTTTTACGCGCACTCTGCGCAGGGAATGGCTCCTGCGCCTCGAGCGGGACAACTGGATGCTCTCCAGGCTCGGATATTTCGCTGCCAATCCGAAGCGGATGCGCGAGTACGAGCAGGTCGACCAGGTAAAGCTCGATGTGCTGGCGCGGATAAAGGCCATGATGGACACGGCTGCGCCGAAGCAGGAGATTTTCGCGTACATGAGGGCGATGAGCCAGTGGTTTCGCGTTCCCCAGCGGAACGGACTCCATGCAGAGGACTACGTATATAGTTTCGAGCACGGCATCAAGCCGGGCGATGCATGGAAAGTCGACTATCTCATCGGCCACTACCGCTGGCTCTGGAGTTTCATAAAGCAGGGCATGCGGGAAAAGGCGCTCAAGAAGCTGGAACAGCTCGAAGTCTTCGTGCGAGCCAACAAGCCCGGGTTCATGCTGGACGAGCTGAAAAAAGACGTGGACCCGTACCTCCGGGGAATCATGAAGCCCTTCGGGCTGGCGGTCAGCGCCTACGACAACTTCGACATCGCAGAAGCATCGCACCAGTTTGCAGCTGCACTCGAAGCGATGAAAAAAGTGATTGCACAATCCAAGCGCGCCTATTAGGCGCCTCCTGATGCGACCCGTCCCGCCTAAGCAGTCTCAGGCCCTGCCTTCTCGCTTTTCACTCCGCGCACTTGAACGACCGACAAATCGTCGAAACGATTTGTGGTCCATTGAACGTTGCGACGTTCAATCGGACGGTCCGTTCAAGGCGCGCATGAAAAACGTTACGCCGTTTCCGGGCCAGCTTTCTCGTTTTTCATGCCGTGGTCGGCTGCCTCGGTGGACCACCAGTTGCCGTACCGTTCCCTGAGCTTCTCCTCTATGCTCTTTGATTCGCGTATGGTCTGGCGTACGTCTTTCTCCTCTATGAGCTCCTTCTTCTCCATCGTGGCGATGTCGCCGGCCATCTTCAATATGCCCGTCAGGTTGCGCAGCCTCAGCGTGAGGCCCTTCGCATTGTCGACCTTGCGCGCGATGTTGCGCGCCTCCTCTATCACCAGCATGGCGGCCGCGTATTCTGCGTGCGGAATCTTGCCGTCCTTGGTTATCTCCTGGGCGATGAACTGCGCGAGCTTCGCCTCGTTCGCCTTGGTGTCGTCCATGTAGGCGTTCATCAGCACTTCGTAGCCGTCGCCGCGTATCCTGGAGCGGAGCGAGGGTATTATCTGCCTTATGTCGTTTATGTTGGAAGCGCCCACGAATATGAAATCGCAGGGCACGCCGTCCACGCGCACGGACGCCCCGCTGCTCTGGGGATTCCTGCCCACTATGGCGAATGCCCGCTCCTGCATGGCCGTGAGTATGTACCTCTGGATGTTTCCGAGCGTAGACAATTCGTCTATGAACAGCACTCCCTCGTGCGCCTCGTGGAGCGCGCCCGGCACCACGCGCTTGTATGCAGGCGTTCCGAGGTCCCCGCGTACCGGGTCCTTGTGGCCGTGGTATGGGTCGTGCCTTATGTCGCCAAGCAGCTCTGTCTCGGTCCCGCCGCTGGCCTGTACGAACGTGGTGCGCTTGAGCGGGATTATGACCTTGCGCCTGGATTTCTGCTCGTATTTCTTCCGCAGTTCTTCCACCTTCTTCATCTCTTCCGGGGTGAACAGCGTTATCCTGCCGTCCACGCCCCTCTCGTATATGAGGACCTCGTCCCTTCCGTTGGGCAGGCGCCTGGTGGCGGTCACGCGCGTCCTGCGTTCTTCCTGCTGCATCTGAGGCATGTCATAGCGTTCGAAGAGGTTGCCGTTCTGGGCCTTGTTTGCTCCGCACTGCGGGCATATCACGTCCGTGAACGAACTGAGCGCCGCGCACCTGCGGCACCTGAAGCCGAGCCTTTCTGCTACGAAGGACGGGGTGTCCAGCGGATGCACTTCCGTGCCCACCTTCTTCTCCTCGTTCTTGTCGCCTTCGTCTTTCCGTATCCGGCCCTCGTCCCGTATCTCCACTATGGGGCGCTCGGGGACCTCTGGATTATCGAGTATCGACACTTCGAAGTGCGGAACAGGCAGCACGCTGGATATCGCCTGCGCTATCATGCTCTTTCCGGTGCCTGGCGGCCCGACGAGAAGAAGGTGCCTGCGCTGGTACGGGACCATGCGTGCTATGCGCACTGCCTCGTCCTGGCCTATTATGCGCTCGAAGGGGTCTTTTGGTATGGGTATGTCCAGAGTATCTTCAAAAGCGGATGATTTGGGCATGGATATATCTCCCGGCACTTATATATAAACGCAGGCCCAGCGGCGCTCACACCGGCAGCGTTGCGCTGCCGGTGCCGTCGCCGGGGATATGTGAACACCGTCACGTTTTTATTTTTTTTCAGACGACGTGCCGGCGGTGAGTTTTACCTGGGTCCGGGTGACCGGAGCCCCAGGCGGTGTTTTTTATGAGACGGCAACTTGGGAACGGACCAAAGGATGAGATGAGAGGCGGGAGTCTGGCCCGTTCCCAGTCTTGCCATCAGCGTGAGAAGAAAACAACCCCAGGTCCTGGTCAGGGCCCGAGGCGTTTCTTGCTTTTTTGCTTACGTTGGGAGGGATAACAAGCCGTGGACGGCGAACCGTCCACGATTGGCGAACAAGTTCGCCAAGGGGGAACGGACCAAAGGATGAGATGAGAGGCGGGAGTCTGACCCGTTCCCAGCCTTGCCATCAGTATGAAGCTGCTTTGCGCAGCATCTGCAAGACTGACTTATTCCGGAAAGAAGTAAACCTTCTTCCCCGCCTGCTGTTTCTGCAGCAGGCCCATGTCGCAGAGGCGGTTCAGCCTCGCGCACGCGGCGTTCTTGCCTTTGTATCTGAATTCCGCACGTATGTCTTCGGCGGTGCACCTGCCGTTGCCGCGTATGAACGCCATTATCTGCTCATCCACTTCGGGCAGTATGGGCTCAATCGCAGGGGTGGATGCGGTGTGCTTTGTTTCGAGCGCGTCGAGTTTGGCCAGTATGTTCTTGAGCAGGCGGTTCGTGTTCTCCCGTTCCTCGAGAAGCCGGTAGACCAGCTCCCCCAGGACCACCGGGTCCCTGAACTTCGCCATGTTCGTCTGGAGGTCGTTTTGGACTTCGCGCGTGAGTGCACTGTCAACAGGTTTATATTCCTTGTCGTCCATGAAATCACCACGTTGTTGGTATGCAAGTGTTGCGATGAAATCACGCAACTGTCATGATGTAATCATGATATATTCTTAAAGCTATCGCTTTTCAATTTTCAGCTACTGGTGACCACGTGAAACCACTTAAATCACTCGCATCCTCGGTCCTCGTGGCATTCCGCAACCGGAACCAGCGGCACCTCCGCAAGCTCAACGACGACATCCTCATCGAGGCGGCCATGAACTTCACGCCGGCATACTTCAACATGGCCATCTACTCCTACGTGCTTTCGAAAATAGTCTCCAAGCCGCGCTTCCTCGGACGGGACTATGATGCGGCGCTGCACGACATCGAGCACGCGCTCCAGAATATCGCAGACGCCATCGACAGCGTATCGGAGCCCGAGCTGCTCACGATGTTCCCTGTGCTGGAGAAGGCAGTCGCGTCCCTGGAGCAGCGAGACCCGCGCTTCGTGGTCGACCTGCTCGCCAAAGGCAAGCTGAAGATGGCCGCCACGCTCTACGCCCAGGGCATGAGCCTCGGAGTTGCCTCCCAGATGACCGGCATGGACAAGCAGGAGATACTCGACTACGCCGGCGAGACGATGATGTTCGACCGCCTCAAGGATGAGAAGCCCATAATGGAGCGGATGAAGATAGCGCGGAAGCTCATAGGGGACTGATATGGAGAGCCACGACATACTCTGCGATTCCGGAGCGCTCATATCGCTCACTGCGGCGTGCCTCGACGGGCTGCTCTACTTCTTCCACGAGAACTACCACGTCCGATTCATCATCCCGCCTTCGGTGGAATACGAGTCCGTGCGGCGCCCGCTGGAATCGAATCTGCGCAAGTATCTTTTTTCCGCCATACGCATCAAGAACGCCATCGATGACGGGGTGGTGGTGAAAGTCGATGCGGATATAGCGACTCAGACAAACCGGCTCATGGATACCGCGAACAACATGTTCTTCGCCCGTGGGAAGCCGCTGCAACTGATACAGCCGGGCGAGACGGAGATGGTAGCCCTCGCCAGAACGCTCGGCATAGAGTATATACTGATAGACGAGCGGACCACCCGCATGCTCATCGAGGCGCCGCTCAAGCTCAAGGAGCACCTGGAGAAGGAATTCGAAGTCAACATCCTGGTGAACAAGGACAACCTGAAATCCCTGACTTCCGAGATATCCCCGCTGCGCGCGCTGCGCTCCAGCGAGATGGTGATGCTCGCCTACGAGAAGGGCTACTTCAGGAACTTCCAGAAGCTGCAGAGGGACGCGCTGGAAGCTGCGCTCTGCAAGATAAAATATTCCGGCTGTTCAATCAGCTACGAGGAAATCAATTCCTATGTGAGCACGGCCGTCCAGCCGCAGGAGTGATTCATTTGCAGCAGTTCCTGGACAAACCACCGGACGGCCGGGTGCATATCGCAGTGGACCACCGCGAGGACGGGAAATTCGACGCGCTGCTCAAATCCCTCGGCGCGGTCGTGGACCGGCGCCCGCTCAGCGTGGGCGATTTTCTCTGCTCCTCGCGTCTGGCTGTAGAGCGGAAGACGCGCGCGGATTTCGAAGCGTCAGTGATAGACGGGAGGCTGTTCAGCCAGCTGCCGAACCTTCTCTCCAACTACGCGCGCGTTGTCATACTCGTAGAGGGAAACGCTGACGAAGGCAGGCTGGCGCGCGCTTCACTCCTGGGCGCATACGCGGCCATCCTTGCAGATTACGGCGCGTCGCTCATCTTCACCGCTGGCATGGAAGAGACCGCCGAGCTCGTGTTCGCATTCGCCAGGCACGAGCAGCTCGGCAGGAAGCAAGCGATGCGGATATACGCGAAAAGGCGCACTTTCACGCCGTCGCAGACCGCCCGCTCGATTGTCGAGTCGCTGCCGATGATAGGCCCGAAGACTGCCAAGGCGCTGCTCAATCACTTCGGCAGCGTTGACGCATTGGCGCGTGCGGCAGAGCGCGACCTGGCGCAGGTATCCGGAGTCGGGAAGAAAAGGGCGAAAGTGATACGGGCCGTCCTCTCCTATGAGTATCGGGAAGAGGACGACAGCGCACAATAAGGCAGCAGCTTATTATTACTTATCCGCGAATGTTGCCGCATGCATATCCCATGCGACGGCCTCCGCATAGGCCTTGACCACGCCGAGGGCGACCTGTCGTTCCTCTCGCATGCGCATTCCGACCATACTTCCGGGCTTTCCAGGCAGAAGAGGATACTGGCAAGCCCTGAGACCCTGGAGCTGGCCGGCTTCGCCTCGGAACCTGTTGCCTGCACAGGCGCGAAACTGCTGGATGCCGGGCACATACTCGGCTCGCGGCAGCTGCTGGTGGACGGCGACGGCATCCGCACCGCGTACACCGGCGACATCTCGCTCAAGCCCAACGTGTTCGGCTGGAAGGCAGAGATACCGCAGTGCGACCGGCTGATAATGGAAGCCACCTACGGCGACCCTTCATACGTCTTCCCTCCGCAGGAAGAGGTCCATGGCATGGTATCGCGCTGGGTGCGCGGCAACGATTCGAGCAACCTGCTCATCGGCTGCTACGAGCTGGGGAAGGCGCAGGAGATGATACGGATACTCAATCGCGAGGGCATCAGCCCGCTCATCAGCGAAAGAGCCGATGCGTTCACGTCTGTCTATAATAAATACGGAGTGAAGCTGGACCGTGTCGTTGTCGGTAGCGAGGAAGCCGAAGAGGCCATGTCCCACCGGTTCGTAGCCATCCTCCCTATGGCCAAGGCGAAGCGGTATTTCGCCTCCAGGCTGGCGCAGGCGTTCGGGCGCAGGACGCTCTGCGCGGTTGCCACCGGCTGGGCGCTGCACCGCCGCTTCGACACGGACGCGTCGTTCCCGCTGAGCGACCATGCGGATTTCAACGACCTGGTGGAATTCGTCGGGCAGAGCGGGGCCAAAGACGTCGAGTTCTTCTGCGGCGACGGCTCCGCAGTCCTTAAAGCGCGGAAACAAGCGATTTTAAACAGTTGATAGCAAGCTTTATCCGGGCACAGCCAATAGGATTCAATTAGGAATAGGTTTTTGATGAAACTTCCCTATTGTTCGAAGCTTCGAACAATGGGCACAAAGAACAATTGTTCTTTGTTGTTTCCTAAAAAGTTTCATGGCCACGGTGTCTTTGAACGGCGCTCCGTTCAAAACCCGCGGCCAGACTTGGAGCATTGCTCCAATCCGATGGCCACGGTGGCGTAATGGTAGCGTGAGTGGCTGTGGCCCTCTAGGCCCGAGTTCGATTCTCGGCCGTGGCCCTTTTCCCTTATTTATTTTTTATACATTATTGTCATCGAAAGTAACTAAAACGTTACTTTTGATGCATAATAGTACTATTTATAAATGATTATGCCTCTATTTATTGTATGAAAACTAAATGGGACTGCCTCTTCGTCCTCTTCGAGCTAAAGGAAGCCAGGGTCGCAGACATCTCCATAAAACTCGATGCAAACCCATCCTCTGTGTGGCAGAGACTAACCGGATTTCTGAAGGCAGGCATCATAACCCTGGAAAAATCCGTTTACAAGCCCAATAAGGATAACGCCGACACGCTTCATATTTTTAACATAATGAAATTCTGCCGGAAGAGGGGCATCAACTATAATCTGTTCCTTAACCGGGAATTTGCGAATATTGTGAAGATTGGTTTAGGCAAGGAAGAAGTCCTGCTTTCTGATTTCAAGGAGTCGAATTACCGGACGGTCAGAAAATATCTCACCTACCTGTCCAGGATAAATCTGCTTTTCGTCGTTTCCAAAAAACCGCTTAAAGTCAAATTTATTTCAGACCCGGTTTTCGATGATGTCCTGGCACTATTCAAAATCAAAAGAGCGGACGATGCACATGTCCAACCTTCCAGTCGTGAAGACGATTACAAAGATATCGAGAAGCTGCTGGCCAAATTCAGGGACCTGAAGAACAACATGGACTTCAGCGATATGACGCAAGAGCAGAAAATCGAATTCACTTCCGCATCGACTCAGCTGGAAGGCAATACGTTCACTCTTGACGAATCGAAAGAGCTGCTTCTCCACGATATCGTTCCACCTGACAAGAAACTGAAAGAAGCCAACGAAGTCAAGAATTACTACGCTGCGGTAAACCACTTATTGAACCATTTAGACCAGCCAATGTCCATCGATTTCATCCTGGATCTGCACCGGATCGTGGTTTTCAATCTGGGGGTGAAGGAAGGCGTTCGGAACGTTGGTGTCTCCATAAAAGGGAACCTCTTCTACAAGGTTTCCCATTTCTCGGAGATATTCCCGAAGCTGGACACGCTATGCAAGAAAATCAATGATTTCCAGGCGAAGAAAAAGAAAGTCAAGGAGGTGGTCGAGTTCGCGACATTTGTCCACAACGAATTCCAGCACATCCATCCTTTCGAAGATGGGAACAGCCGCGTCACACGCCTGCTGTGGAACTACATCCTCATGCGAAACGGATTTCCCCTCATCAATATCTATTCCAATACGCGGGAAGAATACCTCTCCTTGACAAAGCTGGCAAGGGAACGGAATGATGCGAAGCTGAATTCATTTCTGTTGAGGATAATCAAGGATAACCTGTACAAACTAACCAGGATGCCCTGATTTTTTGCTTATGAAAGCCTGGTCTTGTAATCGTCATATCCGAATTTTCTCACGCTGCGGAGCTTCCCGCTTTCCGGCTCGTAAACCGCCAGCGACGGGAGTCCTATGCCGTTGAACGTGGTGTTCTTCACGAACGAGTAGAGGGCCATGTCGAGGAACACGAGCCGCTCGCCGCGTCTGAGCGGCGATTCGAATGAATATTCCCCTATGACGTCTCCGGCCAGGCAGGAAATGCCTCCCAGGCGGTAAGCGTGCCTGAATTCGCCGGGCCTGCCGGCTCCTATCACGTTAGGGCGGTAGGGCATCGCCAGCACGTCAGGCATGTGCGTTTCCGCGGACGTATCTAGTATCGCTATCTCCGCGCCGTTCTTCACGATGTCGAGCACGCTCGCGACCAGCACCCCGGCGTTGAGCACGACCGCTTCCCCTGGTTCCAGGTAGACTTCGACCCCGTATCTTTTCCTGAAACCGGTAATGGTCCGGCAGAGCAGTTCCACGTCGTATCCTTTCCGGGTTATGTGGTGCCCTCCCCCGAAATTCACCCATTTCATCCGCCTGACGTACTTCCCGAATCTTTTCTCGAATGATTCCAGGACGCGCACCAGCACGTCCGCATCCTGTTCGCAAAGCGCGTGGAAATGCAGGCCGGAGACGCCCTCCAGATCCTCGCCTTCCAAATCTTCGGAGCGGATGCCGAGCCTGGAGCCCTTGCCGGCAGGGTCGTACAGCTTCACTTTGACTTCGGAGTGTCCTGGATTCACCCGCAGGCCAGCCTCTATCCTCCTTCCGGCCTCATTGGCCTTTCTTATCCTGCCCCTGTATTTTTTCCACTGATAAATGGAATTGAAGATTATGCGGTCCGAATACCTTATGACCTCCTCCATGCCCTCCTCAGAATACGCAGGGGAGAACGTGTGCACTTCGCCGCCGAATTCCTCGCGGCCCAGCCTCGCTTCGATGGGGCCGCTTGCGCAGACCCCGTGAAGGTACTTCCTTATGAGCGGAAACGTGCTCCACATGGCGTATGCCTTGAGGGCCAGGAGTATCTTCGCGCCAGTGCGCGTCTGCACGGAGTCCAGTATCTCCAGGTTCCGCTTTATCGCCCCGGTGCTGACTATGTAGCAGGGCGTCCGCACTTTGTCGGTGATGCTTTCCGGAAAATCGGCGAGTGCCTGCCCGTAGGTCTCCCGCATGTCCTGGCGGCCGCCTGTTTTTCCCATGGGGTTCACTGCGGAAGCCCGCCCCTGAATTCGGCCGTTATCGAAGGGAGCCCGTGCCTGTCCAGGGCCTCCATCATCGGGTCCGGGTCGAGCTGCTCCACGTTGAAGACTCCCGCGCCCTTCCACGTCCCTTTTATCACGAGCATGGCTGCCAGGGCCGGCGGGACTCCTGCCGTGTAGGAAACCGCCTGCGATTGCACTTCCCTGAAGGTTTCGGCATGGTCGCATACGTTGTAGATGAAAACTTTTTTCTCCTTCCCGTCCTTGAGCCCGTCGAAGACGCACCCGATGACGGTTTTGCCGGTATAGTTGGTTCCGAGCGTGCCCGGGTCCGGGAGCAGGGATTTGAGGAACTTTATGGGGATGACCTTGCACCCGTTGTAATCTACCTCGTCTATCCTCGTGAGCCCGACCTCGTGCAGGACGCGGAAATGCGTCAGGTAGTTCTCTGAGAACGTCATCCAGAATCGTATCCTCTCCAGCCCCTTTATGTTCTTCACCAGGGACTCCATCTCCTCATGCCAGATAAGGAAGCTCTCCTTCGGGCCGACGACCGGGTAATCGAAGGGGAAATGCATGCAGTCCTTGCTCAGGATGGGAGGCGTCTCCACCCACTTCCCGTTTTTCCAGTGCTTCCCGTTGTGCAGGAACTCCCTGAGGTTTATCTCCGGGTTGAAGTTGGTGGCGAATCCCTTTCCGTGGCTGCCTGCGTTGCAGTCCACTATGTCTATGGTCCTTATCCGGTCGAAAAGGTGCTTCTGCGCATAGGCGCAATATACGTTGGAGACGCCCGGGTCGAATCCGCAGCCGAGTATCGCCATTATGCCTTTCTTCCTGAATCGCTCCTGGTATGCCCATTGCCAGCTGTATTCGAACCTCGCCTCCTCCGGCGGCTCGTAGTTGGCCGTGTCTATGTAGTGCACTCCGGTTTCCAGGCATGCGTCCATTATGGTCAGGTCCTGATAGGGTAGCGCGACGTTTACCACCACGTCCGGCTTGAACTCGCGTATGAGCCGGACAAGCTCAGGGACCTTGTCAGCGTCCACCTTCGCTATCTCTATCTCCCGCTTGTACTCCCTGCGTATCTCTTCCTGTATCTTCCTGGGTTTGTCGAGGCTCCTGCTCGCGAGCATGATGCCGCTGAAGACCTCGGGAATCTGCGCGCATTTTTTCGCGACTACGTTGCCGACCCCTCCCGCCCCTATGATAAGAACTCTTCCCATCGTGCATCACCTTTCAAGCCTGTTTTTTCCTGCGACTTCCGCTGCAGTGTCCTGATTTGACTTCTTCCCGCTACTTCTGTTTCATGGCCTCATCATTTAAAAATTTCGTTTTTCTCGTTTTGTGCCATCTTCAGCGCGCCCGGCGCAACCAACGGCCGGCTGCCCATGCAACGGAAGCTTTTTCCTCTTTTCCATACACCCTCATATACATGGCACCGGTACAGAAACAGGTTCGGAACAGGAAGGATGAAGCGCTGGCTGATGCGACTCTGGTGCTCAATTCACTGGACACGGCCCGCTACCAGCCGATATTCCCTGCCGGTGCCGGCGGAGTCGACAGCATCGGCCTCCAGGACTTCTTCTCCGGCAAGTCCCAGGATTTCAAGCTTTTCAACGTGCGTCCGGACGAGGTCGAGCCTCTGCTGGGCAAGACCGTGAATGGCCTGACCGCCGCGCTGGTCAAATTCGATCCTCTGGCCTGGAAAGGCTCCCGGTTCGCTGCCAGGAATATCAGGTACAATAAGGATAACGGCGAGCTGGATTTCACTCTCAAGATAGTGGACATGCCCGTCATACGGGCTGACAGTATAATAAAAAAGCAGTGAAAACCCGGAGAATCAGCGCTTCCTTGCCAGTCTTATGAGCTTCCTCACTTTGGACATCTTGCTCTTGTTGCTGGGCTTGCGTCCTTTCGGGCGTTTTGCCCTGATTTTTTTCCTTGCCTTCGGCTTAACTTTCCGTTTCGCCATTTTAGTCACCATCTGGATTCTGACATCTGGACTCGGTGAAGAGGAATTTCAAACGATTGCAGATATCAAGCTTAACCTATCCGCTCGTTTTAGATATCCACTTCGTGCCATAGACAAGCATACGCAGGCATAGGTTTCATACGGTGAGTTATAGTCCAGGCACCGTGCTAATGGCCGACTACCCGCCAGAGGCTGCTATAGACGCATCCTTTTCAGGACAACCGAAATATCCTCATCAGAATCCATCCGAGGGGTAAGGACGTAAACAAGAATATTCTTAATTCTTCCGGTTATGCGTGGCAGAAAAAGTTTATTCCTCCATGATTTTTCACACAAAATAGGTGCCGGGAACACAACAGCACCTGTCAATATAGCGCCTTCAGCTTCCGGAGTGTCTCTCCAAACCTGTCCACTTCATCGATGGTGTTATATACGTAGCAACTTGCCCGCACTGCGCCTTCCCTGGCACCCATTGCGTCCATGGCCGGCTGCGCGCAGAAGAACCCGCTGCGGACGGCGATGTCGTGCTTGTCGAGCATGAGCGCCAAATCATGGGGTTTCGCCCCTTTGAGGTTGAATGAATACAACGCGCTGTGCGGGCCGTCCTGCGAGCCGTAGATATTCGCGCCTGCAGACTCAAGCTGTTTCCGTAGCGCCGCTCCGAGCGTCCTCTCGTGCGCTTCCAGTTTTTCCATGCCTATCTTCTTCAGGTAGTCGCATGCGGCAGCCAGCCCTAGGATGCCGCCCAGGTGCTGGGTGCCTGCCTCGAACCTGGCCTGGTTGTCCAGGTGCTCTATCTTCGCAGTGGTGACGGTCTTCACTGTGCCGCCGCCGCTCATCAGCGGCTCCAGCTTCCGCAGCAGCTCTTTTTTCGAGACCAGCGCGCCGATGCCGGTAGGGCCCAGCATCTTGTGGCCCGAAAAGCAGAGGAAATCGAAGTTGTCGCGCCTGAAGTCAGTCCTCCCGTGCGGCACGCCCTGCGCTCCGTCGATGCACGCGAGCGCGCCGTTGTCGTGGGCTATCTTCGCAACTTCCCGCGCGTTCCCTTTCCAGCCTGTGGTGTTGTTGCCGCTGTTCGTCACCACCAGCGCGGTTTCGCGGTCTATTGCATCCGCCCATTTGGCGACGTTTACCGAGCAGTCGCTTTCGCAGCCGACTATTTCAAGCCGTATCTCTCCTTTGTCCCGAAGCCTCATCAGCGGGAGCAGCACCGAGTGGTGCTCCAGTACGCTGGTGACGACCTTCTTCCTCTCCGAATAATCAAGGCCGCGTATGACGGTGTTGAGCCCTTCGGTTGTGTTCCTGGTCCAGACCAGGCCGGACGCGTCCGCGCCCACGAAAGAGGCGACCTTCGCACGCGCCTCCTCGGTTTTCTCGCTCGTCTCCCTGCCGAAGCGGTGCGAGCTCCTCCCGGCGCAGGCTGCCAACTGCGTGTAATAGGACGTTTCCGCTTCTATGACCTGCGCGGGCTTGAGCGACGTGCATGCGCTGTCGAAGTAGATGAGCCGCGGATTCGCTTTGAGGAACGGGAAATCGCCGCGTACGTCCATCAGCTCCCTCCGGGTGCTGCAGGCCCGCCGGCTGCAGCTATCGCCTTCTCGAAGACCGAGAGCGATTGCGGGCCTACCAGCGGCTTGCCGTTTATGAAGAACGTGGGCGTGGCATATATCTGCGCCTCCTTGCCTTCCTGCACGTACGTCGCGAGCTGCGCGCCTGTCTGGTTGTCGTCGAAGCAGGTGTTGAACTCGTCCATGTTTAGGCCGGCTCCCTGGGCGAGCGTTTCCAGTTCCGTGTCGCCTCCGGACATGCACTGCGCCTGGTTGCTGAATACCAGGTCCTGGAGGTCCCACGACCTGTTCTGGTCGTAGGCGCACAATACGGCGCGGGCGATGTCGAAGCTGTTGTTATGCTGCGGCAGCGGGAATGGCTTGAACACGTAGTATATCGTCCCGTTGTACATCTGCAGCAGCGTCTTCATCGTGGATTCGTCTTCCCTGGTGTAGGGGCAGGTGAAGCAGCCGAACTCGATTATGGTGACGTTCGCGCTGGCGTTGCCGGCCGTTATGCCGTCCAGCGCCGTGGGCGGTATCAGCGGCACGGGCACGCCGAACCTGCCGTAGTCCCCGGTGATGTCATTGAGTATGCACGCGTTGATGGCCTGCGGCCCGTCGCAGTTGCCGTAGAAGTAGAAGTTGTAGATGCCGAGCACTGTGTAGGCCAGGCTGATGAGCGTGATGGCTACGAAGAGCCAGGTCAGCGCGGTGAAGTAGCGGTTTATGAGTTTCGCCAGGGGCGCGGAGAACCTGAGCACTGCCGCCACCACCTCTGCCTTTATCCTCTGGTCCAGCCCGGTATCGCACGGCTTGAGCATCAGGGTCCTGAAGACGCAGCGGAAGCTCTCCTTGGCCAGCGGCCTGTATTTCGCCGAGAAGATGGACATGACGGCGAATACGAAAAATGCTATGATGCACAGTACCATGTTTCACTCCATACTCTGCGCTTTGGCAGTATCATCTTATGTCTCTTCTCCACAGGTATATTATGTTTATGGTTCTTTGGACAGGGGGTGCGGTTTATCCGCATGTTCCGGTTTCGCTGTTGCAGCCCGTGCCGGTCGGGCAGGGCACCACGGAATAGACTATGCTGCCGTTGTAGCAGCCGACCTCGTCGATGCCTGTGCTGCCCGAGCAGAGGTCCGCATCCGTGCGCACCTGCGTCGTGCCGTCATAAAGAGTCACCGCGCCGGCGGATGTAGCCGAGCGGTTGGTCGTTTGTTCGCAGGTGTAAGGATATACGCAGGCATCGTCCTGGCATATGTCATTACCCGGGCAGGTGACCTCGTTATGTGCGATGTAGTCGTCACCGCAATAATACTGCATCAGGGTGGCCGTGCCTATGCAATAGTCGTTGCTGACGGACGTCACGGTGCTGCCGTCGGTGAGGACCGCCGAAGAGTTATCCCCTATGTCTCCGGCCGTGCCATTGCTCACCACGAAACAGGCCGGCTGGGTTATCGCAATGCAGGTGCCGCTCTGGCACACCTGGCTGCTGTTGCAGGTGACCGTGGACGCTACTATATCCGGTTTCTGGCAGTTATACGAGTTTCCCAGGGAGTTCACGCAGGTCCCGCTTTCACAGGAGTACACCTCTGCGGCCTGATAGCTGCTGCAGCTGTCGTTCTCCGAAAGCAGGGTACTGTTGTTGTATACTATCTCCGCGCCGTTCTGGGTGATGTCGCATGACAGCGCGGATTCGGGGATGCATCCCCCGTCTTCGCAGTATGTGTCACAGGCAATCTGCTGGCTGGTGACCGAGGAGCCGGAGCAGGTGTACTGTTCAAGGGTATAATTATCGGTGCAGTTGTTGCTGAATTCGGTCCCGTTCGCGACCACTACGCCAGTCGCCGTCGCTGCGCACAGCGGGAAGCATGCGCCGTTGTTGCAGGCGTAGCCCTCGCCGCAGTTGACCGTGCTGTTCACTATGCTGCCATTGCCGCAGTCGTATTCCGTCAGCGCGGTGGAGTTGATGCACGAGTCCTGCATCTCCGATACCACCACTCCGCCGCCTAAGAGCGTGGCGGTCCCGACTACCGAATTATTCTGCACATTAGTGTCCGTGCACGTCCTGGGCATGTGTACGCACGCGCCGTCCTGGCACCGGTCGCCAGGCTGGCAGTGGTGGGCGTTCTGTTCCAGCGTGTCATTCCCGCAGGAATACTTCGTGAGGTCGTAGAGGCCCTGGCAGGTGTCGTTGTACGTTGTTCCATCGTACGTGACCGAGCCTGCGGTGTAGTAGTCATCGCCGGCCGTGGTCGAAACGCAGTTCGCGGCCGGCTGTACCTGGGCTTGCCGGACCACGATGCATGCGCCGTCCTGGCAGGCAGACCCCTGCGGGCAGTTGTTTATCCCTGATTCGACCTGGCTTCCATTGCAGTAGAATTTTTCCACCGAGCTGTTGGAGGCGCAGCTGTCCGTGAACTGGCTGCCGTTATACTGGACGGTGCCTGCCACCGAGAGGTTGGCGCTGCCTCCGCTGCAGTTCGGGGGCGGTGGCGGCGCTGCAGGTGAGCTGTTGAGCGTCTGGTTGGCGGTTCCGGTCTGCTGGGTGCATCCGGCTATCAGAAGAACAATCCCCGCAAGAATAAGCAGCAGTTTCATGATTCTCATTCCCGCAAAATGTATTTATATGTTCTTGGGCGACAGCATACGGATGGCAAAGCTCAAAATACTGGTTTTCGGCAACCCGCTCGTGGCCGGGGACTCCCTGCCCCTGCGGCTCATGAGCGCGCTGCGCAAGCGTTTCCCCTCGGTGGAGTTCAGGGAGTTCGACGCGGCCGAGAACCTGGAGGACGAAGGCAGGGACCTGCTCATACTGGACAGCGCCCAGGGCCCTGACCATGTGGTGCTGCTGGAAGGAATAGACAAGATAGAGACCGGCAAAATCTATTCGATGCACGATTTCGACCTTGCGCTGACGCTGAAGATACTGGTGAAGCTTAAGCTGCTGGATTCCGTGAGGATAATAGCCGTGCCTGCCAATCATCCTGAAAAGAAGGCGCTCGCGGAGACATGCACGATTATTTCCAGTCTGAAAAGATAGCGTTAAAAATAAACTAAACGATGATTGTGCATGTACAAGTTATCCGTAGTAGTGGAAAAAGAAGACAAATGGTATGTCGCTCATTGCATGGAGTTACAGGTCACGAGCCAGGGCAGGAGTATCGAAGATTCCCTGAAAAATCTCAAGGAGGCAGTGGAGCTATACATCAAACACGCCGACCCTGACGAGTTGGAACATCTCAAGAAAGCCCACACCGAAGCTCCCCTGCTTGCCACCATCAGCGTGGGCTCATGAAACTTCCGGTTCTTTCTGGTTTTGAAGTCATAAAGATTCTTGCTAGGCTGGGCTTCAGGCAGCTGGGCCAGCACGGCAGCCATGTCATCCTGATTAAGGAAGTTGACGGTGGGAGGCTCAAGCCAGTCGTACCTCTCCATAAGGAACTGGCACCAGGCACGCTATTGAGTATCATCAAGCAGGCCGGCCTGACAAGGGACGAGTTCCTGGAACTTTATCACGGGAAATAACGTGGTCTGCTCCCAATTCACTCCTCATACGCTTTTCTGCCCTAAGCTCTGGGAGAATCTCAGAAGATAGCCGTCCGGGTCAAGCACCAGGAATTCCCTGACCCCCAGCAGCTTCTTGTCCTTCCTGTACCAGTTATCCTTGAGGCCGATTTTAATCGGGTATTCGTTCTTTTCCAATCTCTCCAGAACTGAACCCGCGTCAGAGACTTCAATCTGGAAATTGATGCCTCTTCCAAAAGGATATTCCAGTTTGGCGGTTTTCCATTCTGAATTCTCGCCAAGCATCATCTGGGAACCCTCGTACGAAACAAAGGCGAATTTTTCCTCTTCCCGCTGATACTCCAGCCTGAATCCAAGCACCCCGATGTAAAACTGAAGGCTCTTCTTCAGATTGGAAACGCACAATTCCGGAACCAGCTTGTTGAATCTCATGCTGAGGTCTTCCGTCGGAGATTATTAAACATGCCGGCCCGACGAGCCGAAACACTCCGGAAGAGTCCTTGCGGCCTGCCTATTTCCAGTTTACTTTGAGGAAATGCGTGGCGCAGCTCATGCACGGGTCGTAGGCGCGTATCAATTTCTCTATCTCCAGCTGCATCCCGTCCCGCTCAACCCCTGCATCGAGCTTCTGCTGGACGAGCGCGCCTATGTCCTTGTCAATCTTTATGGCGTTCTGGGAGGTCGGTATCACAAGGTCCGCGAATTCTATCTTCCCGGCCTCGTCTATCCTCATATTATAATATAGCGTGCCGCGCGGGGCCTCCAGGACGCCGACGCCTTCTGATTTTTTCAGCTTTATGGCCTGCTTCGGCTCCTCCTTGAACTCCAGCGTCTGGAGCATCTCTACCGCCGAGTCGATGCAGTGCACTATCTCTACCGCCTGGGCGAGGTTGTTGTGGAAGATATTCCTCGAGGGGAACATGGAGAGCGCCTTCTTGAGGTCCCTGCGCGTGTGCGGATGCAGCGTGTCCTTGTTCATGTTGAGCCTGGCCAGCGCGCCTACCACGTAGTGGCGCCCCTGGAATTCGAAGCCGGGCGCCTGGGAATAGGGGCGCACCGACTTCTGCAGGTGGTCGCGGAAGTTCCTCCTTCCTATGCAGATGCCGTCGGAGGACATGAGGTCGCCGCCGCGGTAGCTGAACCTGCTGTTCCGCAGCGCTATGTAGGTCGTGTCCGTTTCGAAGCGGAAATCGCATTCCCTGAATATGTCCACGAACTCCACGGCTGCGTGCCTCACCTCGCGCAGGCGCTGCACGACGCGTTTGGCGTCCTCCGCGTTCGGCACCTTCATGAACCCGCCGACCTGCGGGAACGGCGCGTGGACCGCCCTCCCTCCGGTGAGCACGCACAAGTCGTTTCCGGCCGCCTTCACGTCGAATGCCTTGTGCACCAGGTCATGCTCCCGGCCGTGGTCGGAAAATTCCAGCAGCGAGTCCTTGCCGAACAAATCAGGCAGGCAGAACAGGTAGAGATGCATCGCATGGTCGCGTATGTTGAGGCCGTAGAGCAGCAAATCCCGCAGGTTCCTCGTCTGCGCCGACGGCTTGACCTCCAGCGCGTCCTCCACGCAGTTGATGCAGCACATGAGGTGCGCGATGGAGCAGGTGCCGCATATCCTGGACACCACCTGGTGCACGCCGAGGGCCGGCTTCCCTATGGCGCCGGTGGTGAAGAAGCGCTTGTTCTCCACTATCCGCAGCTTGGAGCCGGCCACCTTCCCGCCCTTCACGTTTATGTCGAGGTCGGTGTGGCCCTCTATCTTGCAGAGATTCTTTATCGTGATGTCGAAATCCTGGGTGTGCATCTACTTCCCTCCGAACTCCGAGAGGTACTTGTCGAGAACCTCGAGGAACCTGACCTCTATCATGGGGCAGCCGTCCACATGCTCGTCCACCCGCACTACCTCGTCCACCCGCAGCACCTTCTCGTAGAGATTCCACTGCCGCAGAAACGGGGTAATCTGCGCTCTCTGCGCCGGGGAGAAGTCGTTTCTCTGCGCGGACGGGTATCCGGTGCACGCGCAGGAGCCGGTGGCCACCAGGTACCTGGTCTTGGAGCGTATCTCGAGGAGCTTCTCCTTCTCCCGCTCGTTGCTTATCGCGCCCTCCACGAAGAACACGTCGAAAGAATCCAGGACGTTCTTCGACTTGAGCGGCCTGCAGTAGCGGAAATCCAGCTTCTGCTTCCACTCGAAGTAATGCTTGTTCATCAGTTCCAGAAGCACTATGGAGCTGTCTTCGCTGCACGTGAAAGTTATCCATCCCACCCTCAGCTTGGCCATCGATGGGGTTTTCTCGCCTCAGGTTTAAAACCTTGTGATATAATCCTCACACATGGCGGGAAATACGACAAATTACGAAAAAGGGCTGGTGCTTGCGCTGATGGCCGCGCTGGTGAGCGGCGTCTCGGTTTTCGTCAACGGCATAGCGGTTTCACTGGCGAATCCGTTCGCATATACCGCGCTCAAGAATATCGGCGCGCTCGCCTTCGTCGCCGCAATCGCGCTCGCAGTGGCTGGCATCCGGCATTTCCGCAGGCTTTCCGTCCGCCAGTGGGGCATACTCGCGCTAATAGGCGTGATAGGCGGAGGAGTCCCGTTCCTGATGTTCTTCTGGGGCCTCTCGCTCGGAGGTGCTGCAGTCAGCTCGTTCATCTACCGGTCGCTGTTCCTCTTCGCAGGCATCAGCGGCTACTTCATACTGAAAGAGACTCCGTCTTCCAGGGATTTGGCAGCGGGTTTCGTCATCCTCGCAGGCAATGCGCTGCTGGTCTCCGGAACTGCAGTGTTCGGACTTGGCCAGATGCTCGTGCTGGGCGCGACCGTGCTATGGGCGGTTGAATACGCGATTTCGCGCAGGCTCATGGCAGACATCCACCCGCAGGCCGTGATGGCAGCCCGGATGTTCTTCGGCTCCATAGTCATATTCGGATTCCTTGCTGCAACCGGCACGCTCGGAGCCGTTCTCACCACGAACGCCGCGGTAATCGGCTGGCTCGTGCTGACTTCGCTGCTGCTCTGCGGATTCCTGTTCACCTGGTACAACGCCATTCGGAACCTGCCGCTGATGAAGGCGAGCGTGATATTCACCCTGGGCGGCATCGTTACAGCCGCGCTCAACCTGTTTTTCCTGGGCACTGCGATAACGCTGGCGGAGGCGGCCGGGCTCGTCCTCATATTGGGCGGCGTGCTGCTAGCGGTTGGCACCGTGTCGTTCGTCCGCTCATCTCTGCGGCTGCCGCAGGCGCTTCCCTGGTTGATTGAATGACCGGCAGAAGCCGGCGTGGCACGAATGGCGTGGGGCTGGCCGCGCGCTACGCGTTTCCTCCGAACCGCCTTCGTTATTGCGGCCAGCCGGCGTTCATAAGCGCGCTGCGGTCAGGCAGGAGACGCGAACTCGAGCGAGAATTGAAAAAATTCACCGCGCACTACGGCTATCTCTGCCTCATCGCTGCCGAGAACGGGCTGGAGCCCTTCGATATGCGCGTAGTCCGCGCCTTCTGGACCGGGAACAGCCTGCTGGAGAACGTTTCCACTGCAGCGCTGCGGCGTTTCATCGTCAGGATGATAAAGGACCGAGCGCGCGCCGGAAAGCTGGTGGAGAACCTGCCTCCCGGCGCCCTGCCGCACCATAGTTTCAATCCGCTTTATCTCAATTTCGTCACTGAAAAGGTCGCGCGTTCGGTGAGGAATTACGATTCGTGCTGCGTGAGCTGGGGGAGAGTGCTTGGCTTGCGCGGCAAGTCCGCGACCGTCCTGCGCAATCGCATAGCAAGAGAATCCGGCAGGTTCGTCCTGCGGCAGAAGGCAGATGCGGTCGCGCTTGAAAAATGCGGCATCCGGCTTGTGGGGCCGCTGAAGAAGGGCGATGTGGTGTCCGTGCACTGGGGCGTCGCCATCGAGCGGCTCGGCCCGGCGCAGTCCGCGGCCCTGGAAAGATACACCCGGAAGAATCTGGATGCCATCAACAGCACCCTCAAATGATGATGCCACCGGACCCTAAGGGCGCTCGCGCTCCAGGGATTCGAGCATGCATTCCATGCGGAAAGGGTCCAGTTTTCTGCCCTTATCCAGCCGCTCAAGTTCCTGCTTGTACCCGTTCAGAACCTTGTTCTCCTCGCGAATCCGGAGCCCGTCCTCATACAGCTTCCATTTCAGTGTGGAATCCATCCGCTCTTCTGCGGAATTCATGGGCCCGCTGCCGACCAGGTTTTTCTGGAGCGCATGCTCCGCATCCCTCAGTCTTCCCTGCTGCCTTCCTATCTGATGCTCCATGGCAGCTCTTATCTCCGGTTTCGTTTTCGTCTCGAGAAGTCCGATTGCGTTCCATACCTGCACTTCCGGGTCCTTCCCATAAGCCAAGAAGCATAGCTTGTGGTGCAGTCTGTACCTGACACCGCGGAATACCTGGAATTTCACCCGTTCCTTCGCAGGGAGCCTCGCGGGGCCTGCGCGCAGGAATGCTTCCGGGTCAAACCGTCCGTTCATGTCCATTAAATACGACGAACTATTTTTAAGCTGCACACAGCCGGGTCCGGCACGCGGCTGACGCTTCCGGGTCTGCGGCTTCGGCCCGCACCATCAGGTTTTTTTAATCTCGCTGCGACCTAGGATGCATGGCAACCACCGACAAGAAGGCCATACTCCTGATAATAGACGGGCTGGGGGACCTTCCCACGCCGAAGACCCCGCTGCAGCTGGCGAAGAAGCCGAACCTAGACCGGCTGGCCAGGGACAGCATCACCGGCATGCTCTCGCCCGTGCGGCGCTACATCGTTCCGGGCAGCGACACCTCGCACCTGCAGATACTCGGCTACGACCCGGCCATATTCTACCATGGCAGGGGTCCTCTCGAAGCTCTGGGCCTGGGCATGGACATGCAGGCCGGAGACATAGCATTCCGCGCCAATTTCGCCACCCTCAAGGGCGGCAAGGTCGTGGACAGGCGTGCCGGCAGGATAGACACGAAGACCGCGAGTGCGCTGTCGAAGAACCTTTCCATGAGAATCGAGGACGTGCAGCTGGAGTTCCGCAACTCTGTCGAGCACCGCGGCGCGCTGGTCCTCCACGGGCCCGGGCTGAGCCATAATGTCAGCGAGACCGACCCGCACGGATTAGGCCCGCTTCCGGACTGCGAACCTCTTGACGAGTCGCGCGAGGCTGCCAAGACCGCGCGCATAGTTAATCAGTTCACCCGGACGACCATGAAGATTCTCTCAGCGGCTCCGGAGAACGCAAAACGCGGCATGCCTGCCAACGTGCTTTTATTGCGCGGCGCAGGCTACTACAAGCAGGTGCCCTCCTTCACCGAGCGCTTCGGAATCACCGGGGTGTGCGTGGCTGGCGGGGCCCTCTACAAGGGAGTCGCCAGGTACGTGGGGATGGACGTGGTGCTGGTGCCCGGCGCCACCGGGGACAAGAACACCGACCTGAAGGCGAAGGCGCGGGCGGCTGTGAAGGCTCTGGGCACATATGACGTCGTGTTCATGCACGTGAAGGCCTGCGACAGCGCAGGACATGACGGCGACTTGAAAGGGAAGACGAAGATGATAGAGCGCATCGATGCCGAAGCGGTGCCCATCCTTGCCAAAAGCGGCGCATACCTGATAGTCACCGGAGACCATTCCACTCCCTGCTGCCGGAAAGGGCATTCGGGCCATGAAGTGCCGATACTAGTCAACGGGAAGGACGAGCGCACTGACAGCGTGGAGAAGTTCGACGAGATAAGCTGCTCCAAGGGCGGCCTCGGCCAGGTGCGGGGCAAGGACATCATCTATCTCATCCTGAATCTCATCGAGAAAGCGGAGAAATACGGGAGCTAGGGCACGCGCTGCGGTTACCTGGATATTTCCAGATTCGTATTTATCTTATCCAGCAGGTTTGTCATCCTGCTGGAAGCGTTTGTCTGCTCTTTGATGGCAGCCGTTAAGGCATAATATACGTCTACGCCCTTTTCCAGTTGGGTCATCTCAAGGGAATGGCTGTAAAGGCCTATGCCCAGGACACGCAGGTTGTCCGTATACTCCAGTTTTGATAATGTGATGCCTGGATTGCCAATCATCCGCTTCAGTCTCTCCTTGTCCCCGGTTCCGGCTTCCAGCCATTCGACCAGATGCCTTTCCAGTTCAGCGTGGAAAAGTTCTATATCCTTCATTTCTCCCTCAAGGACGACCTCTACACGGCCATCGGGAAGATTGAACGCCCCGCCTTTTCTGAAGCCGGCGTGGATGAGCTTTTCGGCGATGAGCAGCCTGCAGCCTATATGCTGCACCTGGTTGTGCTCTTCCTTGGGTTCGATATAGAAAAGGGCTTTGACGTCGTTTGTATTCCCGGAGGCCATCCGCATCACCGACGTTATACTATCAGACGATTGGGATGGGTTCCCCTCAGATGGGAAATAAAAAGAATAAAAAGGAGAATTTCAGCCAGACTGGACTGTGCCCGTGAGAGTCGCGACGGCCAGCCTCGGCGGCGCGCCACTGACCTCGTCCACGTAGTTGTAGACCACGCCTATGCTTCCGCTGAAGGTTGCGCCCGGCGTCAGCGTCACCATGTAGTTGTTGGCATCCATGCATTCCAGCTCGAACTGTTCGCTCGAGCCCGCGTTCATCTGCATCGGCTGCACCAGCTGGGGCGGCGGATTGTTGGTGACGTCCGAATCGGCAAGGTTGCCCGGCGGCTTGGACGAGCACGCTACCCCAAGCAACGTGATGTCGCGGCCCTGCTGGTTGTCCAGCTGGATTATGACCGTAGTCACGTTGCCGTTGCTGGTGTTATCGAATATCACATCCTGCTTGGTGCTGCAGCTGAATCCAGGCTGGCTGAACTGGCAGCTCTCGGGAGCCTTGAGCTGCGGCAGGACCACAGCGACCAGTATCGCCAGCACGATAAGTATGACAAAGAGCGCAAGGCCGTAGGTTATCAGGTATTCCATGACCGCCTGGCCTTTCCTGCGCCCCTTGAGATACTTTCCTAACTTTTCCGGTAGTTCCATAATCAACCCCTCTATCCTATAGTGGAGAATATGCCGTTTATGCCCAGGCCGATTAGCCAGTACACTATGAATGTGGCAATCAGTACGAACGGGAAGTATTTCATGCCCTGGTTCTTGGTGCCGGTCCGTATCACGCTCACGATGAACGACGATATGAGCGCGGTCACGAACATGGTCGGTATGCTGAACCAGAAGAAATCGGACGAGCTTATTATGGGCTGCCCGACGCTCATCATGGCGAACGACGAGAACATGCCGACTCCGCCCAGCGAGGCCGTGCCGCCGAGCTGCGGCGCGAGCTTCTCGAATACCTCGATGAGCTTGTAGGCGACCGCGAAAAGGAACGGGGTGCCTATCACGGCCGCGAAGAGCACGAATATCTCGTAGAGCACCAGCGAGGCGGCTATCTCCTTCTTCATGGTCGCGGTATTGCGCACGTCATCGGCCGTCCGTTCGAGCACCGCGGTGAGCTCGCCGCCGGAGGAACTGGCCTGCTTGAGCAGGAGTATGGTCCGCTTGAACACCCTCGAATCGAAGCGCGAAGCCAGGGTGTCCAGCGCGTTCTCCAGGGATTCGCCGCTGAAGGAGCCCTTGATTATCGCCGTGACTTCCTTGGAGAGCAGGCCGAACTCCGGCTTGGCCGAGTACCACATGGCCTGGTCCAGTGTCATGCCTGCGTTTATGTTGGATGCCACCAGGGTGAGGAAGTCGGGCAGCACGGCCTCTAGCTTGTCCCTGCGGTCGTCGGCCTTCATGAGGAGGTAGGTGGAGAGCAGCATGAGCGTAGCCACGTAGACGATTATGAACGCGGCGACGAGCACCATCAGCGGCAGCAGCTGCGGCAGGCCGGTATACGTTTTGAGCAGCCCGGCCAGCGGCGTGCTGAGCGGACTGTACACCAGCGTCAGGACGGTGAGGAACAGGGTGATGACTATGACGTTTATGGCGACGTAGCCTGCGAACGAGTCGGCCGGCATGCTGATGCCCGCGATGCTCAGCTCCTGCTCCAGCTGCTTCACGCGCTGCCTGCTGAAGAAGAGCCGCCCGGCCTTTTCAAACACGCTTTCGTTGGTCAAATGCATGCACCTATATGAGATATTTCGGCCTCACGCTCTCGGTCAGGCCGAGGAACAGGAACTGCACCACTGCTATGAAGAAGAACGCGATGACCAGCAGCCCGGAGGAGAATCCGAAGCTGCCTCCGCTTATGGCAGAGAACACCACCGTCGCCAGCACTATGCCCAGCGACGGGACTATTATGCCGAAGACCATATAGAACATCACTATCGGAGTCAGCTTCTGGCTGTAATCCTTCAGCGCTATGAGCTGTTCCTTGGATATCTGGTCGAGCACGCTCTCCAGCGCGCTGCCCACGTCCGCGCCGCTGGATACCGAGTTCGCTATCTGTATCATTATCCTGTTGAAATACTTGGAGGGGTTGTTCTGGGTGATGTCGCGTATGGCCTGGGTGACCGGGACGCCGAGGACCACCTTATCCACTATCTTGGAGAATTCCTTGCTCACTATCCCGTAGCCGCTCGATGCGCCTACGAAGGTGTTGAAGAGCGGCATGCCGGATTTCAGCGCGATGGATATGTGGCGCGCGGCGAAAACTATCTCGTAATCCAGCTCCTTCTGCCTCCTCGAGAGCGCGGCATCGGGATATAGCATGAGATAGGAGAACGACACGAACGGCACGAGCACCAGCGGGACTATGACCATCAGCGCGGCCAGCAGCGGATTCGCCGGGATGTCGCCGAGTATGGATTTGTAGATGAACAGGTACACGAGCACCAGCAGGCAGGCGGACAACAGCAGCGTGGCGCGCAGAGTCTTCTCCAGGAAGAGGACCGTGTCGTCGTTCATGTCCGCCATCCGCAGCTTCTGCTTCAGGTCCGGCATCCGCTGGGCCAGTATCTCCGCTGCCTTGGTGAACCATCCCCTGGCCTTCTGCGCCTGCTCCGGATGCACGGCAATGGGGGGCACGGTCTTGGCGCTTGTCATGTCAGTCCTCGCTGAAGTATTTCCTTATCATGCTGCTACTTAATCCTTTCTCCTTTGCCATGAGCGCCTTCGCCTTCGCAGCGGCTTCTGCCTTCGAGGTGCGCTTCCCCTCGTAGTCCGCGTAGGCATCAGCATCCTTGGAGCGCAGATAGTTGAGCAGCGTGCCTTCGTCGGTGGCGTTTATCTCGCCCACTATCTCCATCGCTTCACCGCCTTCGCTGGTCCCCAGCACCCCGCTGCCGGCCGAATCGACGAGGCTCTCTATCTCGCTGCCGATTATGCGCTTCACTGGCGCGAATTCGGCACCGTAGCCGCTCTTTATGTGCTCCAGCCTCTCCTGGACCCTCTCGGCAGTGTCCTTCTCGTCCTCGCCCAGGGACCCGAGCACCTTCTCCACTTCCGTCGTGTGCTTCTTCACCATGTAGTCCTGGTACCTTTTGAGCACCTGGGGGAGCTGCTCCACCAGCGAAGTGACCGAGGACACGAACGAGTCGAACCTCTCCTTCCTCCCGGCCTGCCCCTCCACGGCCGCGATGTCCTCATAGAACTTCGTCCGTATGGCGTTTATCTGCTTGTGGTAAGAGTCTATCACGGTGTCCTTGGTCTGGGCGAGCTCTGCCTGCTGGGTGCTTATGATGGTGTCCAGCAGCCTGCCGTGCGTCTCCTCGTCTGCGGCCGCTGCCTTCCTCTTCCTGGCCGGGATGCCGCCCACCAGCATGTTCTTCATGACCGTTATCTGCAGCTTGAGCTGCTCCCTCCTGTCGACGCTCTTCTCCTTGAACAGCTCCTTGGTGAGCTCAAGCATCTTCTTCTTTATGCTCACCTCGTCCGCGGCCCCGCCGAGCATCTCCCGGACGTGCTCATCCATCTGGTCGTATCTCCTGCCGGCAGCTTCATCCGGGTTCTCGCGCAGCACAGGCGGGATGTTCGCCACTATCTTCTCTGTAGGCACCCCCAGCGCCGGCTCTATCGCTTCCGCGGGCCCTGGCGTCTCTTTCTCCTGCGCAGGGGGCTCCTTCTCCGGTTCCTTGGGCTTCTCCTCTGCCGGCTTGCGCTCGAACTCTATCTCCATCTCGTACTTCGGGGCCTCCTCTCCTGCCTCGGGCGGTTCCATCTCCAGCAGGCTGGGTTCCCCGGAGACCTTCTCCGCGTGTTGCAGCGTTTCGGTCGTCATCTCCTTCAGCCTGGTCTCCACCTCGGCGCTGACCGCCGTGGGCTTGGGCTGCCGGGGCGCTCCCAAGACTTTCGCAGGTGCGGTGCCTGCTGCGGCCCCTAAGGCCGTAAGCCCGACAGTGCTGCGTATCTTCTCGCTCCGTTCGTACAGGTTGAGCAGGTCCTGGTAAGTGAGGTCCACGTATTCCTTCGGCTCGAGTTCCAGCGCCTGCGTTATCTGGATGTCGCCGCTATACGGCGCGTAGGGCAGCAGCTTCTTCTCCAGCTGCTTGACTTCCCCGACCGCGTCTTCAAGATTCTCCATTTGAAATTTTCCCCCTGTCAGACTTATGATAAAATTTCATTAAACTTCATGAAAATTTCCCCCAGTCTTTCCCATGATAAATTTTCATCAAACGTCATGAGCCCATTCCCGGTTTCTTGCACGCTTTGTTTTCATCAAACGTCCTGATGCCTTTCTACATTTTCGTCTGCGCCTTGAAATCCCACTGCCTGCCCTTGCCTACCGCATCGAGCACCTCTTCCGGCTCCAGGTAATAGCGCGAGACTATCTGGCCGACCTGGTCCACATCCGCATAATCGTTCTTCACCATCCAGTTGAGCACGCCTGTCTTCTCTATCACGTCTTCGGCTATCTCCTTCTCGTCCATGCCCGCATAGAGCGAAAGCGTGTCCACCAGCCTGGTCATCTTGCCCATGGCCTTGACCTTGTCGGTCCTCACGTCCCAGCGGTAGAGCACGTTGGCCTTGTTCTGGTCGGTTATCTCCGCGAATTCCAGGATTCTGCGGATGTTGAAGCGCCTGTGCCTGAAGGTCACTACCAGCCCTGCCAGGGCGTCCAGCACCTCGGCCGGCACGTTGACCGGGGGGTTGACGAGGCGGGATATCGTCTGCTCGGCGTTGTCGGCGTGCAGCGTGGAGTACACGCTGTGGCCGGTGTGCATGGCCTCGAACATAACTTCGGCTTCGCGCTGCCTCCTTATCTCTCCCACTATTATGCGGTCAGGCCTCTGGCGCAGCGAGTTCACCATCAGATCCAGCATGGTGACCTCGCCCTTGCCCTCGGGGTTCGCCTCGCGCACCACCATCGGCACCCATTGCAGGAATGAAGGCAGCGTCAGCTCGCGCGTGTCCTCTATGGAGACTATGCGCTGGCTGGCCGGGATGAGCCCGGCCATGGCGTTGAGGAACGAGGTCTTTCCGCTTCCGGTCCCTCCGGTCACGAGCAGCGACAGCTCGTTCTGTATGCAGAGCCATATCAGCCCGGCCACCTCCGGGGTCACGGTCCGGTTCTTGATGAAGGTGGTCATGGTCCAGGGGTTGCGCGAGAATTTCCTGATGGTGATTGTGTTGCCGAAGGCGGATATGGGGAACAAGGTGGCGTTCACACGGTCGCCGCTGGGCAGGTGCGCGTCCAGGGTGGGATTGAGCACGTTTATCTGCCGCCCTACCTTGCGCGCGGTGGTGGAGGCGTAATCATAGACCATCTCCTCGTTCTTCATGTGCAGGTTGGTCCTGCACCAGCCCAGTTTCTTGTGATATACCCACACCGGGTCGTGCGAGTTATTGACCACCACTTCTTCCAGCTGGTCGTCGGCCAGCGGCGCCTCGAGCTCGCCCAGGCCCAGCGTGTTCTGGAGCAGGAATACGGCGAGCACGTCCTTCTTGTCCTCTGGCAATGACGGGAAGTTGCGGCTGAGAATCCTTTTTGCCGCGACCAGGAACCTGGCCTTGACCTCCTCGAACTTCTTCGGGTCGAGTATCTCGCCTATGTCGAGCTTGACCTCGCTCACCAGCTCGCCCTTGAGCTTGGTCTCCAGTATGAGCTTGGTTCCCTCTGCTATGCCGGGTATGGTTATCTCGTAATACGGCACATAGTCCTGGTTGCGCGATATCCGCACTTCTACGGGGAGGCCCTCGCTGCGGAACGAATATGCCACCGGCAGGTCGTTCTTCTGCTCGCTCTGGTCTCCCGGCGCCTTTTTCTTCGCCTCTTCTTTCGGCATAACCATCACCACATGTCTATAGTAATATCATTCCCAGAGCTTCTTTATGAGGCTCCGCAGCTCTTCCCTCTTCTTCTCGAACTCCCTCTCCTCCTCCTGGGTCAGCTTCAGGTCCGCGCGCACTTCCTCACTCTTGGCCGCCTTCTCCGCTTCTTCGCTCCCGGTACCGCCGGATGCGCGTATCTCGAGTATTTTCGCCTCCCTGGCAAGGAGCGTTATCCTCTTGTTGAGGTTCTCGGAGAGGAGGTTCATGTCCTCGAGCGACTGCGACACCTCCTCGAGCATCTTCTTCTTATCCACTATCTCCTGCGCGGTCTTCAGCGCCTCCTGGGCGTCGGTCCCCTTGAGCGTCTGCGCCAATCTTTTCGCGTCCTCCTCCACTCCGCCTTCGGCAGCAGCGGCCTCCCCCTTCATGCGCTCCATCTCTTTCCCGAGCGTATCGAGCTGCTTCTGGTACGATTCGATGGACGGGACGACCTTCTCCTTTATCTTCTGGAACGTCAGGTACGTCGCCTTCTCGTCCTCGAGGGAGCCCGAGAGCGAGTCCATCTCGCGCTTCATCTCCTCCGTCTTCTCGTCCATGCGCTTTGCCAGGTCCGCGAACACCTTCGCGCTGGCCTGCTTGCCGCCGGCTGCCTCCATCAGCGTGTTCAGACCGTCTATCTTCTCCGCCAGCCCTTTCTCCGCATCGCCTATGCGGTCGAGCTCCGCGATGGCCTTGTCCTGGCTCGGGAACCTGGTGAGTATGCCCTTGGCCACGTTTACGCTCGATTCGAACCGCTCGGCGAGGTCCCTGTCCTCCTTCACCTTCGCATCCAGCTCTTTGGCCTTCTTCATGAGCGCATCGGATTCTGCGGCGAGCGCAGCCATCTCCTGGTGCAGCCCGCTCACCTTCTCCTCGCGGCCCACGATGGACTCCGCGACTTCGTTGAGTATCTGGGAGCTCTCCTGCAGGCTGAGCATGTCCTCCCGCATCTTGGCGTTCCGTGAACGCAGGTCCGTGAATTCCTTCCTCATAGCCTCGAATTTCTTCTTCATCTCGGTGAGCGGAGGCAGCGCTACTCCTATCGGTTCGGTCTTCGTGACCTTCCTGCGCAGCTCCTGGAGTTCCTCCTGCATGGACGCCAAATCGCCGCTGAGCCGCTCCACCTTCTCCAGGACCGCACCGCTCTCGGTTGCGTTCCGCTCTATCGCGAGATTCTTGAGTTCGTCCCTTGCGTCCGCGACTCCGGCCCTGACAGCATCCAGCTGCGATGCCATCGCCTGCAGCGACTCCTGGCGTTTCGCAGCCGCGTTGTCGGTGACCGCCTTGAGCGAAGGCAGCTTGGCCACCTCCTTCTCCAGCCTCTCCATCCGCGGATAAGCCTTAGAGTAGAATTCCCTGAACGATTTGCGCAGTTCGTCGAAGCCGGCCGTCTGCTCCACGGCCTTCCTGCCCACCTGCGCGACTTCCTCCTCTATGTCCTTCTTCGCTTCCTTGAACGATTCTACCTCGCTCGCCACCTCCTCGCCGGTAGGTTTCACCCATACCAGGTAGGTGCGCGTGAGGCGGTACTCCATGCGCAGTATGCCTTCCTCCTCAAGCACCCTGGACCATTCCTCCAGGGTCTCCCGCCCTATGTTGAGCGCTGAAGCCGCCTCTTCGAGTTCGATTCTCTGCTTGTCCCTCACAAGGCGGACGAGTGCATCGACACCTGTGGTTATCAGTAGCTCGTCGAACTCCATGAGCTAATATAAATCGGGTATGTTAATAAGGTTTTTGCTGATTATTATCTCAAACACAGAGAGGGTCATACGCTGAAAACGTGGTGCTGATGGACAAAGGCACGGATTACCGCATAATAAAGCTTGAGAAGGGCCCCCTGCAGCGCTTCAAGAACCAGAATCTCATCCTCAAAAGATTCGGGGAGACCGGCCTGCAGGTGTACAAGGCCATAACCGGCAAGCGCACGGCAGACGAGCTCCGCTCGGACCTGGGCGTGGAGCAGGGCCTGTTCGCGGAGATACTGGACTTCATGCATGATGCGGGCATGGTGGAGCTCCAGAGCGTCAAGGCGCACGAGCCCGAGAGCGGCGTGGAGACGCCGGAAGAGATACGGCCTGCGCCGGAGGAGGAGAAGCCCGGCCGCGCTCTGGAGGAGCTGCCTCCGGAAGAAGAAGCCGAGGAAGCGAAGCCGCCGCTGGAGGAGCTGCCCAGGAAGAAGAGGAAGGCCGCAGAGGAGATGCGGCCGGAACCGCCCAGGGATGAAATCTCGCTGATGGGCGGGGAAGCCATGAGGATGGCGCCCGAGCAGGAGAAGGCCGGGGAATCGGCCGTGCCCGGAAGGAAGAAAGCGCCTGCGGCCGAGTTCGGGGAGATAACGCCCATCGAATTCGAGGAGGCTCCGAAGCCTGCGAAAAAGAAGTTCCAGAAAACCGCGCCGGAGCCGGTTGAGGAAGCGCAGCCCGAAGAGGAGATTCAGCCGGAAGAGAAGGAAGCGGCAGAAGAGAACGAACCCGCTGAAGAGGAGACCCCGCCTGAAGAGAATGAGACGTCCGAAGAGAAGATACGGTCCGAAGAGGTGCCCGAAGGGAAAGAAGAGGCGCCAGAAGAGCAGATACAGCCGGTTTCCGATGAGGAAGCGCGCTCCGGCACCTCTTACGCGGAGAAGGAGCCCGAGGCGGGCTCAGGCCTCAGCCCGGTGGAGAAGATAATCTCTGACAAGTACGGCGACATCGGCCTGCGGGTATACACGCTCATAGACGGCCAGCGGACGGCCGAAGAGATAATGAAGGACACCGGTCTCACCGAGGCGAAGCTGGTCGAGATACTCGACTTCATGGACGAGCAGGGCATAATAAAGCTCGACTATCCCAAGGGCCAGGCGCCTGCACCCGAGATGGCCATGCCATCAGAGGACAAGAAAGAAGCGGGTTTCGTCCCCATGATAGAGGGCGACCAGCCCGAGGAGGCGGGCCCGGTGCCGTCGCCGCTGGAAATACCGATGAAAGCGCCTTCCGACATAGTCAAGGGCGTGCAGATGAAGGCACGGGTGATGCTGAAATACGGCGACCGGGGCAGCAGGCTGTTCAGCCTGATAGACGGCAAGAACGACGTCATCGACCTGGCCATGAGCCTGGGGGTGCCGCTCTACACCGTCAACGATATGCTGCGGTTCATGCTGGACAACGGCATGGTGATAATGAAGCCCATCCCCCGCACGGACGTGCGGAAGAAATACGGCGATGATGGCTACTCTGTCTACAAGCGCTACGGCAAGGAGGGGCTGATGTTCTACGAGCTCATAGGCAAGAACCTCACCATAAGGCAGATGGCCGACCAGGTGACGACCGACAAGTCGAAGATAATCGACATGTTCATATTCATACACAAGGTGCTGGGCATCGAGCTACCAATCGAGCGCGATGCGCTGATGAAGCAGCTGGGCATGTGAGTCTCATCTGGTTTTGCTGAAGCTCACGGACTTCGCGTCGATTGTTTTTCCTTCTTCCACCCGGCTTATGCGGGCGACATACGTCCCTGCGGCGGCCTTCGAGGAGTTCCAGGTGAACTCGCCGGCTGCGTTGGGCGCGAGCTTTGCGATTTGCCTTCCTCGCAGGTCATAGACGGCGCATTCCGTGCCATTGGCTGCGGATATCGTGTAGGTGCTGCCGGCATGCCTCACCACCGGCGCTGAAATCAAGGTCTGGCTGGCCGGGCCCGGAATCGAGGGCACCCGGTAGTCGTACACTCCGGTCTCCGCACCGCCAAATACTACGTTAGTGATGCCATATGCCTCGGTTCCGAAATCCGTTCCTCCGAAGCGGCTGAAATTCTCCCTATATACGATGCTCTGGACCCCGCTGGCCGGTGCCTCGGCCCCGAAGCATATCCCCTGCAAATCTTTCGCCATGACCGCTGCGAGGTCAGGATAGCATCCGTTGCCTCCTGCTGTGGAGCAGGCATTGAGTACTATGTACGGCCCCGGAACCATCAGTGGTTTTATCTGCTCCAGTATCGCCCCGTCGTTCACGTTCAGGTCATTCGGTTCGAGGCCTATGTCTGGGTCCACATTTGCGTTTGCCAGAGCCTTCATATCGACCTGTGTCGGTGCCCCGTGGCCGTTCACTATAAGCCAGCTGAACTTCTTTTCGCCGAGCCGTGCGGATGTGCTTTCCATCAGCGATGCCATGTTCTGCGGGGTCCATGGTTCTATCACCCGTATGTCGAAGTTATCGTAGTAAAAGGCATTGAATATCATGCCGAAATTGACGCTATTCGGCCCGCTCGTCGGCCTCTTCGTGAAAACCATGAACACTATCGGTTTTTCAGAAGTTGTATCCCGGTCATAGTACAAGTGCTTTATGACATCGTCCGGATAATTGCTGAATATCGTGATGTTGTTATCGTTAAAAAGCGTCTTTACCACCGGTTCTCCGGGGTAAGCCTGTGAAATATCGTAAATCTTCTGAAAATCCCAAAGTGGTACGTAGCCCCCGATGAGGTTAGTTAAAAGGTTACAACTCGTTGCGGAAGACAGTGGTTCAGTGGCCCAGGAAGGCGATTGGGCATTCATCGCAGCGATTGTCGCCGAATCAAGCCCGAGCATCGCCTTGTACGCGGGCATATCAGCCAGTGCCGGATTAGTAAAGCAACAGATTGTTATGCATGTGCCCAGCGCTCCCCGCTGCCAGTTTCCCGGAGCCTGCGCATCATACTGCGCCTTGAGTCCGTTTATAAAATCGTTGTTGCCCAGAACGCCCGGGTTGTTTGCCAGCAACAGCCTCCAATTATCGGTCAGCAAATCTGTCGATGCATTGAGAGCCCACTGCTCCAAAATCGCTGCGCAATCCGCTGTGCTCAGCGCAGTCGGGTCAAAGTACAGCATCTGCAGGAACTGGGCGGTATCGTCATACCCGCCAGTGCCTACGCCAGCACCGCCTACGGTTTCTTCCACTACTGCCCCCTCGGGAGTTTGCAGGAAGAATTGTACGTATCCCTGGATTGCAGGTACGAGCCCGTCAACATCTCCCTGTCTGTTCTTGCAAATCGATACCATAATCTGCCGGACCTGCTGGCCAATGCCCGCGGTTCCCATGAGACCGATGAGCGTGGAGAGTGCATCGCTGCATGCAGCTCTGGAAAGTTCTTGCCCTGCCGGCTCTGCATTTAAAATATTGGAAAAACAGCCGAAAGAATTCTGAAACATCTGAGTAAAAGACGTGTATGTAGCGCCATTCATGAACGGAGCGACCGCATTTGCCGCGGCATCCAAAGCGCTCTGCGCCAAAATCGCGACCCCGGAAGTTCCTTTTGCCACCAAACTGGCATTGGTGGAAATGGCAGTTCCCAGGAGCGCTGTCTCCTGCTCCAGGTTTTGCATCGACGCCTGGTCCAGTCCACTGAGAGCGCTTGGACTGCCGTATGATGCTATCCCCTGCGCAAGGGCATCAGCCACCAGGTTCCAATCCGTAATCGCGGCAGGGCTGAGGTTGCCGTTAATATACACCAATGCCTCCGCTATCTGCGATTGGTCAGTGGCGTTCTGGATGATGCCACAGAGAGCTGGTACTGCACCGCTGCATGCCGCCGGGGGCGTCTGCCCTGCCGGTTCCGCATTTAAAATAGCGAAAAGATCGGTGTATGCCGGCCAGAAGGAAGCAAAAGATGCATACGTGACATTCATGAATGGAGCAACCGCATTTGCCGCGGCATCCAAAGCGCTCTGCGCCAAAATCGCGGCCCCGGAAGTTCCCTGTGCCGCCAAACTGGCGGAAATGACCCCTCCCAGGACTGCCATCGCCAGTTGCAGGTTTTGCATCGACGCCTGGTCCAGTCCACTGAGCGCGCTTGGACCACCGTATGCTGATATGTTCTGTAGAATGGCATTGACGGCCTGATTCCAATCTGTGATTAGGCTGAGATTATTGCGAATGTACAGCAATGCCTGTTGCACCTGAAATTGGGTTGCTGTAGAATCCCCGAGCGTAGCGAGACTCGCTTGTAACTGGGTCGTCGTGGTGCTTGTCGTTGCAGTTGTCGTGGTCGTCGCAGCTACGGCAGCCACAGTTTCCGTTTCAATCCGCTTCGGCACTGCCGCAAGGGCCGCCCCGTTTTTCTTCGGCACTGCCTGGGAGACCTGGGACTGCTGCGCCTTTTGCTGCGGGACTGTCGCTTCAGCCGTCTCCTTCTCGATTTTCGTCCGGGGTTTCTCCGCCATGATGAGATATGCCCTGCAGACTTTATATCCTCTTCTCCTTAGTGGCCCACAGCATCAGCACTGCCAGGGGAACGATGAGCAGCAGGCAGAAGAGCGCCACGAAGGCCGGGCCCATGAAATCCACGGCGCTGAAAATCCCCCGGTCGAATACGGCGTAGAAGCCTGCGAGCAGGAGCCCCGGCACCGCAGTGAGGAGCGCGGGCAGGTAGATTCTTTTCGACAGTGCGCTCGTGAGCGCCAGCGAGAACGGCATCAGGCAGAGGAGCGAGAAGTACGCTATCTGCGCCGGAGCGAACTGGATGCCTGTCGGCGCGAACTGCATGCCGCATGTGAATGCGAACACAGCGTAAGCCAGAAGCGCAAGCGCGGCCGGGATGGAACCCAGGAACCAGGTAACCAGTATTAGTATGCCGGCAGCAGCTACTGCTATCACAGGAACTGCGCTGTCCGCCCCTCCGGATAAGGAGAACCCTGCGAATGCCGCAGTACACAGCAGCACGAATCCGGCCACCAGAAGCTCATGATGTAGTTCCAACATCCTCACCGCAGACCGGGCATTTCTTCGTGCCCGGTGAAAGCATCATGCCGCAGCGCCCGCACTTCACCAGCTGGCTCCCGGTCGGCGGGGTATGCGTGATTCCCTTGTACAGCGTGAAGAGCACGCCGAGCACCGCCAACCCCGCGATTATGGCTGCGGCGACCAGCAGTAGCTGGACTGACTTATCAGGCTGCGGGCCCACTATGACGCGCGCAGTCGCCGAATCGCCGGACCGGTCTATCTCATTTACCTCGTTAGCTGAGTCGGCCAGGACGCTCAGGTCCAGGATGCCGGCATCAGTGGCATTGATGTCGCACGACACGTTGACCGAGCCGTTCACGTCCAGCCCTTCGATGCGCTTCGTGCATTCTGCACTCTGGCCCCCACCCGTTCCGGAGTAGAACGTCACGTTGAAGCCGGTCGCATTGGCCGTGCCATCGTTTATTATGGTGGCGCTTGCCGTGAACGTGCTGCCCTGCATGGTGGCCAGGGGCGCGTTGAGCTTCCCGTCCACTATGTCCAGCTCCGGCGTATTGTTCGCGTAGACGGTGAAATTCTCAACTTCGAAACTGCCTTCGTAGAAGAAGAGCCCTGGCCTCGCGTCCACAGACGTGGAGCCTACGTCCTCCTGCACTATGAGCTGGCCGTCGCGGTAGGCGCTTACCTCGGAACCGGCCCTCACGAACGTGATATTATACCACACGTCCAGCTGGTTGACTGTCGGGACATGCCCGCAGACGCGGTTAGACTGCAGGAAGTACCCCGTGGTCGTGGGTATGGTGTCTATGCACATGCTTTCGTAGCCGTTGTCGAAGGACGGGTTGTTGTAGGGCGATACCTCGGTGAAATACCCCGTGCCGTCCGGTTCTATGGCGCCGATGTACACGTCGCCGTTGAGTTCCAGCAGCGGCGCCGAGGCGTCGTACTGGCCCCTGGTGACCATCACGTCCGCCTCTATGGTGTAATTGCTCTGATTGAGCATGACGTCTGCAGGGACCAGTATCATGCCGCTTGCATAGTCCCCGGTCGCTGCGTTCAGCATTCCGCCGCTTATGCTCCAGTTGCCCGGGCCGTTGCTGCCGAGGGTTATCATCTGCCAGTTGTTCGCATTCCCATGGTCGAAGTTGTCCTGGAAGACGATGTTGCTGTCATTCTGGAGTGCAAAAGCCGGCAGGACCAGAAACAGGATTACAAGCGCCGGAAATCTGCCTGCCATGCCATCTGTTAGTATCTGAATGCTTTTAAGTGCTATCAAGCCAAAAGAGATGTATGAAGATACCGCTTCTCCTGTTCTTCGCCCTCGTTCTTCTCATTCCCGTCTCACTATCGCAGGTGGCGGCCCAGCAGAATGCCTCTGTACCCGGCCAGTCGAATTTCTCCACTGCCGCCCCTTTCGACAGCTACAGCCCCTTCTTCTACCCTGACATACGTACGCCGCCACAACAATCTGGTTATCTGGAAGGCAACATGTTCGGCAGCGGCGGAGGAGGCATGCCGGCAATCGAGCTGCTATATATAGTGACGCCTTCGGTGCCCCTGGTCTACTGGAAGGACTGGAGTTATGACATATATACCGGAAGCGGCTGGTCCACGAGCGGCCAGGGGAGCTATTCCAAGACTCCTGACGGCCCGGAAGCTGCGCGGTTCCAGGTCTACCGCGTGGTCAATCCGGGAACCCAGGAGATAGCCCTCATAAAACCGGACACGCCCGGCTCAGACGTCCTGGAATCCACGTTCGTACCCAACGGGTCTGTGAACTATTCCATAAGCGACGATTCCTATGACGATTACATGCTTTCCATGAATACGACGGCCGAAGCCTCGTTCGTCTACAATGCCACATTCTACAATGTGACCGGGACCGGACCGGTGGGCGATAAAAGCGACATCCCGAGCGGCATCTACCATCTCGACACCCAACTCCCGGCTGAGTTCCCGGCCGAACTGCGGCAGGTAGCCGCTAACCTGACCGACCCGTCCCTCAACATGCTGCAGCAGGCGGAGAAGACCAGGGATTTCGTCAGGAACTGGGTGAACTACAACCTCAGCTGGGGTTCGGGCGGGCTTCCGGGTCCTGACGACGACATCGCGCTCTGGACGTACACGCACAGGCAGGGCATCTGCGGCCATTTCGCCACGCTCTTCGCAGTGCTGCTGCGGGCACAGGGCATACCTGCGCGCGTGGCCACCGGCTATGCGGGCGGCATGCCGGCAGGCAACTACACTCTCATAATGAGCAGCTATGCCCACGCATGGACCGAGGTATACATTCCCCCGTACGGCTGGATACCCATGGACGCTACCGGTACTTCGAACGAGACTGCCAACCAGTCCGGCAATCAATCCCAGCAGTCGCAGAATCAGAGCGGAGAGATGTCGCTCGGCGTGGACTGGTCTGACATAGGGCGGACCACGCTCGACCTGCAGTACAGTCTGGACCAGCAGACGCAGCCCGGGTTGAGCCAGAACCAGGAGAGCGAGCTGCAGAAACTGAATCAGTCCACGAATTCCTCCAGCCTAGGGGGCTTCAACTCCAGCAGCTTCAACTGGACCGGTCCCATGAACGGCAGCGACTACAACTACTCCGGCCTGAACTACTCGCTCTTCAATGCGAGCGGATACAACCAGTCCAACTTGAGCTACGCCAACCAGTCGTCCTACAACCTCACGAACCTGTCGATAAACCAGACCAACCTGACGCAGCAGAACCTGAGCGCGGAGAACGAGACCGCAGAGCAGCAGAAAAAACAGGAGCTCGAGAAGATGGCGGACGAGGGCTTGCCCGGGAAGCTCGCAGCAGCGATAGGCTCGGCCATCTCAGCAGTGCCGCCCTGGCTCGTCCTGGCAGTGGCTGCTGTCATCGTGGTCCTGCTTGCCGTTGCCTGCCTGCTGAGGTTCCGCTCAGGCGCAGCCCTGCCGAAAAAATCTGCGGCCGGCGACAAGGCGGAGATACGCAGGTGGGTGGACATAGACGACGTGATACGCAAGGTCAAGGTAATGGGCGCGGAAGGGAAGAAGGGCGAAGCGGTGGTGTACGGCTACAACGAGCTCGCGGATTACATCGCTTACATCCTCTCGGTCTCCAACGAGCCGTCGCTCACGGCCAGGGAGTTCACCAACCGGGCCCTCATGCAGAAGAAGGCCGACGAGCGGTTCATGGCCGCGAACGTGCCGCTGCTGAAGACGATAGTGTTCATATTCGAGGACAGCGAATACGGTCGGATGGTGACGGACGCGCAATTCGCGGACTTCGTCGCTGCCCTTGAAAAGCTGGCTGGTAAGTGACATGGACCTCGGAATCTTTTTCGGCTCGGTCATCGAGCTTTTGCGGCGGGCGCTGCGTGCAGTTGCGGGCTTCGTTTCCAACCATCCGCTCCTATCCGTCCTCCTGCTGCTCCTCGTCATCTGCGCCGTGTTCATGCTCGCATTCAGCGCAGCCCCGTACCAGGCCGTGCCCGAGGCTTCCGCGTTCTCCGACAGCTACCTGGGTTACTCGTATTTCTACGCGCTGGCAGGCGAGTCCCATGCGGTGCGTGCGATGTACAATTTCAGCTCGCTCGCGGGCCTGGACAGGAACGACGTGCTGATTATAGCCGGCGAGCAGGAGAACTACAGCCCGGCAGAGGCCAACCAGCTGACCGCGTTCGTGAGGAACGGCGGCTCGCTGGTGCTTTTCGAGAACGCGGGCCAGAGCAGCCTGGCGAAGTCCTTCGGCATCGGTTTCATGAACGGGACCGTGGTGGACACCGGCAGCTTCATCACCAGGGAGGATTTCCCTGTGGCGATTTTCACGCTGCACGGCGCGCAGGGGCCGGTGGCCACGAAATTCCCAAACGCCCTGGCCTTCGTCCCGCAGAGCACCATCATACTCGAGACTTCACCGCAGAGCTGGGTACTCAGCGACGGCACGTCCGCAATCGACGACAACGACAGTGGCGGCCCGTTCCCCCTTGGCGTGGAGACGAAATACGGAAACGGCACCCTGCTGTTCGTGGGCGACCCCAACACAGTAAGCAACGACCTGATATGGAGGGAGAACAACTCCGGATTCGCCCAGGCACTGCTTGAGCAGGCGGACAGCAACGGCTCGCTGATAGTCTTCGATGAAAGCCACGACGGAGGCACGCTCTCATCCGAGCAGAAGGATTCCCTGGGCCTGCTTCGGAGCCTGTCTCTGCCGCAGACCCTGATGCTCGTGGTTCCGGCCCTGCTGGTGCTGGCCCTCGCGCTGTGGTGGGTCCTGAAGGGAAGCAGGAAGCCGGCGCTCAAAGGCAGGCGCTACCAGGCCCTGGTGCAGGACATATCCTCCCAGGTGCTGGTGCGGAACGAGCCCTATGCATGGATGGTCATAGTGATTTACCAGCGGCTGAGGGCCGTGCTGCTGAAGCACGTCAATCCATTCGAGCGCGAAGGCATAACCGACCAGAAGCTGGCCGCCACGGTGGCGAGGGACGTGCCTTCGCTGGATGCTGCGTTCCTTGAAAAACTTTTAAACCAGTGCGCGGAAATCGAAAAAGGCAGGTACGTGCTGAACTCGTTCGAGGAAAGCCAGATGCTCTGTAATAATCTCATGGTATGCATGAAGGAACTGGGTGTGGAAAAATGGAAACCAAAAATGCTGTAGATGCCAAGAAACGGGTGGACGGAGTGCTTGCCGAGGTCGGCAAGGTGGTCATGGGCAAGAGGGACGTGGTGGAGAACATCATCATAGCCATCCTTTGCGACGGCCACGTGCTGCTTGAAGGCGTGCCCGGGATAGCCAAGACCAAGATGGCGAACGCGCTGGCCTGCTGCCTGGAGTGCGATTTCAAGCGCGTCCAGTTCACGCCTGACCTGCTGCCGGCCGACATACTGGGGACGATGATGGTGGACGAGAAGAAGAAGTTCGTGCTCAGGCAGGGCCCCATATTCACGAACATACTTCTGGCAGACGAGATAAACCGCTCGCCGCCCAAGACCCAGTCCGCGCTGCTGGAGTGCATGCAGGAGAAGCAGGTCACCATAGACAAGGCCAGCTATCCGATGTCGTACCCGTTCGTCGTCATGGCCACCGAGAACCCCATCGAGATGGAAGGGACTTATCCGCTGCCGGAAGCGCAGGTGGACCGGTTCATCTTCAAGCTCATACTGGACTACCCGACCAGGGACGAGGAGATGGGCATACTGAAGCTGAATGACATCGAATCGGCCAAGGTATCGCCGCTCCTCACTGCCGAAGACATCGAATCCCTGCGCGATTTGGCGAAGACCGTGAAGGTGGCGGACCCGGTGCTTGTTTATATCACCGACCTGGTGACCGCCACAAGGCAGCGCGAGGAGATACAGCTCGGGGCCAGCCCGCGCGCGTCCATAGCCTTCCTCAAGGCCGCGAGGGTGAAGGCGCTCCTGGCCGGGCGCTCCTACGCCATCCCCGACGACGTCAAGGCCATGGCATACCCGGTCCTGAGGCACAGGATAATCCTGAAGACCGAAGCAGAGCTCTCAGGCATAACCGTGGACCTGATGATAAAGAAGATACTCGAGACCGTCCCGGTCCCTAAAGTCTGATGTCATGAAACCCAAGGGCGCCCTGTTCCTCGCGTGCATCGTCATTCTCGTACTGGCAGGCGTGCTCTTCTCACAGCCATACGCCGCCCTGGCAGGCTCGTCCCTGCTCCTGCTTTTCGCCGCGTCTTATTTCTACGGCAGGAAAAGCGTGCGCGGGCTCGCCATAAAATGCGAACGGAGGGCCTCCAGGAGCAAGACCGCAGCAGGCTCTTCGGTCAGCGGCACCACGCTGCTCTCCTTCGACAGCCGCTTCCACGCGGATGCGCGCGAGAAGTTTTCTCAGTCGCTAATCCCTGCCGGCAAGACCTCTGGCTCAGGCAATGGCACCATAGCGCTCGATTACACCCTCAGGGCCCAGGATTACGGGCTTTCGAAGATAGGCCCCTCTTCCCTCACCATAGACGAGCCGCTCGGCCTCTTCTCATTCGAACGGGAGACTGATGGCTATTCCGAGCTGTTCGTCTATCCTGATTTGAGCGACGTGAAGAAGTTCGACCTCGCGCTCAGGAAAAGGAGCACGGTACAGACCCACGGGATGCGGAAGGGCTACGAGAAGGGCACCGGCACCGAATTCATCACGCTCCGCGACTACGTTCCGGGCGACGAGCTCCGTTTCGTGGACTGGAAGGCGACCGCGAGGACCGGGAAGCTGATGGTGCGCACGTTCCAGAGCGAGAAGAAGCAGAGGGTGATGCTGCTCATAGACCTCAGCGTTGGCATGGATACGGGCCCAGGGAAGACCATGGCGGACGCTGCGGTGAACACCTCCGTGCTGCTTTCCTACATCGCGCTCAAGCGCGGCGACCTGGTCGGCTGCACGACCTTCTCTGACAAGGTCATGGAGTTCCTCAAGCCAGGGGATTCGAGGCTGCAGTTCTACAGGATGCTCGATTTGTTCTCCCGCTCGGAGATAAAAGGGGAGACGGACTACATCGCCTCGTTCAGGCGGCTGAGCGGCATCCAGACCAAGAGGAGCATCGTCATACTCTTCACCGACGTCACGAAGAACCGGGCCGTAGTGGACGCGGTCCGCCTCCTGGCAGCGCACGGCCATGCGGTGATGGTGGTCTCGCCGTTCGAGCCCTGGTTCGACCCGTGCGTCAAGAAGGACAGCATCAGCACGAACATCGCCAGGGCCGCGGAGGAGAAGCTGGCGATGGAGATAGATTCGGTGAAGTCCGAGCTGGGCAGGATGGGCGTGAGCGTGGTGATCGTCGGCCCGGACGATATAACCCAGAAGAGCATAGGCCGGTACATCTACGCGGTCAATCTCGGGCTCGCCACGGTGTGATGGGCAATGGCGAAGCAGCTTGGCATGTGAGCCCATCCAGGTTTTCTTTAGAAAAAACATACATTTAAATAAACTATTTTTCTAAATATGTGTATGAAGACCGTGACAATTAGCATAGACGAAGCCGTCGACGAGCAGTTCCGTAAGGAAGTGAACGAACACCTGGGTGGTGGTAAAGGAAACCTGGGACGGGCCGTGAGCGAAGCCCTCCGTCTCTGGATAGACCAGGTCAGCCAGGCCCGTTTAGCCGTGGAAATGCGGGAACTGATGCACTCGGGTTACGAGATGGGCAGACTCAGATATAAGAAGAGGGCCGATCTCTATGAACGGGCATAAACTGCTTGATACGAATGTTCTTGTCTATGCCTTTGACAAAAGCGAAACCCAAAAGCATGAGAAGGCAAAGAAAATCATCGAAGCCTGCCTCGCCCAAAAAGAGCGGTTCTACATCTCCACCCAGAATATCTCCGAATTTTACCATGTCATCACCAGATACGTGGAAAAGCCTGTATCAAAACCAGAAGCGCGCAGGCTTTGCGAAAAGTTCATCTTTTTTTCAGGGTTTGTGAAGATATCCCCTACAACGCATGCATTGCTGGAAGCCATGGAGATAAACGCCGAAACAGGTGTAGGCTATTGGGACGCTCTTATTGCGGCAACGATGATTGAAAACGGTATCACGAGCATAATAACCGAGAACGGGAAAGATTTCAGGAAAATCCTGGGCCTGGTAGTATCGAATCCCTTCGCATAGCATCGGTCGTTACATCCACGCGGTCAATCTCGGGCTCGCCACCGTGTGATAAATGCATGTAATGGCGAAGCAGCCTCGTATATGCGTTTCCGGTTCACCTGGTTTTGCTGAAGCCCACGGACTTCGCGTCGATTGTTTTTCCTTCTTCCACCAGGCTTATGCGGGCGACATACGTCCCTGCGGCGGCCTTCGAGGAATTCCAGACGAACTCGCCTGATGCGTCGGGCACGAGCTTTGCGATTTGCCTTCCTCGCAGGTCATAGACGCTGCACTCCGTACCGTTGGCTGCGGATATCGTGTAGGTGTTGCCGGCATGCCTCACCGCCGGCGCTGAAATCAGAGGCGAAGTTATAGGGCCCTGGACCGAGGGCACCCTGTAATCATACACGCCTGTTTCTGCATTGCCAAATGCGACGCTGGTGACAGTGTATTCCTCGATTCCGAGATTTTTGCCCCCACTGGCGCTGGAATTCTCTTTATACCCGATGCTCTGGACTCCGGTGGCCGGCGTCTCGGCCCCGAAGCATATCCCCTGCAAATCTTCCGCCATGACCACTGCGAGGTCCGGATAGCACCCATTGCTCCCTGCAGTCGAACAGGCATCGAGTATTATAGACGGTCCCGTAATCAGCAGCGGTTTTATCCGCTCCAATATTGGCCCATCGTTCACGTTCAGGTCGTTCGGTTGCGGGCCCAGGGCCGGCTCCACATCAACCACGGTTTTAGCCAGATTGACCTGTGTTGGCGCCCCGTGGCCGTTAACGATAAACCAGTTGAATTTCTTCCCGCCCAGGCGTGCGGATGTGCTCTCCATCAGCGATGCCATGTTCACCGGGCTCCCCGGTTCTATCACCCTTATGTCGAAGTTATCGTAGTCAAAGGCGCTGAATATCCCGCCGAAAGGGAAGCCGTTCGGCCTTTTGGTGAAAACCATGAGCACTATCGGCTTTTCGGAAGTCGTTGCGCTGTCATAGTACAGGTGCTTTATGACAGTGTCCGGGTAATTGGTGAACAGCGTGATGTTGTCCTGATTGAAAAGCGTCTTTACGACCGGTACTCCCGGATAAGCCTGTGTGATGTCGTAAATCTTCTGGTAATACCCGAAAACGGTCCGGGGGGGGTCTGCGGCTGCAGTGCCGAAGGACCATGAAGGCGATTGGGCGACCATCGCAGCGATTGTCGCCGAATCAAGCCCGAGCATCTCTTTATACGCCGGTATGCCCGCCAGTGATGGATTCGTGAAACAGCAGGCGGTTATGCATGCCCCCAGTATCTCTTTTTGCGGGTCTCCTGCGGACAGTGTATCATACATTTCCTTCCACTTGTCTATAAACGTCGTGCCGCCTGCAGTCATTTTTGCCAGCAATAATACCACGGTCCCGGCATTATTCGCATTCACAGCGTCACTGAGGGGGGAAAGCACCGCGCTGCATACCTCCGTCGAAGGCGCCTGTCCCGTCGGTTCTGCATATAAAATAGCGGTAAAACAGTTCAAAGCGGTTTGGAATATGGAAGGGAAAAATGCATTCGCGTTCTTAATGAACGGGGCGACTGCGCTTGCCGCAGTATCAAAAGCGCTCTGCGGCAAAATAGTGGCGCCTGAAGTTCCCTGTGTCAGGCCGGCATTGGTGGAAATAACATTCCCCACGAGTTCTATCGCGGTTTGCAGGTTCTGTATCGACATCTGATCCAGTGTGCCGAGCTCGCCTGGATTTCCGTATGCCGATATTACCTGTACGAGGGCATTGACAACCCGGGCATCTCCTGCTGCAAAGTAGTTCATGTTGTTGCTCATTGAGGACAATGCCCAGGCTATCTGCGATTGGCTGGTGGTATTCTCGATGAAGCTGGAGAGGGTGGAGACCGCCCCGCTGCACGCCGCAGGGGGCGCCTGTCCTGCCGGCTCCGCATTTAAAATATAGAAAAGACAGGTGTATGCGGATATGAGGGAAGAAAACGACGCGTATGCGGCATTCGTGAACGGGGCGACTGCGTTTGCCGCGGCATCCAGAGCAGTCTGCGACAAACCCGTGGCCTCGCCTTGTGCTGCCAGGTTGGTATTGCTGAAAATAACCTCCCCCAGAAGTATTATTGCGATTTCCAGATTTTGCATCGACGTCGTATCCAGCGTGCTTGGATTGCCGTATGCCGATATTCTCTGTGCGAGAGCAGTAACAGTCGCGGTATCCCGGGTTACAGAGTCGTTTATATTGCCGATCACGCAGGATGTCATCCATGACAATGCCGTTGCTATCTGCTGCTGGGTCGCAACCGGATTCTCAAGCGTATTGAGGTTCGATTGTAACGTATCTGTCGTGCTATCCGTAGTTGTCTCTGCAGCAGCCACCGTTTTAAGCGATTTCGGCATTACCCCGGAAGTTTTCCCCGCTGCAGCGGTGTTGCGGGCAGAAGCCAGTACGATTCCTGTCTGTGCATTCGAACCCATGCATCCATCGTATTTGGGCAATTCCGCTGGTTTGCCGGCAGCTGCGCTGGCGATTACCGCACCGCAACAGGCTGCCATCAATAGCCTTTTCATACTATGTTATCTCAGCATTGAACATATTAAAAAGTTATTGTTTATGTTTGTGTGAGCATATGGAAATGGTGATTTATGCACAATCGGCTGAGACTCAGGAAGCTGAAGGGCCGATGATGTCATCTCAGTCGTGAAAGCGAGATGCGCTCGAGCGCGAGCGGTTGCGCGTTCTTCTCCAGCTTCGCATTCCTGGCGCCCATGGCCCGGAATTTCTTCGCCAGGGCGCCGCTCCCGCGCCCGGAAAAAATCACGGCCAGGATTTCCCCGCCTGCTTCCGGCGCCGCAATCTCCATCGCGCTGCGTATGTCGGTCCTGCCCGTGAGCCAGAGCAGGAATTCGAATTTCAGCTTTTTCGCCACGTTGGTTCTGTTTCCGAACGAGCGTTCAGCCAGATGAAGCGCGAGCTGCAGCTCCTCAAGCGAGCGGGCGCTGCCCGTTCCAATGGCCACTGCGCCCTCCTCGTCCCGCAGCAGCGCTGCAGCCTCCCTGCTTATCCTCAGCACACGCATGCCAATCCTCGTCAGGGCAATATTTTAAAAGCCCTGCAGTCATAAGTTCTCTCACTAATGCTCATTGAATAATATGCAGAGGTTGTAACATGGACCAATATCACAGGCCTTATGGTAAGAAAGTCAGTACAGGGACCGGCGGCAGGAGACACAAGTTCAGGGACAAGAAGCTCGCCCAGATAGGCGGCACCTTCCCTGCCACCAAAGTCGCTGCCAAGGACCTGAAAGTCAGCGTGCGCGGCCGCGGCGGCAGCCTGAGCGTGAAGCTCAAGAAAGCATCTGCCATCAACGTCGTCCTCAAGGACGGCAAGATGAAGAAGGTCGCGATAAAGCGCGTGCTCGAGAGCCACAACCCGGAGTTCGTGCGCATGAACATAATAACGCGCGGCGCGGTCGTGGAAACCGAGCTGGGCAAGGCGCGCGTGACCAACCGCGTCGGCCAGGACGGAATCGTCAACGGCGTGTTGCTCTAATCCTCCATCCTCTTCTTTCCGCCTTTTCCGGCATCATCAGCCCGTCAGTCCCTTCTTTTCAGGACTTCATCGCCCATTTTTTAAACCTGTTGCCCTATATGCTAATAACAGGTGGAAACAATGGCTGAAACGATCGCGAAAAAACCGTTCCTGGCAATACGGGAATTCAAGGTCAAATCCGGTGCCCGGATGGCCATCGGCATACTGCAGAGTTCGACAATCTGCCTGGGTGAGCACGATGCGATTCCCTTCCCCAGGATGCAGCCCCTCATAAACAAACTCAATTCAGAGTCCAAAAGCAGCGTGAGCCTAATCCGGCCGGAAATCGCGCATTATGCGCTCGCCGGACTGGAAGGCGGCTGGAAGTTTTTCAGCGACAACAACTGCACGGTATTCCCGACCTCCGTGATGGTGGCACACCGTACCCCTAAAAAGAAACTCGGCACGGAAATAACCTTCAAGGACGAGGGCCAGTCCATCACTTTCCCGGTGCCGAAATCGTTTTCCGGGCTCTCCAACCACATCCTGATAGCGCCTTTTGTAACCTCATTCGTATTTGCATTGATGTATACGGCTCCCCGCGAGTCCGATCCACGCAGGGTCGACCCCGTGGCCGAACCGGAGTTCTTCCGGTCTGCGGCTGATGGGGCAATCACTCTCGCGCCCCGGATAGTCCACGCCTGCCCTCTCCGGATAAAAAGCGGTCTCTATGACCTGCATGACCTGAGCCAGGACGCTTTCCCGTCCCCCTTCGTGGATGCGGGGACGCATGCCGGAACGCATCAGTACTGCCAGGTCCTGCGGATAAACGACCAGGACATGGTCGCCCCGCTCGTCCTGCAGCTCAAATTCAACGGCGAACGCAAGCACTTCTTCTCGCTTGACTGCAACCCGTTCGCGTACTACGGCGTGGTGGTGGAGATTCCCCAGGATGACCTGGGCAAATTCGTCTCCAAATCCGCCTGAAACACCCTTTTATTCTCTTCCGCTTATTTTCTAATCCGATGGCTCCCTCCGGCAGCGGTTCCTTCGTCCGGCTACTCTCCGTCTATGCGCTCTACAGCGCGGCAAGCCTGGTGATGACCAGCCTTTTCGAGGTGTATTTTTACCACCTGGGGCTGAGCCTGGCCGAAATAGTGCTCACCTTCGCAGG
>Ga0326728_10003175_pt1 | contig 52047 bp, 41 predicted proteins | sample MB3enrmetagenome_FD_207602 | JGI IMG/M metagenome (GOLD analysis project Ga0326728, IMG submission 207602) | Lab enriched peat soil microbial communities from McLean, Ithaca, NY, United States - MB31MN | ecosystem: Environmental > Terrestrial > Soil > Wetlands > Peat | place: USA: New York... | reverse complement strand
CTTTCCGCCCTTGATTCCTGCGGTCCGTGGGCAAGGGGCAAAGCGGCAGCTTCGCGACCGCACTCCAAAGTGCTTCGCACATTTTCATGAACAGTTGGGCGCCGAAGGCTCATGCGGATCTGTGGTGACAAGGTTCGGGGAGGGAAGCCCTTGGTTGACGTCCTGTTGACTCACTCCTATCACCTCTATTACGACCGGAAGCAGGTTCGCAAGATGCAGCCCTACCCGCCGCTGGGGACGCTTTACGCCGCGGCGCTCCTGCGGCGAAGCGGGTTTTCCGTTGCGCTGTTTGACAGCATGTTGGAAAACCCCGAGCAGGGGTTCCCCGAGGCCCTGGCGCGGCATCGCCCCAAGCTGGTGGCGATCTATGAAGACAATTTCAATTTCCTTTCCAAAATGTGTTTGACGCGAATGCGCCAGGTGGCCTGGAAAATGATCGACGCGGCGAAGGCCTATGGTGCGAAGGTAGTAGTCAATGGATCCGACGCTTCCGATCACACCCGCGAATATTTGGAGCGGGGCGCCGACACCATTCTTTTGGGCGAGGCGGAAGAAACGCTGCTCGAGTTTACCGAATCCCTCATGCGCCCTTCCGGCAAAAACATCGTGGACATTCGTGGTCTGGCTTACCGGGGCGCGCGCGGCGGGCCTCCCGTTCGAACTCCCCTCCGGCCGCTGATGCGCAATCTGGATCAGCTCCCGCTGCCCGCGCGGGATCTGATTGACATGGAGCGATACCGCAGCGCCTGGAGAAAGGCGCATGGCTTTTTCTCGCTCAACCTGGTGACCAGCCGGGGATGTCCTTACCGGTGCAACTGGTGCGCCAAGCCGATCTATGGCGACTCCTTCCACGCGCGTTCGCCGGAATCGGTGGCGCTGGAAATGCGCGAGCTTCGGGAAAAGTATGACGTTGATCATCTTTGGTTTGCCGATGACCTGTTCGGGATCAACCCCCGATGGGTGCTGGAGTTGGCGGACCACGTCGAGCGGCACGGCGCCGACGTCCCCTTCAAAATGCAGTCGCGCGCCGACCTGATACAAAGCGGGACCGCGTCGGCCCTGGCGCGGGCGGGCTGCGTCGAAGTCTGGATGGGGGTCGAGTCCGGATCGCAGAAAATTCTGGATGCGATGCAAAAGGGACTGCGGATTGAGCAGGTCGCCCAGGCCCGCCAAAGCTTGCGCGAGAACGGCATCCGCGCCTGCTATTTCCTTCAATTCGGTTACCCGGGAGAAACCTGGCGCGATATCGAAAAGACCATTCAAATGGTGCGCGAGACACGGCCTGACGATCTCGGCATTTCCGTTTCCTATCCTCTTCCCGGAACCAAATTTTATGATCGGGTTCGGGAGCAATTGGGCGAGAAAACCAACTGGGTGGACAGCGAGGACCTGTCGATGATGTTCAAGGGCGCATACACCAGCGAGTTTTATCGTGCCCTCCACGACGCCTTGCACGCCGAAGTGGAGTCCTGGAGCGCGCCGGGGGGGTGGAAGTTTGCCCTCGACGAAGCTTCTCCTGCGGGCGTTCCCGTGACCTCGCAAGGAAGAACAGAACGCTGGATGCGGGTCGAACAACTCGAGCAAACGTGCCGCAACGCGGACGCCACGCTCCTTCCGGTTCTGGCCTGCTCGTCGGTGGGGTGCGGGTAGGAAGGGTAGCGCGGACCTGCTCTTTAGGTCCGCGGCTTTTCCTTTCGCATCGGGGACAAGCCGCGGACCTAAAGAGCAGGTCCGCGCTACACCTGCTTACGGCCGGCATTGGCGGCCTCTGGAGTTTCTATATCTTGAGCCGCCGAGCCCCTCGAGCGGTTTTGATTTAAGTGCTTACCTGTCTTGTAGCGCTCGAGGCTAGGACATTGTTGCCGCGCAAGGATGTTGTGCCACGGGCGTCCCGCCCGTGCCCGAGCACGGCCGGGACGGCCGTGGCACGTCTCAGGTTACCGGAGTAGTTGGATGCCAGCTCTCTGGGCGGCAGCACGCAATTTGTCGTCGAGGGTTGCCAGCGGCAGGTTGCGCCTGAGAGCCAGTTCGAAGTACGCCGCATCGTAAGCGGTTAACCCGGAATGGCGGGCCGCGGCGGCAAGCGCCGAAGGGGTCGTAGGGCTGAGCTCCAGGAAGGCGGCGAGGCGCTCGATATCGCTGATATGCGCGGAGACGACCTGCGCCGATACGCGGCCCCGGCGTTCCGCCATGATCAGAGCGTTGGTAACTTCGTAGTACCAGAGGTCCGGCACCACCCCAATTGTGCCCGATTGCAGAAGGTGAAGGGCGAGGAGGGCCACTCGTGGGGTGGGCGTGTCCACCATCCAACCGATGGCCGATGAGGCGTCAAGAACCAGATAGTTCAGAATCGCCTTCCTTCCTCGATCAGGCTTTTAATGGTGACACCTTTGCCAAGCTTTATCCGGGGGCGGCTCCGTAGAGAGTCGAAGATTTCCTTCAAGGTCCGCCCGCGCTCCGCGGGCATGGGAACTAACCGCGCCTGCTCTCTTCCGCGACGTGTGATAACGATTTCTTCCCCCTTGGATGCCCGTTCGACGAGTTGTGAGAGCTTCTGCTTGGCCTCAAAAATCCCTACCGTCATTTTCCCTCCTGAATTGCTGGCCATCCACTTGGATTATTATACTATCCAAGTCGGCGTGTGGCAAAACTTACTAGCGGAGCGCATGACGGCCGAGCTGGTTTGAATCCACGGCTGGTGTATCTATGTATCTCCTGGGGGCACCAGGATGCGCGGGGTAATGCGCCCCGCACACGACTCCCGGCTTTGTCGCGATTTAGGTCCCTTTGGCTTGTCGCGGCAGGGTCCGGGTACGGTTTCTTCCGGTCTCTCCCCAGTCTACAGTCTACTCTAAGCCGTCTACCGCAAACTCAAAGGCGCAGGTGGTGACAATTTTATTGCAAGCCGCGGAATGAACCGTGACATGCATCAACGGCTGCACCGTTATGCTGCTATCGTCCAGAGTCCCAATCCGCTTCGTCGGGCCGAAGGACCTTTAAATGCTGATGGACCTCCTCCTAACTCACGGCTTCTTCCTTGGCGAACGAAGGGTAGCGCGGACCTGCTCTTTAGGTCCGCGGCTTTTCCTTGCCCATCGGGGACAAGCCGCGGACCTAAAGAGCAGGTCCGCGCTACACCTCCAACAAATTCGGCGCCTCATCGGTGCGATATGGATCTACTCTTAACTCACGGTTTCTTCCTCGCGGACGATCCCAAGGAGCTTCAGATCATGAAGCCCTACGCGCCCCTGGGGATTCTTTATCTCGCCTCGCACTTGCGGGCGCAGGGATTTGGCGTGGAGGTGTTCGACACCACGTTTTCTTCCTGGCTGGAACTCGAAAAACTTCTCGCCCATGAGCGCCCTGCGGTCCTGGGAATTTACGCCAACCTGATGACGCGGGGAAGCGTGGTCCGCATCCTGCGCGCGGCCAAGGAGGCGGGCTGGAAAACCGTGGTGGGCGGACCTGAGCCGGGGGCTTACGCGGCCGAATACCTGGCGGCGGGCGCGGACGTGGTGGCGATTGGTGAGGGCGAGGTGACTTTGGAAGAATTGTTGCCCATCCTCCAGAGCGGATCAAATGAGAAGCTCAGCCGGGTCCACGGCATCGCCTTCCGCGGGGAAGATGGCCGGCTTGAGCGTACTCCGCCGCGCGCGCAGATTCCCGACATTGATGGACAACCGTGGCCCAGCCGCGAATCCATCTCCATCGAGCGCTATCTCGAGACCTGGCGCCAACATCACGGCGCTGGTTCCGTTTCCATGATCACCGCCCGGGGGTGCCCCTACGAATGCCAGTGGTGCAGCCACGAGGTGTACGGCAAGACGCACCGCCGGCGGAAAGCCGCTTCCGTGGTCGATGAGCTGGAGTGGATTCTCGAACGCTATAACCCCGACATGCTTTGGTTTGCCGACGACGTCTTTACGATTCATCACGGCTGGCTGGCGCAGTTTGCCGCGGAAATGAATCGCCGCGGCCTCTCCATCCCCTTCGAGTGCATTTCGCGAGCGGACCGGGTGAATGAGCGTGTGGCGGACCTGCTGGCGGAACTGCATTGCTTCCGCATCTGGATTGGCTCGGAAAGCGGCTCGCAGCGCGTGCTCGATGCCATGCGGCGGGGAGTAACGGTCGAGCAGGTCCAGAGCGCCTTGCGACTGTGCAAGGCGCGGGGCATCGAGACCGGCATGTTTTTGATGTGGGGGTACGAGGGCGAGGAATGGGGCGATATCCAGGCAACCATCCGTCACGTCAAGGTGTCCAATCCCGACATCTTCCTGACGACTGTGGCTTATCCCATCCGGGGGACTTCCTATTTCCAGGAGGTACAGGACCGGGTCGTAAGCGCCAAGACGTGGGCGGAGGGCTCCGACCGCGATTTTCAAATCCGTGGCCGGCATTCCCGGCATTATTACCAGAACGTCGATCGCCTCCTTCGCGCGGAAGTTGAACTCGAACGGTTATTGAATTCCCACGTTCCGGGCGACGATTTGCTCGCGGCCGAATTGCGCCAAAGGATCGAACAAGCGCAGGAGGAAATGAAGGCGGCGGCCGAGGAAGTGGAGGCGTGAGGCGGGTGCTGTTCACTTATGGTGACTGCTCCCAATTCGACCCCCTCACCCCCCAGCCCCTCTCCCCCAAGAGGGCGAGGGGGGGAGTAGTTTAATTTACCTCCCTCGCCCCTTTGGGGGAGAGTGGACCGCAACCGGCGCTTTCTCCAGCCGGGGCGGGCCGGGTGAGGGGGTCGTCCAGGAACGTATCGCGGATTAATGCCCTAAAACCCATTACGTGGACAGCATAGGGTTAAAGAATCATGACCATTGCCGTGCAACCACCGACCTCCAGGATCGCGCCTTTCGATGCCGTCGCTCGCGCGTACGATGACCACTTCACGAATTCATTTATCGGCAGGGCGCAGCGTGCGTCGGTTTGGCGGGAAATGGACCGCCGGTTTCGCCTCGGACAACGGGTATTGGAGATTAATTGTGGAACCGGGGTCGACGCGCTGCACCTCGCTGCCCGGGGGATGCAAGTGGTAGCGTGCGACGCGTCGGCGGAAATGATTGCGGTGGCGCGGCAGCGGCGGGATGCGTCTCCCTATCGAGATCATGTTGACCTCCGGGTCTTGGCTACCGAGCAGACCGGCCAACTCGAAAATGAGGGCCTCTACGACGGCGTGCTTTCGAATTTTGCCGGCTTGAATTGCGTGCCGGATTTGCGCTGCGTGGCCTGTGACCTGGCGCGGCTGGTAAGGCCGGGCGGCCGGGCAATCCTGTGTTTATTTGGTCGCTTCTGCCTTTGGGAAATGTTTTGGTACATGCTCCAGGGCGACGGCAAGAAAGCTTTCCGGCGGCTCCGCGACAATGGCGCCGTGGCGAATTTAGCGCCCGGCCATCGTGTGTTGGTTCGATATCCATCCCTCGGTTCCATTTGCCGGGATTTCGCGCCGCACTTTCGCCTGGTGAGTTGGAAGGGCGCGGGCATCGCGGTACCGCCCTCGTACCTGGAGCCTTGGGCCGTGCGATTTCCCCGGCTGTTTAAATTCGCCGCCCGGATCGATCCCATTCTCGGCCGATGCCCCGGCTTCCGCGCCCTGGCGGATCACGTGGTGGTGATCTTCGAGAGGGTTTAGGTATGAGCGCCGGAATTTTAGAGGCGCAAGCCATTGCTCGAAACGCTCCAAAGGCTCACCTCATCCGTGAGCTTCCCGTCCTTGTGATCCTGCCCCATAGCCGTTGTAATTGCCGGTGCGTCATGTGCGACATCTGGAGGATTCGGCAGACGCGTGAAATCACGGCTCAGGATTTGGCGCCGCACCTGGCCAGCCTGCGCGAACTCAAGGTGCGGTGGATAGTATTCTCCGGGGGCGAGCCCTTGATGCATTCGGACTTGTCGGCTTTGGCTCGCCTGCTTCGCCGCGAGGGGATTCGAACGACCCTCCTGACTGCCGGATTGATCCTCGATCGGCACGCCGCCCAGGTGGCGGAAGACCTGGATGACGTCATCGTTTCCATCGATGGGCCGCGCGAGATTCATGACCTTATTCGCGGTGTTCCGAATGCTTACCGGCGGCTCTCGCGGGGGATCAACGCTCTCCGCGAACACCGCGCCGCCATGCCGATTCATGGGCGGTGTACCGTCCAGAAAAATAACCTTCGCCATCTGCGCGCGACGGTGAGGGCGGCACAGGAACTGAAGCTCGATTCTCTCTCGTTCCTTGCCGCGGACGTGGGGTCGGAGGCGTTCAACCATTCGGCGCCGTGGCGGGAAAGCGCCCTGGCCAACGTGGCGCTCAATGCGGATGAGGTGGAGGACCTTGCGCGCGAAATTGAGGCGCTGATTGGCGAATGCAGGGAAGAGATCGAATCCGATTTCATTCGCGAGAACCCGGAAAAACTGCGCCGCCTCGGGATGCACTTTCGCGCGCAGCTTGGGCAAGTGCCAGCCGTGGCTCCACGCTGCAACGCGCCTTGGGTATCGGCGGTGATCGAGTCGGACGGCGCCGTCCGCCCTTGCTTCTTCCACCCGCCATTCGGCAATATTCAAGACGGGGCGCTGGTTGACGTCTTGAACAATGACGCGGCTGTGCAGTTTCGAAGCCAACTTGACATTTCCAAAGACACGATTTGCCAAAGGTGCGTGTGCTCGCTTTACTTGGAAGAAGGAAATGCCCGTCTGGGGCGATCAGGTGGGCAGGGAGTGCGCAGGGATTCCCAGCTTCCTCCTGGGGGTGCCTGAAAAGCCGGAAATGGGTCAAAATGTCGTAAAATCACCTTTGCGGCGCTCCGGGGCAAGGCGAAGCCGCCGTTGCGACAAAAAGTCGATGCGCCAACACTGGGCTTTCGTGGGCTTTAATGGGCATTAATGGTTTGTCCACAATGATCTGTGGAGAGGGTAGGGGAAAATTCATTCACACACTCTCGGGAGGCTTCCGCCCTCTCTTGCCCGGGCGGGACCAGGATTTCCTTGCAGGGGGTTGCAATGCAAAGAAACACACGAGGATTTCGATGGGCGGCGGGATTCACCGCATTGTTGTTCATCGGTCTTCCCGCGCATGCGCAGGTTTCCGCATCGGCGGCGCCACCGGCCAAAGGAAGCACGCTGGAAGATTCCGTGCAAGCTCTAGCAGGAGAGGTCAAAGAGCTCAACGCCACGATCCAGGAATTGCGCGGTGAGGTTTCGCGCTCCCGCCAGGAAACGCGCGAACTGCGCGCCGAGTTGCAAGGGGCGCTCGAAAAACTTTCCTCGACGAGCCTGAGCGCCGGCGGGGAAGGGAAGACTTCGCCAGGCGTTTCCGAGGCGCGGGCCGCAACGCAAGAACCGCCGTCGCCCCCCGCTGCCAATGCGGAAACCTCGCCCGAGGCGCGCCTGAGCCGCCTGGAGGAAGACCAGCAGTTGTTGCAAGCCAAGGTTGACGAGCAGCACCAGACCAAGGTTGAAGGCGCCTCCAAATACCGGGTGAAACTGAGCGGCATCGCCCTCGTGAATCTGTTCGGGAACAGCGGCGCCGTGGATAATCAGGACATTCCGAATCTGGCTTTGCCGCGCGGCGAGTTGGCCACCAGCGGAAGTGTCGGCGCTACCGTGCGGCAATCCGAAATCGGTTTGGAAGTTTACGGTCCCACCTTGGCGGGAGCCCAAGCCAGCGCGAATATCAACTTCGACTTCATGGGAGGGTTCGCAAATATTTCGAACGGCGTCACCAACAATCTGGTGAGCCTGCGAACCGCAACGATGCGTTTGGATTGGGCCCGAACTTCCCTGGTAGGAGGCCAGGACACTCCCTTTTTCTCGCCACTTTCTCCGACTTCCTTCGCCTCTTTGGGTTATCCCGAATTCGCCGATGCCGGCAATCTATGGACATGGACTCCGCAGCTTCGGGTGGAGCATCGATTGAAACTCTCGGAGGCGGACGGCCTGCTCTTGCAAGGGGGAATCCTCGATCCCCTGTCGGGTGAACCGCCCTCCTATCAGTTTTATCGGACCCCCAACGGCGGAGAGCAATCGCGCATCCCCGCGGCGGGCTCTCGTGTAGCCTGGACGCACGGCGTGGGTGACCACGCGCTGACCTTGGGGATGGGCGGGTATTATAGCCGCCAAAACTATGGGGCAGGTCGGACCGTAGATGCCTGGGCGGGCACGGCCGATTGGAACGCTCCCTTGGGAAATCGGTTTGTCCTGTCGGGTGAATTTTACCGCGGGCGCGCTTTGGGAGGCCTGGGGGCTGCGCAGGGCACCAGTGTCCTTTTTAATGGGCCCGAATCGTATCCCAGCTCGAATCTGATCGGGTTGAATACCATCGGAGGGTGGGCACAACTGAAATTCAAAGCCACGGAAGCGATCGAATTCAACACGGCCTTCGGGCAGGATAACCCTTTCGCTCGCGACTTGCGCTACTTTTATGAGCCCTCGAGCTATAGTTACACTTCGATCGCCAAGAACCAGAACGCCATGTTTAATGTGATCTACCGGCCGCGCAGTGATTTGCTCTTCGCGCTGGAATACCGGTATTTGGACACCCTGCAAACCACCAACAGCAAAAACACGGCCGGCACTCTGAATCTCAGCATGGGGGTGTTGTTCTAATGAGTTTCAGAAAAGCGACGATGGGTTTCCTCGCGCCTTTCCTGTTGTGGACAAGCTCCGCAGCATGGGTGGCGGCGGCCCAGGTTACCGGACAAGCGAGCGTTACGGCCGCGAACGGCGCGGAGCGCCCCAGCCGCGAGGTCAGCGTCGTGTTTTGGCTCACCCCGCTCAACGACCAAGCTGCGCCTCGCCCCAGCGTCCCAAATGAATCGACCCACCCTCGGCTCATCCAGAAGAACAAGGTCTTCGATCCTCACGTCCTGGCTGTTCAAGTCGGCTCCCAGGTGGATTTCCCTAACCGCGACCCGTTCTTTCACAATGTCTTTTCTCTTTTCAACGGCAAGCGGTTCGATCTCGGCCTCTACGAAGCGGGCTCGACCCGTGGTGTCCACTTTGACCGCGCGGGGATCTGTTACATCTTTTGCAACATCCATCCTCAAATGAGCGCGGTCGTGGTGGTCGTCGACACGCCTTATTTTGCCGTTTCCGACGCCCGAGGCGAAATGGCCATTGCCCATGTTCCCCCGGGACGATATCAGTTGAATCTCTGGGAAGAGCATTGCGCGCCCCAGACCCTCACGGAACTCTCCCGGCAAATTACGGTGGGCGAAGCTGCCACGTCGCTGGGCAGAATTCACTTGCAAGAGTCGCGTGAGCCCGTCGCAGCACACCTCAATAAATACGGGAAACAATATGATCCCGAGGTGTTCTCCGGCCCCGTTTATCTGCAACCCTGAACAGCGCAACTCGCCAAGCTAGTGCGGTGTCCCATCTTAGAGTTGACAGTAGGCGAGACCCCCTCACCCCCACGACAAGCAAAGCGTGGGGCCCCCTTCTCGCCACGGCTGATGAAAACGCCTCGTCGAGCCACCCTCTCCCCCAAGGGGGGCGAGGGAGCAAGTTCAACTGACGAGCAACCGCGAGATCGCTGTCCAAGCTTTTCCCATCATATCCCGCGAACCCCAGCCATCGCGCGCACCGGCGCTCGCCAGGGTGGACCGGGCTCGCGATAGTCTTCCAGTTTTTCCGTTACAAAATTGCCCATCCTTTCGAGAAAGTGTTTCTTATCGAATTGCTCGGCGTGCGCGCGGATGAAGGGCGGTGAAAAGTGGTGCTCCGCCGCCTCAAACTTCCGCAGGGCCTCGACGAGCGAATCCACTCGCTGGGCTCCAAAAAACACTCCGGTCGATCGCTCTGGATCCGCAAGCCAGTCTCGACCCGCGCCGATCACGGTTTCCCGCGCCCCGCCCTTTTCAAACGCGATTACCGGCCGGCCGCAGGCCTGCGCCTCCACCGCCACGATCCCGAAGTCCTCTTCTCCCGGGAAGAGCAGGGCACGGCATCGGGCGTACTGTTCCCGCACCTCGTCGTCCGAAAGCGACCCGAGAAAACTCACTGTCTTTCCCGCCATCCGCCGCAGCCGCTTGTACTCTTCGCCGACGCCGATAATCCTCAAGTCCCTGCCGAGCGCGTTACATGCTTTAATGGCCAGGTCAACCCGTTTGTAGTTCACCAACTGGCCCACCACGAGGTAATAATCCTCGACGTTGGCGGAGAGCGGTGCTCCGCTCACATCCACGGGCGGGTGGATGACTTCCGCCTCGCGCCGATAGTACTTTCTCATCCGCGCGGCCACATTGTGGGAGTTCGCGGCAAAATAATCCACGCGCGCCGCGCCCGCCTGGTCCCACAGCCGCGCATAATGCGCCGTAAGTGCGAAGGTAAGCTTGCTCACTAGCCCCAATCCGCTGCCGTTCTTGTAATCCTGATAGAAGTTCCAGATGTACCGCATGGGCGAGTGGCAATAACAGATGTGACAGGTTTCCGGTCCGGTAAGCACGCCTTTGGTCGGACCCGATTCCGATGAAATCACCAGGTCGTACCCTCGCAAATCGAACTGTTCCACCGCCAGCGGGTACAGGGGGAGCATGTGCCGATGCCACTTCCGGCTTCCCGGCAGCTTTTGCAGGAACGAGGTGGTCAACTTGTGCTCCTGAAGCTGCGGCGAAAGCGTTTTGCGGTCGGCGACCAGGGCAAAGAGATCGGCCTGGGGAAAAAGTTCACACAAGGCCTCGACGACGCGCTCTCCCCCGCGCCGGGTCACAAACCAGTAGTGGACAATGGCTACGCGCATTTCACACCAAAGGACCATTTCTTTCCGATTTCGTGCCACGGGCGTCCCGCCCGTGCCCGGGCACGGCCGGGACGGCCATGGCACGTCTCAGGTTCCGGCTTCAGCCCGCGTCGTCCCTGTAGCACTACAAATCCCGAGATTGTTCGTGACGCGCGAAGATTTCGTGCCACGGGCGTCCCGCCCGTTCCCGGGCACGGCCGGGACGGCCATGGCACGTCTCAGGTTCCGGCTTCGCCGCGCTGTATTCACCTAAATTAATGACGCTCTCGCGTCCTGAGTCAGAAGTTCGTGATCAAATCGCTCGTACTATTGGTTTCAGGGCGACCCCCTCACCCGTCTCGCCTCGGCTGATGAAAACGCCTCGTCGAGCCACCCTCGCCCCCTTGGGGGCGAGGGGAGAGTTGAACTTGCTCCCTCGCCCCCTTGGGGGAGAGGGGCCGGGGGTGAGGGGGTTTCTTGATTAATCAACGAGCTTCTGACTCAGAACACTAGCCGAGCACTGTCTGATACACCTGGACATGCTTCTCAACGGATTCCTTCCAAGTGAACCGCGCCGCGCGCTTCAGACCTTTAGCCCTCATGTTGTCCCGCAGCTCCTGCGAGGCCAACACCCGCTCGACCGCGCCCGCAAGCTCTTCCGGACTCTGCGGATCAAAATACCGCACCGCTTCTCCCCCCACCTCCGGTAGCGAAGCCGCTCGCGAACAGATGACCGGCGTCCCGCAAGCCATCGCCTCTAAAACCGGCAGACCGAACCCCTCCATCCTTGACGGCATCACCAGCGCGTCTGCGGCGGCATAGACTTTCGGCAGAAGCTCAGGTGAGACATAAGGAACAAAGTCCGTTCGCTTACCGATTCCAAGCCGCGCACATTCCTGCACCAACTCGCGCTTGCCATGCGCGTCGTCCCCTAGAATCAGCAACCGCTGCGGAATATCCCGGCGCGCGCGGAGCAGCGCAAACGCCTTCAGCAAGCACGAAATATTCTTGTGGCGTTTCAGGTTCCCGACATACAGCAAATAGGGTTCGTGAATCTCCATCGCTACTGATACCGCTTTGAACGCCACATCCCGATCCATCGGCGAGAATTCGCCATTGACACCGCAATAGATCACGCTCACCTTGGAAGCAGGAACGCCCAGCCGGTCGAGGATTTGTGCCTTGGAATACCACGAGTCGGTGATGATGTGCTCTGCCTTGCGCGCGGCCAGACTCATTACCGGCCGGGCATAGGCCCAGGACTTGAATCTTGCCCGATAATCCGGATCGGCGAGGTGGATGACGTCATGAATCGTAATCACCATGGGGGTTCGCTTGAGCAGGGGCGCGTTGTAGTGTGGAACGTGCAGCAAATCGCACCCCTTCGCCGCCCGCGGTATCGCCCATTGTTCCCGCGCCGTGTAGATCGGAGCGTTCACCACCGTGACTCGCGGGCACCACTGCATGACCTCGGCCCTATCCTGTTCCCGGGTAATCGCGTGAACTTCCAACCCGTTCCCATGCATCCATAGACCTTCGAGAAGATGCCGGGTGTAGGTTCCGATACCCCCCACCAGCCACCGCGCGTCGATAGTCAGTTTTTTCTTCATGGTCCAGGTCCAATACCGTTCACTTAGGACGTGTCATCAATCGAGCCTGCGCGAAGCGCTTTGGAGTGCGGTCGCAGCAGCTACCGCTTTTCTGATTGAGCCCTTCGCCCCGTTGTATGAACCACGGCCGGAAAGCGGTAGCTGCTGCGACCGCACTCCAAAGCGGGCTTCGCCCGCATGGGGGTGTAGCCTTCATGCCTTCTCGCCATGCGCGAACAATGTGAATCCGCCTGCCTTGGGGTTCGAGCGAAGCATCCAACAGATGGGCGATAACCCCAGCCGTGCCAGCCCTCGAACTATCCCCGCACCCCTATTGGGACGTCCCGCAAACTGCCCGGCCACGGGATTATTCTCGTCCGTCGTGGCCCGGTGGGAAGGTTTGGGCCGGAGCTTCCGAACCGCATCGTGCCAGCGCCACTTCAGGTGGATGCCAAGGTCTTCCGCGCCCAGCGGCTTGATCTCCACCCCATGAACGCGCAACCCGGCGCGCTCGAGAAGCCTCACGAGGGCTGCCTCGCTCCAGAGCGTCAGATGATGCGGCGGTGCGTCCACTTCAGGATGAAAGAATCCCGGCCATCGGCGGTTTCCGGGCACGGAAAGGAACAGCCGCCCTCCCGGCTTCAATAACCGATGAATGGAAAGTACTGTTTGAAACGGGTCCGCGGTGTGTTCAAGCACCTCGAAAAGCGTGACGACATCGTATTGTTTGCCATGCAAGCGGTCGCCCAATTCTCCCACGGAGCACAGATAAACCTCTGATACACCCGGCAGCTTTCTGGCAATCTCCAAGCTTGCCGGATTGAAATCCATGCCGGTTACTTCAAAGCCCGCCTTCGCGGCGAGGTGCAGGAACTGCCCTTCCGCACATCCGACGTCCAACAGCGTGCTTCCCTTGCCGGACCCCATGCGACGTAGGGCTTGCGCGAAATTCCAGGGGACCCGCCCTTCCCGTTTAATCGAGTGGCCTGGCATTTCCCGCAGACCATAAATCCATGACGAGGCGTACCAAGCTGAATCGGCGGCCAGCATGGGACTGGTGAAAATGAGATCGCACTCCATGCACCAGCGGCGACGAAAGACCTTCGGGCCGCTTGACCCCACGTCAAACCAATTTGAAGACGCACACGCCGGGCAGGATGAGGATGCTTCGAATTCCATCCTCGATCGCGTGCTGGTCAACGTCGTTTTCGTTAGAGGCATGTTCCCCACCTAAGTATTCGTGCGCAGCACCTTGGAGTGCGGCGGCTCGACGCCGCTTTTGCTCGCCGCGACTCGTCGCGGCGCTGGAGTTTGTACAATTCCTGCTCCGCACCACCCCCGCCGCTAGCGCGTCGCCCCTCCTCATCTGAGGAGGGGAGCCTTCCGGAACTCCCCTCCTGAATCAGGAGGGGAGGCGCGATCGCGCCGGGGTGGTTTCCGGCACGTAATTCACAGCGCAGGTAAATGTAGAAACTCCACCGCCGCGACTCGTCGCGGCGCATCAGCGACCGCTGACGAGTCAGCGGTAGAGAAGGCGGCGTCAAGCCGCCGCACTCCAAGGTGCTGCGCACAGAGGCATCGACGATGGCAGGTCGGATTCTCATCAACAGCCGGGATTTCTTCACACCTTCACATTCGAGCTCTCCACCCGGCAGCAGTACAACATTCCGGCAAGGAGCAGCGCCCCAGACCTTACTACCCCCGAGGCCTGTGACCCACCCAGATGAATCCAGAAGGCCATCCAGGAAACCAGGAGCGCCGCAAAATAAGCGTCGACCACCCCCCCGGACTCCCCTGCGGCTTTGACAACCCCGCTGATCTTTCGCATCCCCCAACCCCAAAGGGCGCCGAGGGCCATGGCTCCCACCACGGCGAAATTGAGATAGCCCTCTCCCGCCAGGGTGATGCGGAGTCCCCCCATCTCTTCCCAGTCGTACCCAATCATCTTGGTGGTTAGACTCCGAAGACCGTGTTTTTGTATCCAGGGACTCATAAAGCTGGGAATCGGCAAGACCGGCTGGAGCAGGGTCGTCCCCCAGTGCCAATTCCGTCCATTCAGCCAGAGTATCCACCCGAGATCTCTCACCTCCGGCAGACCAGACGCCATCGAAAGGTAGGCGTTTTCGAGGGCCATCTCCCCCCGAAGCACGCCGGAATAAAAAAGCTGGCTCACCGCATACACCGAGAGAGCCGCGCTTACCGTCAACAGTAGTTTCCATAGCTTCCCGGTCCTGATCACATGGGCCAACACGACAACCAGGATGACGGCCAAGATGGGGGCTCGCGTGAATGTGATCGCGAGGCCCAAAAGACCCATCAGAGAAAACAGCTTGGCCGCGCCTTTGAAAAGAAACAGGAGCGGAACGGTAATCATCAAAACGTCAACCGATCGATTGATAAGCCACTCATCCACCCCCGATATTTGATACCGGAGCTCGCCCATGCTGAGAATGTCTACCCGCCAGGGAAGCAGCTTGTTCTTGTTGTAGAAATAAAATAACCCCACCGCTGCTCCGGCCGTCATCCACTTTGCCAACCTAACCAGCTTTTCGGTGTCGACCCGAGGCAACCAACCCCGGGAGGGAGCGAAATGGTGGAAGGCAAACGAGGCCACCATCAAACCGGAAGCGATGACCGCAAAGGAGAGCGAGAACGCTCGATCGTCCAGCGTCCCCGCCACGATCCAGGGGACTGAAGACGCAGCAATCAAATAACCCACCACGGCGTGCAAGGCCAAGAGCACGAAGACCAATCGCAGCACGCCCATTGAGGCGCTTCTCATTTGCCATAGAAAGATCCCGATGCAGATGAAACCCGTGGCGGCCAAAACCGAAGTATCCCCCAGGGACAGGGCCGGGTCGGCAAACACGGTTATGATGACCGCCACTATAATCGTCATCAGTAAGTAGAGTATTGGGCGAAGGCTCGGGAATGAAGCGCTGCCGAGTGGGACGGTTTGACAATAGCGGTCGCTAATCATATGCCCTCAAGCCCATCTTCTTCGGCCAAATAAAAAGGGACGAGCATTTCACGGCTGTCCAAATTGGCCGGAAACCGTCGCACTCAATGCGGCTCTGCCGCCCCGCTGCGCGGAAAGGCTCCGCCTTTCCGACCTGGCTTGCCCATTCTCTATCCCTCCGCGCCGCCTGCGACAGTGGCACAGGCACTCCTGCCTGTGCCCTATGCTAGGGCTGCATCAGCCTTCAGCACAGGCAGGAGTGCCTGTGCCACTGTCGCAGGCGGCGCGGAGGAGGTTGGTTGGTGTTCCCCCGCCCCGGAAAGGCGGAGCCTTTCCGCAGAACAATCGGCGAAGCCGCAGGTCATCGGTCAGTGGCCGGACCGTCACTTGGACAACCTTGGACAAAGACCGCGCTACAAATCGCGATGCCGACTTCTTCGCAGCTTCTACGCCGCGGAACTTCCCTCCGCACCCCAAACCACGGCGGCCTCTGCCAACATGCCGCTTCCATAGAGATATGCGGCAAACATCACCAGGCACAACGTTCCGACCACCAGCGGCAATCCCCAATGCCGTCCGGTCAGCGCGATCCCGAGGAGGACGGCAAACACCCCTGAACTGCGTACCATTCCCCAGGGCAGTGCGACTCGGCCGAGGGCTCGCCGCACCCAATACAAGTTCTGCGCGAGTAATACCAGTTCCGTGACGATGGTCATTACCGCCGCCGCCCGCCAGGAAAACACGGGGATGAACACCAGGTTGCCGATAAAGTTAACCGACAGACAAACCAGAGACGTTACGATGAACACCTTCTCCCGGCCCGCGGCCAGCAATGCGATATTCAGCGCGCAGTTCACATAGCGCAGCATTACGGCCCAGATCAGGATTTTCAGGGCGAGGGCGGATTCTGCGTAGCGTTCCCCCAGCAGGAGGCGCACGGCCGGGTCGGCAAACACCATGGTGGCAAGAACCACGGCGAAAGCCACGCTCAACAGGAAGCCCATGGCGCCTTCCAGGCGTCGCCGATTCTCGATGCCCCCGGCGCTTCGAGACAGCGCTGGGAGCAGGCTGTAGAGCAATCCGTAGGCGAGGATTTGGGTCAAGCCCAACGCCCGGTAAGCCACGGAATAGATGCCCGTGGCATAGTCACCCGCCATCCTGGAAAGCAATAAGACATCGAATCGGTCGTATAGACTCCCGATGAATGAGTAGACGTTGAATACGGCGCTCGACTTCACCAGGTGAGAGGCCTTCTGCCAGATTGCTCCTCGCGTCTTGTACTTCAGGGCAAATGCCAACGCCGCCAGGCTGGCAGCCACCGAAGCCGCAATCTCGGTAGCAATGGCCGTGCGCAGACTACCGTGCCGAAGGAGCATAAGGCCCGCACCCACTATCAGGCCGCCGCCCAGAACCGCCTCGATAACCAGGTAGGCCGCGTATTGACGAATGCCGCGTAGAACGCCTTGTACCGCCTCGCTCAACGACCGGGGAACAAGCGTCAAAGCCATCCACGCCGTGCCGGCAAGCACCGGGTGCGCATAGCCGAGTAAATCGAGAATGCCGATCTCGACCGCTGCCACCGGAATCGCCATGGCGATCCGGAGTAACACGAGTTGAAAGGCCAGCCCCCATCCCACCCGCGCGTCTCGCGCCGCCTCCCGCGTCAGAAAATCGGCATACCCTGACCCCGAGGCCACCGCGAGGAACTCCACCATCGCGAAAAGCAACGCGTAGACCCCAAACCGGCCCGGCCCGAGCGTCCGCGCCACGCCGAGCACGAAAACCAGGCGCAGCGACCACTTGACCACCTGCGAGGCGGTGAGCAGTATCGCGTCGGAAAACTTTGGGGCCCCGGGCGACACCACTACGCCAGCCTCACCCTCAAGAAGCGCCGCTGTCTCTGTGCTTGCCACTTTTGGTCTAATCGTTTCTCGTAGGGACCCCTCGTGGGTGCCCCTACTGCCCTAATTTCGAGTGTGCTTTCAAGCCCCAAAGGGGCGCCCTATCACAGCCCAGGCCAACGGCCTGGGTTTCAGGGATCAGGTTATAGCCCAAGCCCTGAAGGGGCGCGGTAACGCCTGCCGCAATTTCTTTCCCCATTCCCAATTCATCCCCGGCCGTGGGGTTAACCGTGGTTACGTAGACCGCCCTTTCAGGGCTCAGCCCGAAAATATTCTGTAAACCCAGGCCGCTGGCCTGGGCTGAGTTAGCACGCCCCTTTGGGGCTCACCCGGAATCCAGGTCGCTGGGACCCCTGATTGTTCGGTTCTCGGTGCGAACCCCATGGCCATTCCGTGAAGCCCAAGGGATGGCTGCCTTCGCCAAGATGAACACATCTTGCGCAAACACTTTTCCGGGATCGGCCGGATCCGTTTGCTCCCACCGCGTGCGGCCAAACACCCAGGCCACACCGCAGGTGAACGCCAACACCGCTCCTAACAAGGTAATTAGAGTGCGAGGGGGAAAAGATTTCTTTTCCGGGACATTGGGTGAATCGAGCACCTTCACACTGGGGAGTTCCTTGGCTTCTTGCACCTTGGCGAGCTCATACTCCTCGGTCAGCGTCTCGAACACCGCCTCCTGAACCTTCGTCTTCCGGTACAGGTCAGCGTAAGTGACGCCGAGGAGGGGCAGTTTCCGGATCGAGGGGTAGAGCGAATCGCTTTGAGAGGCCTTCTCCAGAGCGGGGCTGTCTTCATTCCCGCCCGCTTTCCTGATTTGATCTTCCAGCTCGGCCACTCGTGCTTGCAAGGAGCGCACCCGGACGTTGCGGTCCCCGTAAAACTGCCGGAGCCCTTCGAGCTCCGATCGCGCGGCAATGAGTTCCCCTTGCAGAGTTGCCGCCGCTTCCACCATAGCCTTACCCTGTTCCTTGATATCAATCGCCCCGTTCTGGCTCGCAAACCGGCTGAAATCCTTCTCGGCAGCCTCCAAATCCTGGTTGACAGCTTGCAAACGTCCTTCCAGGAAAATCCGCTCGCGGCGCGCCGAAGACGCGCTCACCTCCGCCAAAGTGCGGTTCAATTCCTCGACGTAGGCTTGGGCCATAGCCGCAGCCCGGTGGGGGCTGGTATCGGTTACGGTAATGGTGATGATCTGGCTCTTGCGATCTACGGAGACGTCGGTGCACGCCCCCAAACTCCTGCGTGCATCCTCCATCCGGCGGGCTCCATAGACCTTTCTCAGGTCAAACTTCTGGATGAGCCGGTCTTCCACGGTGCGACTGCTGAGGACGCCGACCAGGAGGTCGCTGGTGTTCTTCAGACCGAGAAGCTCGCTGGCGATCCCCCCCAGCCCCGTTGCGCCTCCGGAAAGAGCCGCCGCGGCCATGGCCAGGCCCGAGCCGGACTGGTTGTCGGGCGGCATCAAACGCGCCACGGACTCATAACGGCTGGGGATGAGCAGGGCGATGAGCGCAAAAAACAGCAGGCCGGCGCCGGTAACGCGCCCCAGGAACCGGCGATTCTCCAGGAGCAGGCGGAGGCTAGCAAAGGACTGTTCACGACTCGTGCGCGGGCGGAACTCCCGCTGTGCCGAGGGCTCGCCCGCCATCCTGCCGCCGTTCTCCGGCCCCCTCGGCGTCGGGACTTCGAGGTCAGAAAGTCCGACCGAAGACTTTGTGTCTGATCCATTCATGAACATCGTCGCTTTCATTTTCGCCAGCCTACCGCTTGGGACAGAAAGTCCGTTGTGAGCAAGCAGGCATTCATGGCGTTTCATAGGCATTGGTGGGCTGTCAACCCTAAGGCTGCGCGTCAAGGGGAACGTCATCCCACTCAGGGAATAACCGCCGCCGTAATAGCCGCCGCCTCTGCGATCTGCGCAATCGCGATGACATTCTTCCAGCGGGTGTCACCGATCACGGGGCGCTCCGGTACTACGATCGTGTCGCCTGGACGAATCGCCGCGGCGAGCACGTTGGAGGACCACCACTCTCCCTGGTGCCGGCTCGCAATCTCTCCGTCGGCGCGCACAATGAAGATGGCGCCCTTGTCCGCCAGTCGCGTGGCGCCGCCGCCTTGCGAGAGATACCAACCGGCGTTCTTACCCGCCACAAAAGTAATGGCATTGGTGTTGTATACCTGGCCGACCACCAGGACGATGCCCGGTTGCTTGGGGATCTCGAGAGTATCGCCATCGCGCACTTCGATGTCCTGCGATGAATTCTCAAATCCCTTCAGGCCCGGATGCATCTGGATCACCAGCCGCCCGGAAGCGGGAGCGCGCCGCAACGCTTCCAGAATGCGCTGTTGCTGTTGTGCCGCTTGCTGCGCGAGCTGGGCTTGGTCTGCGCCCGTCGTCGACACGGAGGTCTTCACCGCCGCGCCTTCCTGCTCGACGCGCTGAATGAGTTCTTCCCGGCTCTTTTCCTGGAGTTCACGAACCGAAGGGCGAATAAAGATGGCGCCCTGGGGGTAGGCGGTGGGCAGCAGACCTCCGGCGCGCTTCAGGACCGAGCTCAAACGTTCGCCCGGCCGGATGCCATATACGCCGGGATTCTCGATTTCTCCCTTCACGGTAATGGATGCACCCAGATCTTTCCACCCGGGCAGTTCGGGCACGCTGAGGACGTCGCCGTCTCGAAGCGGAAAATTCAGGCGCGTATCATGGAATACCGCCGTGAGATCCACACTCTGGTGCGTGCCTCCCGGCGGGGCGCCGGTCACCGGGTAATACCGTGTTAGGTCGCCATTCGTGAGGTCGGCGCTGCGTTTCGGGCCGCCCGCCGCGCCCAGCAGATCGGCGACTCGCATGTTTTCGGCGAGGGGATAGCGGCCCGGATTGGCCACTTCGCCCCGGATGTACACACTCGGCGGGTCCACCCGATACAGACTGCGATGGACGATGATCCGGTCCCGCGGCTGCACGATCACATTCTCAAGCGGGTCGGCATCGAGCGCGGCAGTCAGATTCACATTCAAGATTCTGACCGACCCGTCCGGTTGAGCGCGGAACACCTGGGCGGAATCGCGCGCCGCATCCGGCAGCAACCCTCCGCCCTGATAAATCGCGTCGCGCAAATGCATCTGGCCTGAGGTTCGGTACTGCCCAGGAGCGCCGACCTGCCCGGACAGCCAGAATACGGGCGCCGACTCCACATCGTACCGGCCGAGGATGCGAACTGTATCGAGCGGCGCGAGCTTCGGCGACGCCTGGGGGTTCGCCAGCGCCGCCGCCAAATCGAAACTCTCAACTTCCGGCCGCCAGTCGGGCTGGTGGAGGCGGACAATCTCCGCGTAGTGCTCAGCGGGCTCGGGAAGAAGATCCTGGTAAGAGGCCACGAGATCGGTGAGGCGCATGTCCGGAGTGTAGGCGTATCGCCCCGGCCGCAAGACGTGTCCTTGAAGATATACCGCGGCAGTGTTGTACGGAGCGATCGGGAAAACATGCACCAGGTCACCGTCCCGTACTCCCACCGTGGCGAGCTGGCGGCGAATCGCTTGCGGATCGCTGGTCTCGTCCAGGTTGACGCTCAGCATGGTGCGCTTCTCGTGCGCCTCCAGCCGCTCGACTTCGATGTGCCGCAGTGCCGCCGCGGGAAGGACGCCGCCGGCCAGATCGAGCGCGTCCTCGATATTCGTCTCGCCCCGCAGTTCGTAAACCGCCGGGCGGCGCACCATGCCGTCCACGCTCACCTGCGGGCCGACGGGAGGCACCAGCAGCGTGTCGCCGTTCTCGAGGTTTTTCAGGTCGCCGCGGATGCCGTGCAGCAGCAGATCATAGGCGTCTACCTCCTCGATGAGTTGCCGGCCACGAAAGTGGCGCAGATGGCGTAGCGATCCGCGCGGGGTGATGCCTCCGGCAGCGAACAGGGCGTTGAGCGGCGTCGAAAGTGAGCTGATGTCGTAGGCGCCCGGCGACGCCACCTCACCCGCCACATAGACGCGCACGGTTCGCATGCGGCCCAGTGACAGATCAGCGGAAACGTCACGGTACTGTTCCCGCAGAATGCGTTGGACGACCTCTTGCACCTCGCCAAGTGTCCTGCCGCTCACCGGGAGTGGCCCCGCCTCCGGCAAAGAAAGGCGGCCTTCGGGATCTACGGTTCGGAACAGCCGCTGCGAAATACCTCCCCATAGATCAATCGTCAACCCGTCACCCGGACCGAGGACGTACTCCGGACCAGCGGGAAGATCCATGGGAATCCCGATACCTTCGGGATGGCGGCGAAACACCTCGAGGCCAAAGCGCTCAAGACGCCCCGTGCGCGGCGCGGCCTGCATGTAGAGATCATAAAGCGAGGGTATATAGGCGTAAGGGCTGGGTGAACTTACCATTTCGACCGGCTCGGGGGTCACGCTTGCTTTCGGCGGGCGTGACGTTTCAATGGGGCGCGGCGATTGCCTGAGGGGGTTCTCGGGAAGAACCGCAGGTATCCCACCCGTAACATCGGCGAGTTCTTCGGACCGAAGTCCGCCCGGCTGCATGCTTGATTTCGGCGGGCCGATTGTGGATAAAGGGCTACTGGCCAGCAATAACGAAGAATTCATGAGGTCAGGGCGCAGGATGTCGGGGATGGGAGTTTCTGACCCCGGCGGCGCCGACCGGGGAGGATTGGAAGGCTGGGCAGGTCTGTTGTCCATCGCTGGGCAGGGAAGGTCGTCTTCAATGGGCGGGCAAGCGGTATCTGAAGGCTCCGGCAACGACTCCGTTGTGGGCCTACTCGTCGTGAGCAGGCAGCCGGAGTTCGCCTCGGGTTCGCACGCCTCCGATGGAGGACTCAATTCAGGCATTAAGTCCGATGGGGTGGCACGTGCCAGCCGCTCAGCCTTGGCCTTTAGCAGCAGGTCCTGCTCTCTCCCTCGAGGCGATAGAGGATTAAGCTGTGGTGACAGGTAGCCGTAGCGTTGCAACAGGCGCGTGGCCAAGGCGCGGAATCGTGTGTCGGTGGTCAGGCGATCCTGGATGGCGGTATCCTCTAAGTCCTGCTCTGCGACGATTTGTCCCTTCTCGATCGCCTCCTTGGCCATGAGCCGTTTTAGCTCGACCATCAAGCCGGGGTCTTTGGCCAGCACTTCCCGGATTTGGGTGGCTGAGGCGGATACCAGATCGAGGTTATCCGTGGCCCAATCCGTGACCCGTTCGGGCTCTTGCTGTCTTTGCCGCGCGTCCGACCTCTCTTGATTTTCCGGCCGTTCCTGTTCTCGCGGTATTCCCTGGTTTTGGGCGGGTGCGGCAATCGCTCCGGAGAACCCAAGAAGAAAAGCAAGGAGCATGCCAGAAAGGCCCCGCCGGGGGTAGGCACGCGCGGCGGGCGGACGTTCAACCATCCAATTCGTGTGGCTCCACAGGATGGAACTCCTGGCCAAAAACATGGCTGCTCCTTCCGCCCGGTGCGCAAACACGCTAGTCCACGACGCCATCAAATTCTTCGCAGCCTTGATTTGCATGGTCATTTCACCCCTGACGGAAGAACCCGATGGGCGCTCAGGCGCCGCAACCGCTTCCAGCGCGCAGATTCCCAAACATGACCCACTCCGCTCACCGAGTGGTGAAGCAGCCGCTGCGCGACGTACCACCCTTGCTTCCAACGCGCCGGAAGCATGGCGGCGGTAGCAGGCGCAATGGTCCCGGCTACCCGATTGGGCCGATGCATGGGCAGGAGTCTGCTTCTTCGAATTTGCCGCCAAGCTGCTTCATCCCGCACGAACTCCCGGTACAAGAAGAGCGCGCTTTTGTTTTCGGAAAAGTTATCGAGCGCCGAGGGCAACCCGTAATGATCCACCCAGAGGGCCACCGGCCCGCGCATGGCGCCGGGAATCTGGTCGTTGATCGGCGCCGGCAAGGCGGCGTGAAAAAGGCCGGCGGCGAGCGAGATCACCACGGCCACAACCTCCGTCAAAGGATCGCTCGCTTCACGATGGGCGGACAGGTTCCTCCAGAAAGAATCGTCCCTTGATCGGTGTTGGAGGAAGTACGCGATCTCCCAGAGCCACCCGAGCCTACACCAGTTGTGAAGAATGTGCTGGAAGGCGTGCAGCGTCTGAAACACAAACGCATCTTCTTCTCCCAGGGAGTAGAAGCTCAGGCCTTGCCAGGTTCGCCGCACCTTGCGATCCAAGGGGCGCTCCGGAACTCTGAGGGGAATGCGGAATGCCTCTTCATCCCAAGCACTCCGGTGCAATTCAACTTTGCGCGGAAAGGCGGCGGCGCAAAGGCCGCCCGGCAACCGCAAAAGTCGCGGCGGCAGGTTGGGCGGCGCGAAAGTAACCTCGTTGGGCGTGCCGTGATCCGGCTTGCGAACATATCCGGCCGCTTGCAGCACGCGTGACGCGCCAGCCCAGGCATCCTCGGAAATCAGGTAGTCATAATCGTACATGGGCCGCAAGCAGGCGTCCGGGCAGTACTCGGGGATGAGGGCAAAACCTTTCCAGGCGGCGTATTCAATCCCTGCGCGCTCGAACTGGCAATTGAGGGAATCGAATTCTTGGGTCATCGCCGCGACGCGCTGGCGTTGTTGGGCAAGATTCGCCGCCAGACGCGCGCCCACTTGGGGCGGGACGGCATCCTCAGCCCCCAACGTCTGCAAACGGTCCCAGAAGGCCAAGGCGATGCCGCTGAGGTTCAGCCAGTCGAGCGATGCCTCCCAATCGCGTGGACGGAAATTCCCCAGCCTTCGCAGATGCGCCTCGACGGGACCGGCGACATGCAGGCAACCGATCAATTCCGCAGCCAAGGCCCGATTCATCCTGTCACCTCCTGCGGAGATCTCGCATTCAACAAGCTGGGGAAAAAGCGGGCGGCAGCCGCCGGGTCGCTCCCGAAAGCCAGGTGATAGGCCGGCACTTTCTCCAGGGCTCTGAATACCTCGGCCTGCCGAAGGGCAAAGCGTGGGTCATCTTTGAACGGCAGGCTTTCCGCGAGCCGCCGGCGAAATTCCCCGCCGCTCAAGGGAACCAGATTGGGAACCGATGATTCCCCTCTGCCGAGAAAAACACACCCGGTGGGATTTACCGGGCGGGTTCGCGGCGGGGCGGGGAAGCGGTCCGCCGGCAGATGAAGGAAGGTAAGGTCGCGGTAACGGAAGGGCAGCGCCAGGGCTTCCAACTCAGGAAGAAACTGAATGGTCTCGGGGCGAAATACCCCGGGCAGAAGATCGCCCCAGGCGCGCAGCTTATCCGCCGCGATTTCGAGAAAGACCGCCTGATCGGCCAGAAACTCGAGACCGAGCACCTTGGCCAGGTAGCAAGAGGTGGTCTTCCCGCTGTTGGGAGGCCCGAAGACCAGGAGCCCTTTTTCATCCAACGCCACGCAAGCCGACGACAGGGCGACGAATCCCAAAATGCCTGCGGTCAAGTAAAGCACGTCATCCAGAAAGAAGGTGGCAAAGCCCGCCTCGTCCGAGGCCAGTCCCTCGGCGAGAAAGCCCACTCCTTCGCGCGCGTCCAGATCGACCGCCACAAAGCTGCGTTGCCCAATGTTGATGAAACGCAGGCCGTCATCCGAGAAGGCTGACCTTTCGGGCCAGGGAGGCTGCATCGGCACGCGGGGTTCGTTAATAATCCGCCAGAGAAAATCCGGCCGGCTGACCGAAGTCCCGCCATAACGCTCGAACGCTCGTAGGGCGCGCTTGAAGATCGCCGAACTATCGGTGGCAAAGCGCACCGTTCTGCCCAAAAGAGATACGTTGGCAGTGAAGGGAGTAGGAGTGAAGCGGCGCAGAGGATCTTGTCGCGGGGTTCTCACCACCGCCGACTCGCTCACAATGGTAGTGGTGTCATTTGCTGTGGCACGGCCATCTTGGCCGTGACCGTTCACGGGCGGGACGCCCGTGCCACTTCCAAATGACACCACTACCCTCACAATGCGCTCTTGGACGTCACCGTGAACGCGTGCGGGTTGTCGGTCCTCGCCAAAAAGGCGGGCCAGCTTTTCCGCGACCCCTTGCGGCGGCTCTCCGTATCGGAGCCTCCAGCAAGGAAACCTGACAAGATTCTCGATGGTTCGGCGCTGCGCATCCGCTGCTTCGCGAGTCTCGGCGATCATGTCTCCTTCCAGCCGGTTCGCAGCTTCGGACGGTGACATCGGTGCCAAGTCAAACGCGGCGCCTTCCTGCCGTTCGAGGTACACGAGCCACCGCGGGTCGCAATTCCGGAGACGAGTCATTCCCGGCCAGTGGTCCGGGTCAATCCGGAAAGCCTGCTCGCCGTTTGGTGCTGTCGAGGGGCGGGCGTGCTTCAGGTCGGGGAACCAATGGGCGGCCCCGGGACGCAATTTGAGCAGCGACGGCAGTCCCCAGGCCACCAGCCTGCCGTCCGATTCAGAGCTATAGGTCCGATCGTCGGACACATATCCGCAGCCCGCTTGCGCCATCGCCCAAGCCAAAGTTGACTTCCCCGATTGGGAGGGCCCGGCCAGGAGGAGTCCAGTCCCACCTTTGACCACGCAACCGCAATGCAGTTCGGTGATGCCCACGGTTGCTCCCATGATGGAAATCAAGACCGGAAATATCACCGCCTTCCAGTAGGCACAGTCAGCGCCCATGGCCGGGGAAAAGCGGCCGATCGCTCGCCGGCTGCGGAGGTCAATCAACATCGAGCTTTGGCTATCGAAGCCTGCGAAGATCAGGTGGTCCAAGCCCCGGAAGAAAGGCTTTGGCCATGGATGCTGGGTGGTGCCCTTTGGGTCAACCCAGAAGCGCAGATACAGCCAGGGCTCGCAGGATGGAGTTTCGAGCAAGCAGAAGCAGTCGCGCGCCGCAGCGAGGATAGGTTCGGAATTTGTCGAAATCGACCCGGGCGCTCCCGCCATCAGGTAATGTTCGGTCAGCGGGGTTTGCGCGCCCTTGCGAAGAAAATCTCCCACGCCCATTTGGTTTGCTCGCCTCCACCCCTGTGGGGTGCTGTCCTAATTTCACACGTAGCGCCGGCTTCCAGCCGGCATTGAGCCGCCAAGATGGCGGCGTTACGTTTTAGTGCCGCCCTAAAGGGCGGCGCTACGTTCAAATCAGAACAGCACCCTCTGCTGCGCCTTGAATCGCGATGCATGTTCCATGCAAATAAGCTTCGCCGATTTGCAATCGAGGTGTGTCAGAACTCTGTCAGACATTTGTAAACAATTCGGGATTTTTGCAAAGGGTGGGGTGGATATGGGCGCCAGTATAACGGATAGCGGTGCCCGAAAGCCCGCGTAGCCGGGGAGGTCAGGGATTGAGCAAGTAGCGCGGACCTGCGGTTCAAGGTCCGCGGCTTTTCATCCGTAATGACGCAACAAGGTTTAAATCCGCGTGCGCACCTCGAACTCGCAGCGCGGACCTACTGCCCAAGGTCCGCGGTTTTTCGGCTTCAAATGCGCGCAGGCACATCGAAGGGGAGCGGAACGCGATGCGCGGTCCGCAGACCCGTTCTTGGTCCTCCCCGCTAACCCCCGCGTATTCCCGCATGCTTGATGACTCCCAGTAAAGCCGCAGACCTTGGAGCGCAGGTCTGCGCTACATTGTTTGCCCTGATTCCCGACGGACAGGGTTTAAATGGATGTAGTCGACCTTCTCACCGTCACAACGATAAATTGGTTCTAGAGAAACGGCCGGCGCAGACGCGAGATGGCGATAATTTACGCGCCCGCCCAAAGGCTTGCGAGGCCTAAAAGCCGCGGACCTTGAGGAGCAGGTCCGCGCTACAGGCTTCCAAAAGCAACGCCTGCAACCGCTCCCTATGCCATCCCCCCGATGCCAGATGACCAGTGTCTGCTGGAGAGGGGAATAAATATCTGCTACCTTAGGGTTTCCGATGAGTCCTCGCCCCCGAAAGGAAGGTTCCATGCCCGGTATTCCCGTTCTCCATGTTGAAGCCGATTGCATCGCCCGCGCCTGGGAAGAATCGCTTCTGTTGCTTCACCAGAAAGGCTGCGACCTCCAGACCCAATACGACAAGCCCGGCGATCCGCCGAGCAAGGACGCGACGATGATCATCACCATCGCCGAGCCGCTCCAGGAACCGATGATCCACCGCGATTTTCCCGGCGGTCCTGACGATCTTCAGGAATACCTGATGGAAGTCCTGGAAGGCATCAAGGACCATCTGGTGCGCGACCAGCGCGATCCCGGCGACACGCGTTGGGAATATACCTACCACCAGCGGCTGTTCCGCTATGCCGTCCCCACGCTCGCGCCCTTCAATCAAATCGAAATCCTCTGCCACAAGCTGGCGGAGACGCCCTATACGCGGCGCGCCCAGGCAATCACCTGGAAGGTCTGGGAGGACAACGACTGCTACGACCCGGCCTGCCTGCAAAGCGTCTGGTGCCGGATCACGCAAGAAAACGCCTCGCCGGTGCTGAGCATGAACGTGCGTTTTCGCTCCAACGACGCCTACAAGGCGGCCTTCATGAATATTTTCGCCCTGGTCGAAATGCAGCGGCGCATCGCCGCGCGGGTTTCCGAACTGTCGGGCCGAAGCGTGGCCGTGGGCCGGTACTGTCACCTGGCCGATAGTTACCACATCTACGGGTCCTACTTTCGGGAGTTCGAAGCGCGGTTTCTCGGCGCGCTTGGTAAACGCACCTTCGCGCAGCGTACCCTGCGCTATGCGGACCTGCGCGAGTCGATGGAACAAGCCCGCCCGGCGATTCTGGAGAAAGCGCGGACGATGGGGAAGTGAGGTTCGAAGGTGCCAGGTGTCAGGTGCCAGGTCGAGCGCATTTCCTTGTCGTGCAAGCAAAAGCATTTCACGCAAAGGCGCAAAGGTCGCAAAGAACATAAACAAATTGTTTGCGCGTCTTTGCGCCTTGGCGTCTTTGCGTGAAATTGTTTTTTTGCACCTGCACAGCCGGCGGGACGCGCTACCTTGTTTTTTTCCCCGCTTCCTATTGCCGATTCGTGGCAGGCTTGGCCTGTGCTTTGCTCTTGGGCTCCGGCTTCTTAGTTTTGGCGGCTGGGGTAGCGGCGGGGTGGGCGGTGCGTTTTCGGCCTTTGAACTCCGGCGCGATATTTTTCATGGGAGTTGCGCGCCCTTCCTTGTCGTGCTCGGCATAGTTCAACTCATTTTGGCAGGAGGCCAGGTTGGTCTGCGCGGCCAGCAGAAGGCCATCTTGATTCTTCAGCAGATACGCCAAGTGCGGCTCGAGGGACTGCTGCAAATCGAAAAGCTGGTTGGCCGCCTGGCTGTACTGCGCGCCGAAGCTGGCATTTTCGTTCTGCGTCACGCTGTGCGCCACGCCGTCCACCCGGGGCAGCACCGCGCTGACCGCCACATAGGTCTGAAATCCCAAATACAAACTATCGGGTCGGGATTCAAACTGGCTGCGCCAGTCTTCCTCGGCCGCTATCGCTTTGTGAAGGGAGTCCAGACTCTGGCCAAAGGACTGCCGCGCCGCCGCGGGCATCTTCCATTTTTCCGGGTGCACTTGGGTGAGCAGGTCGTTTAAACGAAACTGGACGAGCCACATTTTGTGCGTCAGGGCCTTCACCTGTTCAGGTTCCATATACCCGGTGCTGCCGGCCTGGGCGGGTGGGGCGGCGGGGGTTGGTCCGGGCGGCCCAATCTTTTCGGTTTGAACTTCCTGCGAGGCGGGCGCATTGGCATGGGGCGGCAGCGGCGTCTGCTTACTCGATGATTGCCCCCGAGCGGTGAACGGACAGACCGCCACCAACAGCGCTAAGAAAAATAATCTCATTGCTGACCTCACTCTTAGTAAGAAGACGGGAACCCGCAGAAAGATGGCAGGACCTAGGCAACTCCGTCCAAGAATTTCTGGAGCATCTGGCGCGCCTCGCGACTGAGGTCCAGGAACTGGATTCCCATGCCCAGGCCGACGCGCGAGAACGTCACCTTGGCGCGACAGTTGATGGGCGCCACCGCCGGGTTGAGTCGGAAGGAGATCGTGAGCTCGGAACCGATGGGGAGGGGAAATTGCACATCGAAAAACATGCCCCCCACGCTCACATCCCGAGTTACCCTGATCTCATTGCATTCCAGCGCGGCGCACTGGACTTGTATGACCAACTTGACGCGGCGGGACTGCCGGCGCTCCACGTCCGTCTTAACGAGTTGCGAATCTTCCCAGTCCACAGCGCGCGACCTCTCGAGCTAGGTCGTTACCGGGCAACTTCCTGCACTTCCAGGGCAAATCTAAAAAGGGGGCGGGGGATGCCTCGTCCCCACCGGTTCGCTTCCCAGCGGGCTTGCAGGAATTTGATTTCCGGACGCTGCCCCAAATTCAATGCGGCGGGCGTCGAGCCGGAATAGAATTTTTGCGGGAACCAAAAAAGCGCTTGCGTTCCCCAGTCCTGGCCGTCCGCCGAGCCCCAGATCGACACGTGCAGCGATTCCTGTTCCACGACCTCGTCAACCTGCAAAATCAGCAGAAGCGCCCGGCCGGCCAGCGCGCCCAGTTCCAGGGAAGAGCCCTCCCCCGACCCTTCTACCGTTGTGCCGGCAGGCACTAAATAAACCGCAGTGGAATTGGTCATAACGCTGTTGCTCATACGGTGAATCCGGGACTCCCGGCCAAGTCGTGAATCGTACCACAAGCGTTTGGGAAAGAGAAAGTGAAACGGATTCTTACCGCTTTCGCAACGTCACCGCCAGCCCACCCCCCTCCATATAAAAGATGGTTTCCAGGCCCGGGTTGGACGTCACGGCTTTGACATAGTCCGGAACCATGTCCACATTATGGGCGAGGATCAGACCGCCCGGCCGCACCAGGGGCAGCACCTTGTCGAGGTAATCCACATAGCCGGACTTATCGGCGTCAATAAAAGCCACATCGATGGATGTCTTCAGCTTCCTGACTTGTTCGTGCGCGTCGCCTTCCACAACCGTGACCAGGTTTTCCACGCCCGCGTCATGAAAGTGGCCGCGCGCCACCGACGCCCGTCCGTGATCGATCTCGAACGTGGTCAGGTGGCCACCGGTCTTCTGAAGGGCCAAACAAAACCATAGGCCCGAATAGCCTGTCGAGGTACCGATCTCAACGACGTTCCTGGCATCGGCCGCTTCGGTGAGCAATCGCAGCGCCTGACCGTCCTGGGGAGGAACGCTGAGGTAGGTTTGGTTGAACTTCACCATGTAATCGAGGATCGCCAAAATCTTTGCCTCCGCTTCCGTGTGCGCAACGGGTGGATTCGAGGAAGGGAGTTTGCGTGTCGGGCGTTCCTGGGGAAAAATCACGCCCGCCACGGCCAGTGAAATACCGATCATAAGAACCATGCGTCCCATCGTTCCTGGCTCCCTTCCTGCGCGACGCTCGACCCGCACAAACTTGTTCGCCTCACCGTGCTTTTGCGAGATCTGTCAGAGAACGCACTTGCCGGCTCGACCTTTACCGCAACAGCACTACTGGCCGGTGACCCGGAAGGAATAATCTCCCGACCCTACGTCAATGGCAAAGCCATCGTTTTCTTCCGTGGCCTTGGTAATCCCTGAATCTCCGGGAATGAAGTGGCCCTTCTCCCAAATCACCCGGCCGCTTTCCTCAATCACGATGTCCGTCATCGCCGGCAGTTTGGGGATAACCACCCGAGCGTCCGCGCCCACCGGAATCACCGTATGCAACGTCACCGCGCCGGGAAAATGGGTCCAGGAAGACGCCACCGTGCCTCGAATCGTTTCCACCGTGGCACTGGTCCAATCAAGGTCTTCCACGATCTGGGGTTGGATGCGGATGTGGCGATACCCTACTCCGCCGGCGCCCTGATTGATGCCCGCCAGCGCCTGGTAAAACCATGCGCCTACACTGCCAAACATAATGTGGTCGTGCGAGTTCATCGCCGGCCCGACCTTATCCTGCCACAGTTCCCAGAGCGTCGTGGCCCCTTTCGTAACCATGTACCCCCAACTCGGATAGGTGGTTTGCACCGCCAGGTCATATGCCAGGTCGGACCGCCCGATGGCCACGAGCGCCGGCATCAGGAACTTGACACCGATAAAACCGGTTGTAACATGGGTGTTATGATAATAGAGAATATCATTGGTGAGATTTTCGGCGACGGCATCGCGACGGTCCCTGGGTGCAAGGTCCAGGAAGAGCGCCATGGCATTGGCGGCCTGAGTGCCGTTGGCGTACTCGCCGGTATCGGCGTGGAAAAAGGCGCGGTTGAAGGCCTCGTGAATTCCCTGCGCGAGCTGGCCGTACGCCGTAGCCTCGGCGGAATTCCCCAGGGTCATCTCGATCTGGGCAAGCATCCACGTGTCATAGTAGTACCAGGCGTTCTGGATGTAATTGTGGGGGGTGTGCTCGATCTCCACCCAATCGCCTTCGTGGCCCAGGCGATTGTGGATGAGATTGTCGGGCGCCTGGGCGTGGAGAAACTCGACGTATTTCTTCAGGTTCGGTTCGTTCTGCTCCAAAATGCGGCGATCTCCATATTGCTCCCACATGTAATAACACAACGAGATATAGGCCGTCTCCCAGCCGAGGTCCCCGGGCAAATCGCCGTACTTGCGGGGGACCGTGGAGGGCAACGCCCCGTCCGCCCTTTGGGCGTCGGCAATGTCACGGATGAAATTGGTGTAGAAGGCCGCCATATCAAAGTTCATCATGGCTTCTTCCGCGGTCGCCTGCGCGTCCCCCATCCACCCCTGGCGCTCATTGCGTTGGTCGCAATCGGTCGGAACGCTGAAGAGGTTAGTAAGCTGCGACCAGCGAATAATCTTCTGGATGTCGTTGAGGATTTGCTTGGAGGCGATAAAGCTTCCCACCGTGTTCACGGCTGTGTGGACCACGCGCCCGCGCAACGTGTCCAAGCTGGGCGTCCCCGGAAACCCCGTCACCTCGACGTAGCGGAACCCGTGGTAAGTGAACCGCGCCTCGTAGGTCTCCACGCCGCCGCCGCGCAGGAAATAAACATCGCGGGATTTTGCCGAACCGAGCGTATTCCGGTTGATCATGCCATTCGCATCGAGCTCCTCGGCATAGCGCAAGGTGACCTTGGTCCCTGCCGCCCCATGCACGCGCAAGCGGGCCCAGCCGCTCATGTTCTGCCCCATATCAAAAACGTATACGCCGGGATGGGGACCGGTCAGACGCACGGGGACGATGGTGTCAACCACCCGGATCGGCGGCATCATCTGGGAGGAGCGAATGCCCGCGGAGCCCTCGACCACCTGGGCCGCGCTCCATGCGGAGTCATCAAACCCCGGCTTGTCCCACCCCGGCGTTTCGCGGCGCGCGTCGTAAACTTCCCCGTCGTAAACGCCATCGCCAATGACCGGGCCAAGAATCGTCTTCCAGGAACCGTCACTTACCACGCTCGCCTGCCCGCCGCCTTCCAGTGCCACATTCATTTGCAGGAGAAAGGCGGGTGATTTGTAATAGGCGGGGAGGTCCGCAACCTGAAGCGCCCAGCCGCCACCGATCATGACGGCGATCGCGTTCGGCCCGGGCTGGAGAGCGGAAGTGATGTCATAAGTCGAATAGAGGACCCGCTTGGGATAGGTCGTCCATCCCGGGTCTAACACGTTCGGGCCGATTCTCCTGCCGTTCACTCTTAATTCGTAATAACCCAAGGCGGTAATATACACGCGGGCATTCATTACCTTGCCGTTCAGCGTGAGTTCCTTGCGGAACTCATTGCCATTGGCGCTCCCGCCGCCGATCCAGCCCCCCTTCCACTCTTCTCGCGACAAGAGTCCCATGCCAAACTGCGCCGGGCGGCTATAGTCACTACTCTTCCCTTCCTTGTCCCAGTAGCGCACCTTCCAGGAGTAATTCCGCCCACTTTCGAGCGCCTTGCCAGCGTAGACCACCTGGGTGAATTCTTCGGATGGCACCTTGCCGCTGTCCCATTGGTCACCGCGATCATGCGCCAGCGCGTCGGCCTCGGTAGCAACCAGCACCTGATATGCCGCCTGGTTCTCATCGCGTTGCGAATGTTCGAGCACCCAGGAAAATCGGGGCTGTGGCGTGTCAACCCCCATAGGGTCGGTGAGGTATTCGCACCGCAAGTTCGAGGGCGCGCCGGGCCCGTCGACTGTCTGGCCATAGGACGATGGCAAGCCGCACCACATCGACAGGAGCACAACCGCGACAAACCGTGAGAAAGACTTCATCATTGTTTTGAACATGGATGTTTCCTCCAAATGCCTATATGGAGAGTGGGATGTCCTCAGGACAAAACCGCGAATAGGACTAAAGCCGGTGCATCTAAGCCCGCATTCCTTTTTTCATTTTCCGGGCGGTAACATACACCCGACCGCCCCGGAATGCAATCGGCCGTGTCGAGCTGCGCATCGAGCTTGCAGCATTAACAGACCGTCGACTTACAGAACTCTGCAATGCGGTACCCTTTCCTGTCAGAGAGCTTGTATAATCCAGTCGCCAATCCGGTGCGCGCACCGCAATGGCTCTCCGGGAGAAATCTTCGATGCTGATGAAGCTCAGCCTGCTCGATTTCGCGATTATCGGCGCTTACTTTATCCTCGTCCTGGGGGTCGGCTTCTGGCTGAAAGACAAGATGAAATCTTCCGCCGATTTCCTTCTGTCCAAGCGCAACTTTTCCCATTGGATCACCGGCGTCGCGTTCATGTCCGCGAACCTCGGCGCTTTGGAAGTGATGGGGCACACGGCCAACGGCGCCAAATATGGCATGAGGACGAATAATTGGTATTGGATCGGCGCCATTCCGGCGATGGCCTTTCTGGGCCTCTTCATGGTCCGGTACTACTACGCGAACGGGGTGCGCAGCGTGCCCGAGTACCTGCGCATGCGCTATGACTATCGCGCCCACCTCATGAACGCCTCCAGTTTCGCCATTGTCACCATTTTGATGTCGGGCATTGATATGTTTGCGTTCGCGGTGGTCTTCAAGAGCATGCTGGGATGGCCATTCCCGGTCAGCGTGCTGCTGGCCAGCGGCGTGGTTCTGGTCTTCGTTTTTTGGGGAGGATTATCGTCCTCCATCTACAACGAGTTTCTCCAGTTCTTTTTGATCGTCCTGGGATTTCTTCCCCTGACTTTCCTGGGGTTGCGCGAGGTGGGAGGCTGGCACGCGCTCCTTTCGAAGCTGCCCGAACAATACGGCCACACCTGGCAGGGGATGGCGGGGCCGGGCGACCCGCTGGGCGTGCCCTGGTGGGTGATGGTGGTGGGCATCGGACTTTGCGCCGCGCCCGCTTATTGGTGCACGGATTTTCTTCTGGTCCAGCGGGCCCTGGCAGCGAGGGATCTGGCTTCCGCCCAGAAGACCCCCTTGGTGGCGGCCGTCCCCAAAATGCTATTTCCTGCGCTCGTCACCGTGCAGGGAATGCTGGCCCTGGCGTTATTTCCCGCCCTCGTGAAACAGAACTACAACCTGGCTCTCCCCGCCTTGATGGGCCATTTTTATCACAGTGGCATGTTAGGCCTGGGATTGACCGCCCTGCTCGCCAGTTTCATGTCCGGTATGGCCGGCAATATCACCGCTTTCAATACCGTATTCACTTACGATATTTACCAGACCTATATTGCCAAAGGGCGGCCTGACCAGCATTACTTGCGCGTGGGAAAGACAGCCACCGTGGTGGGCACCCTGGTGGCGTGCGCGTCCTCCTTCATCGTGCTTTTTTTCAACAACCTGATGGATTACATGCAACTGATCGGGATCCTCTTCATATCGCCCTTTTTCATCGTATTCCTGCTCGGCATGTTCTGGAAGCGCCCCTCGGCAACGGCCGGCTTCTATGGTATGGTCGCGGGATTATCGGGCGCCACTCTGGAATACATACTTTACCGTCTCCATGTCCTCAGGTTTACCTCTCCCATGGCTTCCAACATCTGGACCGCCGTGTGGGGTTTTGTCGCCGGCCTGGTGGTGACGGTCGTGGCTACTTACCTGACCACTCCGCCCCGCGAGGAAACTTTAAAGGGTCTGGTCTACTCTCGCGATCTTCCCAAGCCTGCTCCCGTCGCCTGGTACAGTAGTCCGAAGTTTTACGCGGCAATCGTCATCGCCGGTTTTATCGTACTCAACTGGAAGTTCTTCTAGCGGGGGCCTCATGACATCCCGGGAGCGGGTATTGCGCGCCATCAACCACCAACCGCCGGACCGGGTTCCGATCGATTTGGGCGCCACGCGCCAGTCGGGGATTGCCGCCTCCGCGTATTACCAACTGAAGCAACGTCTCAATCTTCATACCCCCACTCGCGTCGTGGACTTGACCCAGTTCCTCGCCGAGGTGGAGCAGCCGATCCTGGACCGCTTCGGCGTGGATGTGGTCGGTGTGTTCAGGCCGGAAACCAATCCGGGCTTGGCGATCCGCCGGGAGAATTGGAAACCCTGGCGCTTGTTCGATGGGACTCCCGTGGAAGTCCCGGGAGGCTTCCACCCCGTGCTCGAGCCGGACGGCGGGTATGCAATGTTGCAAAACGGCGTTCGGATCGCCCGCATGCCCAAGGATGGATTCTATTTTGACCGCACGGAGAAATTTCCCGGCGCCGCCCACCTTGACGTGGACCAATGGGAGCCGCACCAATGGACGGCGGAAGAACTCGAATTCGTCCATGCCCAGGCGGAATGGCTTTATGACAACACCGCATACGCCCTGGTATGCTGCGTCAATCCCCCCCAGGAATTTTTCACCGGGATGGGCACCGGCGACTTCGAAGCGTGGTGGGCCATTCTCGCCAGCGAACCCGAGTACGTGCGGGCCCTCTTCGAAAAAAATGTGGGCGTCTGGATGAGCAACCTCAAGCGTTTCGCACGCGCCGTCGGCGACAAGATCGCCATCTTGCAGATCACCGATGACTTTGCCACGCAAGAGTCTTTGCTTCTTTCCGTCAAGATGTTTCGCGAACTCATTATGCCTTACTACCAGCGTGGCTTTGACTGGGTCCATCAAAACACCAAAATGAAGGTGATGCTCCATTCCGATGGCGCCCTGTTTCCGCTCATACCCTCCTTGATCGAGATGGGCGTGGACATCCTCAACCCCGTTCAGGTTAGCGCCCGAGGTATGGAACCTGCAAAGTTGAAGCAGACCTTCGGAGATAAACTGGCCTTGTGGGGTGGGGCGGCCGATTGCCAGCAGACCTTGCCATTCGGCAAACCTGCGGATGTCGCCCGCGAGGCAGAGGCCAATCTTCAGGCATTTTCACCCGGGGGAGGATATGTTTTCGCGGCCGTTCATAACATTCAGGCCGGCGTTCCCCCGGACAATATCCTCGCGCTGTTTGAAACTGCGCGCGGCAAGCAAGTGTAGCGCAGACCTCCGCCTTTGAGGTCTGCGGTTCTTCCCTAGACTCGCGCTCTTGAACCCGCGGGCTGGCGTCGGTCTTTGAGATTTACGGTTCATATAAGGGAAGAACCGCGGACCCCAAAAACGGGGGTCCGCGCTACCCCCTCACCCGTCCCGCTCCGGCTGATGAAAGCGCCGGTGGCGGGCCACCCTCTCCCCCAAAGGGGCGAGGGCAGTAAATTCAAGATCCTGCATTAGTCCGGGAAAGCCCCTGGGGCGCAACATGTCATTTATCGCCATCGATCTGGGCACGTCATTTATCAAGGGCGCGGTGCTGAATCTGGAGACCCGCGAACTCCACCACGTGCAGCGAACCCCCTTTCCGCCGCCGCTTGAGAATACCGCCCCCCTGGCCTGCGAGTTCGACCCGAACGAGATTCTGGCGGCTGTCCGCCGGCTCATCGCGGAGTTGGCTCCGCATGCCCCGGATTGCGAAGGGATGGTGATGTGCTCGCAGATGCACGGCATGGTGCTGATGAACGGTCGTCGAGAGACCATGTCGAACTGCGTGACGTGGCGTGATCAACGGGTGCTGGCGCCGCATCCCTCGGGTTCGGGCTCGTATTATCAAGTGCTCACGGGGAGAATCGACCTCCAACACGTCAAGCAGCTTGGAAACGAATTGGACCCCGGACGGCCGCTTTGCTACCTCTTCTGGTTTCGGGAACAGGGAAAGCTCGCGGCGGGCCTCATACCCGTGTCGCTACCGGATTTCGTGCTCAGCGTTTTGTGCGAATCCGCGCCGGGAGTGGAAGTAACCAACGCCGGGGCTTACGGGGCTCTCAACTTGGAAACCATGAACTGGCACGAGGGGGTGATCGAAGCGCTGGGACTCGGCCACCTCCACTGGCCGGCGATTCGCAAGCCGGGTGAGGTGGTCGGGTATCTGAACATTCAGGGCAGACAGGTTCCGTGCTATACCCCGGTGGGGGATTATCAGTGCGCCCTGGTAGGGGCGCTGTTCGGAGGGGAAGAGGTTTCGCTCAACATCGCCACGGGCTCGCAAGTAAGCCGTATGACGCCGGAATTGACCCTGGGCGACTATCAGACTCGCCCGTTCTTCGAGGGGAAATTCCTCAACACTTTCTCCTCTCCCCCGGGGGGACGCGCCCTCAACGTGATCGTCGACCTTCTTTGGAGTCTTGCCAGGTCTGAGGGCTTGGACCTGAAAGATCCCTGGGAGGCGATTGCGCGGGCAGCGGAAGCGGTGCCGGATACGGACTTGGAGGTGGACCTGAATTTCTTTCCCACGCCAAGAGGGGATCGCGGCCGGATTGCGAACATCCGCGGAGACAACCTGACGCTCGGCCACCTGTTTCGGGCCGCCTTCAAGAACATGGCCGATAGCTTCTATGACTGCGCGGTCCGGCTGGACCCGGAGAAATCGTGGGAGAACCTTCTGCTCTCCGGGGGGCTCGCTTGCAAGCTGGAGGTTCTTCGCGGAGCGATTCAGCAACGATTTGTCGCAAGCTACCGGATCGCCCCCCTCGAAGAGGACACCCTGTTTGGATTGCTGATCCTCGCCACGGTGTTCACCGGCAGAGCCGAATCGGTTGAGGAGTTGACCCGGCAACTTCGGGAGGCGCTTCTATGAGCGTACGGCCTTACTTCATATTCGGGTCCTGTCCCGGGCCTCCGGTGATCTTGAATTTCGGTATGCGGTCCTCGATGCGCGGCAAAGCCGGCAAGGGGGCGTGGGGCTCGATCTGGTACCAGTAAGCGACGGAATAGATGTTGTCGGAGCGCAAGTTCGCCTGCCCATCTTCGATCGTGACCTTGATGTTTTGGCGGAATCGGATCGGCCCCTCCAGGTGCCAGCGATACAGCGAGAAGCGGGCGCCCGGCTCCCAGCCTGTGAACTCCGTCATCCCCACCAGGGGAGTGGAAAACAACTTGGTGAATCCCCAGGCGAAATTGAAGTAATCCTCACCCCCCGTGCCGTGGATGCGGGGCTCCTTCTCACCATCGATCCAGATCATCTCGTCGCCTTCGTTCCACCCACCCCACTGGTTTCCAAAAACCGAGAAAGTGACTCCCACAAATTGCCCGTCTCCGTTCGCTTCCAGGATGACGTAGTTGCTTTCGCCGGACTTGTTCAGCCAGCGCGGGTCCTTGCGGGCCTCTTCAAAATTGTTCCCATAGAAGTTTCCCTTGTACCAACCCTGGCAGGGCGCGCACTGGCGATACTCGGCGTGGAAGTAGGCGGTGGACGATGCGAGCGATGGAAGTCTGACCCAATCCACGTTCCAGTAGTAGTCGGTCACCTCTTTGCTGCCCTCGTTCGAGACCGTGATCCGTCCATGCTGGCGAAAGGGCATGGGGAAATAGGAGTTCAACGCCTGGTCGGGCAGCACGGCCACCAGCGCGGATTGAAAGACCGTATAAGTGCCGAGGCCAAGACCAAAAAAATCCCCGATCGGGGTTTCAACACTGGGGCTTGCCTCGTTGTCCCAGTACATGCGCAGAACGATCTTCTTCAAATGGTAGGTTTCCGACCAGGGGGGGATGGTGGTCCAGATGTGGCGAATCTCGCCCGGCCCGTCCTCGTTGAAGATCTCGACCGTCTCCCCAGGCTTGATGCTGGTGTAGTCGTGATTGCCTCCCGTCCGGTCAAAACTCGAACTGCGCGCGGATTGGTAGTCGCCCAATTGGGTGAGATTGCTGACTGAGTACTGAGCCAGCAGCCGCGGGGCGCACAGCACGGTGCACAACAACAAGCAGAGAGTTCTCATGATGGTGTTCCTCCAGGCAGCGCTCATCTTCGTAATGATGGCCCATTAGATACGCGCGGCCGGAGGTTCGTCAACTGTTCGTTTTCTCTGGTAGCGTCCTGATTTGCGAGGAAGCCCCAAGAGTTGAGCGACTTCACTCTACCCTACGCCGTTACACAGGGCTAACCATCGGGGACAGGTTCATCTACTGAGATTTTGCGCAGTTGCACGGCACTCGTACGAATAGCCGTAATACGTCCCATTGGAGCGGGAGCTTAGACGACGGGGGTTTAGGCGTAATCGTGTTTCCTTGTGGTAACGCCCGTTATCGACAGAATGGGCACAACGCCGCACTAGCCATGGGAAGACAGAAAGTCTCCTTCCCTTACCCTATGTCCGAATCTCCGGAGCGGTTGTTGCGAGGTCGAGGACAAAATGTCCTTGACACGCCCTGCTGGGGTATGGCACGCTGCTGAAAAAGAGTGCCCCTCAATTTTCGCTACGCGCACCAGGAGCGGCTCCATGGCTGGCAACAAGCTGACAATCAAGTTGACCGCAGACCAACAGGCGCAGATCAGGGACGCCACGGGTAAGAGCATCACCGAACTGAACATTGATCTCAGCTCGACCGGCAACCTGAGCGAGAAAGATCTCGAGAACGTGGCCGGGGGAGTGATTGCCATAAAATATGATAGACCTCCGGGTGGCTAACCCCTTCACCGTAGGAATCAGACTTATCGTAAAGGCGCACCATGGCGCAACCGCCAGTCGTCATTCAGCTCACCCCAGCCCAGCGCGCGCTGATCCGCGAAGCCTCGGGTAAGAGCGTTGCTAAGCTGGGCATCGAGCCCATGGAAACGGGTTCGGGCTGGCTCTATTCAGCTAGCGGCAATAAATTCTGGCTGCTGAAGCATCCCGACCCCGAATCTTACGAGGCCGCTCGGCAAAAGGCGCAGCCCCGCATTGACCCGCGGCATGCTCGTTTTCGCCTGAAGATTGGCGAGTCGCGCATTCACCGCTGGGGTGTTTTCGCCGAGGAGCGAATCCCGGCGCGGCGCAATGTGATCGAGTACGTTGGAGAACTCGTTAATCCCGTCGAATCGTACCGGCGAACCAAGGATGCCGCGGAAACCTACGCTTTCAAACTCGACGAGTTTTGGCGAATTGACGGGTCAGTGGGGGGCAGCGGCGCGGAGTTCATCAATCATAGTTGCAAACCGAACCTGTGCACGCGAAGACGCGGGGGCCACATCCTTTATCAGAGCGTGCGACCTATCGCCGTGGGCGAGGAATTGACGGTCGACTATCGCTTTTCCCACAAGGCCCCGAAAGCCCCCTGCCGCTGTGGATCACCCCAATGCCGTGGCACCATCAATGTTCCCAAAGATTCTGGGTCAAAGTCTCGAATCCGCAAGGGGAGGGCAACATCGGCATGAAATCCAGATTACGGTGAAGCTGGTCCATGATTCACAGGATCAGATACGATACGCGGGTATTCAAATAAACATTTAGTCAAATATCCCAACCGCTGTAATGGAGGGAACCACATGGCAGGAAACAAACTCACGATCAAGTTGACCGACGACCAGCAGAACCAGATCAGGAACGCAACGGGCAGGAAGATTACGGAGTTGAACATTGATGCCGCGGCGATCAGTCACCTTACCGAGAAAGAACTAGACCAGGTGGCGGGTGGTCTCGGGGAAATCGTAATTACGAAGGACCCGGGTTAGCCGGGCTCACGCATTTCCAAGTCGTTAACATGCGCCTCTATTAGGGGTGGAGGTGTGTGCCAGAGAGGCGACCAAATGTTCCAACAAATGAAAAAGGAGGCAACACCATGGCAGGAAACAAGGTGACCATCAGGTTGACCGAAGACCAGCAGAGTCAGATTAAGAACGCAACCGGCAGGAGCATCACGGAACTGAACATTGATGTCGCGGCGACGGGCCAACTTTCCGATAAAGACCTCGACCAAGCAGCCGGCGGCGTCATCATTGAATTTGGAAAAATTTAGAGCAAAGTGGAACAGGAAGCAACCCAGGGCAGGAAACAAACTGACGATTAAGTTGACGGACGACCAGCAGAGTCGGATCAAGAAGGCAACCGGCAGGAGCATCACGGAGCTGAACATTGATCTTTCGTGGGTGGAGCAACTTGCCGACCAGGATCTCGCCAAGGCGTCGGGAGGCATCCACCACGAAGGGATGTAATTCTGAGCCGTTAAGGCGCACCCGTATTGGGAGTGGAGGTGCATGCCAGACAGGCGATCCAATCTTCCAACAGAAGAATAAGGAGGCAACGCCATGGCAGGAAACAAGGTGACCATCAGGTTGACCGAAGACCAGCAGAGTCAGATTAAGAAGGCAACGGGTAGGAGCATCACGGAACTGAACATTGATGTCGCGGCGACGGGCCAACTGACCGACAAAGACCTCGCGGACGTGGGCGGTGGTTCGAACAAGATCTATCTTGATAATATGTAGCCGCGGTAACGGATCTCAGCATTTGTCAGACGGGCGGTTATGGTGCCTCGAAAGGGCAGGAGTGTGGGTAGTCAGATATCACCTTAGAGAACGTAGGAGGAAACACCATGGCAGGAAACAAACTGACGATTAAATTGACCGACGACCAGCAGAGTCAGATCAAGGACGCAACGGGTAGGGACATCAAGGAAATAAGCCTTGATCTTTCGGTGGTGGACCAACTTGCCGACCAGGATCTCGCCAAGGCATCGGGAGGCATCCACCACGAAGGGATGTAATTCTGAGCAGTTAACGCACGGCCTTATTGGGAGTGGAGGTGCATGCGAGGCAGGCGATCCAATCATCCAACCAAAGAATAAGGAGGCAAGACCATGGCAGGAAACAAGGTGACAATCAGGTTGACCGAAGACCAGCAGAGTCAGATTAAGAACGCAACGGGCAGGAGCATTACGGAACTGAACATTGATGTCGCGGCGACGGGCCAACTTGCTGATAAAGACCTTGACCAAGCATCCGGCGGCAGCATTCATATTTTTGGAAAGGGTTAGAGCAAAGTGGAACGGGAAGGAACTCAGGGCCGGAAACAAATTGACGGTCAAGCTGACTGACGACCGGCAGAGCGCCGCTGAGCGGCGCCGCAACCCGTCAGGGCAGCCCTTGTGGGCACCTGCATATGGGTGTGCTTGAGGAGTGCCGCAACGCTCGGCATAACTGCGATGGACGATATTCAGGCCAGGTACGACCACGCTTTCGAGCTTCTGGGTCCGCAATCGGATGCCGTAATCATCGTTCCGCCCTTTGCGGATATCGACCGCCCCTCGCTGGGTGTACATCTCCTTCAGGCGGCCGCCGAACAGGCCGGCCTCCGCGTCCGGGTCTTTTATGCGAATCTCCTGTTTGCCACCCTCAGCGGAGAGGAGCTGTACAAAACAATATCCGATGGAAATTACGGATGGATGTGGGGAGAGCGCATTTTCGCCGCTGCCGCGTTCGGCCTGCCACCGTTGGGATACCAGACCGAAAAACTTCGGGAGCAGATTGCCAAGCGGGATCAGTCGAAAAACGGCAAGGTGACTTTCGAACAGCTTGCCGCTGTCGAGCGCGAGGCGGGTCCTTTCTGTTCTGCCCTGGGTGAGCGTTTTTCCTCGCTCCGATTCCGCGTTGTTGGAGCCACCACCACTTTTCACCAGACTGCGGCGTCGGTGGCTCTGCTGGCTCAGGTCAAGCGAGCCAAACCCGAAGCCATTATCGCGATCGGCGGCGCCAACTGCGAAGGTGAAATGGCGCGAGGAATTGCCTCCTTGGGCGCGCCCATCGACTACATCTTCTCGGGTGAATGCGAATCTGTATTTCCGGATTTCCTGCGCCGCGCCGTGGATGGCGAGCCCTTACCCGCAGACCGCATCGTGCGCGGCAAAGCCTGCTTCGATATGGATTCGCTCCCCGAGCCCTCCTTCGAAGACTATTTTGCCCAACTTGACAATGCGTTGCCCACATGGCGCGAAAACAAGGAGGTCTGGCTACCCTACGAGAGCAGCCGCGGCTGTTGGTGGGGCGCCCGCCAGCACTGCACCTTTTGCGGCCTCAATGGCGAAACCATGGCCTTCCGCCAGAAGTCCCCGGACCGCGTGATCGCCGGGGCCAAGCGCCTCCTATCCCGTTATCCTTCGCGGCAACTGGGCATGATTGACAACATCCTTCCGCATTCCTACTTCCGCACCGTACTGCCGCGCCTTGCCGAAGAATTACCCCCCGCCAAGATCTTCTATGAAACCAAGTCCAACCTGAGTCTGGAACAGGTTCAGCTCCTGCGCCGCGCCGGCGTATACCGGATCCAACCCGGAATTGAGGCGCTCTCTTCTTCCCTGTTGCGCCGCATGAAGAAAGGTGTGCTCGCCCGCCAAAACCTGGCGCTCCTTCGCTATGCCCGCGCTGCCGGACTGATGCTCTACTGGAACCTGCTTTGTGAATTTCCCGGAGACCAGCGGGAGGATTACGATGCCACCTTGGCGCTCCTCCCGTTGATTCACCATTTGATTCCGCCCAGCGGCGTATGCCCGGTGAGCCTCGATCGCTTCAGCCCGTATTTCCGGGATGCAGCCGCGTTCGGCATCACCCATTTGGAGCCGCAGCCATGCTACGCGTGGGCGTTTCCGCCGCACGCCGACCGGCGCAGCTTGGCGTACCATTTCAATGGGGAATACGCTTGCGCCCAGTCTTCCCATCCGAAACTCTACGACTCCCTCGACCGCGCCTTTCGCGAATGGCGCGAATGCTGGAAGCCCGGCGCTCCGCCCCCCGCCCTGAGCGTCGCCCCCGGCGACGACGGCTATTACACACTGATGGACACGCGCGGACTGGAAGGCACGGATATGTTCCAGTTCCTCAATCAGGATGAGGCGCGTACCGTCCTGATCGGCGGCCCGCTTGAACGCCAGCCGCTCGCCCAGTGGGCCATCGAGCGCAAGCTGGCGGTCGCCCTCGATGGCTGGTGCGTGCCTTTGGCCGTTACCAATGTGGAAACTTGGCGCCGCTTTGAAGCGCACACTCCGCAGGCAGTCCTCCAGGCACTACCCGCCGCTGTTTGAACATCCCGTGGGATCGCCCGCAAAGGTGCAATTGTCTGGAGCAGGCAGCCGCTTGGACGTATGTCACCTAGCCGAGGATGTAACCTTCACGGTCCGGAAACGGGGCTCAAGAAAATAGGTCCTGCCTGGTCGCCCAGTGTTTACCGATTGGTCCGCAGGGTCAATTCGAAATTCTGTACGGGCAACGGGGCGAGTGGAAGCAATACACTGGGGGGTATGATGGCCCCCGAACTGGTTAAGTTAGCGCTTATGGGCCGTTGGCCTGGGCTTTGCTAGCTCGCCCCTTCGGGGCTTGCGCAACGTTTTTGCCTTGGCAGACTAAAACTGTAGCAGTATTCTTGGGCACCGGGGGGCGAATTCGGGCAGTCGGCTCGTGCCGAACGAAGCCGCTCCGTTGGTGGCGCTCAAGCTCCAGGATGGTGTTACGGCACTGGAATGCCGGCAACTTTGCCAGGGCCGCCTCCGCCACCATTATTATTACGAGTGAGGATGTTGCCTATGCGTAGAACACGAGTTTCCTTGATCGGGATGGTGGTGCTGGCCGGGATATTGACGGGCCTTACCGGCTCAACTCTGGCACAAACTTCTGCCGACTCCTTGGAGCGCGGGTTCAAAGATCCGCCGGATTCCGCCAAGCCGCGTGTGTGGTGGCACTGGCTCAATGGAAATGTCACCAAAGAAGGGATCACCGCGGATTTGGAGTGGATGAAGCGGGTCGGCATCGCCGGAATGCAAATGTTCGACGGGAATTTGAATACTCCGCAATTTGTCGACAAGCGGCTGGTATGGATGACTCCGGATTGGAAGGACGCATTCCATCACGCCGGCGATGAAGCCGCCCGCCTGGGACTGGAAATGGCAATGGCCGCTTCCGGCGGCTGGAGCGAGACCGCGGGACCGTGGGTGAAGCCCGAAGAGGCGATGAAAAAGATCGTCTGGAGCGAGACCCTGGTGCAGGGGCCGATGAAGTTTTCCGGCGTGCTCGCGCATCCTCCCACGGTGAATGGCAAGTTTCAGAACCGGGAGATGCTGACCCCGACCAATTTCCCCACGGCTAGCGACCTGCCCGGCGCCAAGCCGATGCCCCCTCCCCCGCCGCCCCAGCCGGACCCGACGTTCTACGCGGACAGCAAGGTCCTTGCCTACCGCCTGCCGGAAGGCGAGGTGCGCATGGCCGACCTGCACCCCAAGGTCACGGCGAGCGCGCCGGATGTCGATTTGGGACCACTCACGGATGGCGATTTCGCCAGCGCCGTTTCGTTGCCCGTGAACAGTGGTGAGAAGCAGGTGTGGGTGCAGTTTGAGTTTCAGCAGCCTTACCGGGCGCAGGCCATTACCCTGGCCGTGGGCAATGTCCCGGGAAGAGGTCGAGGCGGAATCCCTGAGGGTGAGGTCCAGTGCAGTTCGGACGGGGCAAACTGGTTGACGCTGGTCAGCCTGCCGGGACCGATGCCCGCCACGGGAGGGTTCCCCGTCCAGACCTATTCGTTCCCGGAGGCGACGGCAAGGATATATCGGGTGGTATTGCGGCCCCTCCCGCCGTTCGTACCTGCCGGAGGAATGGCGGCGGCCCAGGCCACACGCCCAATGAGTGTCAGCCTGGCAGAAATCGAACTATCGGGCCCTCGAGTGAATCACTGGGAGGGCAAAGCCGCCTACGGCAATGCCATCGAATTCCAATCCATCCCCACACCCCGCGTGCCGGCAAACGAGGCCGTGGCTCGCCAGGACGTTATCGATGTAACCGCGATGATGAAGCCTGACGGCACACTCGAATGGGACGTCCCCGCCGGGAAATGGGCCATCCTGCGCATGGGCTACTCGCTCACGGGCGAAAAGAACCACCCCGCCAGCCCGGAGGCAACGGGCTTCGAAGTGGATAAACTGAGCGCCAAGCACGTCGGCGATTACGCGAAGACTTACGTGGATATGGTTTCGGACGCGCTCGGATCGAACTTCGGCAAGAGCTTCCGCTACTTCCTCATGGATAGTTGGGAAGCCGGCGTTGAAAACTGGACGGATGACATGATTCCGGAATTCCAGAAGCGGCGCGGATACGATCCCACGCCCTACCTGCCCGTGCTCACCGGCCGAATTATCGAGAGCGCGGAAGTAAGCGATCGTTTCCTGTGGGACTTCCGCCGTACCATCGCGGATATGCTCGCCGAGAACCACTATGGGGTCGCGACCAAATATTTCAACCAGCACGGCGTAGGCCTTTACGCCGAAGCGATGGGCACCGGCGCTCCGACCACCGGCGATGGACTGCTGAACAAAGGTGAACTCGATGTCCCCATGGGGGAGTTCTGGGTGCCTTCTCCCGGCATGAAGGATTCGCCCGCGCATCTCGCCGATGTTATCGAGGCCGGGTCGGCGGCGCACATCTATGGCAAGAAATACGCCGCCACCGAGTCGTTCACCACGGCGCCCGCCAATCCGGTTTGGGCGTCGCCCTACTACCTGAAGCCGCTGGGCGACAAAGCGATGGCGCTCGGCATCAATCGCTTCGTTTTTCACACTTCCGACCAGCAGCCGTTCGTCGATGACCAGCACAAACCGGGCATGACCCTGGGCCCCTTCGGCCAGAACTACACGCGCAACAATACCTGGGCGGAGCAGGCCATCGCGTGGAACGCCTATCTGGCGCGCTGTTCCTACCTGCTCCAGCAGGGACGGTTCGTGGGCGATCTCGCCTACTTCTATGGGGAGGGTGCGCCCGCCACGGTGCCCTATTGGAAGCCCGTGAATCCACCCCCGCCCCCGACTTATGCCTTCGATTGGATCGATGCCGATGTCCTGCTGAACCGGATGACGGTGGAAGACGGACGGCTGGTGCTGCCGAGCGGCATGGTCTACCGCGCCCTGGTGCTGCCGGATTATGTGGATCAGGTGACGCTGGCGGTTCTCGAAAAAATCCGCGACCTGGTGGCGGCCGGGGCCATCGTGATCGCCCCCCGGCCGGCCGACTCCCCGAGCCTCGCTGACTACGCCCGCGAGGCGGAGTTCCGCTCCATCGTGAACGAGGTCTGGGGGCCGGTGGACGGCATGGGCTCGACCGAACACCCTTACGGCAAGGGCAAAATCTACTGGGGCAAGCCGGTGGAGGAATTCCTGGCCAGCGAAAAAGCCTCGCCCGACTTCGAGTACAACAAACCGGAGTTCGATTCCGAACTGGTCTGGATTCACCGCCGCGACGGTGACCAGGACATCTATTTTGTTGCCAATCAGAAGGAGCGCGCGGAAAATGTGCAGACCAGCTTCCGCGTGGAAGGCAAGCAACCCGAGCTTTGGCATCCGGACACGGGGGCCATTGAACCCGCCGAGTACCAGATTCAAAACGGGCGCACGTGGGTGCCGCTGAGTCTCGATCCCTATGGTTCGGTTTTCGTGGTGTTCCGAAAAGCCGCCGGCGCTCCGTCCCGCACCGTGCCTCAACCGGTACGCACCACCGTGGGAACGATATCGGGGGCGTGGCAGGTCAATTTCCCCGCGAACTGGGGAGCGCCGCCGCAAATCAAGATGGACCCGTTGGTTTCATGGACGAACTATCCCGACGACGGCGTGAAGTACTTTTCCGGTACGGCAACTTATACCAAGGACGTCGACGCCCCGGCGAGTTGGTTCAGGCCGGGCGCCAAGGTGGTGCTGGATCTCGGACAGGTCAAGGAGATTGCGGAAGTCTCCGTCAACGGCAAACCCGTGGGTGGCATTCTCTGGAAAGCGCCGTTCCAGGCCGATGTAACCTCGGTGCTGAAGCCGGGGAAGAACCACCTCGAGGTGAAGGTCATCAATCTGTGGCCCAATCGCATCATCGGTGACCGCCAGCCCAATGCCACGAAGAAGTATGCGTGGCTCGACTACAAACCCTTCACGGCTGACACGCCGCTCGCCGAATCGGGCCTGCTTGGGCCGGTCAGGGTGCTATCGGTCGCGATGAGGTGAAAGCGGACGGAGTGCGGGCAGGATGCCCGCGCTCCGTCCGGTTAGGTGAGGCCAGTGAACTATGTTTAATCGACGGAGATTTGTCCGCACGCTGGGGGCCTCGACAGTTTTGCCGGCGCTTTCACACGCGGTGGGCAGTTTTGCGGCTGAGCCGCAAGAAACCGCGACCCGTACCCGATCACGGGTTGACTTGAATGGCCAGTGGGAGCGGCGCGTGGCGGGGGAGTTGTATGACCTCGTCGAGGTGCCTTCTTCACTGCGCCCGTCGGGATACTATCAGCTCCGCCGTGAGTTTCTCCTTCCCGAGCTTTCCCCGCACCAGCGCGCCATACTGCACTTCGAGGCCATCACTTACTTCGGTCGGGTTGCGGTAAACGGTACGGAACTCGGAACCATGGGCCCTTACGTACCCTACGAGTTTGATTTTACCCGCCAGGCCAAGAAGGGGACCAATACGGTCGAGGTGGCAATCGCGGACCTTACTCCCGACCCCAGCGGCGCCGGTAAAGATGAGCTGGCGCTCGGCGTCAACCCGGGGTGGGAGGCCTATGGCGGAATCATCCGCGACGTCTACGTGGAAGTGCGCCCCGCCGCGTTCATCGACAACGTCCGGTTCGGCTACAAGCTGAACGCGGATTACACCCAGGCCGCGTGCCGCGCGCAAGTGATGGTGTCTACCCTCACGGAAGGTTCCGCAAATATCGAATTGGCGCTGGTGCGGGCCGGGCGGGAGGTGGCCCGGGCGCAGAAGAAAACTTCCCTGGCTTCCGGCGCGAGCGAAGTGGAAGTGGAGTTTGAGGTCAACGCGCCCGCCTTGTGGTCGCCCGAAGAGCCGAATCTTTATGAGTTGCACGCACGGCTGGGCAGCGATCATGGCGAAGACCAATGGAGTTGTCGCACCGGGTTCCGGGAAGTGGTCACCCAAGGTCCTGACTTCCTGCTGAACGGCCAGCGCCTGGTCCTGAAGGGCGTGGCCCGGCACGATATGTGGAAGGAGCAAGGCTTCACGCTCACGCGCCGCCAGATGGAACAGGACATGCGCATGATCAAGGCGATGGGAGCCAATTTTATCCGCCAAGTCCACTACCCGCACCACCGCTACCTCACGGACCTTGCGGAAGAGTATGGACTGCTGATCAGCGAAGAGCCGGGGTACTGGAATATGGACTTCCGCGCCATGCCGCGCGCCATGATCGAACTGGGCTACCGGATCATGGAGCGGGTGATCCGGCGCGATTGGAATTCTCCCGCGGTTTTCGCCTGGCTGCTTTCCAACGAATGCACCCTCACCGCCGAGACGCTGCGCCAGGGCAAGGAGATTTGCCACCGGCTCGATCCGATCGGGAGGCTAGTCTCCGTGGCCAACAGCATGCCCAGGGAGAAGGCCAAGCCCATTTTCGAACAAGCGGGGATGGACTTCTTCGATCAGCACCCCTACACGTTCGACGTTGACGATTTCGATAAAGAAGCGGCGTTTGACGGACCCAGCCGCCCGCTCACGTTCACGGAATGGGGAGGCAAAGCGATCGGCCAGTCGCAGATCGTGATGCAAAACAGCGTCGACCGCCTGCTCGACCTGGTCGAAACGCATCGTCTGGCCGGCCACATTTTCTGGAGTTGGCAGGACATGCGCCAGTACAGCCGCATCGACGCGGAGATGCGCGACGGCATTCTGGAATCGGGGGTGGTCACGGAAGGCCGGGAGCCCCGCGAGGTTCCTTACCTCGAACTCATCCGGCTGTTTGAAGGCCGGCGGCATGAAAACGAGCCGGTGGCCACTCGTCCCCAAGTGGTTCCCCTCAAGTGGTCACCCTGGGCGCGCAAGAGCCGGTTCAGCGCGGTCGACCTCCAAGCGCTCGTCGAGCGGCCGGAGGGCGCGCGGGCGTGGGCGGACTTTGAAGATCGCATGGCCAAGTTCTGGTCCACCGCGCCCATGGCCGGGGACCAGTGGCAGCGCACCGGCAGCAAGTTCCTGCTGTGGCAAGGATCCGAGGTGCAGATCGCCGGAGTCACCTTCCGGGCGCCGGTGGTGAACGGATATGTGCGCCCCGTGGTGGTGACTCCGGGGGTGCCGGAGGTGGCGATTCCCGTCGGCGTGGAGGGTTTGCGGCTGCACATTTTGGGCCAGGTCACCCTGCCGGTGGGCTATCCGGTGGTGGGCGCCATCGGAGAAACGGTGGCGGTTTATACCCTGCGTTACGCCTCGGGCCAGAGCCGGGAAGTTCCGCTGCGGAACGGCTACGAGGTGGCGCAGTCAAACCTGGTTGCCGTGGCCACCCGAATTGATCCCCAGGCCACCGAGGCGCAGCGCGCCCTGCGGTTTGCCAAAGACCTCGTGCGCGAGCAGTATCAAGTGTTGCTGTATTCCCTTCCTCTCGCGGATGGCAAGCTGGCGAGCCTCCATTGCCGCCTGCGCCACCCGCCGTGGTCATTGGCCATCCTGGCGATGACGGTGGAGTCTCGATAGCGCCGCGGAGCCGCAAAAGAAAACCACAAGGCAAAGAGCATAGGAAAAAACCAACCATCTCCCGCCAAGCCGCCCAGGCGCCCATGCTTGCCAAGAACAGCCGCTTTGTCCTCATGGAGTTGGCAGGGCGCTTTTTCTGGCTCTGGCAAGACGTGTGCCAGTACAGCCGCAAAGCTCGCTCCTAACTCTCTCGACTCTTCCCACCTCACACCTAAAGGGACCAAGCATTTCGCCGATAACCTCAACTGGACGTAATGAGGATTGCCGTTCCCGGTAAGTGACCCGGTCACGCGGGCGTGCGCGCCGAAGACTGTCTCACCGGCCTCCAGACGGCCCACCTCGATGCGGAATCCTGGAGGAGAAGTATGCTTTTCCCGTTTCATCGTGAGAGCCCCCGGAAGAATCCCGGCGCCGGTTCCTCGGCCCAAACCGCCGTTATTGCATTCCTCACTATCGTAGCCATCAACATGGTTCGAGTGGCCATAGCGCCTCCCCGCACCCCCGGAGCGGCGTCTGCTCCCGCCGTAAGTCTGTCGCCCGCCAGTCTGGCTTTGGGGAGCGAACCGGTGGACTCCGCCAGTTCGCCTCAGGTGATCACCCTGAAGAACACCGGCGGCGCGGCCTTGAAAATCTCGAGCATTGCCATCACCGGCGCCAATGCCGCCGATTTCAATGAAAACACCACGTGCGGCTCCTCGGTGGCGGCGGGAGGCAACTGCACCATCGTGATCTTGCTTACGCCCTCCGCCGTCGGCGCCCGCAAGGCTTCCCTGACCATCACCGACAACGCCGGCGCCGCCTCGCCGAGTTCGGTAGCGCTTTCGGGCGCGGGAACCCACGAAGTGACTCTCGCCTGGACCCCCAGCATCACGGCCGGGGTCTCAGCCTACAACGTCTACCGCGGCACCGCCTCGGAAGGGGAGAGCGCGACGCCGCTGAATTCCACCCCCATTATCGGTACCGCCTATACGGACGCGACGGTGTCGGGGGGAACGACGTACTACTACGTGGCTACGGCCATCGCGTCAGATGATGTGACCCAGAGCGCCTACTCGAATGAGACCTCCGCCGCCGTGCCCGGACCTTAGGCGCAGGAGCCCGGAGTCGGAGCCAGGAGTCAGGAGTAAGGAATTACGAGCCGGGTGCGAAATCCTAAATCCTGAACCCTGGCTATCCACTTTCAGCTCTGGGGGCTCGACCTACCACCCGTTCTTACTGACAACTGATGACTGACCACTGATAACTGATGACTGAGCTTTCGACCAACCACTCGTTCTTACTGATGACTGAAAACTGATGACTGAAGACTTATTTCAGGGCCAATTCACTGTCAGGGCGTAGATTTCCTGCGCGCCGTTATACTTAAATCCGGCGTAATCGAAGCTAGAGAATCGCGATCGAAGGCCGATTTGATGCGGGTTTTCTGACGCTGTGTTATGCTGAGCCTTACCTAATGT
>Ga0326728_10003174_pt1 | contig 52050 bp, 49 predicted proteins | sample MB3enrmetagenome_FD_207602 | JGI IMG/M metagenome (GOLD analysis project Ga0326728, IMG submission 207602) | Lab enriched peat soil microbial communities from McLean, Ithaca, NY, United States - MB31MN | ecosystem: Environmental > Terrestrial > Soil > Wetlands > Peat | place: USA: New York... | reverse complement strand
CGATCCGGGTCACCGGTTTTTCCCGGGAGGAACTGGTAGGGACCGATTTCTCTGATTATTTCACGGAACCGGAAAAGGCAAAGGCAGGGTACGAGAGAGTATTCCGCGACGGGTCGGTGACCGACTACGCACTGGAGATCCGGCACCGGAACGGGAAGGTGACTCCGGTCCTCTACAACGCGGTCGTGTACCGGGACACGGCAGGGAACGTCACTGGTGTCTTTGCCGCTGCCCGTGACATTACCGGGCAGAAGAAGGCCGAAGAAGCGATCCAGAAAGCAAACGACCTCCTCGAGAAGCGGGTGAAAGAACGGACCGCAGACCTCGCAAAGTCCAATGTCAAGCTCAAGGAAGAAATTTACCAGCGCTGGTTGGCGGAATCCCAGGTGGAAAAAACCGTATCCGAACTGTATGCAGCCATTGAATCCACAGCCGACGGGATTTATGCCATAGACCGGGACGGGAAGATCATCCGGTATAACCAGAATTTTGCATCCATGTGGAGGATCCCGGACAATGTGTTGCAGAGCGGTGAAGACCATGCGGTGTCAGGATATCTGAAAACACAGGTAAAAAATCCCGGGTTGTTCAAGGACAGTGATGATGCACATAACCCTCCCCGGGATCGTGAGACCTATGACATGCTGGAACTTAAGGACGGCAGGATTTTTGAACGATATTCAAAACCCCAGAAGATGGGCGCTGCGATCATCGGCAGGGTCATGAGCTACCGGGATGTTACCGAACGCCGGCATGCCGAAGAAAAACTGATTGCATCCCTCCAGGAAAAAGAGACCCTTATCCGGGAGATCCACCACCGGGTCAAAAACAACCTCCAGATCATATCCGGTCTCCTGGATATGACACGGATGCGGACGCCGGATAGCACGACAAACAGCATCCTGACCGACATGATGCTGAAGATCAAGACCATGGCACAGATCCATACGCGGCTGTACGAGAGCAAACAGTTCGATAAGATCAACATGGGTGTCCAGATCCGGGACCAGACGTCAGACCTGTCCACCATATACGGCCGTGCAGGAGCCGAGATCTCCTGCGAGATCGACGCCGGCGATATCTACCTGCCGGTCGACCAGGCCATCCCCTGCGCACTCGTGGTAAACGAGATCCTTTCCAATGCATTCAAGCATGCGTTCAGGGGGAAAAAGCACGGGAATCTGAGGATTTCCGCAACACAGGCGGACGACCACATCCGTATCATCGTCCAGGATGACGGGGTCGGGATTCCCCACGACCTGGATGTCTACCAGACCAACAGCCTCGGATTCAAACTTATCAGGAGTCTCGTAACGCAGCTGAACGGGTCTGTTGCTGTCACCAGTACCCGGGGCACGGAAGTGACGGTGGAATTCCCGGTCCATACCGGAGGTAAATAACCATGTCAAAGATCCTTGTTGTTGATGATGAAGCGATTATAACCATGCAGCTGGAAGAACGCCTGAGCGCGATGGGATATACCGTTGCCGGGATGGCATCATCGGGCGAGGACGCTATCGAGAAGGCACGGCGGCTTTCACCGGACCTGGTACTCATGGACATTGTCATGCCGGGAAAGCTCAACGGTATTGAAGCGGCAAAGACCATTGCCGAACTGGACATCCCGGTGGTCTTTGTCACCTCATACGCAGACGATTCAATTATCGAGAAAGCAAAACAGGTCAGGCCCTACGGGTATATTGTAAAACCCTTCAACGAACTGGAGATCAAGGCTGCGATCGAGGTCGCCCTGTTCCGGAAAACTGCGGAACAGGAGCTTCGCAAGGCCGCTCATGCACCGCAGGAGAAGGGTGCCCGCCACCCGGGAAGTGATGCAGAAGATGAGGCCGGGGCAGAATATATTGACCTGCCGGAGATCAAGACGGTCCTTTTAAAAGATATTTTTACCGATATCGTCCTTTTCCTGTACGCCGATCCGACCTTAAAAGAGCCGATATTCAGGTTTGCTCTCGATGCGGGGCTCAAAAAAGGAGGGCGCAATTTCTTTGCCTATCACCGGTCCACCCTGCAGAAATATTTTTTAAAGGAGATCCAGCACGGGGATCTTTTCATGCGACGGGTAAAGAAGGGCGAGGTGTATTTCCTGCCCGGCATTCTTGAGAAGTGTTCAGGATCGTTACCCCGGGACCCGCCGGCCGGCACGCTCCAGGTACTCTTTGATTTTTCCGAAACGGACGAATTTTCCGATATTCTCACCGTAAAAAATCTTATTCTGGCAAAGAAGAGCCAGGGGGTACCCCTTTCGGGTATGATTGCCGTGTATATGGCCGATATCGATCACAACCAGATAAAACTGCTCTCCAATGGCATCGCAAAGATCATCATATCAACCGGTAAAGAAACAACCCTCTCTTTTGCCAACCTCTCATTCCCTTCCGACTCGGTCGCCGTTGTTCCTCAGGCAACCATCGATGATGTCGTGAAAAAGTCGCTTGAACCGGTGGTGCTTTCGCTCCTGGAAAAACCCATATCCGGATACGATATCGTCCACGAAATTCATAACCGTTATAATGTTCTCATCCCCCAGGCACGGATTTACACGTACCTCTATGATCTCGAACAGAAAGGATACCTCCAGATGAAGACTTCGGGAAAATCGAAACTGTATTCGCCGACTGACGCCGGAAAAAAGTATATTCATAACCGGTTGAACGAGTTCAAGTTTGTTTTCCGGCATATCATGGGAGACAGTGCCCCTGCCATCACCCCCCCTGAGAACAAATAACATTTTTTTTAAAGATATCCGCTTTCCCGCCAGAATGTCCAAAAAGGACCGGTATCTTTCCTGCCATGAGAGGGCGTCCGGCCCGCTTTTTGGGATCAGGAACAGGGATCCTATGTGACAAAATGTGAAACAATCCCTGAAATATCCGGTAACCTATTTGGAGAGGACAAAAGAAAGGGGGATGTGTGGGTAGGTGATTTACCCACATATAAGGCAAATGCCATGCCACAAAAAAATTCAACCCTCATCAATCTTCAAAAAACACCACGCGGGGAGGAGACCGGATAAGAGAATGAGGTGGGGAAGCCAACCGCATACGCACCAGAAAAGCATACGCACCAGAAAATTGTCTGACAAAAACTGTTCGCAGACAAATCGCTTAGTCCGATAATACTATCTGCTGGTTCCCTGGTAAAAGGCAGTGCTGCCGGGGAAAATCCCCCCCCAGAAGAGATGATTTCCATCATGGTGGAGAGAATCCGTGATGAAGACGGCTCCCTGAATAGAGGTAATGGCTGCTGGAGGGGGACAAAAAATCCCCACAAATCTCCCTTAAACCAGACCGGGTTTAAACGACCTCCGGCAAAGGATCCTGACAGAAATGAGAGAACGAGATACTCTTCAGGAAAATAGCGGGTTCGATCCGCCGATCAGTAAATCCTATACCGGTAGGCATATCTACCTCACCATCGATCTTCAGGGAGTGGCGGAAGAACAAATCCGGATAGACCTTGAAAAGACTACTTTTACCTTATCCATATCTGATAATGAAAAGACATTTCGGAAAGTCATCCGGATCCCGGAAGGAGTGCGGCTTTTCAGGAAAAAGTTCTCTGACGGAATATTGGAAATCGTCCTTGAAAAACCGGCATCGCCTTATTACCGGCGAAGAAATGTCCGTTCTTAATCCCGGTTTCATCGTTATCTCATATTTTGTTTCATATTTTGAATTTCACAAAAGAGCCTATACCCTCGCGTTGATTATTTCCATTCAAACGGGAATATGCCGAAATGGACAATTATCCCGTTTTTTATAAGGAGAGAAATCATGGAAGAAAACAAATTCTATACATTACCCAAACTGCCCTACGACTATGCAGCCTTAAAACCCTATATTTCTGAAGAACAGCTCAAGCTGCACCACCAGAAACATCACCAGGCCTATGTCAACGGTGCAAACTCCATCTACGAGAAATTCGACAAAGCCCGCAAGGAGAACGCGGACTTCGATGTGAAGGCCACCCTCAAGGAGTTATCATTCCACCTCGGGGGATTCAAACTCCACAACCTGTTCTGGGAGAACCTGGCACCCGCGGGAAAAGGCGGGGGCGGGGTGCCCAAAGGAGCTCTTGCGGAAGCACTCAATGCGGAGTTCGGGAAGTTCGACCGTTTCAAAAAGGAATTTACCCAGGCAGCCACCGGTGTCGAGGGATCGGGGTGGGCCGCACTGACCCTTTGCAGGAAGACGGGGCGCCTGCTGATCATGCAGATAGAGAAACACAACACGAACGTCTTCCCCGGTTTTAGCATCATCATGGTCCTCGATGTCTGGGAGCACGCGTACTATCTTGATTACAAGAACGACCGGGCAAAATTCGTCGATGCCTTCTGGAACATCGTAAACTGGGATGAGATTGGCAAACGGTTTGACCAGATCCGGAAATGAGAAAAAAACCGGGGGACCTACTCCTTCCGACAGCAAATATGGCCTTTGTTCCCGGATCATCTCCGCGTACAACGTCGGTAAAAAATTTCAGCAGGATGCCGGGGTTGAACTGATGCACAGGATCCATGAACCGGAAGAGGAATGTTCACAGGGTACCGGAACATGACCCGGGGCGGATATGGGGAGAACGGGATCCTGTCAGGCACCGGGAGGACACCCTGCGATATACCACTCGCTTCTCGCAGCCCGGGTTATCACAGGAGAATGGGAGTGGCCTAAAGTATGACTGCGGAGTATGATCTGGTGATTATCGGGAGCGGTGCTGCCGGCGTATCTGCAGCCACAACTGCAGTACATATAGGTGCCTCCCGTATCGCAGTCGTCGAGCGGGGGCCGCTCTGGGGTACCTGTGTCAACACCGGGTGCATCCCGAGCAAGTTCCTCCTTACCTTGGCCGGTTATACCTACTACCGGGGACATGGCCATCCCGGGGTCCATATGGAGAGCCGGCTCGATCTTGAACAGGTGCTCACGGAAAAAAATACGCTCCAGGAGAGCCTGAAGGAAAAAAAGCGTGATAATCTGATCTCCCGGCTAGGTGTCGAGCTCATCGAAGGGGAAGCGAAATTTCTCTCCCCCCATGCACTGCAGGCCGGCAACAGAAAACTCACGTCAAAGCGGTTTATCATCGCAACCGGCTCGTCGCCTGCGATCCCGCCGGTAGAAGGGATCGGATCTGTTCCGTTCATGACGAGCAGTGAGGCACTCAGTCCGGAACGCATCCCCGACACGCTCATCATCATCGGGGGGAGAGCGCTGGGCCTTGAGTTCGCCCAGCTCTATGCCCACATGGGAACCAGAGTCACCGTTCTCCAGAGGAGCCCGAGGATCCTCCCTGAGGAGGATCCGGAGATCGCGGACCTGATGGCCGGTTATCTCGCACAGGAAGGTATTGATATCCTCACAGGGGTTGAAATCAGGTGTGCCAAACGATCGGGCGAGGCTGTTGCGATCATTGCAGGTATCGGCGGAGAGCAGAGGACTATCTCTGCAGATCGCCTCCTTCTTGCAACCGGACGCTCCCCGAACACGCGGGAGCTCAACCTCAGCGTTGCAGGAGTGAACACGAGAAAAGACGGGGCAGTCATCGTCGATCCGACCCTGATGACCTCGGCCCCGCACATCTGGGCGGCCGGTGATGTTACCGGGGGACCCATGCTTGAAACGGCAGCAAAGTATGGCGGGGAGATCGCAGCGTCCAATGCCTTCCGGGAACTGAAACGATCGTGTAACAGCGCCCTCCTCCCCCACGGGATCTTCACCACGCCGCAGGTTGCGAGTGTTGGGATGACTGAAGAGAACTCCCGCAGGGCCGGCCTGCAACCGGTATCTCACAGCATCAGCATGGGTTCCCTGGCGAAATCCTCGATCGATGGGGATACGCGGGGAATCGTGAAGATTGTTGCCGACCGGGGGAGCAGGCGTGTCCTGGGGGTCCACATCTGTGCCCCGCTCGCCACCGAGATGATCCAGGAAGGAGTCATCGCCGTGACGAGGTACCTGACTGCAGACGATCTCGCAGAGATCCCGCACATCTTCCCCACAGCTACCGAAGCCCTTGCCGTGTGTGCACGGGGCCTGCGGGAGCATACCCGGGATTGCCGGGAAGGGTGATCCAGTTCTCACAAAAAAGCGGGTACGGGGATCACCACATGCCGGTCATCTCTCATAGGTTGTTCTAAAATCTGGGAATTGTCACAATGATTATCTGGTATTTTGGTAGAAAGACGCACAACAGTGAAGTGGTTGTATGAAATCTCGGTTCACGCTTATGGTATTCCTTGTATTGACCGCAGCACTCCTCATTGCCGGGTGTACCCAGAACACGGCACCCGCGCAGGCAATACAACAGCTAACCCCATCGGCTGCCCAGACACCTGATACCATCAGGGTTGCCACGAGCCCGCTTGGGAATATCCTCATGGATGCGCAGGGGAAAAACCTGTATTATTTTGCCCTTGACGTACCCGCGAGCGGAGCAAGCAGTTGCACCGGTTCGTGCGCCGGTATCTGGCCGATCTTTTACAGCAATACGATTACGGTATCACCCCCTCTTATGGCATCCGACTTTTCATCCTTTGTCCGGGCTGACGGGATGAATCAGACCACCTACCGGGGATGGCCACTTTATTATTTCCAGGGAGACTCTTACCCGGGAGATGTCTATGGCGAGAATGTGAACAAGGACTGGTTTGTGGTCAAGCCGGACGAAACCGTGATGATTGCCCAGCGTGATACTCTCGGATTGTTCCTTACCGACCGGATGGGCAACACCCTGTATTACTTCGCAAAGGACACGTCGGGCACAAGTGCCTGTACGGGTGCCTGTCTTGAAAAATGGCCCGCATTCAGCGCCGGGCCAATCAGTGCTCCATCGGTACTGGATCCCGCAGATTTCAGTTCCCTGACCCGGGCTGACGGCATGAACCAGACCACGTTTATTGGGAGACCGCTGTATTACTTCGCGAACGATACAAAACCCGGCGATACAAACGGCGAGGGGTTTAATAACCTCTGGTACGTTGCAAATATCACCGGTACAGTCCCGGTCACACCCACGCCCGTCCCGACACAATCTATGATGCCGTACGGAGGAGGCTACTAGGCGGATCTCGGGATGCCAGAGAGGATCGTAGCATTTTATTCCCGCATGAGATAGGAGGTCTTGATCTTTCTCGCCGGATAGTGGTGGCACCTGTGAGTGATGAACCGTGAAGATATCGCGACATTTTATCCGGGCGGGGAAAAAGGATATACTGGTTACCCGTCGCCGGGATCAGAGAAGAGAAGGAATTTCAATGCCGGTTGTTCCGGAACCGGCACAGGGATTTTTCACCCCGGCGGGGGGAAAAACCGTCTCATGCCGGTCTCTTTTCCCCCACTGCCTGTACGGCCCTGGCCGGTTGCCCGGATAAGCCGGCACTTTTAGTCGATGGAAATCTTTCCTCTGGACTCTTTTGTTATCTTTTTCAGGTGGATTTCCAGTACGCTGTTCCTAAACGTTGCAGAGGACGTATTTTCTGTCACCGGTTTGGGGAGGGGCACAATCCTGGTCATCGAGCCAAAACTGCGCTCACGAAGGTAGTATCCCTCTTTTTCCTCCTTTTTTTCATCCCTGCGTTCGCAGGAGATCTCAAGTGCCTGCGGAGATACCAGGTCAAGTGATATATCCTTTTTTCCCACTCCCGGGATCATGTCCGCAGTCACCACAACGTCGTCGTCTTTCTCGGTGACATCTACATGGAAATCCGGTCACTGCGCAGGCAGCATCCTGGCCTCCGGCCCCCCCTGCTGCAGGCAACAACGCCACCGGGCTGGTTGCGTAGATCTCCCGACTCAGCGACTCCATGTACTTCCGTATGCCTTCGATCTCATCAAAGACAGACCGGTAATACCATCGAACCCTCTTTCACCCTCCATAATTTCTCTCATCTACCGTGTTTTTGGATTTTTTAGGATTCCCCTATCATTTCCGCGCAAAATGAACCGGTTTTGCCCTGTACTTCGGAGAGAAGACGGCCAGATTTAGTTTTTAAGGTCTTCAAGTGTCAGTAATTTTAGTACCGCCTCGATGCTGGAGATCTCGCGCCTGATTATCTCTTCGTGAAAATACTGTCTCAGTTTTGATTCAAATTTCAACCGGTTTTTGTGGTTCCAGCCCTTCCCGGGATCGTACTGGCCCTTGAGATAGGTCTGTAATTCAGCGAGGTCCTGCCGGGTCAGATTCCTTATGAGGGTCTCCCGGTACCTGTTCATCAGGGACTGTTTCATCTCATCAGAGGGGAGTTCTTCCTGAACCATAGAGTCGTATCCCGGAACGTTACACCATCGATTCTATCCTGTGCTGGTCCGAGTCTATCCGGTAAATCCCCGGATGAATGAGAAGATCGAATACGTTGATCTTCTGGTCTATGAGATCTTCATAGCTGTAGAAATCCCCGTTGAGATTTCCTGCATCGGACCAGAACACCTGGATCCCGTTCTGGTATTTTTTACTGCTCGCAACCTGCTGCATGGCTCCTCCGCTTTTATCATGTCCGTTCGTGCCCTGCCGGGAAATATTGTTCCGGGGCAAACGCCCGTTTCGGGGGCACTTTTTCTTGCCGTGCCCTTTATTGTTTTTGTGGGCACCTGCGTCCCTTTTCATGTGTTTTTTTAGTCAAACCGGGGATGCGTCCAGTAATGCGCCGGATGAAATCGGAATATATGCAATTCTCAAAATTACAGCGGTTGCAGCCATCCCCCGTGCAATAGATCCCCTCCGGTGAGACCCCAGGGTAAGAACATTTTTGAATGTTCTCTCTCATTTTCCAGAGGTTAACCGGGATTTTATGAAGAGGATCTCCCGCAACCCATGACCCACCTGCATTTTCAACCAAGGGAATTGGTTTCATCCGTTGAGGGATTAAACAGGATGATATAATAGGATCTCTCTTAAAAACCAGTTTTTGAAACAAAATTTGAAATAACCGGTCCCCGGGAAAAACCCGCTGCTACCCTGGCCGTTCATGTAAACAACCGCAACCGGGATAAAAAGAGAAAAAAAAGAGACGCTCACATCAGGAAGAAATTCTCCCCATTTACGTGATTTTCAGGAATCTGATACACCGCCATCTATCCACTCATTGTTTTAAAAGAGTCATCCACGTCTTCCATGGAATACCCCAGGTAGATCAAATCCTGTTTTATGGCGGGGACAAACGAGGCGTCTGGAGTTTTTTTTTCATAATCCGCAAGGATACCGGCGATGATTTTGGGCAATTCCGCTCTCCTACCACGGTAGATATGCTCTAACAGCAAAAAAAAAGCATTGCGTATCACGTCGCTTCCATATAACTCCGGCTTGCCATCGGACAATCCGAGAAGTCCCCCCCATATATCAGCGATGTCGTGTTCCCTGCAGAAACGGGAAAATTTCCCGGATACCAGATAATTGCCCATACCCTGGCGTATCATACGGTCCGATATGAGCCTGAGTGCCTTTTGCGTGTCCTTTGGCATCGGTATAATGTTTGATCGTCTCTCCTGTATTTACGCTCTTCGTAAGGCGTGTCCGGTAAATCCCGCAGTGACCGGCTTTGCCCCGGTTTTTGTCTTTACAGCTCTAGCCGCGAAGAAGGGATCTCCCGGTCATGATACGGCTTCTGACGGTTCATTAAAACGAGTTCACAAACCCGGATATCTTACCAGAGGTGCCAGAATGCAATTGCTGCCGGAGAAACAGGACATGTTCCTCTATCATAAGTATTAATAATCCGCATGACTCCTTTCAGAGTATGGCCCGGCTGCATTTCTTTGCCTTATCGGATCGGGGTATCAGAACTATCAATAATGATGCTTTCTGTGCCGAAAAGATTGGGAACTATTATGTTTTCGGGGTAGCTGAGGGACAGACAGATCCTGCCTACGATGACGCTGCAAGCGGCATCGTGGTCTCCTCTCTCAGGGAGTCTGTAAAAAGCCAGAAAAATTCACCGGCTTCAGCACTTGCTGCAGCTGTCCACGAGAGTGATGCACGGATCAGTGCGCGTGCTGCAAACTCCCCTGACAGAACAAGGGATGCCACACACCTGAGTGCCTGCCTCATCGATGAAGCCCTGAAATGCACGATTCTTGACACCGGCGAAGGGAATGCCTATCTTATCGGCCGTGATGGCATCCATCTCCCCGGTGAACACGCATTCTCTGTTCAACCGGAAGGGCTGGAGTTCCTCACGAGAAGCCACAGCGGTGAGACAAGACGGAGAGAGATGATCGCTCATACCCTCGGTGAGCCACATGTCCTGACGAAAGCTGACTTTGCCATGGTAACTATCGCGGATCGTTTCCTGCTCCTCAGCACGGGCGGCCTGCATGACTATGTCAAAAAGGACCGGATTGCGGATATTGTCCTCCAGAACGGGGAGAATGTAGAGGCATCCTGCCAGTACCTGCTCCAGGAAGCCCTCTCTTCCGGGAGCGAACGGACCATTACCATTGTCCTCGTCCACGGTCATCTCCACTAAAAACCTTTTAGCGGCTGCGTTTTTTTTTGGGTTTTACAACCCCAGATAAGGGGGCGGATTTTACACCGGATTGGCGAACACGAGAACATTTTGGTATGAATTCTCCATCGTACTATCACTGCGTTTTTTTGCTGACAATTCTGCCGGGAAAGTACCGTTCATAATTGTTTCAAAGTATGTCTCAAAAGATGAAATAAGGGACAAATTCTATAATTCACCATGGTAAGTGCTCATGTGCAGGAGACGGATGGCAGATCTTTGCAGGAATTCAATCCCGTAAGGATCACCCGGGTCGCTTATCCCTGGGCCCGTTACAAAAACAAGAGCACCAACGGTGCCGTGTTAAAACCCGGAGTGGGTCCCGGAGTCTGATAAAAAAGCCACAAAGAACCGCCCCGGGCCGAATTATTTCTGGAGTGAAACTGGAGGAGACTGAAATTATGATCACCGTAAAGAAAAGGGATGGCCGCAAAGAGCCTTTCGTGGCTGAAAAGATCGTCGTCAGTGCCATAAAATCCGGTGCAACCCTTGAGGTCGCACGGACCATCGCCCATGGGATCGAACAGGGTGCAACAGACGGCATCTCCACCCGGGAGGTCAAAAACCGGGTGCTCGCGATGCTCAAGGCGAAAAATCCTGAATGGGAAAGAAACTGGATGGTCTTTGATACAGCAGTAAAAAAGCGATCAGAATAGAGTTCAAACGGGAGGAGAATCTTCTATGCCGTACCGGTGGAAAACAAAGGTTGATGCGGATGAAGCCATCGTCGTTATAATGAATGTCCTTGACAAGAACCAGGACCTGCCGAACTGGCTTATTATGACGATCAACGGATCGATAGCAGATTCGGACAAAAAAATTGTAGTTTATTTCTTCGCGGAACTCAAAAAGCACGCGCCCCAAGCCCTCAAATACTTCGAATCCCGCGAGTAGGAGGGCACCTGAAAGAGTATTTTTCCTGCCCCCATGCCGACCATAGAGCGAGAGGCAGGAAGCGTAAAAAACGGCTGGCAGGTAGCCTGCCGGGCAAATGACGAAGGATCATGGCAGATAAGATTGATGTCGGGGTTATAGGGCTGGGTAGCAGGGGGATGTTCAGGAAAACAATAGCAGAAAACAACCCTGCACTCAACCTGGTCGCGGTCAGTGATGCCCACCGGCCAAATATCCCCCGGAGGGAACAGTACCGCTATTACGAGGATTACCGGAAGCTTCTGGACTCCGGTGTCGATGCAGTTTTTGTTGCCCCCCAGAATAAATACCGGCCGAAGGTTGCGATCGAGGCCCTGAACCGGGGCATACACGTCTTTTGCGAGATCCCTCCCGGCAGGACCGTAAAAGATATACGGGATATTATCGCTGCAGAAAAAAAGGCCGGGGACCCTGTGCTCGATTTCGGGTTTACCCACCGGTTCCACGATGCAGTGCTGAAAGCACAAGAGATGATAATAACCGGCACGTACGGAAAAATCCTCTGGATGAAAGGCGTCCACGGCAAATCGGCCGGAAATGATTTTGAGAGCATATGGCGGAGCAACCGGGAATGGGCGGGAGGAGGTATACTGCTCGACCAGGGAATCCACATAATTGACCTGTTCCGGTTTTTTGCAGGAAATTTTAACGAAGCAAAAAGTTTCGTCACCACATCTTTCTGGAATATCCCGGTGGAAGACAATGCTTTTGCCCTGTTACGCAACTCCCAAAATCAGGTCGCGATGCTCCATGCGTCCTCGACCCACTGGAAAAACAGGTACTCCCTTGAGATCTGTCTTGAGAACGGGTACATCACCATTAAAGGAGATCTCAACCCGAACGGGGATTACGGGCCCAGAGAAACACTGATCGTCTCACCCCGCCCGGCCGGAGATGAGGAACGTGCGTCCGGGCTCTTTAAAGAATCGATCACCAGTTTTGATACTGCTGCTTCGTGGGAACGCGAGGTGGACGCATTTGTCGATTGCATCAGGAGCGGCGCAAAGGTACAAAATGGATCTTCTGGCGATGCCCTGCAGGCAATGAAACTTGTCGACCGTATATATCGCAGGGATACGGCCTGGTGGAGCCGGTGGAACTCACCTGGTGGATGACACATTTCTGGCAGGGAACAGGTACTCTTCCGCACAACAACCGGGTTATCAATCCCGGTATCCTCTCCGGCCCGGAAGGTTCCCTTTATCCCAGACGCCAAGCGGCCCGGACAACACATATGAAGGGGGTGCGATCTTCCCTGACTGTGTGTGTCGTAGGGGATTACTCTTTTTGCAATCGTAGTGGGAATAACACCGGCTTTGTATATCCCGGCAGCCTTTTTATCCGCCCAATGCCGGCAGCAACGAACCAAAAACGGGAAAACCCGTTTTACCGGCTGTATGTCGCGATAGCCTGGCCTCCGTATTGTACCATATGTCCTTTCATAGCTTTTTCAAGGACATCCCGCTTTGACCCTGGAGAAATTCCCAGTATCGCGTCAAGCCCGTACACATTGAAGTAGTAGGTATGTACATTACCGGGAGGCGGGCAGGGGCCCCGGTATCCGGTGGTGCCGAAATCGTTGGTCCCCTGGACTGCCGTGAAGGGCTCGGTTATCACTGCGGCCCGGGGAATGTGCTCCTGTATGACCGGCCGGGATTCGAAATCCCAGATCAGCCAGTGGGTGAAGCGTTCAGAAGGCCCGATCCAGTCGTCAACAATGATCGCAAGGTACGGGGAATGGATCCGGTCGATATGGATCAGCGGAGAGATATCCTCGCCATCACAGGTATGTTTCCTGGGAAAATCCCCTTTGTCAAAATCGATACTGATGAAAAGGTTCTCGGTCTCCATAATGTTGCAACTCCTGTCCCCCCGGTTTTTTTAAGACAGGGAGAATGATTGATCCTGTATCTTTCTGTCCTTCTATAATCTTATGCCGGAGTTACAAAATCTGTGACATTATTTGAAAGATATACCCCCCCATCCATCCCCGAACTCCTTTTCACCCGGGCATACCATAGTGACCCGAACGTGATCTTTTTTTAAGAATGCTGATGAACGTCCGGGCCGGGAAGGATTTTTCCGGGGATCTTGTTTTCATTTTCCGGGATCTCCCGATATATTAATGAGGTCATTCCTGCTATAGTCCGCGGAGGAAAATCGAGAATGGCAAAAGTTGATGAGTCCGTGGCAAATCTCGATGTCTGCGGGAGATTTTGCGGGTCCTGCCCGACATATGCAGCGAACAATCTGAAAAATGGCAAACCCTCCCTCCTTTTCTGTGGCCGGGGTGGATCCCTCAAGGCCCCGGAGGGAAAGAAGGAAGGATGCAACTGCCCGAAGTGCGGCGTGCATACGCGGTACAAGCTCACCGGTGATTACTACTGCATGAAGTGACGTGGCAGTCCCTTTCGGATCTCGATCTGCATTGCACCGGATCCCTGCTCCAATGACGGGGATAAAGATCTGGTTGTGCCGCTCGCGGTGCTAAATTGTGCATCTCTTTACAGAATCTAATCCAGGTTCCGACGCACAAAGACGCCGGCGGACAGCAACATTTATCCTGTCAGGGTGCTGAAAATCATTTAAAAATATTTCACTCGTGCACGCCCCGCGGAAATATATATTTTAAGGAACTGACGCCACCAGAATGACCCTCGATACCCGGAAAACACTATCGCTGCTGCTCATCCCTGTTTTTATCGCTCTTATATCAGTTCTCCTGGTCCTGAATGTTGGGACCACATTCAATCCCCCGATACTACTCCTTATTTTTAAATCGCTGTTTCTCGGATTGATACCTCTTTACGTTGCGTATATTGCGTACAAATCCTTCCAAGCCAGCGGATCGACTGGCGTGTTGTTGAACGGAACCGGCATGCTCTTGCTCGGCCTGACCTCCATTGCCGCAGGCGTTATTGGTTTTTTACCAGCCTCGTTGAACAGCAGTGAGACTGTTCAAAGTACCAATTTCCCTATCAGCGCAATTCTGATGGTGGTCGGGACGATAATTGCACTCTCCGGGATTGTTCCTGAACGGAGGCTAGGGGATGCACAGAGCGGAACACTCATATATGGGGGCTGTATCCTCTACACCATCATATTCTCATTTATTGCAGTTCGCGGAGTGCTCCCTCCGTTTTTCATACCGGATACCGGTTATACCTTTCTGCGGGAATTTCTGCTCATAAATGCGATTGAATTCTTTGCGCTGGCTTCTTTGATTCTCCTTTTCCTGTATTTCAGGAAACGGGAGGAATTTCATTTCTGGTTCTCGATCGGGCTGGCATTAATCGCTCTTGGTCTTGTGGCTGTTATTTTCAGCGATGTACCCGGTAGCCTAGTCAGCTGGCTCGGACGGACAGCCCAGTATTTAGGAGCGGTCTATATTCTCTTCGCTTTTATGGTCCTGAAATGGAGCGCTCAGCAAACTGGAATCCCCATTGGAGATATGCTCTCCCGGTTCTTTGGCGAAGCCGAGGCGAATTATAAGACGCTTATCGAGACCGCAACGGACGCCATCATAGTCTTTGATGCTGAAGATCGGGTTATAGTATGGAACCAGGCTGCTGAGAATCTGTTCGGTTATACTGAGGCTGAAACGATAGGATCATCTTTTTTCCACAGGATTATACCAGATGAATTCACCGATATTATAAAAAGAAGTTTCCAAAGCTCGGTACTTCCTGATACAGGTTCATCCGCACCTAAATCCGTGGAGATTTCAGCCAAGCGCAAAGACGGCAGCTTGTTCCCCATGGACCTGGCGTGTTCCTGGCACATGGTGGCGGGTACGTGGATGAGCACGTGCATCATGCGCGACATCACAGAACGCAAGCGAGTTGAAGCGATCCTCACCCGTTTATCCTCATTTCCGGAAAGGAATACCAATCCAATTATTGAGACTGACATCAGTGGACATGTCCTTTATAGCAATCCTTCAGCTGTAAGGCTGTTCCCCGATCTTCAGGTGAGTAACAACTCATTCTTAGCAAATCTTGAGAATACGTCTGGTGAGTTGATCCGGGGTACAGATAATCTGACGGTACGGGAAGTCTGGGTCGGCGACCGATGTTATCAGCAGTCAATTCATTATCTGCCGGATATCCGGCGGGTACGAATTTACGGTATGGATATCACCGATCGCAAGAAGGCGGAATATGAATTGAAACAGGAAAGAGACAATCTCAATTCCCTCAACGAAGAACTCAGCTCGATTCAGAAAGAACTCCGGCAGAACATCGAAGAACTCAGCCTTCGAGAGCAGGAACTGATCAAAAGTGAAGCTGAACTCAAGGAAGCCCTTTCAGAAAAAGAGGTCCTCTTGAGCGAGATCCACCACCGGGTCAAGAACAACCTGACCGCCTTTATCTCGCTCCTGAGTCTTGATGGTTCATATGAGGACACCGAAGGGGGCAGGGCCCTCCGCAAGGATCTCCAGAACCGGGCCCGAAGTATGGCTCTCATCCACGAGACCCTGTACCGAACCGGGAAATTTTCAAACGTGGATATGGAGACGTACCTGAATAACCTTATCAGCCAGATCGCCGGCACTTACATGGAGTGCGGGAAGATCCAGACCGTTGTCGATGTTCGTGGAGTGACCCTCGATATCGCACGGGCCACAACCGCCGGCCTGATCATCAACGAGCTCTTAACCAACTCGTTTAAGTATGCATTCCCGCCGGGGTTCGACTGCATGGCGGTACGGGGAGAACCCTGTACGATCCGGGTCTCGCTTGCCCACGAGGATGGGATGGATGTACTCACCGTGGCTGATAACGGCCGCGGACTACCGGACGGATTCGATCCTCTGGCAACGAAATCCCTCGGCCTCAAACTGGTGACTTTCCTTGCCCGCCACCAGCTTCAGGCGGAGATCGCGATCCGGGTGGAGAGAGGAACAGAATTCAGTTTCCATCTGAAAAATACTAGGGATGAAACATGACGGAGAAAACGGTACTGATAGTTGAAGATGAGGGTCTGATTGCTCTTCATCTGACAGAGACCCTGGAAAACAGGAGATTCCGGATCATCGACCCGGTTCACTCCGGAGAGATGGCACTCCAGGCACTCGAAAAGTCTCCAAAACCAGATCTCATCATTATGGATATCGGGCTTTCAGGATCACTTGACGGAATCGAGACGGCCCGAAAGATCCGGCAGCAGTATACTATCCCGATCATCTTTCTGACTGCATATTCTGATAAGAACCGGAGGGAACAGGCAAAAGAACTATCAGCCGTTGAATACCTCATAAAGCCGGTGACCGATGAGGATCTCCTTACTGCAATCGGGAGCGCTCTGGACGGTCCGGGCACGTAAGCGCCCCGGGAAAAGAGCACCGATGGTCCCCGGCACGCGTTTTTTCCTGGTAGAATAGCACGCAGATACCGCTCCTAGAGTACTAGTTATGAAATTGAGGAAAAGAAGCTAGGCGTGTGGGTTCCACGCCCGGGAAAACTAAGTGTGTAGAGGAGCTCTTCTGACCACCTTGCTGTACGGTCGAACCGGTTTAGAGCGGGTAACGTTAAAAATCTGTGGTCACTTTCTGTTTTTTAAGACTGCGATTGGACCGGGTTCTGGTGCGTTATCTGGACTTTTTCTCGTCACTCTTGAGGGGTTACGATGGTTTCATTTTTCGTTAAGGCCGGACAACGCACCTGCACAGCCCCCTCCAGGAACCCCGCATCGGACACGTAAAGATGAACTGCACCGTCCGGTTCCGGCGGCGTTCCCGAAAGAATGCGCTATTTTTTCCAGACTTCCATGCTGGACATGTTCTTACCGTGGTAGGTGATTTCGGATGCTGCAAATACCAGGACCACGTAATCGGGGTTGTCCACCGTTTTGAAATACTGCGCGAACATCGGGTTCCAGTATTTCTTTTTGGTTATAATGTCGTCGTGGACTTTCCCCTTTGCCCTGATTTCCACGTAGGGATCTGAGAACTCTTTTCCCGACCAGATCGCAATGGCAGTCTCAGGGTTCTTCATCAGCTGCTTAACTTTCCTGGAACTCTTCATGGTGCCGCCCACCAGAATCATGTCAGGGAAGCCGGCCAGTACCATGAAGCGTACTGAGGGCTTCTTCCCATCAAGAGTGGCGACGGCGGCAGGGTGTGGACCGCCCATAACTTCGAGGATCTTCTCCTTGAGTGTCATAGTGCCCATGTAAATATTTCATGAATGATAAAAGTTATGACAGGGGAAGACGGTTACGGGAACGTCAGATGATCCTGCCTTCCTTTACGCTCTGCATTGTTGTTTCAGCGTATGTTTCAAAATCTGTTTTTCAGGAAAGATCCTTTAAAAGTCACCGGTAAATATCCGGCTCGTTGAAGGACTATTCTTTTCAGGCGGGGGCACTAAAAAACAGGAACAGGTGAAATCATGGAGGAAAAAACACTGGAACTCATGAAAAAATTCGAACGGGATCACGAGGTCTACATCAGCGCGACCGACAAACTGACTTACTGGATCATCTATGCAAGGATACCGAAAAGCAGGACACAGGGTGTGCATAACCTGCATGCCGGAAGAAGGTATGTCTCCGGACCTAACGAGGATGGCAATGTCCTGATCCTGCCGGACCCGGATAATTCCGAAGCCTATATTGCGGAATCCTGGGGCGCGATGAGAACGATTGACGATTTTGTAAAAAAAGCGCTCCCCCATATCCTGTCAGACAAGGATGCAGCGGATGATGGACAGGGAGAAGGGTGCGGGATCAGCTGCGGCTGATCCCTTCCGGAAAAGCGAAGGCGAATTATGAAACCGTTATCTCAGTCACAAAAAACTGTCCTTGAGATTCTTGGCACCGGTCGTGAAATGACCCACAAAGAGATCGCAGAAAAGGTGGACTACTCCCCACGGACCGTGCGTTATGCCTTGAAAAAACTCAGGGAAAAGAAACTTCTCATAAAGAAGATGAACCTGCAGGACATGCGCATTTACCAGTACCAGATGAATTCGGTAAAAGAAACGGGGGTAGCTGACCACTAATACGGAGAGACGACCGGGATCACGTCCGTTTTGTTCGGATCATGGTTTCAAACCTTGTTTCAAAATGTGAGTTTCAGGAAAGATTCTATCATATACCCTGATTCAAGTCAGGATACATAAGAAACACATGTCCCTGTCAAAATCATACGCCGGAATTCAGGTTGAATGGTATATTGACGTGGGAAAATTTCCCTCATGAAAAAAGGAGACCGAAAGAAACTGCAGCCGTGTAACGTACGAGCCAATGGGGAGATCGAGAAAACATGCCAGACGTCTGTATTGGATTTGAAGTGCACCAGCCCTTCAGGCTGAATCGGCACTTTTCGCCGGATCCAAAAAAGAAGGAGAAGGATCTGCAAGCACTCTATTTTGATGAGCTCAACCGGGAAGTGCTGGAAAGAGTGGCGGAAAAATGCTACCTCCCGGCCACCCGGATCATCCTTGACAAGCTGGATGAGGGATTTCACTGTACATTCTCCTTCTCCGGAACACTTATTGAGCAACTGGAGAAGTGGAAACCGGATGTCTTGTCCCTTTTTGACCAGATAGCCCGGCACAGGAATTCCGAGATCCTCGGGCAGACGTACTACCACAGCATCGCCGGGTGTTTTGGCGACAAATCGGAATTCATGGCGCAGGCCGGGATGCATACCGACCTGATGTACGACCTTTTCAAGATCCGCCCGACCGTCTTTGAGAATACCGAATTCACGTTTAACAACCAGATCGCGTCCTGCGTAAAAAAGATGGGGTATGCTGGGATCTTCACCGAAGGGGTGGACCGGATCCTCGACTGGCGCAGCCCGCACCATATCTATTCCTGCAATGATCTGCCCGTTCTCCTCCGCGACATCCAGCTCTCTGATGATATCGCATTCCGGTTTGGCAACCAGGGCTGGGACAAGTACCCGTTGAAAGCGGATACCTATGCCGAATGGATCAGCGGCACATCCGGGGATCTCGTGAACATCTTCCTCGACTATGAGACCTTCGGCGAGCATTTCTGGAAAGAGACCGGGATCTTCAATTTCCTCTCGTATCTCCCGGAAGAACTGGAGAAACGGGGAGTCAGGACCACGCTTCCCACAGAAGCCCTAGAGAATTACCCGGCGGTCGGCACGATCGATGTCCAGGACACCATTTCCTGGGCAGACATTGAGAAAGACGCGTCCGCGTGGATGGGAAACGAGAGGCAGCACACGGCATATTCGGCGATCCAGAAAGCCGCTACGTTTGCCAAGGGCAAGGCCATCTGGCGATATCTCCAGACAAGCGATCACTTCTATTACATGGCCTCCAAGTACGGGACCTGTGGCGAAGTGCACAACTACTTCAGCCACCATGAGGCCGATGATGCTTTTAAGACATACATGGCAATCCTTGCCGATTTTGAGAACAGGAACATCCGGTTCATGAAGAACAAACGATCGGCGAAGACACTCCGGACACTGACACCGGAAGAGGCGTTTCACTTTGCATCGCCCTCCGGCTATGTCGGGTATGCAGCATACAGTCTGGACCAGTTCTGCGACCTGCTCCGGGTGGTGCCGACCGACTCGATCGCGTACCACCAGGAGCGTGGAGACATTGCCCAGTGGATCGAACATGTCCTTTTCGACCAGAAACTGGCCACAGGTATCAGTGGCATGACGGACCGGCAGGACCTGATCTCCACTTTAAATGAGCGGAGAAAGCTGTTATGGAGTCACTTAACGTAGCATTCTTCTGCTGGGAGTCTCTCTATGCCGAGCGCGTCGGGGGACTTGCGAGTGCAGCCACAAGGCTTGCAGAGGCCCTTGCAAAGACCCATAACGTGCACTTCTTCACCCGCGGGTGGATGCAGGACCAAGAGATCAACGGCGTTTCCTACCATTACTGCCGGCCCCAAGGTAATAATACCGTACAGTACTGCGAGAATATGAGCAACCAGATGGTTGATCAGTTTCAGCAGTCTGACCCAAAAGAGAAATTCGACATCCTTCATTTCCATGACTGGCACCCCATCCAAGCTCTTCACCGGCTGCAGGACAGGGAGACGATCCTTACGTTTCATTCCACAGAATATGGCAGGAATGGCAATCAGTATGGTGACTGGTGGGAGTATAAAGAGATCTCCGGCAAGGAATGGTACGGGGGTCTTGTCGCAAAGAAGGTAACCGCGGTTTCTACCGTCATGAAACATGAGGTGATGCAGCTCTACAATGTTCCGGACTGGAAATGCGATGTTGTTCCCAATGGGATCGTACCACAGCAGTACCGGGCCAGTATCGATCCCGGGGACGTGAAGCGGGCATACGGGATCCACCCGTACGCCCCCCTGATCCTTTTTATCGGCAGGCTCGTGTACCAGAAAGGCCCTGACCTGTTCATTGAGGCGTTACGAAAGGTATGTCGTGACCGCTGGGATGCAAAAGTGATCGTGGCCGGTGACGGCGGAATGCGGCAGTATCTTCAGGAGCGGGCCCGGGATCTTCCTGTCAATTTTGTCGGGTATATTCCTGACTCGGAGTATATCCGTCTCCTGAATGCCTGCGATCTTGTCGTTATCCCCAGCAGGAACGAGCCGTTCGGCCTTGTGCTGCTGGAAGCATGGAGTGCGGAGAAACCAGTGGTTGCCTGCGATGTCGGCGGCCTCTCGGAGAACATCGATACGTTCGTCAACGGCATCAAGGTGCAGCCGGAACCCGAATCGCTTGCATGGGGCATAGGCACCATGATAGGGGACCCCGTGCATGCACAGGTTCTCGGGAGGCGGGGAAGGACAAAGGTCGACCGGCAGTTCCTCTGGAATCCCATAGCAAACCGGATGGCAGACACCTATTCACGGGTGTGTGGGTGAAGCCGGAGGATGTGATCACGGCCCGGCCGGCAGGATATGTGAACCGGTACAGGTGTTCGAAGACAGGATCAAAAGGATGGATCGTATGAGTTTATTCGCCCCGTATGTTTTAGGTGACCTTATGCTTGCAAACCGGATGGTGATGGCGCCCATGACTCGGTGCCGGGCCGGTCCGGGCAATGTGCCGGGCCCGCTTGCGGTTACGTACTACGTCCAGCGGGCAACGGCGGGCCTGATCATTTCCGAGGGCTCCCAGGTCAGCCCGCTGGGTGTCGGATTTTCCCGCACTCCCGGGATCTACTCCCGGGAACAGGTTGCCGGCTGGAAAAAAGTAACCTCGGCGGTCCACAAGGCCGGGGGAAAGATCTTCTGCCAGCTCTGGCACGTGGGAAGGATGTCGCACCCTGATTTCCTTAACGGGGAACTTCCGGTTGCTCCATCACCCCTCCCGGTCAACGAGGAGATCCATACCCCGAACGGCAAAAAGATGATCCCGCTCCCCCGGGCTCTCGACACCAAAGAAATACACGGTATTGTGCAGCAGTTCCGCACCGGTGCAGCACATGCAAGAGATGCCGGGTTCGACGGAGTTGAGATCCACGGGGCAAACGGCTACCTGCTCGACGAGTTCCTGCGGGACGGCTCAAACCGGCGTACCGACCGGTACGGGGGAAGTCTTGCAAACCGCGCCCGCCTCCCACTCGAAGTGACTAAAACTGTTACCGAGGCCTGGGCACCAAGCCGGGTGGGGTACCGGATCTCACCCCACTTTACTCTCCATGCAATGTCGGATTCTCATCCCCGTGAAACCTTCGCATTCCTGGCAAAGGAACTGAGCAGGATTGGTATTGCGTATATCCACCTGATAGAACCTGTCGGGGGCAGGATGGGGACCGTGGAACCGGAATCCCGAATGGCTCCGCAGATCCGGGGTAAATTCGATGGTACTCTCATCCTTAACGGAGGTTACGATGCCACGAGCGGAAGCGGAGTCATAGAAGACGGCCTTGCCGATCTTGTCTCGTTCGGGACCCCGTTCCTTGCAAACCCCGACCTTCCCGGGCGGTTCCGCAGGGGTGCGCCGCTCAACTGCGAAGACCCGTCCACCTTCTATTCGGGTGAGGAGAAGGGGTACACCGATTATCCTTTTCTTGCACCCTGACGTGACCGGCGATAAAAAGAGTTTTAAGGTTCTGTTAAGTCTGTGGGAGTTAGGATAAATTAACGCCGTAAGTTGATGCATCACCTCCCGACAACTTGACAGAACCCGACGAAGATCGCAGTCGCGACGGTTGCTGCCTATCTTCTGGTATCGAACAGTGGCCTGATGGTTATCTTTGTCTGTTACAGTGACGAGGCATACCGGATGTATCAGGCCGTGCTCGAAGGAATTGATTTGAGGTTATGAGGGTATAGTGGGGTATATCGTAATATGATGCCCTAATTTGTTGAATTGCATGCGCGGTTACTTCTCCCATTTAAGCCCATAAAATGCCCCATAACAGTTGTCTACGACGATACCCTTAATACCTCACACGATGATGAGAGATTATAACTGAATTCACGTCAGTTATACCCCTTTATCCGGGCGGTAAGGTTTTTTAGACGGTGTTTGAAATGATATACCATGAAAGATGTGCTTTTGATAGCAGATCTCCATGGTCAATTCGGTAAAATTGATTCATTTCTGGAATTGAATCCGGAAGCTGTATTTATTGCCGGCGATATCACCAATATGGGTCCTGTGGACGCTGTTGACGATGTGCTTTCGCGCATTGACGTACCCTGTTTTGCGGTACCGGGCAACTGTGACCCCAGAGAGATCCTCGATACGCTTGAACATTCGGACGCAGTCTGCCTCCATGGCGCCCAGATAAACCTAGGTACCGTGACGATTGTCGGTATCGGTGGCTCGAACCCAACGCCGTTTAACACGCCGTTCGAACTGACCGACAAGCAGATCGATGATCTGCTTCATCAGGGAATGGCAAAAATGGAGAGAACCGTCCACAATGTTCTCATTTCCCATGCCCCGCCGTTCGATACGCTCGATCTTATCAACGGCGAGCATGTGGGCAGCCAGAGCATCCGCCGCCACATAAAAGACTTCGACCTGGTCTGCTGCGCCCATATCCACGAGCAGCGCGGCGTCAAGGATGTTGACGGCGTAAAAATTGTGAACCCCGGTCCCGCCATGGACGGCTACTGTGCCATGCTTCACTTCGGGAACGAGGCAAAAGATATCAAAGTCGAACTGCTCAGCGTGTAGACTGGATCAGTTCGAGATAGGAGGCGAGAATCGGCTCGCCGCAGATTCCCATCTCTTTTGCATACCTCTGAATCTGTTTTGTTGCATCTGCATCATCGTTCTGGGCAATAATCTCGATCTCGACAAATGTGCCGAGACCGTCAACCAGATCCAGTGCAAACGATGTATTCCCAAGCCGGTAATTCTCCCGCCACTTGTTGACTTCTGCGGTCTTTGTAAACCCGAGGCGGGTAAGGATCTGTTCAAAAACCTCCCCGGATTCAACGGCTGTATTGAGCTCTTCGCGTGCCTTGAGCCCGTATTCGCGGAGCTTCTTTCCTTTGTAGGTGACCAGTGCGTGACTGTCCGTATAGCGCACCCGCAGGGCTTCATCGGTCGATCTGAAATCGCGGTGCGGGGCATTGTAATAGATGTCATGTTCGTGCTGTTTTCCCCGGAACTCCGCGTGCCGGTTCTCAAGGTTCTGCCGGATGGGATCAAGGGAGTTCACCCTTACTTTGAGTTCTATTTCCAGCATTTTTCGTGCCACACTTTTATCTGTCATTGTTGCGATTTAATATAGTCAGGTGATGTATGGCGATAAAAGAAGGAGATTTTGTTAAACTCAGTTATACCGGCAGCGCAAATGGTATTGTTTTCGATACCACGGATGAAGATGCAGCAAAGTCTGCCGATATTCACAGCACTACGGCTATCTACGGCCCGGTCACCATCTGTGTCGGCCAGAAGCATGTTATCAGCGGCCTTGACGAGGAACTCGTCGGGAAGGATGCCGGCGATGAAGCTGATGTAACCGTCCCACCGGAGAAAGCTTTTGGCGAGCGCGACCCGAAAAGGATCCAGTCGTTCCAGAAGAACAAGTTCAAGGACAAGCCGGTCCGGGGGATGCGGATCAATGTCGAGGAACAGGGAGAAGGCATAGTTGTCGATGTGATCGGTTCGCGGGTGGTCGTCGATTTCAACCCGGTGCTTGCCGGCCAGACGCTGTCCTACCACTACAAGATTGAGGAGATAGTGACCGATCCGCTGGAAGAGTTCAGGGGCCTCATCCGGCTCTATGCCGGAAAAGACATGGAGGTCTCCCTTGACGATGAAAAGGCAACGGTTACCCTTCCCCCCGGAATCACCTATGACCGGCGCTGGCTTTTGTGGCGTGGCCGTATTATCCATGAAGGCTTTGAACTGATCAATGGTATCTCCGAGATAAAGCTTGTCGAAACCTACAGGAAACCGGAGAAGACGGAAGCATAAATCAGTCAATCTGAATATATTTCTTTTTTCGTTCTTTACAACTGGCATGAACCGGGCTGGTTCACATGCGGATCCTTGAACATCAGATAATCCCGACTGAATGAAAAGGCGGGTGCATTTTGCAGTCCTGTTTACGATGGACGCCGCCGCCCCCGCGGCGGATATCGATGACTGAGAAAACAACTGAAAATTCCCTTACCCCGCCGTGCCCCGGAGGGGGTCCTGAGATGGGCAGTTCTCGTACCTGTCCTGGTTTATGTCCGTTCATGCACGCTTTTGGGAGAACCACACCATGCTTGCATTGAAAATAAAAAATCCGGAAACGCGATCGCACCTGCACATTTTTCAAAAATGCCGGCCCGGGATTTTTCCGGAAAAAAAACGCGATCCGTTCCGGAAATGCAGACGGAACCAAAAAAGAGGGAGTTGGATAATTATGTGACAACTTTTTTCCGGGCCGGAATTTTTTTGCCGGGTCAGCCCGGTTTATACCTGAGCAGCGCCGCGATGCCCCCGAGCGCGTCCAGCCTCTCACCGGGTTCGAATTCCGTGGAGAGCACCACTATCTTTGCCCCCATCCGCTCGGCGTTCTCGATCAGGGGCACTATTGTCCGGTCCCTGATGAGGGTGTCGGCAAGGAGTACTTCTTCCACGGCGCCGTACTCGATCGCAGACTCCACCGGTTTTTTCCCATAGGCAACAGCCCCGTCCTGTGCGATGCGGAGGAGCACCTCGTCCATCAGTTTAACCTCGCGCGAGAGCTGGAGATCACCTATCAGTTTCTCAAGCGTCCCGGAACCTATCACATCCTGCACTGCACCGCGCCCGATCCTCCGGGTTTCAACCACGATTGCGCGCCCGGCAGGAGCACTGTTTTTGTTCCTAGCATACCTGACGAAATCGTCCTTGATAAATCCGGGTCCTGCAATGATAAGCGGCCCGGATATCTCCGCAATACATGTGAGCACGGCATCAAAAAAACCGGTCCGCGTATCCGTCTCCCCGCCCTTCCCGCTTCCCGCCGTGAGAGTGATCACGCTCTCGGGGCCGTACTGCCGGAGCCGGAAGAGTTCTGCTTCACCCTCTTCGATGGTCAGGATGTGGACGACACCAAAGACCGAGGATTTTACCGCCCGCCCGATCCGTTCGAGATCGATGGGTCTCCACTGACGGATAACGGAAATTTCATAGCCGGTCTCGACATTGATCGTATGGTACGCACCGCAGTCCACCCCGTGTTCGATGGTGCCGGCAACCCGGAGCCGTATGCCGTGTCCGGAGAACTCCACTTTTTCAACCCGGATACCCAGTCTTACCGGTCGTTTTTCCACCTTTTCAGGCCGGATCTTGTCGGTAGCAGATTCCACGCTCCGGAACGTCGTTGCAAATACGAGATCCCCCGGGGAGATTAAATGCTCGAGATGCCAGAGGTCGTCGATACTCTCCGGCAGGAGCCGTATCTCCCCGCTGTTATCCCTGAGGTCGCCATACTCCGCTTTCATGGTGTCTCCAGGATATCAGAACCGCCGGGCGGTACAAAAGCGGCGACGGTCTCGGTGTTCAGGACTCCTTTGAGCAGTTTTTCCTCATCGGGAGTTATTTTCTGCCGGAGGAGTCGCAGCACCTTCTTTGCCACATCGTTTGGCTCGTACTGGCCGGGCTTTAACTCTGCGAACCTCTTTGTCCTCGATTTAACCACCCCGGGCGGTCCGCCGATTACCGCGGCCTGCGGTTCCAGTACAAGGCCGATGCCCACTGCAAGGGGAATGTTGCGATAATACGTACGCTCACCCCGGACGATGAACGAACCCCGCGCAACAAATTCCCCGGCCTGCGGCGTCTTGCTGACCTGGCCTGGCTGTGCGCTGTATACGTCGGCGGAAAAATGCCCGCTCCGCCACGCCCCGGAATATGATGCAGCGAACTGCGCCACCTCGTCCATCTTCTCCGTTCTGCCCTTCACGATCACGACACTTGCACCATGTATATCCGCATGCACGAAAAGATCCCCCCCGGCCATGTACTTCTTGACCAGTTCCTCGTTCTGCGAGGCATCCCGGCCACCCAGCACCACGGTGCCGTCGCTCGTGACAAACCAGCGGAACCGGTGGTACCAGAGTTTTTTCATCGGGACGATATCGTGCCGGATTATCTTTTTCTTTTGCCTGATGTTCTTCATCGCTGCAAGGGCTCCCTCTTTTTTCTTTTTGAATTTTTTTATGACAGCGTAGTACCGGCCGGCATTCTGCTCGACGCTTTCATGGACGAAGATCTTCACCTTTTTCCCGATATCGAGCTCGACTGACGCCTCCTCGGGATGGAAGGCCACGATATGTTTTGCATCCGCCGACGACGTATCCCTGAGGTGGCGCTCGATCTCCTGCCACGACAGGCGTTTGCTTGCGGCGTCAAGCGAAGAAATGACCTGCGAGATAAACGGGTAGTTCTCGTAGATTGCTGCCACGATTTCTTCGGTCTTTTTGATTTTATCGTCGAATTTTTTTATTGCTGTTTCCTGGTACCTGTGGATCCGTTCCTCTTCAGAAAGTTTTGGTTTTGAGGTGATCCGGACTTTTTCTGCCCTGGTCATCGGGTAGAATGTTTCAAGCGCTTCGGAAAAACCAGAAAACCGGTTTTTGTCGTCCGGTATACTTTTGGATTCGCCGGCGATCACGACCGGTTCGCAGCTTGTGGCGGAAATTACCGGGTGGCCGGCATTCTGTACCCCGTCAAAAAGTGACCGGATGGCGTCAAATACCGGGCCGGGATCTGCTTTCGATGCCGGCGTGGTTTTATCGATACCGGCAGTGAGGCATACGTACTCTGCATACGTTCCCCCGAGCATACCGGCGATGGCCAAGGCACGAACGAGATCCCGGTCGTCTCCTGAAAGCGTGGCTGCAAGCGCTTCCGGAGAGCCTGTCGGATCGGTGCTGCTTATCGTGTAGACCGCATCGGGCACGATGTCCCGGTCCCTGAACCGGTGGTGGCGGAGAGGTTTTATAATACGGTATGCTTCATCGGTGAGGATCACGTTTCCCTCATCGAAAAGTTCGATAATAAGCCGGTAGGTAAGAGTGCCTTTCCCGATATCGAAGATAAGGATCCGTTCCAGCCCGTGCTGCCGGATCGCAAGCACCTTGCCGCCGGAGATGTATTTACGCAGGAGCATGGCAAACTGCGGGGGATTTTTTGGAGGGGGAGGAAAATTTTTCACCAGGTGCGCACGCCGCCCGGCTTCGATGAGCAGCTGGTATTTTGCATGGTCTTCCCCGTTCAAGCGGATTCCAAGGGTGCGGGTTTCGAACTGATAAACCTTGTCGATCCAGAGTGGCAGCTTTGCCGAGAGCTCGCAGGTTATCGCCCTCACGTCAATCCCGCTCATTCCCTGTGCAGTCGCCATGGTTTATACCAAATTACATATGGCTTGCGCACTAAAAAATAAGACTACTGGGTGTAGCCGGATGACCGAAGACGTGCATGGAGAAGAACAGCCAGTTCTTTCCAGAAAAAAGAAGACCAAGCTGGAAAAGCAGGCTGAACACATAGACCGGATAAAGAAGACGCTCATCGCCTGTTTATTGGGCATCTTTGTCGGGATCCTGTCGTATTACCTGCAGGTTACGGTAAAAAACGATATCGGACTTCTTGCCTTCATGCTGATGCTTGCCGGGGTAGTAGTCCAGCGGCATGTATTCATGCTCATGCATATCGACACCTCAAAACTGGGCGCAAAGGACTGGTTCTACCAGGGATTTATGACCTTTGCGTTCTGGTTCATGACATGGACGCTCCTGCTTTCGGTCATGGTACCGGTCGCCGGTTTCTCTTCAAACGTCAGTTCCGGCACTGCCCCGCTTACCGTTGCTTTCAGCGACGCCAGCACAAACACGCCGGTTTCGTGGAACTGGAGTTTCGGCGACGGCACGTTTTCAACGGTAAATGACCCGGAAAAGACCTACGCGTCTGCGGGAAACTTCACGGTGAACCTCACGGCCACAAATGCTGACGGGACCAATACGATAACAAAGTATATCACCGTCTTTCCGGCTGTCCCGTCCTCTCCAGCCTCTTTTGGATCCCCATGAGAATAGCCATCGTCCATAAGGATCGCTGCCACGCAAAGAAGTGCGGGACCGAGTGCATCATCTACTGCCCCCGGGTACGCACCGGTGACGAAACTGTTGTCATCGGTGAGGATGGCAAGGCGGTTATTTCAGAAGAGCTCTGTGTCGGCTGCGGGATCTGCATCAAGAAGTGCCCGTTTGAGGCTATCGACATCGTAAGCCTTCCCGAGGAACTCGAGCACCCTACCCACCGGTACGGGAAGAACGGCTTTGCGCTCTACGGGCTTCCCATTCCGGTAGCGGGGAAGGTTACCGGGATCCTCGGTGCAAACGGTATCGGGAAGAGCACTGCGGTAAAGATCCTTTCCGGGCAACTCCGCCCGAACCTTGGGAATTTAGATACCGAGGTCGCCTGGGAAGAGATCCTGAAACGTTACACCGGGACCGAGCTCTTCGATTACCTCCAGTCCGTTTCAAAGAAGAGCAAAAAGATCGCGGTCAAGCCGCAGTATATCGATTATATACCCAAAGTTTTTTCCGGGACGATCCGCGAGCTCCTCACGACCACCGACGAACGGGGCAGACTTGCAGAGCTCATCCCCGTGCTCAAACTTGAGGCGATCCTCGACCATGCAATCGGTACGGTGAGCGGGGGGGAACTCCAGCGGGTAGCAATTGCTGCCTGTCTCGCCAGGGACGCCGATCTCTATTTCCTTGATGAGATCACGCCATTTCTGGATATCTACCAGCGCATTTCAGCAGCCAAACTGATCCGGGAACTGGCAACGGAACGACCGGTCGTGATCGTCGAACACGACCTCGCCATCCTCGACATGCTTGCTGACACGGTGCACATAGGATACGGCAAGCCGGCGGTCTTCGGGGTCATAACCCGGCCAAAAGGAGTCCGTGTAGGTATCAACCAGTATCTTGAAGGATATCTTGCAGAGGAAAACGTCCGGTTCCGGGACTCGCAGGTCGTCTTCGAGAAACGGGCCCATGAGAAAGGCTCCACACGTGAGGATCTGGTAGAGATTCCCGCCCTTGTCAAGAAGTACGATTCATTCCGGCTCACGATCTCGGGGGGTACGATAAGGGCAGGCGAAGTGCTGGGCGTAATCGGGGCAAACGGCATGGGAAAGAGCACCTTTGCCAGGGTGCTTGCGGGCGTGGAGAAACCTGATACCGGCACCATGGATCTCACGCTCCGGATCTCCTACAAGCCGCAGTATATCAAACCGGAAACTTCGGATTCAGTCGAGCTCTACCTTCGTAAATGCACGGCAAAATTTGATACATCGTATTACCAACACGAAATCCTTGAGCCGCTCTCGCTTCAGGCCATTCTCCAGTCACCGGTCGATTCCCTGAGCGGGGGAGAGCTCCAGCGGGTGGCAATCGCCGCCTGTCTTTCACGGGACGCGGATCTCTATATCCTTGATGAGCCGAGCGCCCACCTCGACGTCGAGCAGCGTGTGAAGGTGACCCGTCTCATCAAGCATCATGCTGAAGGAAAAAAAGTGGCGATCCTCGTCATTGATCATGACATATATCTCATTGACATGATTAGCGAAAGGATACTTGTCTTTGAAGGTGAACCGGGCGTGGAAGGGACCGCTGCCGGCCCCTTTGCCATGCGGGATGGCATGAACCGGTTTTTAAAGGCACTGGACGTCACATTCCGCCGGGACCAGACGGGCCGGCCCCGGGTCAACAAGCCTGACTCCTTCCTTGACCGGGAACAGAAGAGCCGTGGCGAATATTATTACTACGCCGCCGGGGACGAATAATTTCCCGGCCTTCGTTATTAAAACGGTTCTGCGGATTGCCCCTGTGCCGGTTCTCCCCTGTCCGGTTCGGCGGGACGGATGCAGGAACGGCAAAAAGCAAAAAAAAAGGAATTGCCCTGTAGAAAGCCTATTTTAAAAATTATTCGCCCCCTTTACGCCAGCCTTGCCCCGGGGGGGCGGGGGCGTATGCGATGTCCTTTGAGTATTACCTGTGCCGGGTGCAGACATGAGTACAGATAATACAACACTATCGCTAGCCGGGGGATGCCACAAGCGTGCGGGGGCTTTAGGCAAGGATTGCCGTGGACCTAAAAAGAGCGTTCGTACAAATCCCATTTTAGGATTTCTACACAGCCAAAGGAATGAAAGGGTTCGGTCCGGGCCAGTCCCGCCTTTTATGACATCCCGCATATCCGACATTTAAGGGATTTCTTTTGTGGGGCTCCGGAGGGTCCTCCCGCGTGTAATGATTTTTCAGATACGGGACGGGGTACAGCACGGGTTTATTTTGTTCCCTGCGGGGACGGGATCTTCTTCTTTGCACCCTTGCTTACCGTGGCGAGCTGCTCTGCCACCTCTGAAAGTTCCTTTTCGATATCTGTCGCAGGTGCCTTGTAATCTTTTAATTCGCGGAGCAGGCTGTCATCCCTCTCTTTTTTCATATGCTTGATTTCGGTGGCAAGCGAACTGAGCATATCATCATCAACGCCCCGGGCGGCGCTGCCTGCGGCAAATGACGATATTTCTCCCGGGGGGCCATCCGTCGTGCTTCCGGATTCCCCGGCAGGGGCAACGGGAGCCGCCGGAGTAAAATCACCTGATCCCGGCATCGGGTCGCCGGCCGGCGGCACGGGAGCCGGGGGTGCCGGTTCCGGCATATCGCTGTCATCCCCGAAATCGATATCGTCCAGATTTATGCTGCCCAGATCCCCCAGGGCTTCATCGATCGCATTCAGGCCGTCAAGATCCCTGAGTTCTTCAGACCCGTTGTCTGCATCTGCGTTAAGAATCTCTTCGGCATCGACGGCAGTCTCGTCCGGCAGGGTGGGCATTTCAAGGTCAAGATCCGGCATGGAAAGGGAGGGGTCCGTCCCGGCATGTGCCGGAGCCGCCGGGCGGGGTTCCGGCGCCGGTTCCTCTTCATACAGTCCATCCAGCAGGCCGGTTTCCAGTTCCTCTCCTGAAAGAGTCAGGAACGGATCGGACTCCATCCCGTCCTCCTCACGTGATACTCCGCCGGCGCCACCCCGGTTTGATCCGGACCCTGCCGGCACCGTCGCGGCGCTTTCAAGCGCTGATACCCTGCTGACCTTTTCCGTTATCGTATGTTCCAGCAGTTTGTTGATCTCTTCGGGATTTTTGGCAGGTTTTTTCCTTCGCTCGGTGATGATCTTCCCTAAGGATTTTATGGATGATACCAGTAACAGGAGGTGGGCGCGGATACCGTGTACGGTTTCCCTCGGTTTTGCCGGTGCACTCTTCCCGGTTTTTCTCCCGCCGCTGTCTTTTTGTGCCGATGTCCCCTTCCCGGATAATTCCGTGGAGCTGCGCTTTTTGAGGGCCGGCTTTTGGCGCAGGTTCTTTAAGGTCAGCTTCGACACCGCCGTGCTGAAATCGGCAGCCGTAATCAAGCCGAGGAGTACCAGCAGGAGAAAACATACCGCAATGATCAGGAGCAGCAGCACGATAAGCGGAATATCCATAAAGATCATTACGGAACCGGTTCCCACGATCACTGCAAAAAGAACCAGCCTGCGGGTATTTTCCTTCATGTTACGTACCGGTCGCGTTTAATCCGCCCCCTATATTCGCCAGCGCCTGTGCACTGAAGAAAAGACTGACCACCATCGGTGCCACCAGGAGAACAAGTCCGGTCAATGTGCAGAATATTGCTGCATAGAAATAATACATGTATCGGTCCCCCCCGCTCACGATACGTGCGGCGATGATGTTTGACAGGGTGAGAACAGTAAGCGTGATAACGATATACGTCTGCATCGCTGCTGCCGGGAAATTGGTAAAGAGGCTCATCCCGCCGCCAAAGGCACTCCCCAGGGAGACGCCGGCGCTCTGGCCGCCCGATGCAGAAGGCATCTGCTGAAACTGGGTCATCATGCTGGACACGGATCCGGTGAGCACGAGAAGGATCTGGTATAATACGACAAAGATGCCGGTCATGGCGATGTGCATCGGTACCAGGAGCACGATGAAGCCCCGTGCAAGCATATCCTTCTTCTCCCGGAGCAGCGTCTGCTCGAGCATCGACGAGCTTATGAGTTTGCCGATAGGTTCAGGCGGGCCCCCGAGTGCAACGGTGTCCCGGTAAATGTTGAGGTATTTATAAATGAGGTTGCTTCCGGACTCACCGATAAACTTGTCCCAGCACTGTTTTTCATCGAGTCCCAGGTTAAGCTTCGAATACACCGAATTTACCATTGGTTCGAGAACTGAGAGCGATTTCCGGTCAATACTCCCCAGCGCATACACGGCTGTTGTTCCCTGTCCGCCCATCACCGCGCCCAGGCTTTTTATGAATACGGAAAAATCATTGTCCCGCAGCGTAATATTGTGGTCGTCAATAAAACCGATGATGCCGAGCGGGGCTATCAGGATACCGGTAAAAATAAAGATCAGGCCTGCCGATACCCCGAGAACTGCAAGAATGACGATGATGGCAATCGTGAGCGGGACAACAATTCTCTCCATGGCATGGATAGTTCCCTGCTCCTTTGACGTACGGTCCGGGAGTCCATGGGTTTTGGGGTCGTCGGGGACTGACGTATACATAAGGACGATACCAAATACGGAGATGGCCAGGATGACCGCATACGACATATCAAATGATGACTGGAGGTTCGTGGGAGCATAGATCACTACCGATATCATGATAATGACGGCAATGACGGTTCCCGACAGGAGCATCGCGATGTATGCATCTCCCCATTTCTGCAGCATGGACATTCCCTGCTCCAGCTGGTTCCGGTAGACGTTGCGGACCGTTGAGAGTTCATTGGTCAGGAAATTTTCATCCGGGATACCGGAGTCGATGGCATTGGCGTACCGGTTCAGCATGCTCCTGAGGATATCGTTCTGTGTCCGCCCGGCGACGATCATCATGCTTTCCGAGTAACTGTAATTCCATTTTTTGACGAACATGTCCACTTTTGCGATATATTTTGACGATATGTACTCGGGGCGGTTTGCCGCATAAGAGAAAATTTCAGGCCGGGTTGCATCGGAAATCGCAAGCGATGCCAGATACGTTGTCATAAAAAGGAGATCTGCGCCCATCTTCTTGTTTTCCTGGACGCCGGAAAGTTTCTCCCTGAGGTTTTGGATGTGAGACGCAAAAGGCAGCGATATGGCCGGTGGTGCTTCCGGGGTGCCCGGAGGGGTGATCTTCTCTTTGGGCATATTATGAACCAATGGCAAGGAGACCCTGTTTTTTGATCTTGGTCATCATGTGAAAGAGATCCCAGAATTTCACATAGCCGGCCTTGTGCAGACGTTCAAGGATCTTTGCACGTTTCTCCACTTCAAGGTAGATCTCCGTTTTCCTGTTCTCCGGGATCCCGAGCAGGGTTGCGATCTTGTTTTCGAGAAGAAAAGAGCTGCCTTTCCCGGTCCACTGGAAGGTATCGGATACCGGGTCCCAGGTAAACATCTGGATAAAGGTGAATCCCATGGTCTCTGCGTTATACCCCACCAGCTCGTTGCAGCTGATCATCCGGCGCACGGTCTGCCCGTCAGGTCGTTTTATCGCACTCTGGATGATGACCAGGTTAAGGTTGTCCAGATACGTTTTGGGGATATTGATGGGGTCCCCGCAGAGACGCTGGATCAGTTTTTCTACTGATGCCGCGTGGAACGTACTCATCACGGGGTGACCGGTCTGCATCGCGCCAAATGCGACGCTCCCCTCAATGCCACGGATCTCACCGACAAGGATCTGGTTGGGGCGCTGGTGCAGGGCGGCCTTGAGGAGATCGAACATGGTCACCACTCCTCCTGCGCCATCTCCTTCCCCTTTGCCTTTAGCCAGTGCCACTTCGCGTATCCAGTTCCGGTGCGGGATGTTGAGCTCGGAGGTATCCTCGATGGTGATGATCTTGTTCTCGGGCGGGATGAATGTGGTGATCGCGTTCAATAGCGTGGTCTTGCCGCTTGCCGTTTCGCCGCTCACGAACAGTGACATGCCGTATTCGATACAGATCCAGAGATATGCGGCTGACAAATAATCGAGGCCGTTATTTTCGATTATATTGAGGATGGAGAGCGGAACTTCGTTGACCTTCCGGATGGTAAAGTTGCTGCCATGCTTGCTGATCTGGGTTCCGTAGACGATGTTGATACGGGAACCGTCCGGGAGGGTGGCATCTACCACGGGGCTCCGGTACGTAATCGGCCTTTTTATCCGTTCCGCCACTTTGACCACGAAATCATCGAGTTCGCTCGACAGCTTGAACTCGACGACAGATTTGAGACCCTTGAAGATCTTGTGCTCGATAAAGATCGGGCCGACCCCGTCGCAGGAAATATCTTCGATGTAGGGGTCGGACAGGAAAGGCTTGAGAACCCCCATATCGATTTTATCACGGATAAGGAGATACTCGAGAGCCTGGTACTCCGCCCTGGAGACGATAACTTTACCATCCGGGGTGATGGGTATATCCCTGCTCAGTTTACCGGATTTCATCCTGTTCTGTGCGGTAAAATCCGTGTTGAGGAAGGTGACCAGCCGTGAAGAGACTCCCTGCCGTTTTTCTGTCGCCGTCATGCCTGCGGCATCCACGCCGGGCGACTGTACCACGGCAACCGAGGCCAGCATCTTTTTGATAACATCTTCCCGCTCCCTGTTGGTGGTCGGATCCGTGTCCAGGCCATCAATAATATCGATGAGTTTGGCCTCGATGACCGGCAGGATCCGGGTTACGCTGTGCAGGAACGAGGGTTCAACGGGAATGTAGAAGTTCCTTACATCATCCGGGTCCGACAGGACGTGGACAAAGGTGGTATCATTGACCGGGTAGATAACGTTGGGGGCCTTTATGCTGCGGACATCGTTTTTTAATTCCGACAGGAAAAGAGGAAGACCGTAGGTATTTACCGGGAAGGTGTGGAGATATTCGAAGAGATGCGGGCTGTTCTGGACGTACTCCTTTGCATTTGCCGGGAGCATCTTGTATAACGCATCCGATTCGACATCCGCGAACATGTCGAACGTGGCATCGACCGGTTCGGGCTTGAAGGGGAGGTTGAGTGCGACAGAAAGGGATCCCATGTCAGATCCTCGCAAAACTCATCGGGATGACTTTCATTCCATAACCCGGATGAACCTCAAACATGAGAAGGTTTCCGATCGTCTTTCGTGCGCCGCGGACTTTGACGGCTTCCATGACCATGACGTATTTATCCCCGAAAAGGTCTTTTTTCATGAACAGGTGCGCATCGCAGATGGAACGGATCCGCACAAGGGTGTCTTCCTCGAATGCATAGGTATGGAGCGTAACGAGGATGGTCTTGCCCTGATCCACAAGGGTTTTGCAACTGGTAAAGAACTCAAGGATGGTATCGGTTTCCGTGTATTTAGTAAAGAGCGTCAGTGAATCGATGATTGCAACCGGCGATTTGCTGTTCCGGATATGGGCGACCAGCCGTGCCAGAATGCCTTCCACCTCTTCTTTTTTCCATTCGAAACCTGCGATATGAAGCGGGAAGACCCTGAGATATCCCCATGCAAAATATTCGGATATATCAAGGCTCATCGACTCCATCTGCTTGATAAAGCTCCTGCTGGTGTTTTCCGTGGTAAACAGGTCAACGGATAATCCCTGTCTCATGGCACCCCAGATGATCTGCTGGGCAAGAATGCTTTTGCCGGTATCGTTCTCCCCTTCGATAAGGGTGAGGGACCCCATCGGAAGGCCATCGGCTATCTTCTTGTCCAGTTCGGTGTTACCGGTCGAGATGATCTGCCGTTCTTCGTTCTCGGTCGGAGCGGAGAGTTCAGCGGCCATATTCTCTTTTTCCCCCTTTAGAGAAATTCCGGTGCACGGCCCGCGGAAGAGAACGTCCCGGCCATCGGGAAGATACCACGGGATTGTGCGGCGTTAAGAACAGATGCAGTCAGTGCCGCAGTAATCAGGAACAGGGCATGTGTAATCGTTTCGGCGGACATCGATTATATCCTGTCCGGCAGGTTCATCAACTCTTCGTCTTTTCTGGTATTCCGTGAAGGCTCCCGTTCTTTGACCAGTAGTTCCGGTACCTCGATCCGTTCTTTTGCCGGCAGTACCTGCTGGCGCTGTTCCATCATGACCTCAATCATGTCCCGGTCAAGCGAGGAATCGTTGGGCGACAGGATCCGGTTGAGCGCGTACAGTTCGGAGACAAACTCATCGGGTCCGATCTCGTTCTCATCTCCCAGGTTTGCCGGCATCAGGTGGGAGATCTCCTTGATCTCGTCACAGGATTCCCGCGAGATGTACCCCATGATCCGGTACGATTCCAGGATAATATCGAGCCGGTCGTGCCCGAACTTCCGGATGGCGCTCGTCGTCCACTTGAACAGTTTGTACGCTTTCTGGAGCCGGAGTTTTTCACTCGCGAGCGCAGCCTGGCCGGCTTTGTGGCTGTTTACGGGAAGCTGGGCTTTTAGGAGGGAGAGCATCTGCTCGTCTGACATCCGTTTCCTGTCGGGGATTTCAGGCGGGAGGGTTTCCGGTTTTATTTTCAGCTCCTGTTTTCTGCTTTCCCTCTCAAGGTGGGCCCTGGCGGCGGCTTCCAGGGTTGATTCCCGGGCGTCCAGAGCTGCCTCCTTTGCATCCAGTTCCGCTTTTTTTGCATCGTGGGCGGGATCGGCAATGCTTACGGTTTCAGGTGTTTTGCCGGGTGCAGCGGCCGGCAGGGTAAACGGGTTCTCCAGCTCGTTCATCCGTTCCCGGATATCCACCAGCAGGCGCTTGATGGAGGTTTTTATAAGGTCGACTTCCCGTTCGAGGTTCTGGAGTTTGACCTCGGGATCGTCCTCAGAAGCCGCAGTTCTGACAGGGTCGACCTGCACCGGATTTACCGCCATATTAATCACCTATATTCTGCTTTTCATTAATATACTTTGCCCCGGGAAGACGGGCACGGGAAGGTATTTTTCCTTTTTTGGCGTCCAGGAACCTGTTTTTCTGGTGGCCGGCAGGTGGGGAGGGGGCGCCCACCTCCCTTTATGTTTTTTTGTGGAAGGGGTCACTCACTCCCCTCCCCCTCTTCAGGCCCGGGTGGAGGTACCCCGTGATGTTTCATCACCGTGGTCTCTCCTCTGCCGGACGTTCATTCCATGATCGATGGCATCAAAAAAATTCCGGGTTAAAATTCAAGATGCTTTATTACTATTGAAATGCCAATGAAAATTGATTATGACCGGGGCTATTGAGAGTGCCATTTTATTAATTGTCGCAGTTATCTGTGCAGCGATATTGGCCATGGCCGTGTATCCGGCTATCTTCACGATGGCCGGGACCTTCTCATCCGCATCTCATACCGCCGACCAGAATATTCGTACGGATTTTAAGATTGTGCTTGCAACCAGCAACCAGACTGGCATCCATGTATGGATGAAAAATGTCGGGACGACACAGATATCTATGACTGCGATCGCAAACCAAGCCGATGTTGCCTGCGGTGACGAAACACCCCCGGGGTCGCCCATCCAGACCTTCTCTTCGTCAAGCTGGACGGCGTCTCTGGCGGATTCCAGTAATAGCGGTTATTGGGGGCCCGGACAAATGCTAGAAGTGGATGTACCCTCGTGTATATCGTCGTCGTCATCAGGATATACAGATGAGATGTATTTCCAATTCATCCTGCCGAACGGTGTTTCACAGTCGGTGACCTTTTCCGGGAGGACTACATCCTAATGTGGAGGATATGAAATGCCCGTCGGTGAACTTATCGCAGCTGCGGTCGGGCTTATCCTCATTATTATTGTGGCATACGTCCTTGTTGGTAGCACGATCGGCACAGCAGAAACCATGGCCTCTGCGCAGCGGGATATGACGCATCTTCAGGAAATACGGCTGCATACGGATATTGCCATCTCCCCTATTACATCAATAATAACTTCCCTTAACATGCCTTTTACCATTACCATCACGAATACCGGAATCGAGACGATCAATCTTCAGAATGTGGATTTTTTTATTATTAATCAAACGACCAACACATCGACACTATCCTCTTCGGTTTCCGGTAACGGTATACTCAATCCGAAAGAGGCAATATCTGTATCAATAACCGACCCCAACAACGGTGATATTTGCGGCGGAACACCGCCATCGCCTTATTCAATTGAAATTGTCACTGGTAATGGGATATATAATTTCAGCGATTTTACCTGTTAATAGCTTAGGGTATTGTCCCAATTCGACGAATAAAAGGAGTAAGCGTATTGAACATCAAGGCTGATTTCGCCGACTGAGTAGTGAAATACCTGTGCACGCATAAGGGATTCAGAAAATTTACTGTCGCAGGGTTATGTGCGATTAAGGGCTGTCACGGCTGAAGCTATATTCTTGCGGTGCTACCGGAAATCCCGTGAATTTTGGCCATAGTTGTGCTTACGGGTTTCTTCCCCATTTCAGGTTGTACCGGGGGACCCAGAATGCAAAGCTTATCGCTATTACAACGACCTCTAATATGCTGACTTCAAGAACGAAGTCGAATGCAAGATGCATTATGCCATAAAACTCTATCAAATTCACAACGATAATGGCCACAGTAGTTACTACAAGCATTCGTGCAGGAAAACTGATTTTAGGACGAATCATATTCGAAACTATAAGTCATTGTGATATTAAGACTAGTTTTTAAAGAGGAAATTCAGGCCTTGCTCCGGCTTTGCGCTCTCGGGAAAAACATTTTAGAGAATCGAACCATGCGTGAAAAGTGCTGATATGGAGAATGAGCTGTTTATAGGGAACAGCATTGAAATACCTGTGCGCCTATAAGAAATCAGGAAAATTATCGTCGTAGAGCCTTGAACAATAAAGGTCAACCACGGCTGAAGATAGTATCTTTTTTCTGCAAACAGAGTTTGGTTCTGGTGCGTTCGCGGGACTTAACGAAAATCAATCAGTCGTGATTCTGCTCTGGTCCGTATTTAAACGTCCTGAAGACGCATCAGGACCGGATTTGGTACGGTAACGGGCTGCCGGACCCTGCTCTCGTCGTGGCTCATACCGGTCCGGTATGAAAGAACTACTTCGCCATGGCAGCACCATCATCCCCGTGGTACATGTCTCAAAAGATAAATACCGGTACAGGATATAATCCATGTATCCGTCTATGTTGCCACTGCCCAGGATCCCTATGATGAAAACCGCGAGCACACTTCCAGCACTCTGCCGGATATTCGAACGGAAAAGATGGATCTTCACCGGTTTTCTCATAACTCTGGCTCTTGCAGCAGTATGCGGTGGTCCGGCTCTCGCTCTTCCCCCATCGGCCCCCGGGGAGGGTGCCGGGGCCGGGCACTTCGATCAGGGAATTGGTGTCTATTGGCCGTATCATGCCACCCTCATGATGACGGGCTTTATTCTCCTTCTCACCGGTTTTATCGTTGCACGGTACCACAAGACAAAGGATTGGTACAAAACACATACCATTCTTCAGGTCTGCGGCGGCACCTGTATCCTTGCCGGCATCGCGGTTGGCGTGTACATGGTTACGCTCTCCGGCCTTCCCTCTCTCAGGAATATCCACGAGGTTTTTGGCGTAATCACCGGACTCCTGCTCATCATCGCCCTTGTGCTGGGTTACAGCGTCCGGCGGGTTCACACCGCGAAAAATGTTGTCCGTACAAGCCACCGCTGGGTGGGGCGGATCACGATTGCACTCATGGCAGTCACCATCGTTCTCGGTGTCTTCTTTTTGTCGCTGATATTCCGCCGATGAGTCGAACAATATTTTTTTAATAGAACTTACGCGGTTGAGGTAACGGGGCTCTGTCAAGTCTTCGGCAGGTTGTCATTCTTCTTCGGAGTGTTGAATCTCATAACTGCCGATAACTTGACAGAACCTGCTGTTGCATTTGAGTGTGGTGATCAATATATTATCATGTTAAGGATGTCTGGTCAACCGCCAACACAACAACACCAATATGGTTTTTAAATAAAGAATGAGTTTCAGCCCTGATATCGCGAAATTTTTTTGTTAAGTTTCTCTAATGAACTCAAAAATGGGGTTATTTGGCCGCGGCACCTTCAGGCATCTTTTTCATGTGCAGAACAAGTGCCAGTATAATTATCAGGATACCGGCAACATCAAGGCAATAAGCCGTGTACATACTCGCGAGTCCGCCCACCAAGAGACAGAGCCCGACCAAAAACCATAATGCAACAATAACAGTTTTACTCATGTTTCCACCTCTCACCGAATCTGTGGCAGCTCGGAACTTTCAGAGAACAAGAAGTTCAAGGGACAAGCTACCCGATACGAACATTGGAGAATCCTATAGAAAAAGATATGCTTATTTTGAATTTACCAACCTGTTGGGTTTGCACTCATGAACGATGGAGGAGAAAGCCGAATTGGGGATAATGAGTCTCGGGTTGGCGATGCGAGAAGGGAAGATTGTGGCCATAAACGAAGAGAGGAAGAACGATTGAGTCTACTCTTGATATGCTAGTGGTGGGTAACCGATTTTTTCATCTCGTTGAAATTCTCCAATCAATCGCAAATGCAATATTACAGTATCGGCAATAAAGATATGGTGATTCTTAAAAATGACCTTGGTGGCATATGTGGTTACAGGGTTGATCCAGCTGATCATTGCCATCATTTTTTCCGTGATTGCCCTCTATGCAGGATTATTTATTTTCAACCAGCTCACCGGAGGGTTCGATGCTCCGGGTGAGATTAATAGGGGGAATATTGCAGTCGGTCTTCTTATTGCTTCAATTTTTATCGGTATTTCCATTCCTCTGTATGCCGGTGTACAGGCGATTCTGACAGGTCTGAACAGCATTGCATCGGAGGGCATGTTCACGGCAGAAGGTGCCCTTCACGTGGTATCCATAATCGTTGAACTCGGACTGAGTATCCTTCTGGCTGTCGGATCGATCTATCTCGTGATGTATATCATTGCCCGTGTGAGCTCCACCGTGGATGTGCTCCGTGAAATTAAATACGGCAATACCGCAATGGCACTTGTGGTAGCAAGTATGATCCTGTCCGTATGTATCATTGTCCATTGGGGTGTCGGCGGGATTTTCAAAGCGGTTTTCTTTCAAAGGAGAATAAAAATCTCTAATAGGGGTTATGGTGCGTTGACGTGACTAAACGAAAATGATACTTTTTAAACGTCCCGACAATGCAACAGAACCTGCGGTTCTTTTCTATTTCCTTTATTTACATAAAACGAGACATTAAATCTCAAACGTTGTTCTCAATTTTCGTTTGTTGTAACTAACACACCAGAACCGAAAATCCAGTAATTATAATACATCTCTTTATCGTATCACCCGCCAATTGAACAACCTCGTTATGCAAAGTACTGAAAAAAAGATAAAAATAATCCGCGACAAGTTAAGCAGGATCGGAATCGGAGAAAAGGGCCTTGATGACGAAGCCATCCTCATGCTGTACAGCCTAAACTCATGTGGTAACCTGTGTTCGGTTCCCAAGATATCCCGTAACCCATCAGGATCTCATTAGGGGGATGATAGTGTGAAAAAGGAAGAGTTATTGCATCTCCACATGTTGATGTTCCACATCAAGATGTATTTCAGAGACATTATCAATGATGACATCCCCACGGAGCGGTACGATTCCCTTGAAATCTCTCCCGCCCATATTCATAAAGATATAATTGCACATAGAGAAGCTATCTTCACTCTCGGAAATGAGATCGTTTCCCATATCCACGGCCGGAAAGTGCCTATGATAAATCATTCTCGCTTGATTGCACCACCACAGGTTGCTGTCGCAAATTAACTTTTTTCACAGATGTGGCGCAGGCGAGTGATACGCAGAAAACGGATTCACCGTCTGCGCAGACTCATTTGCAAATATAAGTTTGAGCAACAGGGTGCAACCAATAACGGGATTGGCTGCACCAAGCCTGGCCGGAACCCCGTTGTTATATCGTTTCTTCAGGATCGCATGAGAATACCTACTTCTTCAGGGCTGACGATGCCCAAGGATTCGGGAAATTGCGGAATAACCTCCATTAACAGAATCCCAAAAGATCTTGTTTCTGATCATTGATCCAACGTCCGGTAAGGTTCGTGAGGATTTCAAAAAAAAGCGGGTCCCGGGGCCGGACGATTACACGAACCCGCACACCCGGTAGGTGTCTCTTCCTCCCGGATATACCCCCTTTATAAATGGGGTCTCTGCCGGACCTACGGTCATCCATGATCGATTCTCCGACGGCGGGTTACCGGGCCGGAACTGAGTCCGGGAAGTTCCAGTGGAAATGGTGCCAATCCTCTCCACGATTTTTGTTTTAAATCGTTATTTTTTGAAACCGGTCATTTTAAACGGGAAAAAACCGTGCAATTTAGCGGCCTTCCTTTGTGCGTGAAAAACCGGCTGATGAGCAAGGTTATGCGGCACTCCGGGTATGCCCGGAGGGGCATTATGGCCGAAAAATAAAGGGGGTTCCTGATCGGGAAAAACGACCCGGTTTTTTCAGGGAAAACACCCGGGATCCGCCTCCATCGGCCTCATATGAGGGAAACAGGGGCATCCGGATGGTGGGATACAGTGGTTTTGAAGGGTTTTTACCGTCGGTAACCGGTGAGGTTCCTGCCAAAGACGCGCCGCAGGGATTCCCTGATTTTGCATTTTCCCCCCGTCTTCCCTGTTGCTGCCGGGATTTTCCGGAGAGAGCGTGCTCCTGGGGGTTTCACCCCCGCCGCACGGGCATCCCCCGGTTGCGATGATGCCTCCTTACGGTTGGATGGGATGTGCGGTGGAACAATCCTTTCCGGAAATTTATTCACTCGCCGCGGTGGCGTCCCTTCGGGAGCAGCGGTACTTCCCGCTCGTGGGGGGGTAGGGGAACATCAGCCCCTGTCATCATGATCGCCCGGCCCATCCTGGGTCAAGGGTAATCCCCTCAAGGGACAACTGCCGTGCTGCATCGAGAATACCATTCTGAACAGCGTACCAGCCTGCATTTCCCGTTCACAGTTCCTCGTAATACCGGGTGAACTCGATCTGTTGTTCGATAGTTTCGCTGCACTCCATCACTTTATTGAGGTGCTCATTCAGGGACGGGTTGTCCGGGGCCTCATTTTTCACCAGCTGCAGGAACCCGACGAAGCCGGTCAGCGTGTTCTTGATGTCGTGTCGCGTGATCGTCGAGAGCATCGTGAGTTTTTTGTTGGTCTTTTTCAGGTGCTCCTTTTGCTCCCGCAATTCAATCTCCACGCCATGGCGTCTCACTACCTCTGATAGGAGCTGGGTATTCATGTCATAGTAAGCCTTGAGTGGAAAGTAAGCAATGATGACAGCAAGCCCGCTCGTGAAGAGACTTGTGATCAGGTTCGAGCGCCAATCGGGAGGGTACAGATAGACGTACTGGCCGGCAAATTCGAACGCCGTCATGGATGCAAACGTGATGATGAAGATAAAAAAGAGCCTTTGATCAAATGGTGTCAGTTCGGATCTTGCGTCCATTAATGTACTATTATAAAAATTCACCCGTTAATACCTTCGATACGGGATGGATATTAATTGTAGCACTCTGTAACTATCCTGACATGCATAAATCTCCTGATCGATATGGTATTATAAACTTGTTAAAAAAAAGTTCAGCAATCGGATCGTACTTTTTCCGGAATCCTCAACCTGCAACTCACTCTTTTTTCAAAATCTTCAGCTACCGAGCCGGCATTTTTTTGAAACATTTAGATCCCGATCCGCTCTTTATTTTCAAAAAATCCCCCTTCGCGGTAATTAATAAATGAATGATAGGGTCTGATGCCCCCTACCCCCACGATCGAGGAGTTCCTCAGTCCCCGGCAGGAAGTCCCCGCGGCGGATCGGAAAAATGAGAGCAATGCGCTGGAAAAATATCCTTACTCCTCATCCATTCAACCGTAGTGTGGCATCATCGCACTCAGGGGATGCCCGTGCGGCGGGGGCGAAGCCCCCAAGAGCACGCTCTACGGAAATATCCAAAAAATGGGTGCAACTAAAAATCCAAAAATGCGAAAAAACTCAAAAACAGGATCGTGAGACCCGACCCCCTTTCACTTCCGGCCGAGCACCTTATCGATCTCTTTTTTGAGGATCTCGCTCACGACCTTCCCGTCCACCGACCCCCGGACCTCCTGCATCACCACGCCCATAAGCGGGCCGAGGGCGGCTTTCTGTTTCTGGGCGATGAACTCCGAACGGTCGGCAATGATCTTCCTGATCACCGCTTCGAGCTCGTCACGGGATACGGTCGGGGCGAGCTGTGCCATCGCGTCTTTTACCGAAATTCCCCGGGCAACTGCCACAAGGATCTCCGGGATCGCCTCTTTTGCAACCGTTTTCTTCACACTGAGCACCCCGGAGGCAGAAACACTGACAGGCGCATGGCCAGTAAGAGGATTCGTCCCAGCCGCATGAAGTACCGCGAGGATCGCATCGTCCGGGATCTTATCGGTATCTGCACCATCGCGGCGGATCTCTGTGAGGGTCGCAAGGAGCGTACGGGACGCGAGTGTTGGCTTGATCCCTTCAGCAACCGCCCGCTCGAAAAGGGGCCGGTGCTCGGAGAAGGCCATCTGCTTTGCGACCGCCGGGTCGAGGCCGAGGTCCTTTGCAAAGCGTTCGGCTTTCACGGTCAGGAGTTCCGGCACGATGACTGCGTTCCAGCGTGCATTGTCAATCCGGACCGGCAGCACGTCGGTCTCGGGGTACATCCGTTCCGCCCCGGGGAGGGGGCGCATGTACGCGGTGCTGCCCTCTTCGAGCATCTTCCGCGTCTCTTCGGGCACGGGCTTTTCCGAGAGGGCGAATTTAGCCCGACCGTAAACCTGGTTCCATGCGCAACCTGCCTGTTTTGTGCTCGCGCCGGAGACGAGGATCACCGCGTCCTGCTCGCCCGCGTGGACGAACTCCCGGAGCCGTGCGACCTCTGCCGCGGTGACGCCGTAGGCCGGCAGTTCGTCGGTGTGGAAGATGCCGCCGACCCCGCACTTCTTCGCGTAGTCCGACAGTTCGGTCCCGAACCGGCGGCCGGGCTGGATCTCGCGGCCGACAAGGCCGGCAAAACCTGGCAGATGCAGGGCATAGATCTTCTTTGCTTTTTTCAGGACCGCGGATTTTGTCTCTTTGAAGAGGTCGGTGACGTCGATCTGCTCGATCCCGACGCTTGCGTGGCGTTTGACGAGTTCCGCATGGATCTCAAACAGGCTCTGCTGCCGCTGGACTTCGCGGCGGACGACCTCAGCGATGAGGTCGAGTTCCTGCACACCCTTGATCTCGACCCGGGCGCCGTCCCGGATCGAGATATTCACATCCTGCCGGATCGTCCCGATGCCGCGCTTCACTTTGCCAGTTGACCTGAGCACCATCCCGATATACTCGGCCACCTGCTGCACATCTTCCGGGGTATGCATGCAGGGCGAGGTGGTGATCTCGACCAGCGGGATGCCAAGCCGGTCCAGCGAGAAGATGTCGTCCTTTACCCGTTGGGCCGCCTCTTCCTCGATACAGATTGTTTCGATTCTCCCGCCGTTCGGGAGGGCCCCGTTGATGGCGACAAGAGCCGTGCGCTGGAATCCGCTCGTGTTGGAACCGTCGATCACGAGTTTCCGCATCACGTGAATCTGCGGGATCGGCGTCATGCCGAAGACTTTTGCAATCGTGAGGCCGAGACCGAGCGCTTCCTCGTTCAAGGGCGCGGGCGGCTCCTCATCGTTCTCAACAAGGCACGTGGATTTGTAGGTGTAATACTGGAACTTCCGCACCCTCTTCATCTCTTCCTGTGCGGCCCGGTCGATCTCGCCCATCTCGCTCTCGGTGGCCCGGAGGTACCGGAAGAACTCCCCTGTGTGCCCGGAGGTGTCCATGAGCGTCGTCGGGCAGTGGCAGAAGAGCTTCTCTCTGGTGTTCAGCTGCTGGTGGATCTCGATACCGGCAACAAGGCCCACATCTTTGTAGCCCTTGTTCCCCAAGGATACTTTCCCATCAACGATGGATAAGACCACTTGCCCGGACGAGTTATTACAATCCATGGGCGCTCCTCCGCATGCATTCACCTTTGAGATCGGTCGCCATCAGCGCTGCTGCTTTTGCCGGGTCGCGTTCATTCCCGAGCACCCACATCTGCTTTGTGAGCGCCACTTCGGCGAGCATGTCACCGCCCTCGATGACACCGGCGGCCAGCAGGTCGCGGCCCGTATCGTAGACCCGGTCGCAGACCCGGCCGTTCATGCACTGCGAGGTCATGACCACCTGTGTCCCACCCGCGATCAGTTTTCTTATCTGCGGGATCAGCGCGGTGCTCACGTGCCCGAGGCCGGTACCAGACAGGATAAGCCCTTTGTAGCCCTCGTATGCCTTCAGGAGATCGGGTGACATGCCGGGGTAGAACTGGAGAAGGCCGCAGTGAGGTTCGAGCTTGTCGTGCAGGGCGAGCTTGTGCGTACCCCTCCGGACAGCCCCACCGGTCAGGGTCACGATGCGGGTGACATAGTCCACGGTCCCGACCGGGGGAATCCCGATGCTCCGGAATGCATCCCGCCGGGAGGTGTGCATCTTCCTGACCCGGGTACCCCGGTGGATCGCACAGGAATCGTCGTTCGTGGTCGCATGCATGACAACCGCCACTTCCCCGAGATCGCTTTCTGCCGCGAGCGCTGCACAGACCCCGTTCATCGCGTTGTCGCTTGATGGCCGGTCGGCCGAGCGCTGCGAACCGACAAAGATTACCGGGACAGGGGTGTCAAGCATGAAACTGAGAGCAGCCGCGCTGTAGGCCATCGTGTCCGTCCCGTGCGTGACGATGACACCCGTGACACCGTGTTTGATCTCGTCATACACGGCCTTTGCGAGTTCCTGCCAGATGGCCGGTGTCATGTTCTCGGAGAGGATCGTGGAGAGCACCTTTGTGCGGTAGCGCCCGATCTCGGCAAGCGCCGGGATCGCGGTCAGGATATCGTCCGCATCGAACTGGCTGGTCACAGCCCCGGTCCGGTAATCGATCCGGCTTGCGATCGTACCACCGGTGGAGATGATGGCAAGCTCGGGAAGCTTCGGGTCCTGCCGGATCGGCGCCGCACGGGGTGCAGAGGCAGGTGCGGGGGAGACGAGCGTGCAGCACGCTTTTTCGACGCCGATATTGTAGCCGCTCGCGAGTTTTACGACCGCCATGCCGTCGCGGTCGGTTATATAGGTCCCTGAATGGCTCTTCCCGCCATACGTGCAGGTGACGTGATCCCCTGCGGAAAACGTGGTGCTTATGCTACCAGCCTCCGCGCATCCGCAAGTACGTCTTCCTTTGCCTTCGAGATCTTAGCGAGCCGCTCATCGATAAGTGCAGAGTCTTTATCCAATTGTTTCTTGCAATCAGCGATGGCGATCTTGGTCGCAAACGGCGCCGGGCCGCCGGTCGCCTTCCGGAGGCCGACCGAATTTGCCACGTCAAGTGCCGCCGTGATCTGGTCCCCGGTGAGCCCTTTACCCGCAAGCGAGATCCCGAGGTCGAGCTCCTTTGCCGATTCCTCAAGGGACTCAAGGGTCAGGCTTCCCTTCTGGACCGAGCGCCCCACGATGTTATGGGCGGTACGGAACGGCAGGCCGTAGTCCCGCACGAGGGTATCGGCGAGTTCTGTTGCCGTAGAGAATCCCTTGCCGGCCTCCTCTTTCATCCGGTCAGTATCGAAAGTGGCGCTGGAGAGCATGTCGATGAGGAGCCGCAGGCTCTCTTTTGCATCCCGCATCCCGCGCCAGATGTTGGGGGTGAGTTCCTGGAGGTCGCGGTTGTAACTCATCGGGAGACCCTTGACGGTCATGAGTGCCCCGGTATAGGCCCCGAAAACCGAGCCGGTCTTTGCCCGCATGATCTCGGCGGTGTCCGGGTTCTTCTTCTGCGGCATGATGGACGAGGTCGAGCAGAACGCATCGTCAAGCAAGACAAACTTCACAAATGAGGTGCTCCAGATGACCAGTTCCTCGCAGAGCCGGCTCACGTTCGCCATGAGAATGGAGAGAGCGGCAAGGGTTTCGAGCGCGAAATCCCGTGTCGCCACCGCATCCATGGTGTTTACAACAAGGCCGTCGAACCCGAGCAGTTTTGACGTGTACTCGCGGTCTATGGGGTAACCGGTGGATGCAAACGCGGCGGCACCGAGCGGGCAGAGGTTGACCCGGACATACGCGTCGCGCAGTCGGTCGAAGTCCCGCGAGAACTGCTGCTCGTAGGCAAGGAGGTGATGGGAAAGGGTGGTGGGCTGGGCATGTTGCATATGAGTAAACCCGGGCATGACCGACTCCCGGTGTGCCTCGGCGAGGGCGATAAGCACTTCGCGGACCTTGAGGAGCGCGGCCATCTGCTTGAGCAGGTCCTCCCGCAGCTTGATCCGGATGCAGGTGGCCACCTCGTCGTTCCTCGACCTCCCCATGTGCATGCGGCCGCCGACTTCGGGGCCGACTGCCTCGATCAGGAGCGATTCGATGCCTGCATGGACGTCCTCGAACCGGTCATCAAAGACCTCTTCGGGCACTCCCCCGCTGTTGAGTTCCAAGAGCGCAGGGAGGAGCTGCTTTGCGATATCGGTGCCGATAATCCTCTGCCGTTCAAGCATCAGCACATGGGCGATATCCACCAGCACGTCGGCATCGGCAATACAGCGGTCAGATCGCATCGACGAGAGGAACCGCATCATCTCCCCCGTCCTCTCGCCAGAAAGGCGTCCCAGCCTCACTACATCGGTTCGCATCCGTTCACCCTTCCGTGAATACTAGTTCTTACACTCATGTGTGCACGCGGATCGATTAAATCCACGCCTTCCGGGCGGCAAGCTCTATCGCCCGCTGGACCGATTCACGGGGGATGATGGTTGCCACCGGCACGTGGACCAGCTGCTCGATGATACTGGATGCGATAGGGGCACAGACAATCGCGATTGCCCCTTCCCGTTCGGCCCGCACCGCAGCGACAATGGCGTCTTCCATCGTATGGACGGGATACTCCCGGACCCGCATGTGGTGGCCGTCCACATCAGCAAGTCGTTCCTCGACACTCTCGAGTACTGGCCGCGCAGCGATCAGGCCGATAAAGTTTTCGTCTCCAATATGGTAGAACCGGCGCAGGGCTTTGACTATCTCCCGCAGGGTGGAGAGGTTCGGGGAGCGTTTCCCATGCAGGATCTTATACAGAGAACTCTGGGCGATTCCGCAATGATCTGCAAGGTCCCGGACGCTGATGCGCAAATCGTTCTTTATGAGGTCGTTCAAGGTCCTGACAAAATCCTCATCAGACAGGAGCGCGGCGCGCATGAGCCGGTCGATAGGGTCTACATGTGCCATAGTAAAGATACAATAGGGTTAACCAAAGAAAAATATTTCTTCTGTTGTCCAGAAAAAGCAGGAACATGGGTCAGATATACAGGAATGTTTGGACAGTAAGGGTAAAAATTTTCTCCAATTGTGGGCAGATACACTCAAAAAACAGCCAAAAAGGAAAATATTCTGCCTGGATAGTACACTTTTTTATTATTGACTGAATAACACTGGGGCATGAAAATCCTGAGAATCACGGCAATTGCCTGTATCGCACTTGCCCTTATGCTTGTAGTAATTACTGCCGGCTGCACGCAGTCAGCAGGCACGTCAGGTAACAGCACCTCTGCTGCCACATCTGCCACCGCCCCGAACGGAACCGTGGGAATACTCGAAACTGCCGGTGTCTATCCGATGCCGTCCCTGCTTGCAACCAGCCAGATTGACGGTTACATCGCATGGCAGCCGGTTGTCGAAGCCGGTGTGGAAAGCAATATCGGCCATGTCGCAGTCTATTCAAAAGACCTCCCTCCCGCCGGAGAATGGAGCGACCACCCGCAGAATGTCTTTGTCGTGCGCAATGACTTTTACGCCCAGAACCCTGACTTTGTCAATGACTTCTCCGCGCTCAACCTTGCGGCAACCCAGTACATCAACACCCACCCGAATGAAACCGCCGCGATCGATGCGGAATGGCTGGCCGGCGGACAGAACTTGACCTACGGGAACGTGAGTGTCTCATCGGTGACGGTAGTCAGCAACTCCCTGCCGACCATCGCGTTCACGAATAATCCCTCGGATGCCTGGAAAGCCAGTACCGGAAATTTCGTACAGGCGCTCATTAACCTGGGGACAGTCAATGGCTATGTCGCGAACAGTTCCAACCAGGATGCAGTTCTCTACAACTTCCAGCCGTACACCAGCGCAACTGCCATCATCGCTTCAAAGAACGTGCCCACACCAGCAACCATCCAGAATACGGTAGGGGTCGGGTACCTCAATGCCGTCGACCACTCCGCACTCTTTGTTGCGGTCAAGGACTGGCAGTACTTCAATGACACCTATGGCATCACCCTCAAACCGGAAGACCCGACCAAGGCAAAGCCTGATGTCGCTGACTTCATCGTAAACGGCCAGAAAGTTGCAACCGTCAACCTTGTGCCGGCAAATGCCGGGCCCAACCTGATGCAGCTTGCGGCAACCAATTCGATCCAGATGTCCTATGTCGGTGTCCCGCCGGCGATCACCGCTATCGACCAGGGAACCCCGATCACCATCGCGTACCCGATTGATAACCTCGGATCCGGCCTTGTGGTTGCAAATGGCGCACCTGCTCAGGACTGGCAGAGCTTTGCCGCATGGGCAAAAGCACGCTCGGATGCAGGAAAGCCGCTCGTGATTGCAGCACCCGGCAAGGGTTCCATCCAGGATGTCATGATCCGTGCCGCCCTGCAGGACAGCGGCATTACCGTAACTGAAGTGAAGGTTTGATGAGGATCGCCGCTCATTACTGTAAAGAACAATGACACGGCGCCTCGGACTGATATTGCCCATCCTCCTCATCATCGGGTGGGAGGTCGTTGCAACTATCGTCAACAACCCTTTTTTCCTGCCAAAACTCGAGACGGTGATCCCGGTCCTGCTCAGCCCGTTTTCAGACATTCTCGGTACCGGCAGTCTTGCGGACAACGCAATTATCAGTGTCGAGCGGGTAGCCCTCGGGTTTGCCCTTGCTGCGGCAGTCGCCATCCCACTGGGGATCGGCATGGGAAGATTTTCGGCGCTGAACGATTTCTTTGATGTCACCATCGAGATCCTCCGCCCGGTTCCCCCCCTTGCCTGGGTACCCCTGGCGCTGGCATGGTTCAGGATCGGGATCGTTTC
>Ga0326728_10003172_pt1 | contig 52057 bp, 39 predicted proteins | sample MB3enrmetagenome_FD_207602 | JGI IMG/M metagenome (GOLD analysis project Ga0326728, IMG submission 207602) | Lab enriched peat soil microbial communities from McLean, Ithaca, NY, United States - MB31MN | ecosystem: Environmental > Terrestrial > Soil > Wetlands > Peat | place: USA: New York... | reverse complement strand
CGGCATAATACCCACTCAGATCCAGCCGCCCCACCAACTCCCAAATCGCCCGCGCGGGGTGATCTTCCTCAATCAGTCGCTCCACATCAATCGCCCGCATCACCATCTGGCGTCAATTCACGGCGGCTAAACGGGGACGAGCTAACTCCTTGTCCGTGTTCATGCTACCAGTGTACCAGAGCCCAGATATTTAAGCTATGTAAAGTTTGTAAAATTCTGCATGTTTTAATTTTTTCACACGTTCCAGACACCAAGTTTCCTGGTTTTAATCAGGCATTTTGGCGGTTGTAAGGCGAAATGGTGTCAGGGCGAACACCTTTTTCCCCGAACGAAAGTTCACAGCTAAACCGTCCAAACTAAAGTGGGCAAAGGTGCTTCCGGACGGAAGGGTGCAGATCACAGACCCGCAAACGGGAAAAAAGATAATTAAACCACCAGGTTGGTCTCCGATTAAGCTTGGCGTCGGGGCACTCGTAGTCGGCAATGCAGTGATTGTGATAAGCAGCAGGATATAAGAAGCTGTGTGATGGGCTCCGGCCCGCATGCGGCAACCGAAGGCCGACGACAAAGAATGCGCTCGGGTCGCAGAAAGGGTCGCGGCTCGTCAGCGGAAGGAGGGGAAGACATGCCGAAGGCTTCAAATCGAAGTAAAGTGCTTTCGCGACGCGAGGCCGACGAGTTGTTTCGGCGCGCGAATGATCAGTGGGACCACGGAAAGATTAGGTCCGCGTTTCGCTTATTTCTGTCCGGTGCAAAGGCTGGCGATCCAGGTGCCGAGAACGATCTGGGTTACTTCTACGACACGGGGACAGCTGTGAAGCGGAACCGACAGCAAGCCGTTTATTGGTACAAGCGGGCTTATCGGCATGGCAACGCAGCTGGCGCCAGCAACATTGGCACGATCCTCCGCGACGAGGGCAAAACCGGTCAGGCTCTGTTGTGGTTTCAACGGGCCATCAAGCTCGGGGACGCGGACTCCAACCTAGAGGTGGCCAAAATCTTGCAACAGAAGAAAGGCCAAACTGCGAAGGCGATCACTTACCTAAGGCGTGTAACAAAGGCTTGGTGATGCAGGCCAACAGCTCCCGCAGGTTGGCGATTCGGAAAGGATCCTGGAAACTTATCCCCGCGGCGGAGGGCTGGCAAGGCGGTCCGGAACTCTACAACCTGCAAGACGATCTGAGTGAAACCAAGGACCTCTCCGCCCAGCGCCCCGATTTGGTGAAAGAGCTGTCTGACCTGCTCGCGCAAGTGCGTCAACGCGGGCGCAGCCGGCCTTAACGGACAAGACAGCATAAAGCTGAGCCAAAGGCGCCGAGTGGGGGAAGGATTTCACGCAAGAGGACATGCTCGTCTTGCGGCGAGCGCAGGCTTTGGCCAGATCTTCTGAAAATCTGGGCACCCCGTTTTCTTAGGGCGGAGTTTGGGCGAATGCACCGTGGCGAAGGAGCCGGCTTGGCGGATCTGCATGCCATGGAAACTCGTGGTTTTCACTACACAGGAATTGCGCCGGTGTATGGAGGCGCTACAAATGGCTGTCGGCGCACGCCGCGGCGGGGCGAGCGATCGCTCGCCCTGAGGCCGAACGCCGTTCGGCCCTACGACCGGCCGAACGGTCGCCGCAGCGACCCTTACACCACGCTGCCCCCGACTCCAATAGCGACGAGGGAGGATGGCCGCACTTGCGACCCAATCCCCTGCGTGACATACTCCCCCACATCGCTTATCGACAGTTTCCAGTGAGAAGATGACCCTACCCTAAGTTATTGAAAACAAATGGGAAGGAGCGTTGTTCGTAACACGTTGAAAATAAGCGGGTTGCTTCATGCCGCGGGGATTATCCACGTATGTTGAGAAATAGTGGAATATCCACTATCAGGGTCACGAGGTGTCCCAATGCCAGCGCCGTCACGTCACATCCCACCTTAAAGTCACCGATGCCGTGCCGCGTGCAATCAGAAAAGCCCGCCGAGGTTTAGAACGATGACCGCGATCAGGATGAAGGCGACGGCGGCGAACAGGAACCTTCGCGTGCGGACGCTTGCGCCCTTCCACTCTCCGGCCATCAGTCCGAAGGCATTGGCGAAGAGGATGCTCGCGGCGATGAACAGCATGTAACCCACCGAGGTTCCTTCCGCGCCCACCAGCGTGGCTCCGATTCCGTAGCCCAGGACGGCGGTAACCCAGGTGAGGGCCATGACCACCGCCAGCATGGCCTCACGCGGCCAGCCGCCGCGGGCGAACAAATTCCCCGTGCGATTCTTCATCAGCAGGTAGATGCAGTAAACCAGGTTGGGAATGAATCCGGCTCCCAGGACAAGCCCCCACACCGCATAGGTCGAAGTCAGCGGGCCGGCGCCGTGTTGCTGGCTCACGCGAATCACGTCGCCGCCAAATGCGAATCCCAGGTTGTAGCTCGAACCGAAGATGCCGGTAAAAATGCACAAGGCCATCCCCGTAGCGAAATTGCCGTTGGACAGTGAGGGCCCGGCACTCGGGTCGGCCTGCTCCTTCTCCCGCCGGCGCCCGGCCAGCGCGTAGAAAAACAGACCCACCATGAGAAAAGGGATGCTGAGAAGCAACAGCAGTCCGCGCGGACGGAAAAGGTCCTCGGGATGGAAGACCAGCAACGGAACGAGCGATCCCGAGAGACTGGCGAGGCCTGACACGACGGCGAATGCCAGGGCGACCCCCACCATCCGCAAGCTGAGCCCGAAGGTGACTTGCGCAAAGCCCCAGAACAGGCCGAAAATCATGGGCAGCAGAACCGCACGCGGCGATACTCCGGCATAAACCTGCGCGAGGCCCGGCACCAGCGCAAACGCCAGCACCCAGGGCACCATGAAGATTCCCACCACGGAGAAAACCAACCACTGGTTCTCCCACTTCCAACTCCGCGCGTGCTTCATCGGCAGCGCGAATGCGGCGTTCAGCGCGCCACTGACAAGAATTACGGTCATGCCAAACCAGAAATGATTGTTCATAGATTAAGACCAGTGACTCGTGATAAGTGACGAGCAATCAACGGCGGCTTGGTCGGTTTTCTGTTCAACCGATTACCGGATCGCTCAATCACGCGGCTTCACCATTCCGCTACGGAACCGTCCGGGTGAAAGACCATCTGCTCGAGTATCTCTTGCTCAAAGGGATGCTTGCGCGCTTCGGCTTCGTTGATCTCGACGCCCCATCCGGGTTCATCGAGCGGCAGCCAGTAACCCTTTTCGGACTTCATTTGCGTCTGGACAACGTCGAAGCGCCAGGGAACGTCGCCCACCATGTCCTCCTGAATCAGAAAATTCGGTGTGGCCAGATCGAAATGCAACGCGACGACGTTGGCGACCGGGCCGTTGGGGTTGTGCGGAGCAATCCCCATCAAGTAGGTTTCCCCCATGGCGGCAATTCTGCGGGCTTCCAGCAAGCCGCCGCAATGGCAGAGGTCCGGCTGCAAAACGTGACAGGCTTGCAACTCGCAGACGCGGCGGAATTCCCAACGCGTGGCCAGGCGCTCACCCGTGGCAATCGGCACGCGCACCGCTCGGCAAACCTCCAACAAGGCGTCGGGCTGCTCCGGCGGGACAGGTTCCTCGCAGAAGAAAGGGTGAAACTCCTCCACGGCGCGAATGTACTCAATGGCCTGCCCGGTGGTGGTGCGGCCGTGGAAATCGATCATGATGTCCACTTCATCGCCGACGGCCTCGCGCAGCTTGCCCATGAGTCGAGCAAAATGTCGCACAGCCGGGAGGCCCATGAGGGGCTCTGAGAGCGGGACAATGACAACTTTTAATGCGTTATAATGCTTTGTCAAGACCTCCTGCGCGCGTTCGATCAACGGCTCCACGGCGGAGGTTTCGTATACCGCTTTCATTTGCCCCATGCCGAGGTGGGTGTACATCCTCACCTTGTCGCGGACGCGCCCGCCCAGCAATTTGTAGACGGGGACCCCCAGCGATTTTCCGGTGATGTCCCAGCACGCTTGTTCGATGGCGGAGATCGCCGTGGTCCCGATCACTCCCAGCCGCCAGAAGGAATGGCGATACATGATCTGCCACAGGAACTCAATGCGCGTCGGGTCCCGTCCCATCACGAAGGGCTTGAAGTCTTCCACACAGCCGACGACGGCGCGCGTTTTGAATTCCAGCGTTCCTTCACCCCAACCGTAGAGGCCCGGCACGTCGGTCTCAACCTTCACGAATACCCAATTGCGCATCTGCGCGTTGACGACGAGGGTTCTGATGTCGGTGATCTTCATCGATGTTCACTCTCCGTGGTTCGCGGCAGCAGCGGAATATCAGAGATGGCCGCGAAAGTAAAGCGCCATTCGCAGGCCGGCCCGGCGGCGCTTGCCAAAACGCGTTTCGGTTTATAATCGCACCGGATAAGATTAAACCAGAATGCGAGGCATGACTTAGTTTGTTGGAGAGGAATAAACATGGCATTCGCAGCGGATTGTCTCCAAGGCAAGGCTATCCTGATTACCGGAGGGCTGGGCGCCATCGGCAAAGTCGTGGTGCAGAAGCTGCTGGAGCACTCAGCCCGCGTGGTGGTGAATGACATCGTGGCGGAACAGGATGCGCAGGAGTGGATCCGGTCGACGGGCTGCGCTCCCGACCGATGTGTTTACGTCAACGCCGACGTGACCACCGCGGCGGGTGCGCAGGCGCTGGTGGAAAAAGCCGTGCAGTCGTTCGGCGCGGTCGACGTGGCGCTCTGCCACGCCGGCATGGCCCAGTCCTGCTCCATCCTCGACTATCCCGAGCAGGATTGGGACCGCATCGTGCGGGTCAACCTGCGGAGCGCGTTCCTGGTGGCGCAAGCGGCCGCCCGCGCCATGGTGGCGCAGAACGTGGGGCCGAACGGCGTTCGGCCCCATGTCAGGGGCAAGATCATCTTCACCTCATCGTGGGTGCAGGATACACCCTGGCCCGACATCACTCCCTACAACGTCACCAAGAGCGGCATGAAAATGTTGATGCGCGGGATGGCGCGGGAACTGGCGGCGAAGGGAATCCGCGTGAATTCCATCGCCCCCGGCATTGTGGCGGTGGGCATGGCCAAACGGCAATGGGATACGGAACCCGATTATCGCCGCCGCGCGGAGAAAGCCATTCCACTTGGTTTCATGCAGCCCCCTGAATCGGTCGCCGACGCATTCATCTTTCTCTGTTCCCAGGCTTCGGATTACATGACGGGCACAACCCTGATGGTGGACGGCGGTTGCAGCCTCTACCCGATGGATTAGCGACGCCAGTCTCCCGCGCCCCTTAATGCGTGTCCCGTGAAGGAAGTCGTCAGTCCTCAGTTGTCAGTTCTCAGTAAGAGTCTAAGGCCGCGCCGCCACTGCTGACGACTGAAAACTGGTGACTGATGACTTTCGCGCCAAATGGGTTCATCTTGTCACCGGAAACTGTCGATAAGCGATTCGGGGTAGTGTGGGCGCCCAGTTGATTTTTATAGTGCACGGTTGCCCGCACTTCGCCCTGGGTTTTGCCTTGTCGGGCCACTGCCGAATAGGTATGACGTCGTGACCCAGCGCGCTTTTCTGGCCCCGTGGCCGCCCTCCTCCGATTATGGATATTCCGATACTTCCCGCCATTGCGAAGTAATAACCAAAACACTCTGGTTGACAGCCTATTGTATCTTATTTGTTTTCATTGAATTAGATGCAATATATTTTCTTCTAGTTTCTTTTCAATAAGTTAGCAGGAAAACTGGAACTTTTACCATCTTCTTGCCGACACGCTCCCTCAGCGGACACAAAGTCCGCCAGTTCTGGAAGGTCGAGGATTGAGACATAGGGGGGCCGGACTTCGGAATCGACTGGGCAAGAAAAGCTTGCTTGTCGAGAATGCAGGGCAGGAGGGTGGCGAGGTCGGCGGCGGGGCGCTTCAGGGCCTCGGATTTACAGGTGCGATTTCCAGCAGGCGCAGGAGGAGGCTGGCCAAGGCCAGGTATTCGTGCGCGCGGCTGGGTCCTGACGCAGCGGCGGCTTCGCGGTGGCGCCTGTCGTACGGGCACCCCACGGGGTGCCCAGGCGTCGGCCCTGCCGCCTCAAATTGACTCATTTCGTCACCGGAAATTGCCGATAACCGAAGCGGGATAGTGTGGGCCGCGCGGTTGATCGTGAACGTGCAGCGCTGCGCGCATTTTCGCTCTGGGGTTTTGCCTTCTCTAGCTCTAGCCACTAACCACAAGCCACTGCCCTTGCGTGGGCCGCGGGGTTGATTGTGAACTTGCACGGCTGTCCGCACTTCACCCTGGGTTTTTGCCTTCTCTAGCCACTAGCCACTAACCACCAGCCACTGCCCTTGGGCCGCCCCTGCTTGTGCAACGTGAAAGGTCAGGCGGAATGACGCCGGAAGGCTCAATATGCCTGAGAAAAAATCGGAAATATCGTGCCCGCTTTCCCCGGACGAATCTTCAGCGATGTCTTAATTTTCTGGCGAGCCGGGTCCTCGGTTTTGACTGGTGCTTGAGTCGCCAATTGTGGCGGATGAGAGGTTCCATCGCGAGCTGTACCGATTTCAATCCGTAAGTGACATGACCTTCCATGGCCTCCTGCGCTTTGCGGGGGTCCCCCTCCGCAATACTGCTAATCAGGTCTTGATGAAAATTAGGGGGTAATATCCGCTGCCCTCGCGTTGTGTCGTAAAGCCAATTAAACACGAGAACATGACTTTTCTCGATTTCCGACCTCAGCAGGCCGCAACGCGCATATTCAGCGATTCTCATATGCAGATCCACGTGGTACTCGTTCACGGCAAAGGACCAGTCGTCGGCGGGATCCTCGTCAGGTGCTTTCGCATACAACGCATCGACATTGGCGGCCAGCCGTTTCAGTTCCAATCGCTCTTGAAAAGTGGCCCGCTCAGCGCAGAGGCGGGCAGACAGTCCTTCCAGGGCTTGCCGCAATTCGAAGTGCTCTCGTATCTCTTGGGCCGTAGGCACCTTTACTCGAGTACCGGCCCGGGGCCGGCTCTCCAAAAGGCCCTCGATCTCCAGCCGTTGTAAGGCTTGCGCCACGGGCACCAAACTCATATTGAAACGCTCGGCAAGCTTACGCCGGGAGAGAACAGACCCAACGGGCAGATTGCCTCGCAGGATCTGATCCAGAACTAAATGATAAGCCCGGTCGGCCAAGCTAGGCTGCGGCGTCCGGTTCTTGGTCTTTGCAATTCCGAACAACTCCAACGGGATGGGTTCAATCATGGGAAGCTTCCAGAGTCAGTCGCTTGGGATTCGTACACATACCGCTACTCCTCAACAGATGCGTTCTGCGCATAACCGGGGTAGATTCATTCAGCCCTAATACTGATATATCTGATTGTCTCATAAGGCTCCAGGGTTGGCAAACCGGAATTCGGCTTGGGTTTGCGCGAATCGAGTTGTCGTCTTCCGGGCACCAGGCTTTTCCACCTTCCGCGTAGAAGGGATCTCAGGCAGATCCCGTTTGGATCTTAAACACATAGGCGTGCTGGCAAGGCTTGTTCTCCGCAAGGGATTGAGGGACATCAATAACCATACCCTGGCCATCCCGGCGCCAATCCAGGGGCTTCTCAACCCCCAGCATGAATACCTTTGACCCCTGCGAGGCGCGGACAGAGTTGGTGCTGAACTTTTGTCCCGGCCATCCAATGCTGATGGCATACGCGACGTCACCAGTCTTGTTGCTGGTAAACCACACGCTCGATCCTTCCCGGAAAGTCTTGCGCGGCCGGGTGTTGTAAATCGCTTCGCCATTGACCCGGAGCCAATTCCCCACGTATTCCAGCCTTTCCACAGTTTCCGGAGGCCACTGTCCGTTCGGCATGGGCCCGAAGCCCACCTCAAAGTTGCCGCCCTTGGCCGTGATTCCGATGAGGTTGTCAAGAATCCATTCTGCCGGTTTGTAAATGTCGTTGGGCAGATAGGAAAAGGCCTGGCCACAGGGATAGATGACCTTCCAAACACCTGTGGAGGGCCCGCCGGGCACGGTCCGCTCCGGCGTATAGTAGTCCCCGTAGGCCCCAATGCCTCGACCTCTGATAATGACCTCGGGTTGCAGTTTTCTGACCATCATGGTGATGTCCGCGATGGCGGCAGCCGCTGCCTGCGGCCAGCCGATATCAAAATCGAGGTAATCGACTTTGCCGTAATGGGTCATCAACTCGCGCACCTGCTCGCGCTCGTGATCGATGAAGGTCTGCCACCGTTTGGGGTCGGACGCCGGCGTGAAATGTGGATCGTAATGGAGGTTAAACGGGTCCCAGGCAAAAGCTGGATCGTGCCAATCGACGTGGGAATAATACAGGCCGATCCCCAATCCTTTTTTCCTGCCGGCGTTGATGAGGCTCCCCACGATGTCTTTCTTGTACGGTCCGTCCATGATGCTATAGTTTTGAACTACCTGCTCGTAATTCTCGACACCGCCGGGGCTGAAGCTCCGGGGGGTTAACCGGATGGATTCCTCGGTGGTCTTTGTCGGCCACAAACAGAAGCCATCGTGATGCTTGGTGGTGAACGTGAAGTACTTCACCCCGGCGCGCTGGAAAAAGTCCATCCATGCATCCGCGTCAAAATCGGTGGGATTGAAGAACTGGTACAAGACGTTATACAGGTCCCAAAACTGCTGGTTGGCTCCCGCCAATGCCCAGGAAGCATCGCTTCCAATAAGACAGTAAAGGCCCCAGTGAATCCTTATGCCGAACTTCCGGTCCTGGAAGGCCTCCACGGCAGCCTGGGGTGCATGATGATAGCTGGGATCGACAGTGGTCGCCCACCCGCGCTGCATGGCTTCCCTGTCCAGAGCCTGTTTCAGTTCCTGGAAGCGTTTTGCGCCGTCGGGCGGCACGGCAAAAACCTGCCCCGTGGACGGGCTGGGCGAAGCAGTCGCTTCCTCTCCCAGGCGACAGAGCAGCGAGCTTGCCGCCAGGGAATTTGCCAGAAAATGCCTGCGTTTCATTTCGTCTCGCCCTCCTGTTTCCGCCCTGCCCCCCGTCGATTTCCGTACGCTGTGGCCAGACCAGGGGCTGGGCCCTTGCGATCAAGATGCACGATGATGGAGGGCTTTTAAGCCCGCTACATCCAAATCCGGGAACAAAACCTTCGCTTCGAATTGCCACCCGCGGCGCTCGTCAATAGTGCGCCGGCTGCGGTCCAGATAGTGCCGCAGCTCCTCCAATCCATACTGCTTGGCCAGTGCGCGCGCACCTACTCCCGGTCGCTTGGCTTTAAGCACAAACCACTGCTCCAGTTTCATCCATTTTTCCTGCTCGACATCCTCCGGGTGTTCTTTCAGCAACTTGTCCCGCTTGGCGATATTGAAGTTCTCGTGATAGATGCCACGGTCCAGATCTAACGTAACCGTGGCCACGTTGACCTTCTCGCTCTTCTTGTAAAAGAGCTTTTCTCCCGTAATGTCGTAAACCAGGCAATCGCTGTTTCGGGTCACAGAAACGATATAGAAATGATGGTTGAGAGCGTGTGCTTGCAGGGACGTACCGGCGGAATAGGCGCTGGGCCAAATCACCACCTCCGCGCCCTTATCAGCCAACCGCTTCCAAACCTCGGGGAAATTGACGTCGAAACAGGTCGCCAGTCCGAGCAACCCAAAATCCGCCTGGTAAACCTGCGCGTCCTCGCCAATATTCATGGGGGGCTGAGCGTCGTATTCCGACCAGTACGGAAAAACTTTGTCGTAGGTGCAGACCACTTGACCGCGTCGGTCGAGGAGCACGGCGGTATTCAGTCGGAGGTTGCCGCTTTTCCGGTCGATGGGGCACACGATGTAAGTGTGGTGTTTTTTGGCAAGGGCCGCCATCGTCGTCACGGTAGGGCCCTGCAAGTCTTCTTCGCTTCTATCGTTCAGCCCGCGGCAGAGCTCGGGCAGAGCTATTACATCCACCCGAGCCGCGGCGGCGGCGTCCACCACCTTGGCGATTTCGTCCAGCGACAAACCTTTGGGAAATCCGATGCTGGTGATTTGGACGGGTCGCCCGAATCCACCGCCCGAGCTATGCGCCTGTTCGGCAGGTAGCGCACTCATCTTATGGGACTCGCCCGAGGTCATGCCTGCATAATTGAACCCTGCGAGCCCACTCACTCCCACCATCGAACTCTTTAAGAATGCCCTTCTTTTCATACCATTTCCTTTCAGCGGTACTGTCCTAATTTGGGTCGTAACGCCGGCTTCCAGCCGGCACCGGAGCCGCCAAGATGGCGGCGATACGCCCAAACTAGGACAGCAACCTTTCAGCCCAACGTTGTCACACGATGCGCATGGCCATGCCGCCGTCGACGGCCAGGGTTTCTCCCGTAATAAAATCGTCCGTGACCAGCATCGCGATGGCTTCGGCAACATCTTCCGGTTTTCCTTCCCGATGCAAGGGGATGCGGTTTTGGATATTGTTTTCTACCTGCTCCGGAGTGAGATAATCCTGAAATGGGGTGCGAATGATCCCTGGTGAGACGGCGTTGACACGGATGTTGTCCTCAGCGAGTTCACGGGCAAGAGAACGGGCGAATTGGGGAAGAGCACCTTTGGCAACTCCGTAGGCGATTGCACCCAGGCAACCCCGCGCGCCCGCCGCTGACGAGATGAGGATAATCGCTCCTTCCATTTTCTTTTTCATGAAAGGGACAGCGGCACGGCAGAGATGAAATACGGCGTGCACGTGAGTATCAAAAGCCCCGTACCACGCCTCGGGGGTAACCTCCAGCAAGTTTCCAGGAATCCCCCCGCCGGCGGCGTGAACCAAGACATCGACGCTCCCCATTAGGGAGACGGTCTCTTGAACCGACCGCGTCGCTTCTTCCGGAACGCTCAGGTCGGCCTGCAACAGAAAGCAACTCCTCCCCAGAGACCCGATCTTATCCTTGAGTTCCTTTGTTCGGTCATCAATCCGCCAGTCCACGATCATGATGTCTGAGCCGAGGCGAGCCAGTTCCCACGCGGTCGCCGAACCTATCCCCCCAGCGCCACCGGTGATCAAACTCACTTTGCCCTCTAATTTCATTCTACAGTTCTCCTTTATCCGTCAAAAAAAAGGCAAGATGGGATATCCTCTTTAAGCGATTTCAGCTCCTTGTGAGTTTCACCTCCCGTCTGACCAGGGCACGCGTCGCATGGCCCGCGCGCAACCAGGCGGTAACCTCGACCGCGTACCATCGCACGGTTTGTTTCCGGCTTCCCTTTGGCCTCCCCCCGGCTGGGGGGAGGCCAATCGGGATGCGAGCGAGCTTTCTGGGTATCAGCGCCCGGGCTAAGCCCAGTCGCGTCAAAAGGTCAACTTTATTCCGAGTTGCAGCACCCGCGCTGACCAATCGGAACTAACCGTGCCCACCGAGGGGTTGTTTGAGCCACTGCACGGCTGGCCAAAGCCCGTATTGCCGGAGCAACCGGCATTGACGGCATACCATTGCGGGTGGTTAAAGGTGTTGAAGGTTTCAAAGCGGAATTCCAACCGGGAACGCTCTCCGCCCCGCCAGGGCAGACCAAAATCCTTAAGCAGAGCCATGTCCCAATTGTTCCGCCCGGGTCCAGTCATGGTGTTCCGGCTCATGTAACCGAACATGCCCGGCTCGCCGCTGGATGCCAGTTGCGATTGATTGGGCTGGCCATAGATGCCCGGGGTAAACCACGAAGGAGTTGGGCCGTAGGGCGCGTAGTTGATGGTTCCCTTTTGAATCTTGAGAGGGCCCAGGCTGTTGCACAACATGCTGCCACCGATTGCTGTGGCATAGCCGCTGACCCCGCAACTGGGGTTAAAAGGCAGGCCCGAAAAGATACTGGTAATCCCACTGATGCGCCAGCCTCCCAGGCCCTCGCTAAGAGCCTTGCTAGCGAACGTGCCCGAAGGATGATTGAGGAAGGGCAAGCTGTAAACGCAGCTCAGGGCAAGCGACTGAGTACGATTATAGTCGGCATTCGCATAGCAGCGCTCCAGGTTAGTACTGTCGACGCAGCCGTCGCCGCCGGAGCTGCCGATGTCGAGCCAATGCGACCAGGAGTATGCCGCCTGGACCATAAGCCCGTGTCCAAAGGGATGGGTGCCTACCACTTGCAGGGCGTTGTAGTTTGACTTTCCAGCATTGGCATACTCCGAGATGGTGGAATAACCCCGGTAAGGAACGAAGAAATTTACGGACTGCAACTTGTTCTCGAGGATGGTCTGCACTTGGCAGTTGCCGGAACTATCGCAATCGGTTGCGCCCGCCAGCGCGGGGACGTTTTCCGTGCTAACTCCCTCGGCGACCTGATTCAACTGCTGGGTGATCGCGGTGTGGCGGCCAAGCGTCCCAACATAGGCGACACTCAGGAGGTTGTTGCCGCGAAATTCATGCTGGGCGGTCAGATTAAACTGCTGGACGCTTGGCCATTTCGATATGCCCGCCAGGGCCGTCATGCTGACGGGGGCAAGGTTTCCTGGAACGATGTTGGAATAGCCGCTGATGTTGAGGGCCACGGAGGTTAAAGCCACAGGGGCATTACCCTCCTGGGACTCGGAAGCCCCTGCCGTGCCGGCCGAGCCAATATCGTAAAAGATCCCGTACCCGCCCCGAATCACCGTCTTGCCCGAGCCGGTGGGGTCAAAGGCAAAGCCAAAACGTGGCGCCACGTTTCCGTGGGTTGCCTGTGCACACCCGATCGGGGTCCCGGCCTGGCCGCAGGCCACCAGGCCATTCCCATAGTTGTTGTACCAGTCTCCCGTTCCCGCCACGATATACCCCGCCGCGTTGAGTTGAGCCTGGACAGAGGGATTGTACAGGGACGGGTAAAAGGTCGCGTCCTTGGTGGGGCGTGAGACCTCATGGACGGGCTGATAAAAGTAATACCGTACGCCGAGGTTCAGCGTCAGTTTGTGGTTGACCTTCCAATCGTCTTGAAAATAGGGCTCGAAGTCCGTGGAGGTGAAGTAATATTTGACGTAGCCTCCCACCGGCGTACCGTTCAGTGTTTGCGTTCCCTCGGTGAATTCCGTGATGGCGCCGATGTCCATGTCCGCATAACCGTTACCGGTTGACCCGGGAAAGCCACCACCGGTGAAGTAGAGAAAGCCATTGGTGAAGAAGCCGCCCAGCTCGTTCTTGTGGTACCGTTGTCCGAAAAATCCGGTCTTCAGGGTGTGCTTGCCCACCACGCCCACCAAGTTCTCTTTCAGATCGTAAGTGGGTGCCGCATTGGTCCCCTGCGGTACGTTGCTGGAACTCGTGGTAATGCTCGGCCCTCCGCCCGAGACGACAATCCCCGGCAGGAGCGGGTTGCTCTGGTCGGCCGGAAAAATGTCTTGCATAACCCAACTGGAGGGCTTATCAACAGAACCCGCGATGTTCGCCGGCAACGCCACGGGCCCGGTGAAGATGAGCCGGTCTTGGATATATCCGAGGATGGTTTCGCTCATCAGCCGTGAACTAAAGGAATGGGTGAGGTGGAAGGCGAAGCCCAGACCCGGCTGGTGCTTATCCAGCCTGAGCGTATCGAACATCCCGGCGCCATTGGTAGGGCTTGAGTGCCCGGGAGGTATACTTGGCAAATACCAACCGTCGTGAGTGAAACGAGCAAACAACATCGTCTTGTCACTGAGGTTCTGATCGACGCGTATCTGCTCTTCATCAAAATCGTTGGGAACCTTGGGCGCTGAGACGTAGTCGATGGGTCCACTGTTGGGGAGTGGAACGTAAGCGTTGAGCAAGTCGGTCGCATTAGGGTTAACGGGTACAATGTCGTTGGGATACAATTGGCCCCCCGACCCGGGGATCTTGGGAAGGATGCAGCCGGCCGCCACTACGGAATTATAGTTGGCGGAATTGGGATCACATTGGCTGAAATTCCCTTGCCGCTCCATCTGGCTGGGAACGTTGTTGTTAATGACTGCGCCGGACAGGTAGCGATGAATCTCCTGCGACCAGAAAAAGAACGTTTTGTCTTTGTTCTTGTTGTAAGCCCCGGGGATGTAGAACGGTCCCCCCAAATTATACCCGAAATCGTTCCACTGAAGCGGGACCTTGGGAGCATTACCGCCCACCGGCGCGATCACCCGGTTTGCGAAAAAATCATTGGAATTGAACTTGGTATTCCGGTTGAATTCATACGCGCCCCCATGGAATTCCCGCGTCCCGGACTTGGTTGCCACTTCAATCTTTGAACCGGCGCCTTGCCCCTGTTCAGCGCCATAGTTGTCAGTGGTAATGCGGAATTGCGCAATCGAGTCGACGCTGGGAACAAGATCGTTTCCTGCGCCGCCCGAACCCATGTCCATGTTCGGCTGGCCGTCGATCTCCGACCTATTGAAAAAGTAATATACCCCGTTGAAGTTAATCGTGGGCTGAATCGAATTGGTAAAGGTCGTATTGTTTGCTTCCGAGGCTCCGGCGACCAGCAGTTCAAGATTGTCGAAAGCCCGGCCGTTCAGGTCCAGGTCCACCATCTGCGAGCCGGTGACGACCTGAGAAAGCGTTCCCGAGTCGGTCTCCACATGGGGCACATTGCCAACGATCGTTACCTCTTGCGTGGTTGCCCCTACTTGCAATTGGAGATCTACTCGCAACAGTTGGCCAACATCCAAGGTGATTCCAGACCTCACCAGCTTCCGGAACCCGGCGGCCTCAGCGGTGACGACATAGGAGCCAATCGGCACTTTGGCCGCCACATAATCGCCGGCGGAATCGGAAACCAAGAGTCGTTTGAATCCCTTATCCGGGTTCGATACTGCTATGTTGGCGTTGGGGACCACGGCGCCCGATGGGTCCGTAACGGTCCCGATGATGGTTGCCGCATCCTGCGCCCGAGCAACAGCGCAGACAAAAAAGATAGCCACTATCCAGAAACAGATCGACTTTCTTGCGGTAGTCCTCAGCATACTTTTTCCTCCGTCAATGTAGGGATTAGACCCGGCGCTTGCAGGACATAACATCATCTTCATGGTTTGTCGCTCTAAACCAAATGCTCGTGATCTGACGCGATCCAAAGCGAGCTTGCCAGAATTGATATATCAAATCATTTCGTTTGTCAAGAGGTTTTTTCGTGAAATTTTTCCTTCTTAGGGCATGAGGGCTGGCGTCACGGCCCTTGTGAATTGGACATAATGCCAATATTGTTGCCTATTTTCGGCATTCTGACGCTGGTCGAGATGATGAAGATTTGATTCGGCGCTCGACTTCACCAAAGCGGAAGTGCGAGTTTATCTGCTAAAACTGATGCTTCAGTACATGTCGATTTAATCTGGATAGCAGGCGGTGGCGTGGACAGATGGGAGGTTATGGGGAAGCCGGGCATCATGTTTCCGATTTGTTCGAGAGCAAGGTTCAAGGCTTGACCTGAAGTTTTGAGCGTCCACGCCGGGTGGATTTCGTCTGCCGACGCTTTCCGGGACGGCCCACCCATCAAGCGGCGCTGGAATCCGGCAAGCAGGGGCGGTTCCCGATCAGATCGGGACAGGTCGCGAACCGCCCCTACGCTTTATGCTGCGTAATGCGCCGGGGAGCATGGAAGGTCAAGGGGAATGATGGGGGGAAGGCGTACCGCTGAGTAATTTTTCTCGAAGAAGAATAACTCTCCGCTACGCCCCTGAAAGCCCGCCGATCTCAATGGCGGGCGACCGTTCGGCCCGGATAACCCCGTGCTTGTCCCCACTGTACGTCAAAAGAATGGTCGGCGATTCAGCCACCCCCTCACCCTCGATCATTGAAAATTTTGGCCAGTTCAATGGCCGCGGGCTTGGGTTTTCCTTCGAAATCCACAATCGACGTGTTGGCTGTGCAGGGGAACGAGTCATGTCCCATCCAAATAATCAGGCCACCACATGACGGAAAGCGCGACTTAACCAACCTCGCCGCAAGCGTTAGCGCCGCGGCCTGCCGGGCTTGACTCCAGGTGACATACTCTTCCAAGTCCTGAGGCTCACGTCCCTTTTCCTGGACGAACTTAGGCCAATCGATCCACCAGGGTTGACGGTTCCAGAGCGGATTCTGGTGGGTGCCGGGGGTTTCTTTCAGCTCGCCCTTGTATTTTCGGATAAGGGCGGCCGAACTCGCGGACGGAGCGCCCATCTCGGAATGGAACATGGCATCGCCCTTGGTCCACAATTCCTTCCAAGAACCCTCTACCGGGCCATCAAATGTCCACGGCCCATGGACGTCCCAGAACTGGCCTTTGCCGCAATCGCGCAGATTGAAGCCGCCCACGGGGCCGTAAGGTGTGGTCGGCAGGAAGTGATGAATCGGATCCTTCTTGGCGACGATTTCAGCAAGCCTGACAATGGCGGGGTGGTGTCTGATGGTCAACGTAGGGTCACTGCTTTTCACTCCGTTTCGATCGTCTTGCACTTCGTTGCCGCCGCACCAAAGAAGCAGCGATACATGATGCTGCCGGCGGTCGATGTAGGACTCCGCAATGTGGGCAAGGGCCTCAATACTCTGCGGATCGTCGGGCGGATAATTGTCGATGCCGGAACTGGAGAGGGGGAATTCCTGCCAGACGAGCAGTCCCAACTCGTCACAATAATCATAGAAGCACTTCTTCTCCAGGAATCCTCCGCCCCAAACTCGCAGCACTTTCATCCCGCAGTCGCGATAAACACTCAAGCGCAGGCGATAGTCTTCGTCGCGCAGGTCGGCAAAATTCGGCCGAATCGGCGTCCAGTCCACGCCAAACAGAAATACCTCCTTGCCATTCACAACGCAAAGGTAAGGATCGGCGTCCTGCGACGCACCCTTAGTACGCTGCCATTCCACATGCTTGAAGCCGAGACGCCGCGATTGATGGTCGATAAGCCCCCCCTGGTCGTCCAGCAGATCGCAGCTCAAGTCATACAAAGGGCGCTCACCCATGCCGTTAGGCCACCAGAGTGCTATCGGAAGGTCCGCCCATTGGATGCCACTCTCCAAGAACTTCCGGGTGGCCAGCTCCTCTGTGCGAATCACCCGTTCGCCGTCCCTCAGCGTTACGCGGAGATGGTTGCCTCCCCTCGTCGAACCTGAGATATTCAAGCTGCCCTTTCCCGAAACCAAATCCACATCCGTATCGCAATGCAGGTGTTCAATCTCCGAGCTCTGAATCACCTGGAGTGTGATGGCGTCCCAAATGCCGATTTGCACGATGCGATTAATCCAATCCCACCCGTAGTTGAAGCGGGGTTTCCACTCCTTCATCCGGGACGTGTATCCGAATTGTCCAAGCCAACGCGGGGGAGGAGTGAATCGAATGGAGAGAACATTGCCCGACGTTTTCAAATGAGGTTTCAGGTCCACCGAGTAGGGCGTAAACGAACCCACAAATGGCAAGACGCTCTGGCCGTTCAGCACGATTTCACCGGCGTAATCCAGACCCGCACAGTGCAGGCGTATCTCTTGTCCATTTTGGATCCATTCGTCAGGAATGCTTGCCTGATAAACCCAGTCGCGATTCTCCACCCACTCGTTCTCACGAGCATTCAATCCGATATTCCAGTCCTTGATCAATCCGGCGGTCAGCAGCGCCATTTGAACTGACCCGGGGAGGGGCGCGGGGATCGGGCCCGCAACACTATCGGCCATTGCCTGGAGGTCGCCAATCTTGTCAAGCTCGTCAAGAAAGGGCACGAACCCCGAAAGCTTCCACGACAGCCTGGAGAGGTCATGAACGGTCTTCGCCAAGGGTGAAGCCACCAGTTCGCTGGAGATCGATTGCCCTCCGGAAACACTATGACCCTTCAAATCAGCGCCGGTTGCATCGGCCCCCCTGGCCGGAGAATTTCCCACAGAAGCGGGCAAGACTGACGTGACCCCCACTAAACCCAGCTTCACAAAATCTCGGCGTGTGATCTCATGCATTTTCATGCCAACCCTCCAAGCCGTGTTAGCCCTTGGGCGCAGGTCCGGTGGATCCCCGGATGCGCAGGGACGATTTCAGAACAATCTGTTGGGGCTCAGCCTCTTCAGCGTTTTCGGCTGATCGAATCAATCCCACGAGCAATTCCACCGCCTTGGTACCCATCTCGAAAGTAGGCTGCGCGATTGCCGTCAAGTCCGGATCGAACACCGCTGCCCATTCGAAATCATCAAACCCCATGACGCTGACTCGGTCGGGGCAGACGATTCCCAATTCGCGCAAGGCTCGCACCGCTCCCAAGGTCATGCGATTGTTCATGGCGAAGATGGCGGTGGGCGGATCGGGGGATTGGAACAAACTCATGACGCACTGGTATCCGCTTTCGATGAAGGAGCCGGCTTGCCGGGGGTATTCCTCCGTAATCCCCAGATTGGATTCCCTCATCGCCTGGCGGTATCCCTCGACGCGGTCCAGAATTGTGGAATGAATGAGCTGCCCGAAAATCGCCGCGATTTTTTTGTGGCCCAGGCCAATGAGATAGCGCACCGCTTCATGGGCGGCTCCGAAGTTGTCGGTGATGACCGACGTAACCTTCATTCCGATGGGCACGCAGTCCACGAAGACCAGGGGCGCGAAGCTGCGAATGGGAAGCTCCCGGGTAACCGTGCAGGCATCTCCGGTGCAAGTCGGAACCTCCACGGCGGAATTAGGCACTGCCATTACGGAACGTACGGTCAACGCCCTTCCTCTAAACGGCAGGAACTTTTCGCAGCTACTGGCGCTGTCTCCAGGCGTCAGCATGGTCAACGATTCTCAGAACGCAACCCTGGGAACACCCGCCGTCGGGGGATACACGATCCCCGCCATCAACGGACAAGAGAACCGCAGCAATCTGTTTCTGCTGGACGGGATTAACAACGACGAAACGACCAGAAACGCTTACGCCATCCAGCCGATTTTGGATGACATCAAGGAGTTTGAGGTTGAATCGCACAACGATTCTGTACAGTTTGGTGGCGCGACGGGAGCGGTCGTCAACCTGGTCACGAAGTCGGGAACCAACCAATTTCACAGTACATTTTGGGAGTTCCTTCGCAACACGTCGCTGGACGCCGACCCCTCAGGCTCGACGGGGATTACACCGTATACGCAAAACCAGTTTGGCGGCAACGTCGGGGGTCCGGTGATCCTGCCGCACTATAACGGGCGCAACAAAACATTTTTCTTTTTTGGCATGGAACAGTTTGTCAATCATACGGCCGCTCAATCCAAGTTCCTCGAGCCGACGGCGGCCATGTGGCAGGGCGACTTCAGTGGCGTATCGCAGACCATTTACAACGCCTTCTCAACCGTGGCCGATCCGAACAACGCCGGGAAGTACCTGCGCACGGCGTTCATCGGTAATCAGATCCCCTCGACCCTGATTGACAAGAACATGCAGGCTTTCGAAGCTCTCTACCCCGGACAGGTCAATACCGGTTTGGCCGGGACCAACGCCATGGTGGTTGCGCCCAGTGTTACCGACTCGTTAGGCTACGATGTGCGGGTGGACGAGCAACTGGGCAGCAAGGACTCCATTTGGTTCCGGCTGAGCCGCTTCCGCGTGTTTTCGGAGTCCCCGTTGCAGCTTATAGGCTCTGGTTCTTTCGTTACCTACCCCGCCCATGACTGGGGGATGAACTGGCTGCACGTCTTTAGCCCGACGTTGGTTTTGCAAGCTCAGTTTGGCCGCGTTTACGGCTACGAAAGTTCGGGCAACACCATCTCCGGTGCGCCGAACATCACCGCGGGCTTCGCTTCCTCGTTCGCATGCGCATTTTATGGCACACAACATTGCCTGATCCCAACCTTCAGCATGACCGGGTACCAGGGCGGGGGAGAAAGCGTGACGGACCTGGGGCAAGAGGACGTCTACCTGGGCAAGGCCAACCTGTCCTGGATCCACGGCAAGCACAGCATGGATATGGGCGGCGAAATCGCCACCAACAACTTCACCAAGGTTACCGCCAACGATACCATTGGCTTTAGTCCATTTAACACCGAAAATCTTGAGACTTCCTCGGGGGGCAACGCGGTCGCGTCATTCCTGCTGGGGGTACCCATCAGCGCCCAATTGCGCAACCAACGGAACAATATGATTGACGGGTACGTTGACAGCTTCTATTTCCAGGAGCGTTGGAAAGCTGCCAAGCATCTCACGGTGAATTTGGGAATTCGTTATGATGTGACTTTCCTTCCCATCCTCGGTCCTTCGCCGACCCTGACTCAAAACAGCGGGGTAATGAACTTCACCACCGGAAACTATGTATTGAATAAAGCGGCCTCTTCTCTCGGCTCCTGTGCGACTCTAGGGGCGGCGCCCTGCATCCCGAACGGTGTGTTGCCGGCACATGTGGTTACGTCCAACACCGACACCATGATAAATAACGATTACAGCGACATTCAGCCGCGGATTGGATTCGCTTACGCCCTGAATGACAAAACAGCGATCCGCGGCTTCTACGGAATTTTCACGGATAACTGGGCTGACATGACCCAGATGGTCCAGACTTTCGGTGGGGTTTGGCCTTCTACCGCGCTCACGAGTGTAAACAATCTAAACTCTACCCTCCCAACCGTCACGGCGGAGTCGCCGATCTCGTCGGGCTCGATGCCTGCTGCCACCCCCTTCGGATCAACTTTAGGTGGCGAGGACCCCAACATAAAGAACCCCTATTCCGAGCAGTGGACATTCGGCGTGGAGCGCCAGGTAAGCCGCACCACGTTGTTGACGGTTAACTATGTGGGATCGCATTCCACTCGACTCTTTTGCTGCAATATGTGGAATACGGCCTTCCAACCCGGCTCTGGATCGGTGCAATCCCGAGCTCCCTTCTCCTACGCCCTTCCGGCTAATTACAACTGGAGCAATGGTTGGGCCTTTTACGATGGGCTGCAAGTCTCCATCAACCGGCGAGCCGGCCAGGGCCTTTCCTACCTGCTTTCCTACACATGGTCGAAGACTATGAATGCCGGGGCCGATTCGTATTATGCCGGCGGCACGGTGCAGAACCCATACGACTTGCGATCAGCGTATAGTGAAGCTGGTTTCGACCTCACCCATATCCTGGTGGCGAGTTGGGTGTACGAACTGCCGTTTGGTAAGGGGCGGAGATTCGCGAGTGGAAATCGCGGTCTTGACTACGTTGTCGGGGGATGGCAGCTCAATGGGATGTTCTCAGACCATTCCGGCACCCCCTACACAGTTCTCTTTTCCGGCGACGCGGCAAATACTGGCAATACCACCCAACTCGTCAATATCGTTGGCAACCCTTATTCCACTACGGGCCCGGGCCTGAATACGGCATCATTCCAAGCCCCAGCAACCTATACCTGGGGTAACGAGCGCCGGAACTGGCTGCGCACACCGGGGTCTCACGGGTCCGATATGTCCGTCTTTCGCAATTTTGCAATTACCGAGTCGAAATCACTGCAATTTCGGGCCGAGGCGTTCAATGCCTTGAACCTGACTTTCTGGCCTGGACCGAACAGCGTCTTGAACGGGCAGAATTTCGGCCAAGTGAGTGGAAAGGTAGGCGGTGGCAGGCAAATACAGTTCGCCCTCAAGCTCTATTTCTGAGCCGCCCGTGCAGTGTGCGGCGCCAACTTAACTGAGGCAGCCCAAGGAAGTTGAGCTTGGCGGGTTATCAACGGGGGCGATTCGCCGCGGCGGCCGCTCTACTCTGCGGGTTGTGCCGCCGCGGACAAGTAAATGCGTGAGTAAACGGAATAGAAGACAATTCCTGGTTTCCGTTGCCGCGGCAGGCGGCATGGCGGGGACGCTTCCCGAGCTCGCGGGAAGTGACCGTCCTCCGCCCGCCGGCGGCAGACCCAACGTCCTGCTTTTTTTCCCGGACCAGCATCGCTACGACTAGCTCGGAACTAATCCTCATCTCCCCGTCCGCACGCCGAATCTCGACGCACTCGGGTCGCGGGGGGTGCGCTTTACCAATGCCTTGACCCCTTCCCCCCTTTGTGCTCCGGCGCGAGCTTGCCTTGCCTCCGGTAAGGAGTATGGTCGCTGCGGGGTTCTGAGCAACGCTTTCGACTATCCACTCGAACAGCGCACGTTCTATTCGCTGTTGCGAGATTCGGGCTACTGGGTGGCAGGCTGCGGAAAGTTCGACTTGCACAAGGCAACCCCGCATTGGGGACTTGATGGCCGGCGTTCCATCAAAGAATGGGGCTTCTCCGACGCCATCGACAACGAGGGGAAGTGGGACGGCGTCCAAAGCGGCGCGGTGCAGCCCCAAGGCCCTTACATGGCTTATCTTCACGAAAGGGGCTTGGCCTCCCTCTACGTAGCAGACCTGCGGAAACGCGTGCAGTCAGGAGGGGATTACCAGTCCACCTGGCCCTCGCCTCTTCCCCCTGAGGCCTATGGCGATAACTGGGTAGCCCGCAATGGTTTGGACCTCATGCGCCGCTTTCCGCAGGGCAAACCGTGGTACCTGGTGGTTAACTTCGTTGGGCCGCATGACCCCATGGATGTCACGGTCGAGATGGCAGAGCCCTGGAGGAAGGTTAAGTTCCCTCCGCCCAATGGCACTGACGGTTATTCGCAAGCTGTCAACGATGCGATACGGCAAAACTATTCGGCGATGGTCGAAAACATCGACCGCTGGTTGGGAATCTATCTGCAAGAACTCGAAAAACGGGGCGAGCTGGAGAATACCTTGGTGATGTACAGCAGCGACCATGGCGAGATGCTGGGCGACCACGGGCGCTGGGGCAAGATGCTCCCCTATCAGCCGTCGGTGGGTGTACCGCTTATCGTCGCGGGTCCCGGCGTGCGGGAAAACCTGGTCAGCGACGCGCTGGTGAGCACTATGGATCTCGCGGCCACGTTTTTGGATAATGGCGCCGTGCGACGGCCGGATGATATGGACAGTAGGTCGCTCCGCCCCTTGCTGGAGGGCCGGACAAATCACCATCGCAACTGGGTCTCGTCGGGTCTAGGTGGATGGCGGCTAACTTATGACGGCCATTATAAACTCGTGGACGGATTCGGTCCCGCCGATCGCATGAACGCCGTCTCCAAGGAGACGTCGTTCTCCCCCGATGCTGACCGGCCTTCGCCTCTGCTGTTTGATTTGCAGAAGGACTCGCCTGAAAATTCCCCCCTCATTGGAACGGGCTCCACGGTAGAGTAGGGGAGGAACGATGCCGTAGCACGATTGCTCAAGGGTGCAACCCGTACCGCCCACCAATTTAACTCGCAGGAATATCGGTACGGTTCCACCATCCACCACCCAGCGCCTGAAACAAGGCGGCAGTGTCGGCATAACGATTGGCTTGCGCCTGCACCAGGTTCATCACGGCTTGCTGGTAGGCTTGTTCCGCGCTTAAAAGCGCCAGATAGCTGGCGTAGCCGGACTGATACTGTTTTCTGGACAGGTCGAGGGTGACACTGGCGGCGCTTTTTGCGGCGGCCGCGGCCTGCAAGGCGTCGGCGTCCTGCTGGAGCGCATGCAGCGTGTCGGCGACATTCTGAAAGGCGGTCAAGACCGTACTGCGATATTGTTCGGCGGCCTGAGTATAAGCGGCTTGGGCGGCGCGCTCCCGATGCCGTAGCGTGCCCGCATTAAAAATGGGCTGGGTGATCCCCGCGGTCAAATCCCAAAAGCCATTGCCGCCTGAGAACATCTTGCTGATTTGATCCGGCGAGCTGCCGGCATCGGCGCTCAGAGTAATCGTCGGGATCCGGTTCGCAATGGCTACGCCGATGAGGGCGCTGGCGGCGTGGAAGTTCTCCTCCGCCTGACGCACGTCCGGGCGCTGCTCGACAAGTTTCGAGGGAAGGCTTACCGGCAGTTCCTGCGGCAGTTGCAGATTCGACAGCTCGAACTTTTCGGTCAAATCCTGGTTGGGGAACCCGCCTGCCAGTACCGCCAGCAGGTCCCTTTGTTGAGCCAACTGCTTCAGGAGCGGCGGCAACGTCGCATTGACCTGCGCGAGTTGCGATTCCTGCGCCGCCACGTCGAGCTCGCTCGCATACCCCCTCGCATGCTGTTCCCGCAGAATCTTGAGCATATCGGTGTTGATGGTGATGAGCTCATGGGTGGCGTTAATCTGCCCCCGCAGGGATGCCTCCACGATGGCTCCGGCGGCGACGTTGGAGCTCAGCGTAATGTGCGTCGCGATCAGGGCAAAACGCGCCTGCTGCGCCAGCGCGTCGAGCGACTCCACGGTTCTTCGGTTGAGACCAAAAACGTCCGGCACGTAGGAGACGCTCACCTGGGGCGTATAGAGGCTGTAATTCTGGATGTTGGCGTTGAGGGCGGGTGAAAGGTCCTCCGCTGTCCTTGCCCGCGTCACCGTAAGACTTCCAGAAACGTTGGGATAGTAGAAGCCTCGTTGGGCCAGCACATTTTCCCGGGCGACTAACAAAGCCGCCTGCGCTGCCTTGAGGTCGGGATTGGCTTTAAGCGAGCGCTCAATCAAATCGTTGAGTGGCTTCGAGTGAAACAAGGTCCACCACTCTCCCGGAATGTCCCGCCCATCCAAAAAGTGTTGCGCCTCTCCCCCGGGGACCTTAGCCGTGCTGCTGGTGGTCGAAATCGGAGCGGGGGTATAACCGCCGACATCGGGAGCCGCGGGCTTCTTGAACTTGGGCCCCACCACGCAACCAGCGGTGAGCAGCAAGGCCGAGGCCGCGATGAAGCGGAAGTGCGATTGACGACTTCGAAACATAGGATTAGTTCCTCTTGCGGTTCATACGGGTTCCGTTGATCACCGCAGGATTCCTGCGAACTGAATTCGCCGAGCCTCCCACCACCGCCGGGTTCGGGCTGCGATGGCGCGCATTGTTGATCGGTAGCGCGGTCGGCCGGACGACGCTGGACGTTCGAACCGGCGAGGCGTTGTGGACAGGTACGTTCTGGATGAGTCCGCCTTTTGCCGCACCGCCGGACCTGTCCCAACCCGGCGGAGAAAGAGCATTTCCAGGGAGAGGACGTTGCCGGCCATTCGGAACCTGTCTCGGACGATTCACCCTGGTCAGGCCCGCATGACTGGAGGGGTGATTCGGACCAGAAGCGCGGCCGTGGCCTGGCTGTTCATCAGAAACCTCTCCGCCCGTCTCGTGCCTCCCGTCGCGAGGCGGAGCGGCGTGTCCGGCATCGCGTGGAGGACCGCCCGCAGTGTTCGCTGAAGATGTTTGTTGGGAGGCTGGACTCGACGGGACTGCGTAATCCGTCCCCGGCGTCAACACCGCCCAGGTCATCGTCAGGAAAAGGAGAGACAGGGCCTTCATCCTGATTGCACCTCCGATGCGGGGTCAATGTCGCGGCCCAGAAATATCATTCTCAGCGCGGGCACCGCGAGAAGCAGCATGACGGGCCCGACCAGCATACCGCCCACGATCACGGTGGCGAGCGGACGCTGCACCTGGCTGCCAATCCCCGTGGAAATGGCCGCGGGAAAGAGGCCGATGCAGGCGGAAAGCGCCGTCATCAGCAGGGGGCGCATGCGGGTGGTGGCGGCGCGGAACATCGCGTCCACGGGCGCCAAACCCTTAACCCTTTCATGGTTGTAAAAAGTAATCATCAGGATGCCGTCCATGACGGACACGCCGAAGAGCGAAACGAAGCCGACGGCGGCGGAGATACTGAAATTGAGACCGGCAACATAGAGCGCCAACACCCCGCCGGCAACGGCGAAGGGAATTCCCGCCAGCGTCAACAGGCAGTCGCGCGCGTTGTTGAACAAGCCATAGAGCATCCCGGCAATCAGTACGAAGCTGATCGGTACAATCACCAGCAGACGCCCCTTGGCTTCCTGAAGGTCTCCGAACTCGCCGGCCCAAACCAGCCGGTATCCCGGCGGAAGTTTCACGTTGTCCGCAATCCGCTTCTGGGCTTCCTCCACCGTGCTGCCCAGGTCGCGGCCCCGGACGCTGAACTTGACCGGGATGAAGCGCTGCACGCTCTCGTGATAAATCCACGCTGCTCCCGTATCCAGAATGATGGTGGCCAGTTCGCCCAAGGGGATATAGGCATTGGTGCCGCTCGCGGTTTGATAAGCTACTTTGATGTTGCGGATTTTTTCGATGCTGTCGCGGTATTCCGATGTGTAGCGGACGACGAGATCGAACTGCCGGTCGCCTTCCAGCACCGAAGTCGCTACGGCTCCTCCCATGGCCGCTTGCACCACCGCGTTCACATCGCCGGAATTCAGGCCGTAGCGCGCGGCCTTGGCGCGATCCACCTTGATGTTCAAGTTGGGCTGTCCGAGGACGGGGAAGATGCCGAGGTCGGTAATGCCCCGCACCTGGTTCATCTGGTCCCGCACCTGCTCGGCAAGATGGGTGATGGTTTGGAGATTGGGCCCGACGATTTTGACCGAATTGACGCCTTTGACGCCCGAAATCCCTTCCTCAATGTTGTCCTCGATGTATTGCGAGAAATTGAAAACGACGCCCGGCAGCTCGTTGTTAAACTCCGCTTGAATCCGGTCGGTTAACTTCTCCTTGGTCAGACCCTTAGGCCATTCGTCAAAGGGCTTGAGGGGTGCGAAGAGCTCGACGTTGGAGAAGGGCGAGGCGTCGCTGCCGTCGTCCGGCCGGCCGTGCTGGGAAAGCACCGTTATGACTTCGGGGTGGCGCAGGAGAATCAGGCGCATCTTTCTCGCGGAGGCCTCGCCGTCTTCGAGGGAGAGCGTTATCGGCATCGAGGCGCGAATCCAGAAATTACCTTCTTCCAGGTGGGGGAGAAATTCGCTGCCCAGACGCATCCCCAGGAATGTGGACACCGCCAGGAAGGCGATGCCGATCCCCACCGTCAGGGGACGGCGATCGAGCGCAAACCGCAGCGCCGGATTGTAGATACGGTGCAACAGGCGGACGACGATGGTTTCGGTTTCCTTCACGTGCTGGGGGAGCAGCATGGAAGCGATCACGGGCGTGACGGTGAACGTTGCGATCAAGGCTCCGGCCAGGGCGTAGCCGTAAGTGCGCGCCATGGGGCCGAAGATCTGACCCTCGATTCCCTGCATGGTGAACAAGGGCACGAAACCGGCCACGGTGATGAGCGCCGAGAACAGAACCGCCTTGTCCACCTGCATGGCGCTGATCAGGATCAGGCGTAATCGATCCGTCCAGCCGCGAATAGCCGTGGCATGTTCCAAGGACCTCGTGGGGTCGGGCCCCCAAGAGCCATCCGCCAGGCGCTGGAGCAGACTCTGCCTTTCTTCCGGGGCGCGCTGAAAATTCCGGAAGATGTTCTCGACCAGGATCACGGCCGAATCCACGATGATGCCGAAATCCACCGCGCCCACGGAGAGCAGGTTCGCGCTCTCGCCCTGCATCACCAGGAGAATGGTGGCGAAGAACAATGCGAAGGGGATGTTCAACCCCACGATAGTGGCGCTGCGGAGATTACCGAGGAAAATCCATTGGATCAGGAAGACCAGCAGGCATCCGAAAATCAGGTTGTGCAGAACCGTGTGCGTGGTGACGGCGATCAAGGATGAGCGGTCGTAATAAGGAACCACCCTGACTCCCGGCGGCAGACTGCCGTCGCGATTCAGCTTGTCAATGGCCGCTTTGACCTTGGGAATCATGTCGGCGGTCTTTTCCGTGCGCCGCATCACCACGATCGATCCCACCACGTCGTCCTGCTGGTCGCGGCCTAGAATGCCGAGCCTCGGCCGGTAACCGACCGATACCTTGGCGACATCCCGGACCAGCACCGGGACGCCGCCCGACTGGGCGAGCACCGCATTTTCGATGTCATCAACCTTGTAACCCTGCCGCAGATCGTCATTGCCGCCATCGTCAATGAGGCCGACGCCGCGGATATTGATGGACTGCTGGCCAATGCGGATTTCGCGCCCCCCGACGTTGAGGTTGGCGTTGCCCAGCGCGGTCAGGATTTGGGGGACGGTGATGTTGTAGGCCTCCAGTTTGTGCGGGTCCACCTCGACCTGGAATTCCTTGGTGGGGCCGCCCCAACTGTTGACCGCGGCGATGCCAGGAATGGTCAGGAGGCGACGCAGCACAATCCAATCCTGCACCGTGCGCAGATTGGTAATCCCGAAATGGGGGGGACCGACGACTTGATAGCGATAGATTTCCCCCGTCGAACTGTTCGCCTGGATGGTGGGCACCAGACCGCCGGGCAGGCTCACGTTCTGTTGCATCGCCACCGAGGCCTGGGCGTAAGCGAAGTTGTAGTCCACTCCATATTTGAAGGTGACGCGCACAAAGGACAAACCATAGAACGAGGTCGAGCGGATCACGTCAATGCCGGGCGTGGTGTAAAGCCCAATCTCCGTGGGGAGCGTGTAGTAGCGTTCCATCTCCTCGGCGGAGAGGCCCGGCGCCTGCGCGGTAATTTCCAGGATCACCGGCGTGGGGTTGGGATATGCCTCAATATTGAGCATCTTGAAAGCCGTGAACCCGGCGCCGGCAAACAATACCAGGCCCAACACCACAATCGGGCGGCGGCTCAGGCAAAAGGCGATGAGAGCTTTAAACATGGTGGCTCAATGGTGCTCTCGAATTGCCGATTGCCGATTGCCGATTGTCGATGGAAGGCGAAGTGTTCACCTACAGTATTTCTTCAATAAATCAACAGCATTCCACCATCGACATTTCGCAATCGGCAATCGACAATGGGCAATCGGCAATACGCGCTAGTCGCTGGGTGGCGCTTGCAGCATGTTGCTCAGAAACACGGCGCCGTCCGTCACAACCAATTCTCCGCGCTGCAAACCTGCGAGAATCTGCACCTGGCCGTCCTTGCGCAGGCCGGTCTGGATGATTCTTTGCACAAAATGGTGGCGATCGGTGGTGATCCAAGTCGTCATCGTGCCGTCGGATTCGCGGACCACGCCATTGGCAGGCAAGGCAGTGGCTTGCACCGGGTCGTGGACGCGAATGACGAAGTTGGCGAGCATTCCCGGATGCAGCTCATCGTGGGGGTCTGCGATTTCGGAACGGATCGTTACTCGATGCGTATTCGGATCCACTGTCTCGTAGATCTTGGAAACCCTCCCCAAGAACTCGCGGTCAGGATACGAGATCACGCGAACCTGGACCGGCTGTCCCAAATGAAAAAGTGGGATTTCGCTTTCCATGACGTTCGCCAGCATCCACTTGATTGTGACGTCAGACACCGCATAGGGCGCCGGCATGTTACCCGGCTGCACCAACCACCCCGGCTGCGCGTTCTTGGAGATGATTTTGCCGGGAATGGGACTGCGCACCACCAGGGCGGGATCGATTTTGCGCGAGGCGATGATTTGATCGATTTCGGCAACCGTCTTGCCAAAAACGCGGACCGCGTCGCGCGCAGCTTTCAGAGCGCCCTCGGCCGTTTGTTGGTCGGAGGCGGCTTGCTCCTTCTCGCGCTCGGCCACTCCGCCCAGACCCTGGACGCGCGCCAGTTCCTTGCTGGTCAGAATGTAAGTGGCCTCCGCGCCGATGAGCGTCGACTCCGCTTGGATGAGGTCAGGGCTCTTAAGGGTGTAGAGGGGTTGGTCGATGCCCACTTCGGCGCCAAGCTGCGCCAGGGTCGCGATGATGGTCCCCTGATATTCCGGGAACACTTGCACGGACAGGTCCTCATCATAATCAATGCTGCCGACGGCTTCCTTCTCAACCGGAAACAAGTACACTCCCACCGGCTCGATCCTGATCGAATTCAGTTGGCTGGGCGCCAGGTCCAAGGTCGCTTCCGACGGGGACGTGCTGGATTTTGCAGTGTCCTCCGGCGGCGTATTGCCGTTGGTAGCCTGACCACGACTGTGACCGGATTCCAGAAGCCCCGCGGCGACCACAATCGCCGCAGCCGTCACCATCACCACGGCAAATCTCTTGTTGATATGAACCGGAAATTTCATCGTCTTCCTCCGGCCGTCAGAGGTTCTTAAGTGGAATGGTCTGAACCCATGAGACGGCGTCGCTGCAGGGTGAAGCCACAAGATTAGAGCTGTCACCCGCAGTCTTCCACCTATCTTCTGGGCACGACGGCCCATCTTTTGGAAGCTATCTTTCGGGGGAACGGGGACAGACGGGGTACACTACCCGCGGATCAGAATCCCGGCGTTTCGCTTGCAAGCGGGCGTAGAATGGGTGTGAATCCCCGCGGGGAGCTGAGTGGCATGGTGAAATTCCTGCTCTGGTGCATTCTTCTCTTTCTCTGTTGGCCGTTGGCGCTGCTGGCGCTGGTGCTTTATCCGCTGATTTGGATTCTGATGCTGCCGTTCCGGCTGGTGGGAATCGCCGTCGAAGGGGTGTTCGAATTGCTTCGGGCCCTTATTACTCTTCCCGCGCGAGTTCTCAGCGGACCTCGTCACGTTTGAAGTCCGCGCGAGGCGTTTACGGTTGTTTTTTCGCCGGCGGCGGTGGCGGTGGTGGGGACAGGGCTTTCAGTTGCACCTTGGCCGCCTGAAATGCCAGGCTATCCTTCTCAAGTCCTTTCGGGGGCGGATTCTGCTGGAGTTCTGCGCGGAGCGCCGCCGCCCGTTCACCCGGCAGGGGGTGGTTCATCAAGAGGCCCTCGACCAGCGAAGGGTTTCCCGTGAATTTGGTCAGGCGGACAAGGGTGGAAACCAAGCCTTGCGGGTCATACCCGGCGCGGATGGCATTGTACATGCCGAGCATATCAGCCTGGGATTCTTCCTCGCGGCTGAATTTGCGGTCAGCAAATAGCAGAACCGGCCCGCCGTATTTCTGCAGCATGTCCACCATCTGCTGGTTATCAAGCATGCCCGCCTTCTTGAGCTGGTACATTCCCTGGTCGATCCAATAGCGGCGCGCCACGTCGTTCATGCTGTGATAAGCCACCACGTGCCCAACCTCGTGCGCCACGACACCGGCCAATTCACTTTCGTTCACCACAAAGTCCAGGAGCCCGCGATTGATGTAAATATATCCTCCGGGCAGCGAGAAGGCATTCACCGTGGCAGTATTCACAATCTTGAAGGTGTATTGAATCTGCGGGCGCCGCGAGGCTTGCGCCACCTTTTGCCCCAGATCGTTCAGGTAAGCGTTGAGCAGCGGCGCGTCCAAGAGCACCATTTGCTTGTCGGTTTCCTCCGCAGCCTTGCGGCCCATGGCCATTTCTTCATCATCGTTGAAGGTGTTGTAGAAGGCCTTGGCGGGGGTCGGCTCCTCGGCGCGCAGAGGCAGGCTGACGAGCACAACCAGGAGAAGCAGGCCACCCAGAATTTTGCAAGGTGACCGCGAGGGATTTGTGAACTTCATCATGCTACCCTGCCTTTCGTGGCGTCCCAAACAACTTTCATGCCGTGCTTCAAAGCGATGTTGCCGATCCAGGAAGTGCGCGCCGCCTCGAAGCCAACGTGAATGTTGGCGTTGGGAGACTTGCGCGTACGCATACAGTCCAGGAAATTAAGGACGTTGTCAAGCGTTCCATCGTGCTCGGAGCGCATGAAGAGTTCCGGCTCGGGCAACAGGGAGCCGGGTACGGTAGATACGCCCTCCGGATACACGGCCAGGTGGGAACGGTCAATCTTCAGCGTCGCATCGCTGCCGCAAAACATCACGCCGCCGTCCTCCACGCTGCTGTTGATGGAGCCGGTGAAAGTGACCATGAAGTTGCCCGGATATTCATAAACCGCGGTGACGGTGTCGGGGCACTGCCAACCCATGGTGTAGAGGTCGCCCACCGTGGTGGCCGTCTTGGGCGCGGGTTGGTCCATGTACCATTGGATGGCGTCAATCCAGTGCGTCAGCAGGTCGGTGAGAATGCCGCCGCCGAAATCCCAATACCAACGCCACCGCTGGAATTTCTCCTCGGTAAAGGGCTGGTCGGGCGCATCGCCCAGGAAGCTCTTCCAGTCCAAGTCCGTCAGGTCAACTTTCGGAAGGTCTTTCTTTGAGGCGTATTTCTGATACCAGTAAGTATGGACCATGGTGACCTTGCCGAGCCGGCCCGAGGCCACGATTTCCTTGCCGAGTTTCCAGTGATCCCAACTGCGCTGCTGGGTGCCGGTTTGGACGATGCGTTGGCTCCCGTCCACCACGCGCACCATTTCCATCCCCTGTTCAATCGAATGGCAGATGGGCTTTTCGACGTAGGCGTCCTTGCCCGCATTCACCGCGTCGATAAGCATTTGTTTGTGCCAGTGGTCGGGGCTGCCGATCAGGACCGCGTCGATATCCTTGCGGTCAAGAACTTCGTGATAGTTCGTGTAAGCCCGGGCGCTGGGGCCGGCGATCTCCAGGGCCAGGGCGCGAGCGGGCGCGTAAACATCGCAGACCGCCACGAACTCGACGTTCGGATCCTTCTTGAAGTAATCCATGACGTAGCGCGCGCGATGCCCGCTTCCCAGCACGCCGACACGAATACGGTCGTTCGAGCCCAGCACGCGCGCCGGTATCAGCCCGCCCAGCACGGCTGCCCCGGCCCCGGCCAGGGCTGTGTCCTTCAGGAATTCCCGCCGCGTGATTTCAGTTTTCTTTTCCATGTTGAAGCTCTCCTCCCAGGGTTGGCGATGGTGAGTTGTCACCACGAGCTTTGCCGCGGCGCTCCTCTTTGCTGTGCACAAATCCGAATCGGCCTTAAAGGGTTTTCAAATCTCCCTCACTCGCGGAGTGACCTCCTGCCACCGGGCCGCCTACCGCTCTCCTCCAAGCGATGATTTAAGCACAATTACGACTGGCTTCGCGCGAATGCGGTCGGTTGTGACCGGCGCGTTTCCTGCCATTCGTCGCAGGTATGTGGCAGGCTGCGTCAAATGATAGTAAGCAGAAACAGTGTATGTGCCGGGCCGGTCAAGAACGAAACCGGAGTCTCGATGTGCATCACACGACACCCGGACTACGGATCGTATCGTGGCTCCAGGAGCTAAGATAGCAAACTCATCAGGCGACTCAACCCTTCCGTCAATCTTTCCACACCACCCAAGCTCCTTGCCTTCCGGACCGGAGATTGCCAACCACACGTATTCATGCAATATGAAATGTCGCGCAACCAGCACACTGTGATCTCCCGAGTTATTTAAAGCAAACACGAGCCTCACTATTTCGCCGACTTGATAGCTTTGCTTTTCGGGGACGGCGCTGAACTCCAGTTTCACGACCGGAACAGAATTCTCCCCGCCGCGGGCGACAGCAGCCCGGGCAGATAAGAAGAGCATAAAAGCAACCGATAGGACTGCGTTTAGAACTCGCATCGGCCCACCTCGGCTCTTGGGAGTCACCGTAATCACCTGACGAACCGATCGTAGGGGGAATCTGCACTTGATCTCTGCTATCTTGGCGTCGCTTTGCGGTCCCAGCGATGCTTGCGCAATTCCGCGTAGAGATCCAGAGGCAACGGACCTTGTTCGCCGGCGCGCAGATTCGCTTCGACATTTTTCACCTTGCGCATGCCGGGGATGACGGTGCTCACGGTAGGGTTGTTGAGGATGAAACGCAGCGCCATCTCCGGCAGCGTCATGCCCGGCGGCACGAGCACCTTCAGCGCATCGACATGTTCCACCCTCTCCTTGAGCGTCTCCGGACCGAAGACCTTGTTACGCCAATCACCTTCCGGCCACTTGCTTTCCAGCGTCAGTACGCCGGTCAGCGAGCCCTGGTCCAACGGGCAGCGCACAATGACCCCCACATCCAGGGCGGCACAGGCGGGGAAAAGCTGGTCCTCGGGATTCTGATCAAAAATGTTGTACATCACCTGCACCGAGTCAATCAGCCCGGACTGCACCGCGCGCACGCCGTTCCACGGTTCCCAGCGATTCATGCTGATGCCGACGGCGTGGAACAGCCCTTGCTGGCGCAAGTCGTCAATCTTCTTCACCCAACGATCGTCCTCCAGCCAGCCGTCTGACCAGGAGTGGAACTGAATCAAGTCGAAATTCTCCAGCCCCAGATTCTCGAGGCTGGAGTGCACATAGCGGTCAATGTGCTCGGGAGGATAGCAGTCGTCGAGCGTAAACTCCGGACGGGCCGGCCAGGCGAGGTTCTTGGGAGGAATCTTGGTGGCCACGTAAAGCTTTTTCCCAACGTTCCGGCGTACCAACTCTCCCAGCAGTTGTTCGCCGTGCCCATCGCCGTAATTCCAGGCGGTATCAAAAAAGTTGCAGCCCAGGTCGACAGCACGCTGCAAGGATTGCCGGGATTCGGCGTCGCGGGAGTCGGCCCAGCTCGCCATTCCCCACATCCCGTACCCGATCTCGCTGACCATCCAGCCCGTGCGTCCAAATCGGCGGTACTTCATGTGGCGCGCCACCCTTATTGCGACCAATCGGTCGGCTTCCTGACCCAACGATGCTTGCGCAATTCCGTATGCAGGTCCACCGGTAACGGACCCTTATTGCCGGCGCGTACGTTTGCCTCCACGTTCGCCACCTTGCGCATGCCGGGGATAATAGTGCCCACGGTGGGATTATTCAAAATGAAACGTATGGCCATCTGGGGCATGTCCATGCCCGGAGGAATCAGCGGGCGCAAGGCTTCCGCCCGTTCCACACTGGCTTTGAGGTTGTCCGCCACGAAGTAAGTGTTACGCCAATCGCCGGGGGGCCATTTGCTTTCCAGCGTGAGGCTTCCGGTGAGGGTGCCTTCGTCAAACGGACACCGCGCAATGACGCCGACCTCCATGGCCGCACATGCCGGAAAGAGTCGGTCCTCGGGGTTCTGGTCAAAAATGTTGTAGATGACCTGCACCGCGTCAATCAGCCCGGACTGGACCGCCAGCACGCCGTTCCAGGGCTCCCAGCGATTAAGACTGATGCCCACCGCACCGATGAGCTTCTGGTGGCGAAGGTCGTCGATCTTTTTTATCCAGCGCTCATCCTCCAGCCAGGAATCCTCCCAAGTGTGGAATTGAATGAGGTCGAGGCTTTCCAAGTCCAGGTTTTTAAGGCTCAAGTGCACGTATTTCTCAATGTGATCCGGAGGGAAGCAGTCATCGAGCGTGAACACACGGCGGCTGGGCCAGGCGAGATTCTTGGGAGGAATTTTTGTGGCCGTGTAGAGTTTTCGCCCGGGGTTGTTGTGCACCAACCATCCCAGCAACTTTTCACTGTGGCCGCTTCCGTAGGCCCAAGCGGTGTCAAAAAAGTTGCAACCCAGGTCGACGGCTTTCTGAAGGGAGTTTTTTGACTCTGCGTCGTCGGAGCCGGTCCAATCTCCCATACCCCACATGCCATAACCGATCTCGCTGACCATCCAACCGAGACGTCCAAACCTGCGGTAATTCATAAAAGTGTTTCCTTTCCGCTTGTCTTCCCCGGGAATACGGGGCGGCCTCCGGGCAACCCGAGACTCTAACAGAAGTGAGGCCGACATTTAAGAGCCAAGTGAACGATCCTGTACCCCTCCGTTGGGCAGTGGTGCTTTGAGGTCGTAGCGGCGAGTTTACCTCGCCACATGGCGGCGCTAAGCCGCCTCTGGGTAAAATCGCACCACTACCGTCCGTTGACAGCGGTGACCACACATCCTAAGATGGTTCGACGGGGCAAACAACCGGGTAGTTCAATCTGCGGGCAGGAGGCGCAAGCGGTGGAGTGGCACTTTACCAAGACCAATTCTTCCGAAGCACTGGCTCTACTCACTTTCTTCTCGATGACGAAATGCCAGCCGGAAGGAAATGTGAGTTTTCAGATCACGGTGAAAGAGTACGCCGTGCCCCCCGCGGGCCAGCGATTGCGCTTCTTTGCCGAGGCCGATAAGCAGGTGAATCAGAGCAGCGCTCCGCTGCTGCCCTCGGGCTGGGGCGATTCCGTGTGGGAAGCTCTGGAAGGCTGCCTGCGGTTGATTCGCCAGTTTCCTTATGAGGGAGAAGATTGGAGCTGAATTCGCTCCCCTGACATGCTCGGAGGGTTGGGGGCAAAGGCGTCGCTATTCGCGAAATGAGGGTCAAAATCCATGGAATTCACCAAGAAACTGCTTCGGCCGGGCGTTGTGGTTCTGGCATTGACGGGCAGCGTCCGCGTTGGACCGAATTGCCAGCAAATCGAAAAGGCGTTGGAGGAGATCATCCAACACGACGGCACCTGGGTGGTTTTCGATCTCACGGGCGTGTCCTTTATCGATAGCGCCGGTATCGGAACCGTTATTCGCGGTCTGACCAAGCTGAAAAAATTGGGTGGCACTTTGCGCCTGGCCGGCGTGAAGGGCATGGTGGAGGGAGTGCTGAAGCTCACGCGAATCGATCGCACCATTGAAATCTTCCCCACGGCGGAGGAGGCCGCGCAGGATCTCCCCCTGGCCGCGAAAGCCTGACGCATGTTTGTTGCGAGGGGTCGGGAGGTACGGGGCTTAACCGCCACGAAATTCAAAATTCAAGATTCAAAATTCAAAATCTGAAGTCCAAACTCCAAACCCCAAACTCTAAAGTCCAAAACCTAAAATCCAAAATCTAAAATCCTCAAAGCGTGGGGCTGTTGTCGCCCAGGAGCGCTCGGCGGATGATGACGAGCGGAACCCCGCCCTGCTCCATGAAGCGGTCGTGGAAATCCTGCAAGTTAAATTTGCCACCCATTTTCTTTTTGTAGTCATCGCGCAGTTTCAGGATCTGGAGTTTGCCCAGCGTGTATACCAAGTAGGTGGGATCAGCGGTTCCGCGCTTGGCCTCCATTTCGGCGACAGCCGGGACCTGATACCCTTCGCGGATGAAGAAGTCCCTGGCTTGCTCCATGGTCATGTTTCCGGTGTGCATTTCAATCCCCGCGATAAAGCGGGCGTTGCGCAGAAGCCCGTCCTGAAGTTGTCCCATGCGCAATTTGGGGTCACCGCCGCCATACCCCTCATCCAGCATCATCTGCTCTGTGTAGTGCGCCCAGCCTTCCACGTTGCTGCCGCAGAACAGCAACTTCCGCACTTTGGAGTTCAGGCGTTTGACCCACAAAAATTGAACGTAGTGCCCGGGATACGCCTCGTGAATCGTGGTGCTCAGGATGGTGCCGCGGTTGAAGCCTTGCATCCACTCCTCCACGCGCTGCGGTGTCCATCCGGACTCGGGAGTGGTGACATTGAACATGGCCTCCGTCGCCCGCGATTCGTAAGCGCCGGGCGTATCCATGGAAGCGGTGGTGGTGGCGCGCATGAAGGGCGGTGTTTCTTCCAGGATTGGCATGATGGGGGAGGGGATGGTGACGATTTTCTTCGCTTCGATGAACTCGCGCAGGTTTCCCAGCAGGTTCCGGAAAGACGACAAGAGCTGGTCGGGCGTGGGGTGATCCATCTCGAGTGTGGCGAGCACTTCCCGCGGGTCGGCATTCGGGTTCACCAGCGCCGCTGTTTCCTTCAATCGCTGCTGATTGCGGTGCAGGTCCTCGTAGCCAATCTTGAGGAGTTGATCGAGGGGAATTTTCACCATCTCCTCATCGAGGAGTTTTTGCCGGAAATTTGCTTCCCCGATGCGAAAATCCCCATGGGAGGCGGGAAGCAAGTCATCCTGGAGGAAAGTCTGGAAATTCTGGAGGGCTTTCACCACGGCGGCGTTGGTGCGTTGAAACTCCGTCCGGAGGGCTGCATCCGTTACACCCTGAAAGGCGTTGGGGACGTCCTTTTGAAAGAAATCAATGATCCCGGGCATTTGCTCAAGGGCGATCTGCGTGTAAATTTTCGGCGGATTCGAGAGGTTTTGGCGGGCCGTCATGAGAACGGCGGGAATCTGACCCTCGCGCGCGATGACCGACCGCAATCGTTCATCCGGCGGCGCAAAGCTGCGTTTGATGATCACAAAAATGCTTTCGGTGACACCGCCCACATACACGTTGGGATCTTTCCGCCACATTTGCAGAACCTGAAGTTCCAGCAAGCGGGCCTGGATCTGGCTTTCCAGGAAGGCCAGGTCGCCGGCGCTTTCCGCGGGGAGTCTCTTGGGGTCGATGCGCTCCAACTCCGCGCCGAAAGTCCGCAGGTTGGAAATTTCCCCCTCGCGCGAGGCGCGGGTGTAGTCCTCTAATTTGGTGTCGTATTGATGAAACCCCGCCGCCGTTGCGTCCTTGGGGTGAAATTGAAAGTAGACGTCGAAGTAGTTATCGACCAGCTTGTCGAAATCGACGGAGTTCTTGGGGCTTGCAGCGCGCATATCGTGGACCAGCGTCAATGCCAAACACCACAACACCACAAAAGATGACACAAATGCAACCGTCCGTCTCAGCATGAGGATTCCTCGCAGCCCTTTAAAGTAGCACACAAGCGTATGGAAAGAGGGGGGAACTGGCCGAGGGCAAAGCGCCGCAACTCGCACGCTGCATGGTATATTCAGAAAGAGACAAGAATAAGGGCTTGCGCAGCTTCTTTGGATTTGAATGGCCGGAGTATGATTGGCTCAGCCCAAGACACATTATGAACGAAGGAATTGTTTCGCAGACTCCCCCCGGCCCCTGGGGAGTTTTGCTACTGGCGCATGGGGCGCCCGACAAGCTTGACGATATCCCCGAGTTCTTGCTGAACGTGCGCGGGGGGCGACCCCTGCCTGACCCGGTGGTAAGAGAAATCACGCACCGCTACAGCCTGATTGGAGGGGGATCGCCGTTGTTACGGCTCACCACCTTGCAGGCGGAAGCGCTGGCGAAGTTGATTGCCCACCCCGTTTACGTGGGCATGAGGAACTGGAAGCCATTTATTCCCGAGGCGGTGCGCCGCTTGGCTGGCGATGGCGTGGAGCGCGTGGTGGCGGTGTGCCTGGCGCCCCAAAATTCCCGCACCAGCATTGGACTCTACCGGAAATACCTGATGGATGCCGTGGCGCAGGTCCGCCCGGAAATAGTGGTGGATTTCGTGGAAAGCTATCACGACCATTCGGGGTTGATCGAGGCATTTCGCGAGCGTGCAGCCGCAGCGCTCCTTGCCGTGCAAAAAGAAATTGGTGGTCCCGTTCCCGTCATTTTCACGGCCCACAGTGTGCCCGAACGGACAATTGCCGAGGGAGATCCGTACGAGCGCCAGGTGCGCGAGTCGGCGGATCTGGTTGCCAGGGCAATGGGCCTTACCGAATATCGCCTGGCGTTTCAAAGCCAGGGGATGACGGCGGAGAAGTGGATCGGGCCAACGGTGGAATCGCAAATCGATGAGTTGGCACAGGCAGGATGTAAAAACGTGTTGCTGGTCCCGGTGGGATTTGTCTCGGACCACGTCGAAATTCTTTACGACATTGACGTGCTCTTCCGCGACTATGGAAAAGCGCGGGGTGTCTCGGTGCGACGCTCGGAGTCGCTGAACGACAGTCCCAAGTTTGCTGGCGCGCTGGCCAGCCTGGTGACCGGGCGGATAGAGCAGGTGTCAGGTGTCACGTGCCAGGTGCCAGGGTCTGGTCCTGCTGACACCTAATCCCCGACACCTCCTGGTAGCCGCGCGGATTAATCAGGGGTCAGACGCCAGGTGCTGGTCTTGCTGACACCTGACACCTGATACCTGACACTTATAGGAGTAGCAGTTTGACTGACAGCCCCAAAATTCGCCGGATTGCTGTAATCGGCGGAGGCGTCTCCGGCCTCGCCGCCGCATACACGCTGGCGCGGGCACGCCAAGCCGGCGCGCCGATTGAGGAAGCGCTCTTTGAGGCAAGTCCCTGGCTGGGTGGTGTGGTGCGGACGGAAACGGTTGAGGGCTTTGTGATCGAAGCCGGCCCCGACAGCTTCCTCGCCGAAAAGCCGCAAGCCGCGGCGATGGCGCGGGAGTTGGGGCTCGGTGACGATCTGATGGGCTCCAACGACCATGCGCGCCGCACGTACATACTTCACCGCGGGCGCCTGCTTCCATTGCCCGATGGCCTGATGTTCCTGGTGCCGACGCGCCTATGGCCGATGGTCACCACCCAACTGCTGCCTTTGAGGACGAAACTCGCCGCAGCACGGGAACTGTTTTCCTCTCCCCCTGACGGCGACCCCGACGATGAATCGGTGGCTAGTTTTGTGAAGAGGCATTTCGGTGAAGCGATGGTCGAAAATATCGCCGACCCCTTGCTGGCGGGCGTCTATGGTGGAGACTCCGCGGCGCTGAGCGTACGCTCCGTGTTGCCGCGCTTCTGGGAGATGGAACGCCAGCACGGCAGCCTGACGCGCGCCACGTTGAAGGCGATGCGGCAACGTCGCAAGGCGAGTTCGAACAATAACAGCCTGGACTCCGCCGGAACGGGCAATGCCCCGCCGCGCAAGCTGCCGCTCTTCATGACCCTTAAGGGTGGACTGCAACAAATGACGGAGAGGCTGGCGGCACAAGTTGAGAAATACCGGGTGTTTATGCGCCGCCGCGTGCTTGCCCTGGAGTTTGCTCCGGGCGGACCGGGAGGCGTTGCGGACTCCTGCTCCCGGCGGTTCCAGATTATCTGCGAGCATGACAAGACTTACAACGCTGACGCGGTGGTTCTCGCCGTACCCGCGTACTTGGCCGGCGGGCTGGTTTCATCCCTCGACCACCGGCTGGGTGAACTGCTCGATGGCATTCCCTATAGTTCTTCCATGACGGTTTCCTTGGGGTTTGACGAACATGCCCGGGCTGTGCTTCCACCAGGTTTTGGATTTCTGGTGCCGCGTAAAGAGCAACGGCGAATGTTGGCCTGCACGTTCGTACACGCCAAGTTCGACCACCGCGCGCCGGAAGGGAAAGCGATGCTGCGATGCTTTCTGGGCGGAGCGCGAGATCCCGACGTGCTTGGCTTACTTGATGAGGAAGTTGTGGCCATCGTACGGCGGGAGCTGAAGGAAATTATGAACTTCACTGCCCAGCCTCTGTTCTCCCGCGTGCACCGATGGCCTGCTTCCATGGCGCAATATCCGGTGGGCCACGGAGGGCGCGTGAGTGCCATCGAGGAGCGGTTGCAGGACTTGCCCGGATTGTACTTGGCGGGAAATGCCTACTCGGGGATCGGCATCTCAGACTGCATCCGGACCGGAAGGAGCGCAGCGGAGAAGGCCATGAAGTACTTGGCAGTAGGCAGTGGGCAGCGGTATATGAAGTGATCGAGGGCGAACTCGAGATGACCATCGACGACGTGGCTCAAGTCGTCAGGGCGGGTTTGGTTGCGATCGTGCCCTGCAACGTCCGCCATTCTGTCAAGGCTCTCACTAACGGCAAGGCCATCATCGTCGATTATCCAGCGAGACCCGATTTCGCGTAGACACTCTCTGAACCGATACGCAAATTGGCGGTCGCCCCCGTCACTTCTCAACGCCTCGATAGGCAAGCCCAGCTCTCCAGAGCAGGAATAGCATGGCCAGGCTGGCCGCCAACGGCACCCCCAAACCGATCCGCAAGCTCTGGACCTGATTCGACACAAATCCCACCAGCCAGGGCAGTGTGGCGCCGCCCAGTCCCGCCAGCGCGAACATGCTTCCCGCCACCCGGGTGGCGAGCAATCCGAAACGGTGGGAGAGCATGGCGACGGTAATTGGGAAAACCGCAGCCAGCCCCAGACCGGCAGCCGTGATCCCAGCAAAGACTCCCACCAGGTTTCGCGCCGCCAGGAGCGCCGTGACGCCCAGGAGCGCGACCAGCAGTCCGCCGCAAGCCAGGTGGGCCTCCGGTATGTGCCGAAGGATGCTAGGCGCAAGAGCACGTCCCAGCAGCAAGGCCGCCCAGAAGAACGCCGGGGCCAGCGCCCACGGAGTTCCGGGCAGAACGCTCAGGCGCCGGGCGTAGGAAGCCCCCCAGCCGGAAATGGAATTCTCGGTGCCCACGTAAAGAAAAAAGAGGGCGCCGATCAGGGGGAGCGAAGGATGGGTGCGAAGAGAGTCGACGATGGCATGATGCTCGCCCCCGGGTGCGGCGGGGGGCGCCGGTCGCCGTAAAGCCAACGGCACGGCCAGTCCCACAAACGCCGCAGCCAATCCCGCGAGCATGATATCAAGCCCGCCCACCCGGATCAGCGCCGCAACAGCAAGGGGGCAAATCACTGCCCCGGTCCCCCAGACCATGTTGAGAATGCTGAGCGCTGCGGCCGCGTGGCCGGGATTGGCTTCCGAGACCAGTAGGTTCGTGGTAGGAATCGCCACGCCGAGTCCGAACCCGTAGCCGAAGACACAAATGAGGGCCCACGGCCAACCGGCGATGGCCAAGGCGCCAACTCCGGCTGCGACCAAAGCAAAGCCGGCGGCGATTGAGCGGATTGAGCCCACGCGCAGAGCCAGCGGGCCCGAGAGCAGCACACCGGCCGTCGATCCGGCAAACTGCGCGGCAAACAGGTTGCCAGCCTGGTTATCGCTCAGCCCCCATCGCGCCGAGAGTAGCGGCAAGATTGGACCCAGCAGGGTGGTGGCGACGCCCGTCAGCGCGAAGCCCACATAGAGGGCGGTTCCGACGGGGCGCCACAACGCCATGGGTACGGGGTCCGAGCCTGCGTGGGGCATCTTGTGCACTCCTGTGCCGACCTGATTGTAGCAGTACAGTGGCCGCCCCCTCCTCAGTCAATCGCGCGCGAGAAGAGAATACGGCAAACCGGCGCGAGGGCGATGATAACCTGCCAAGTGGGATGCCGCACCCACAGGCTCCGGTTGACGAAGGTGGATATTCCACTAAGGGGCGCACATGCGAGCAAATCCCAGGCTCAATCCGAGCCATAGGCCCCGCAGTTGAGCGACATTTTGTCATTCAACACCCGAAGCTAGGGAGCCACTACGACAAAAAGTCTCATTGGAGATTCTGCCCTATGTGACGGGGGACATGAGGCGGGACAGGCGCGATATTTCTGCTTTTTTGAGAGCGGCGTTCATGATTCTGGCTCATGTTTTCGGTCCGATACCCCCTGGCGTCAAAGGTGCGACATGGCGCCCATTATAGGTCTCGAATCCACGCCCCCAATACGTCATTTCCCCAACAAGACCTTGCCGGGCAGTGGCGAACCTCAGCGCAACCTGATAAAGTTTGCAGTCCAGCCTTTGGCGATGAGGAGAATGGAGGGTCCGGGATGAAAAGCCTGTGGCAGGCTGCAACCTTGGGGTTCTTGATGGCACTGTGTCTGGCGCCTGACGCCGGCAGCACGGCGGCCAAGCGGGCAAAGAAGACGGACGACGTCCTGCTCTCCACGATGCAAGGCGAACTCCAGCGGGCGCGCGACCAACTGGGCAAACTGGACCCGCCCGCATACTTCCTGAGCTATTCGGTTCACGATCAACGCACGGTGGTGGCCGTGGCCAGCCAGGGCAGTCTGGTGAATTCCACCCATATGCACGGCCGGACGGCCGACGTGATCATCCGTGTGGGAAGTCCGGCGCTGGACAACAGTCATCAGCAGAATCGTTCTTCGGCCATCAGCTCCGGGGAGCTTCCGCTTGATGACGACGCCGATGCCGTGGCCCACGAGCTGTGGCAGTTGACCTACGGCGAATACCGCAAAGCGTCGAAAGCGTTTCTCAACGTGAAGACTTCCACGGAGGTCAACGCCAAGGAAGAAGACACGTCACCTGACTTTTCCACTGAGTCGCCGCAGGTGCACACGGATTACACCGAGTTGCCGCCCATTCCGGACCCCGCGCGGTTGGAACAAATGGTGCGCAAGTATTCGGCGCCCTTTCGCAAGTACCCGTACATTTATCGCTCCTCGGTTATGGTCATGGTGGAGGAAGCGCGGCGGACCTTTGTGTCCAGCGAAGGCAGCCGCGAGGTGGTGCCGTCCACCCTGGCGCGACTTGTCATCGAGGGGGAAACCCAGGCGGACGATGGCATGGAGTTGATGCGGGTGGAAACCTTTCAAGCCGAGACCTTGGGGCACCTGCCGGGGGAGGCGGAGATCGCCACCCGCGTGGACAAGATCGCCGCGGACCTCAAGGCCTTGCGCGCGGCGCCGCTGGCTGAGCCTTATGACGGACCGGCGCTGCTCTCCGGCCGGGCCGCCGCCGTGTTCTTTCACGAGGTCCTGGGGCACCGCCTGGAAGGCCACCGCCAGCGTGGGGAGGAAGAAGGACAGACCTTTACGAAAAAGGTGAATACGCCGGTGCTGCCGGAATTCTTGAGCGTGGTTGACGACCCCACCCGGCGCACCATGAATAACCTCGAGCTGGGAGGCTGGTATACCTACGACGATGAGGGCATGCCGGCCACGGCGGTAAACGTCATCTCCAACGGTGTTCTGAAAAACTTTCTGATGTCGCGCCTGCCCATCAAGGGCTTTAGCGTGTCGAATGGGCACGGGCGCGCCCAAGCCGGGCATATGCCCAGTGGCCGCCAGGGGAACCTGATCGTTACTTCGACGCGGACAGTAAAGGACGCTGAATTGCGCCAGAAGCTCATCGACGAGGTGAAGAAGCAAAGCAAACCCTACGGCCTCTACTTCGAGGATATCCAGGGCGGGTTTACCCTGACGCAGCGAGCCTTGCCGCAGGTGTTCCAGGTGCTTCCCGTGCTGGTGTGGCGGGTCTATCCGGATGGCCGCCCGGATGAACTGGTGCGCGGGGTCGACATCGTGGGCACACCGCTGGCGGCGCTGAACCGCATTCTGCTGACCGGCGACACGACGGACATCTTCAACGGCATCTGTGGCGCCGAATCCGGAAGCGTTCCCGTTTCCGCCGCCGCTCCGGCCATGCTCTTCTCGGAAATTGAAGTGCAGAAACGCCGGCACTCCCGGAGCCGGCCACCCATCCTGCCACCCCCGGGTTTCGACCGCGATGAAGCGGCATCCCCGGAGAAGAAGGGAGGCACGCGATGAGCACGAAGCTGACGAAACTGACATGCGCGTTATTGCTGGCAGTGGGGATCATGGTTTTCGCGGCGGTGGATCAGGTCGGGGGAAACCCCGCCTCCACCCCTGAGGACCCCGTGCTGCGGGCCATGCAGGCTGAACTCGAACGCTCCAAGTCAAAACTGAAGCTGGAGCAGATGGCGGCCCCGTACTATATCGAATATCGGCTGGTGGACCTGGACGGGTTCGTGGCGGAAGCGGCTTATGGCGCCCTGCGCTCGAATCTGCGCGTGCGGCTGCGGTTTCTGCGGGTGGTGGTGCGGGTGGGCGACTACAAACAGGACAGCTATTTCGGACAGGGGGAGGGGAGGTTGGATTTGGCCCCCGTGGATGACGACGAACTTGCCCTGCGGAACTATCTCTGGCTGGCCACCGACGAGGCTTACAAGGCCGCCACCGAGGCTCTGGCGGCCAAGCAGGCGCAACTCAAGCAGTTGAAAGTTGACCAGCCCGTGGACGATTTCGCGCACGCGGCTCCCGTGCAACACCTGGAGCCCCTGGCCCGGCTTGACGCGAATGCTTCGGCGTGGCTTCCCTCCATCCAGCAAGCGACGGCGCTTTACAAAACCGATCCGGAAGTCCAGTCCATGACTTCCTCCCTCGATTTCCACGCTATGAACAGTTACTTCGTCAACTCCGAAGGCAGCATCGTCCGTACCGGCATGACGAGCTATGCGGTGCGCCTGGGCGCGAGTGCCCAGGCCTCCGATGGCATGCGGCTCGATCAGGCTGCGGCGTACGCCGAGAGAGATTTGCAGGACCTGCCCACGGCGGAGAAGTTCCTGGCGCAAGCCACAAAACTGATCGGCAACCTGAAAGACTTGCGCGCCGCGCCGGTGGCCGATGAAGAGTACCGCGGCCCCGTGCTCTTCTCCAGCCACGCGGCTTCCATCGTGTTCGCGGATCTGGTGGGCGAGAACCTTCGCGGCCTCCGGCCGAACCTGGGGCAGCCGGTGCGCACCAAGGGTTCGTTCGCCAGCAGTTTCAAGAGCCGCGTGCTTCCCGACTTCCTTTCCGTTGCCGACGATCCCACCATGGCGTCTTACGACGGGAAGCCCCTGCTCGGCCACTTCGAAGTGGATGATGAGGGTGTAAAAGCCGCGCGCGTGCTGGCCATTGATAAGGGAAAGCTGGTGAGCTACTTGTTGGGCCGGCAGCCGATTCGCGACTTTCCCGATTCCAACGGCCATGGCCGATCCCGTTTACCCGCCAGTCCGCCGGAGCCGAGCCTGGGTAACCTGATCGTCACCGCCACCGAAACGGTGCCGCAGGCGGATTTGAAAAAGAAACTCATCGAGCTATGCCAGCAGCGCGAGCAGCCGTATGGATATTACGTGCAGTCCCTGTCTGGCCTGCGCGATCCCCACTTGCTTTACAAAGTCTGGGCCAAAGATGGACATGAGGAACTCATCCGGGGCGCGGTTTTCGCGGACCTCGACGTCCGGTCGCTGCGCAGTGATCTGGTGGCGGCGGGCGACGACATGTACGTCGGGAACCATGCGCAGAACATTCCCCACAGCATTGTGAATCCGTCCATACTGTTTGATGAGTTGGAAGTGAAACGCGCGGATCGGAATAAATCGACGCTTCCGGAATACCCTCCCCCGCCTCCGACGCCGGCTCCGTGAGCGCACCGGGGGTGCTGTCTGAAATGTGCGTTGAAGGAGGTCGGCAAATCGGGCTTTGCTCCGCCACGCCAAGCGCGGCAAGGTTCGGAAGGTCGGCGAAGGGCGCCCGGGAGGAAGAGTCGGGCCCCCCGCCGCCCGATTTCCGTCAACAATCTCGCCCCTAGTGGAATATACTCCCATACACCATGGCCAAAGAAGGTAATGTCCTACATTATGTGTTGGCTGAATTTACTTGTGGAAATAACCTAGAAGCGCGAGAGCGATAGCCCAGAGAACGGCTATGACTGCCGTGGCGGCGTAGACTTTGTGGCTTAGCTTGTCGATTTTATCGTCATGCTCTTTCGTCTGCTTACTGAGACTTTCAACAGAAGTTTGCAGAGAGCCAAGAGTCCGATTAATTTCCCAAACTGCCTGCAAGATGAAATCATAATTTTGGCTTGGGTATGGAGGGGGAGTCACATCGGGGAGGCGTGAGGGCGTTACTTCACGCTCACCTGTTCGCGGAGCTTCTTTATCTCGCGCCATCACGGAACCCTTTGCATTCGAGCGTTCATCCAGTCCCAAATATCAGCTTGAGCTCTCCCGAAGTAGGCACCCACAGTGAATACCAGAGCGGTTCCTGTTTTACCGTCACTTATACCTAGACTGTCTGAGATTTCTTTTGCTGTGCGAGGCGCAGAAACGAGCCATTGCCCTGGCCCGACCTTTAAATGATCACCCGGAAAAAGTCGCTGTAATTCACTAATTAGTAATTGGTTTTCCGATGGTGCCATAATCGCGAAGATGGCCATATGTAAATTCTTTCCAGGGTATTTTGATCGGCAAGATTATACACCATGCTCACGTTTGTAAAGGTCTTTTTAGAAGGACAATATAAGCGGGCACTCCATACTTCGGGGTCATTGCGACGGCCTCCCATTCCTCGGTTCCCATATGAGCCAACTCGGCAACCATCGTATTGGGGTCGATCTCATCACGAACGATTAGAATCTTGTATTCCCATTTCATTTTTCCACCTGTCCCATAAGCAGTTTTTTCACCTAATAATTTCAGCAACTCCCCGAATGTGGTCAGTTATTCCTGCCTCCATTGCAGGATTTACGCGAAGAGTAGCATGAACTCGACAGAAATTATACCACGCGAACCAAAGGGCGTATGCGGCCTTAAGATTTACCCATTTCTTACTGAAGGCATTGGTTAACCGGGTCATCCGGCGCATTCCCATCCGAATTGAAAGGTTCTGCCTTTCAACGTGGCTAGTGCAAATCCTATCGGCTTCTGGTTCTCCCCATCTTGGGACCGCCAAAGAAGGGGATTGAACGGCTCAAAGCGGCTGTTTCTCATTGTGAGGAAATGAAGGCGAGTGGTGAGCCTTGGCCGGGAGAAAAGGCGTGAGCGACCCCGAAAAATTGAGCAACAAAGATTCCACCCAGTACCAGGGGTTGTGTAGTGGGGTCTTATAGCCTGAAGGGGGTTGAAATGATTTCCACCTTGTTCGCGCCGACTCTGCCAGAAGGGCTTTACTTGAGCCAGTGCTTGGGGGACTATTCACACCAAAAAATAGCGAGATTACCGCAAATGCTTAAGTTCCTCGCCCCAGACTGGAATATGGTTGTCAAAGACCTTCGCGATCTGCGCGATCCGAACGATTCCAGAATCGCGGCGGCTCTTCTGAAGGGTGACCATAAACCCCTTGTGGATGCCATCGGTAGGATTTCGAGTTACTGCCAGAAAATTGGAATGGTGGTTTCGCACTCACATAGTACAGGGATGCTCGCTAGAATCATCCTCCAAGCAACTATAATGCGATCAGGGCCTCCGCACAGGGTTACCTACCCCCCGCATAAGTTCTTGCGTGATATGGAGACTCTCACCGAAAGGTTTGAACGGGAAATTTACCTCCAGGTCTTCTTGGCCTTTGATGCCGATAAGGTTCGGTACTTCCAAAGTTCCAATCTCTTCGGAGAGCCAGTATCCGACAAATTCTCTAGCGCCGTTTTCGACATCGAAGAGACTGGTAATTGTTTTGCCCTGGGCCGCTGGACTGCTTGCGTGTTCCACTCAATGCGAGTTCTGGAAAGGGGCCTCCACGCGCTGGCAACGGACCTAGGCGTTCCGTACAAGGTCGAAGCGTGGGGAGGCGTGCTTAAGGACATCGAAAAAGCCATTCAAGGCGTGCAATCCGTCGGACACGCTTCCCCTAAGTGGTCAAACCTTGGATTCTATTCCGAATCCGCATTGGAATTTCGCTACTTCAAGGATGCTTGGCGAAACCACGTGATGCACGGTCAACAGACCTACGATGAGGGTAAAGCTAAGATCATCATGGAGCACGTTCAAAACTTCATGCAGCGTCTAGCCGAAAGGCTTTCAGACGTGGTATAAGCAAAAGGCCCCGCCTCAGCGCTAACTGAGAACGGGGCTATCCCCTCAGGGTCGTGGTGTCCCAACGCTAAGGAGACGACACCCCTAGGGCCGCTCCCTCAAGCCCACAAGTGTGCCGAGGCTAAAATCATTTCTTGGCGTCAAGCCGAAAGACCCCACTACCAGGGGTTGATCTCGCTCCCCACCGGCCGGCCTTTTGTGTTATTCTGCCGCGTCCGATTCGGCCGCCATAAGTCGGACCGGCACTGGCCGAGGAAACGATCGTAGAGGTTTTACGAGCGTCCCAACCGTACCGGCTGCGTTTCGCCGTTGCTTGCGCAGCCCAAAAATCTTAACTGAATCGCTTTCGTCTTTTTGCGGTTCATCGGGAGACCTGTCATGTCTGATTATCGTTATCTTCTTTCCGAGCGAGAGATTCCCAAAACCTGGTACAACGTGATCCCTGATTTACCGGCGCCCATGTCGCCGCCCTTGCATCCCGGCACGCTGCAACCCGCGGGGCCGCAGGATCTCGAGGCCATCTTCCCCCACGCGTTGATTGAGCAGGAAATGACGCTGGCGCAGAATATTCCCATCCCGGAACCGGTGCTCGACGTTCTGCGGCTGTGGCGGCCCACCCCGTTGCATCGCGCCCTGCGGTTGGAAAAGGCGCTGGGGACTCCCGCCCGGATCTTCTTCAAGAACGAAGGAGTCTCACCCGCCGGCAGCCACAAACCCAACACGGCAATCGCGCAGGCCTATTACAACAAGGCCGCCGGCGTCAAGCGCTTGACCACGGAAACGGGCGCGGGACAGTGGGGCAGCGCGCTGGCGCTGGCGTGCAACGTGTTTGGCATGGAGTGCATGGTTTACATGGTGAAGTGCAGCTTCTACCAGAAGCCCCATCGCCGCACCATGATGGAATGCTGGGGCGCCAAATGCGTTCCTTCCCCCAGTGACCTGACGCAAGCCGGGCGGAAGATTCTTGCCGATGACCCCGAAACCCCGGGCAGCCTCGGCATCGCCATCAGCGAAGCCGTGGAAGACGCCGCTCTTCATCAGGACACCAACTATTCTCTGGGCAGCGTGTTGAACCACGTGCTGCTGCACCAAACCGTGATCGGGCAGGAAGCCATTGCGCAGATGAACCTCGCCGGAGCAACCCCCGACATCGTCATCGGCTGCTGCGGTGGGGGAAGCAATTTCGCCGGGCTGGCCTTCCCGTTTGTGCCCATCAAGGCCGCGGGCAAGAACATCCGGCTGATTGGCGTTGAGCCCGCCGCTTGCCCCACCATGACCAAGGGCATTTACGCTTACGACTTCGGCGATAAGAGCGGCATGACCCCCCTGCTGAAAATGGACACGCTGGGGCACGACTTTGTCCCGCCCGGCATCCACGCCGGCGGCCTGCGCTACCACGGCATGTCGCCCCTGGTGAGCCTGCTCCACCGCGAGGGCGTTGTGGAGGCGGTGAGCTATCCGCAATTGAAGTGCTTTGAAGCCGCGTTGATGTTCGCGCGCGCCGAGGGCCTGATCGTGGCGCCGGAAACTTCCCATGCCATCTGCTGTGTGGTGGACGAAGCGCTGAAGGCCAAAGAAGAGGGCAAAGAGAAGACCATCCTCTTCAACCTCAGCGGCCATGGGCACTTTGATATGGCCGCGTATGAGAAGTATTTTGCCGGCGAGCTTTTCGATTACGAATATCCGGCAGCCAAGATTAAGGAGGCGCTGGAACACTTGCCCAAGGCTTCCTGATCCGCAACCAGAACGTGGCACGGCCGTCCCGGCCGTGTCACGGGCGGGACGCCCGTGGCACGAGACTTGCGCGGCGAGCCAGGATTTCGACGATTAGTAGTACAGAGAAGAAACTGTCAGCACGTAGAAACCAGCAGTTAGCAAACGCCATTGCTGAACGCCGAAGACTCGGCACTAAAATCTGTGCAATCTGTGTAATCTGTGGATTTATGTATCCTTGCCGAACGCGACCACAAAATACTCAGCGGGAGTTGTGCCGGAGTTGCGCACTCCGTGCTCGTCGTTCGAACCCACGAAGCCCACCGAGCCGGGGCCCAGGGAAGTTGACTTCCCGCTGATCGTCACCGCGAGCGTTCCCTCTCGGACCATGAACATCTCCTCGTGCAGGTGGTGATGCGGCGGGTGCGGCATGGCCCCTGGCGCGAGGCGCGTCTGGTGGACTTCCACGTAGCAGCCGTTGTGCAGTTCGCCCGAGAGTATGGCGCGCGATTCATGACCGGTCGCCTTTTTCACCGGCAGTTCTTCGTAGCGAAAGGCCTTACTCGGTAATGTGGTTTTTTGCGCCGCAACCCCCGGGGATGCGGCAATCGCGGTTACCAGCAGGCACAAATCTCTTCGCGAATAGGTCATGGCTCTCCTCCTGTACTCACCAGCATCGCCCTTTTTGTTGGCTCCATATTCCCGATAGTGTCGCAGTTTGATGATGTAGCGGCGAGTTTACCTCGCCAAATGGCGGCGTAAAGCCGCCTCAAACTGAGACACTACCATATTCCCTCTGGAGAAAATTACAAGTATAGTTTCAAGCTTGCGCCGGCGGAGGACAAGTGCGCCGGCCGAACGCATTGCCCTGGGAGCGGAAGCCGAGTTCACTTCGCCTCTTATCCCCACTGCCCTGGAACAGGAGAATGCCCGTGGATACGTCTAAAAGCAAGCTGCTGGTCGGAATCGATATCGGCGGTACGAAAACCGCCGTCCTGCTTTCCTCCACCCCGCCGGAGGTCATGGCGCGCAAGGAGTTTGCCACCCGCCCCGTCCAGGGGCCGGAGAGAGCTCTGGAATTGATCAAGTCGGGAATTCGCGAGATGCTGGCGGAGCACGGCGCGGACATCACCGCCATTGGGCGGCTGGGCGTAAGTTGTGGCGGCCCGCTGGACCGCGTGCAGGGAATCATCCAGTCGCCGCCCAATCTGCCCACCTGGGATGACGTGCCCATCAAGGCCATCCTGGAGCGCGAATTCCAAGCGGAATGTTTGATCGAAAATGACGCCAATGCCGGGGCGGTGGCGGAACATCGCTTCGGCGCCGGCAAAGGCTGCCAGAACATGGTGTTCCTCACCATGGGCACCGGCCTCGGCGCAGGCGTCATCACGGACGGGCGACTCTACCGCGGCACCAACGACCTGGCGGGCGAAGTGGGTCACCTCCGCCTGACTCGCACGGGCCCCATCGGTCACAACAAAAAAGGCTCGGCGGAAGGTTGGGCAAGCGGCGGCGGCATGGCGCAAGTTGCGCAGCAGGCGGTGGCCGCGGCGCTCAAGAAAAAGCGCCCCACGCGCCTGGCGAAGTTGTATCGCTCGGGGGGGCCGATCACCGCGAAGGATATCGGCACGGCGGCCCGGCAGGGTGACAAAGTCGCGCTGGAAGTTCTGGAAATCACCGGCGAAAAATTGGGAGAAGTATTGGCGATCCTTGTCGATCTGCTGAATCCGGATCGCATCGTGATCGGCGGTCTGGCCATGCGCCTGGGTGATTTGCTCCTCGAACCGGCTCGCCGCGTGATCAAGCGTGAGGCGCTGGAATTGCCGGCACGCACCTGCCAGGTGATTCCCGCCGAACTCGGTGAGAGCATCGGCGATGCCGCCGCACTCTGTATTGCCATGGGAATTTGA
>Ga0326728_10003171_pt1 | contig 52070 bp, 51 predicted proteins | sample MB3enrmetagenome_FD_207602 | JGI IMG/M metagenome (GOLD analysis project Ga0326728, IMG submission 207602) | Lab enriched peat soil microbial communities from McLean, Ithaca, NY, United States - MB31MN | ecosystem: Environmental > Terrestrial > Soil > Wetlands > Peat | place: USA: New York... | reverse complement strand
TCGAGGGCACCGGATACCAAATGACCTACGAATCATTCGTTCACGCTCGAGTTCCAACGACCATGGGCATAGTAGCCGCAGCCGACGCTGCAATCGAGAATGGCATTCAGTACATCAAACAAAGAAAAGCGTTCGGTAAAGCGGTCGCGGCGCATGAGGGTATTCAGTTTGAACTTGCGGAAGACTACGCAAATGTTCAAGCATGCAAATGGCTCACTTACCGCGCCGCATGGCTTGTTGACCAATACCACAAAGGGAAAGCATCATTCTACGATGCAATGACCGCTGCCTCAATCGCAAAGCTCGCTGCCTCCGAGCATTGCATGAAAGCCGTAAGTGATGTTCTAGAATGGTACGGGGGACTCGGGACGACAACAGAGTACGATATCCAGCAAGTCTTTCGCTTTGTAAGGCAATTCGTCATAGCTGAAGGAACAAGGCACGCGCAGAAGATAGTCATTGCAATGCAGCTACTCGGCAGAGAGTACTCCCCGATGTGAAGCTGCGAATAGAAATTACAGCTTTTGGAATAGCTCTCTCCACTAAGGATGTCATGGAAGGCGTCTCGGCGTTGATGTCAAAGAGGAAACCGGAATTTAAGGGAAAGTAGGGGATCAACTGATGCCACTAGAATTCACATTCACCGAGGAACAGGAGCTCTTCCGAAGAACCATTCGCGAACTAATGACTAAAGCAGTCGCTTCAAGAAAGAAGGAGCTGATTGCGGCTAGAGCGCTAACGCCAGAAGTCCACAAAGCCCTAACAGATGCAGGCTTGTTCGGTCTCCTCATTCCCACGGAATATGGCGGCTCCGATTCAGATTACGTCACGTTCATAATCGCAGTCGAAGAGATGTCACGCGCCGACCACACGGGCTTCGCCTGCTTACCAGTATGGTACGGAGCCTCATGCGCCCGCCTACTCGGAGTCTATGGCAGCGCGGAACTGAAGGAGGAAGTTCTTCCAAAAGTCGTGAAGGATGGATGGGTAACACCGCTTCACTCCACTGAACCAAGTTGCGGAACCGATTTCACCGCCATAACGACCACCGCGAAAAAGACTGAAACACAGTACATAGTCAATGGCGAGAAGATATGCCTGACCGGCGTGCCAGAGGTTATGAAGTATGGCGGCGGTTGCATCACCTCGGTAAAAACGCGGCCCGAGTTGGGAAGTAAAGGCATGAGCCTACTCTACATCCCATCAAACTCCAAAGGGATGACAACCTCGACCTTTACTGGAATGGGAATAGACATCGGCGGAGTTCGCTACGAGAACACACCCGTCCCAGAACGCTACCTCGTCGGGTTCGAGGGCACCGGATACCAAATGACCTACGAATCATTTGTCCACGCCCGAGTTCCCACAACCATGAGCATGGTAGCCGCGGCAGATATCGCCATCGAGGAAGGCATTCAGTACATCAAACAAAGAAAGGCGTTCGGTAAAGCGGTCGCGGCGCATGAGGGTATTCAGTTTGAACTTGCGGAAGACTACGCAAATGTTCAAGCATGCAAATGGCTCACCTACCGCGCCGCATGGCTTGTTGACCAATACCACAAAGGGAAAGCCTCATTCTACGATGCGATGACCGCTGCCTCAATAGCTAAACTCACTACCTCCGAGCATTGCGTCAAAGCTGTCAGTGATGTTCTCGAATGGTACGGGGGACTCGGGACGACAACAGAGTACGATATCCAGCAAGTCTTTCGCATAGTCAGACAAGCGGTCATTGCGGAAGGAACAAAGGGCGCCCAGAAGATAGTTATCGCAATGCAGCTACTCGGCAGAGAGTACTCCCCGATGTGAGGCTGCGAATAGAAATTACACGCCCAGTACGTACGGTGCGGAAGCTTATTTCAGCTTCCAACAGCGAAGAGCTTTCCCTCCTCCCTCCCCTAAGCTTTCACGGTAAGTTCTGAAAACCGGATTGCGCTTTCATGAAGAGGTTGGCGGTATCTTTCAGTTGGAGGGATAAATCACTACATGACATTGTGAGTTGCGGCCGCATCGCTGAGGAAGCTGGACTGGAATCGGTTTGGATTTCTGAGGCTTGGGGCAGAGCGGCGCATCCAGAGTACCATCAGAAGGAGTAGACACATTCTCAATTTGGTAACTAAACTACTGTTCTGCAGCCGGCTCCAATACCTTGATGCCAATCTCGTTCTCAATTTCCTTCCCCCGCGAAATGATCTCCTTATCTTCGGTTGTGAATGCTGTCAGATCTCGGTCGAGTTCCCTTATAGTGGAGGCATACGCCAAGTGAAGCGTATCTCGTGTTTTGAGTCCGAGCTTCGATGAAACTCGAATGGCTTCAAATAGTTCATGTCCGATCTCGAGCGTCTGCCTACCTACAGGAAGCTTAACAAACGATCTCTCCTTCCGAACCACCCTAACTCGCCAAGTCCGAATCGCGTGTTCCACGGCAACTTTAATTTTCTCATCAGTGGCAAGATTTTCGAAATCCGTGATTCGTTCAAGAGCCTTGATCATGTCTGCTCTGATCAATCTGGAGAAGACGCAGTATAGTTCCAGGACCGATATCTCTGAGCAATATCTTGCTTCACGCGATTTCTTGAAGAAGCTGTCAACTGCCTGAGATTTTGGGTCGGAGGACACATATCTCGTCAAAATCACGCTTGTGTCCAAGTAAGTTGCCATCACCTTCTCCCTTCTGCCACTAGCTCGGCTGCCGTCTTCTTCGTCTCAATGTAGATCGGACTCTTGGCCCTCCTTCGATCATATTCCAAAAGTTCATCCAGCGCTCGCAGTACTCTCTCGTTTAGCATGCAGTTGGCTATCCTATGAAACTACGGTAAAGGCTATTGAACTTGTAGGCTAGTTGTCGAAATTTCCACGCAATCTCTCGGGAGGAAAAACAATCAGGAAATTCGTGCCGTTCAATGATACACTCCGATGGGAGAGCAGTTACGGTTCCGTTAACCCCGGAAATCTATCTATCCTGCTCCCAAGTTCTTTTGCTGCGGACTGAGAGCGTTGGGCTGAAGTCCGAGTCGATGCTGAGATTGATTTGGGTGCCGTGGCCTCTTCGGGCTTACACGTTTCTGAGGTAGTCGAGTATCGTGCGATAGTCGTCTTCGCTCAGACGCCAACCTGCTCTTCGCATCTCGGTCAGTTTTCTTATTGCTTCGTCTCTTGGGATTTCACCTACTTGATACATCCTTCCGAGCAGATACCCAGTCCCGTGACATTCTACCTGCATCAGTTTGGCTGTGGCCCTAGCAGCGTGGTCATCTGCGATCAGAATTCCGTCGATTTCCTTGGCGATGGCAAGTCCGTCTGCTTCAGCTCTGTGCAGAGGCTTGTTCTCGTCTTCGACAGCGATCTTCATGAGCCTCTTGACCAAAGAGAGGCTGCGAGGTCGAGTGAGTATAAACCCGCCTTCTTCAACAAGTTCCCGTATCACTGTAGCCTCTGCTTTGCCCTGGGCTTCACCGACCATGAGCTCTTCGTAGACAGTTCCGGGCAACAACTTCTGGTTCTGCAACCTCCTAAGAGCTTCCGCCAACGACGCCTTGATTATGTAAATTACTGGAGTTGTGTCAAAGACCAAGGATTTCGTCAAGCGGGCGCTCTACCCTTTGCGCGCTGCCTCGAAGTCTTCGATGAACTCCTCCGCCGAATATCGTATTGGTATCTTCTTTTTCTCGAGTTCTTCGAGAAATTCCCAGATAGAGCGGTTGGCGAGATTAGCGGCTTTCAGGGCTGTAACTCTTCCCTCCTCGTAGAGCTCCATCGCTTTTCTAAGTTTCCATTCTCTGATGTACAGGTCGGTTGCGCGGGCTATTACGGAAGACTTGCCGAGCTTCTCCTGCAGCGCGATCTGCTCGATCTCACGCACAACCTCCTTTGGCAATCTTGCTGCCACTACCTCCATTAGTCGGGTCTTCGCCAAATCACGCACCGTTTACAATAGTCAATAATGTTTACAACCATTTAAGGCGTTCCCTCCAAAGCCAAGACTCAAACGAACAAAGAGAAAACTATCCACTACCATGAAACCGCGAGCGAGAGCGGATGCTCAGCTTTGATGTTGGCGGCAATTCTCCACAACTCATTATCCGCGACAGACACGATCTCGAGGCCGAAGGCTCTGAGGTTTTGCTCTTTCTGTTTCGCGAGTTCGTGGTCGCGTCGTTGGAGCACGTAGCTGAACTCGGTTAGGTTTATGATGTTCAGATATCCAGCGCTTTCGCCTCGCTGAATCTTCTCCAGTAGTTGCTGAGCCCTCTCGGCACCTGGTTCTCCCAGATAGAAGATAAGCAGAGCTTCAGTGTCGAGCACTACGCTCAATTAATTCTCTGTCCCTGCGCCGATCCTCAGACCTAGCCTCAGCTAAGATCTCACGCGCGCTCTTGTTACCTGGAATTTACTTCAAAGAGCCTTTCTCGTTCGATGGCGTGCGCACTGCCTTCAAAAGTATCCCTTAAGCTTCTCAAGAACGCTCACCTGTGTCACTCTCAGAGTCTTCTAGGGTCTACACGTGTGATTCCTGTAACCTTGTCAAATACCTCGTCCGTGGAGGCTATGGTGTGGTCATCAACCGCATTGAGAGCTGTAGCAGCGTAGTAGGCATCGAAGATTGAGCCGAGTTTGAACTGTCTCATTAATGTCGCAGCGAGTATGTCGATTTCAGTTGTCGTATCGAGGTACTTCAGGTTCGGTATGGCCGTTAAGGACGCAAGTCTAGAGATGAAACTTTCCAGTGTTACACCTTCCTCCATAGAAACGTAGTAGAGTTCGTGAAGAACCTCCCTACTTGTGAAGACGACCCCAAACTCGCCTTTTGCCATACGGTGCAAGAGTTTTTCGGCTGCAGGCTTTAGCCAGTCATGTGTTTTGATGTGGGCGTAGAGGGTGTCTGTCTCTATCATCATAGCTGCTTCCTCTTTTTTGCCCTCTTCACTGCGTCTAGGCGGGCGGCTTTCTCCGCCACGGCTTTCAGACTCTTTTTAGTACGTTTGCTGTCGAACCATTTACCCGAACTCTCCAGGGGACTGTTTGGGACTGGGACCACGACGAAAAATGCGCCCGCTGGAATCACGGTTACGCTCGTGCTTCTCAACGCCAGCTCCTTTGGAATAGTCATCCTCCCACGCTCATCAACTGCAACAACAGCCAACTCTCTACCCCACTAGGGCTCTTCTGCCCACTCATTTATGATTTACCCTCAGGGGTCGATTCAACCCACTCTTCATTTGAGGCTGATCACGATGGCCCTAAGCGCCTGGAGCATTGTCGCTGGAGCGCGCTGGGCGATTTTCCTCATCCTAGGACATGGAAAGCACCATGACTTCATTCGTACGAGAGATAGAAGCTTCAATTCGCGATCTCAGCCCGATCCAAGCGGACGACCCTTCAAGCAGAAGGTTTGGTATACAGCCTACTCCACGAACGATCGCCTCGAATGATCTCTCCGTTCTTTCTGAAACCTTCGTCGCAGGCGAGAAACTACTGCATCTTCCGTGATTCTTTGGATTCTCCTTCACGTTGTCTGTGGGGATGTGCGTTAAGGGCTTTGGTACCTTGTCGTCGGATGAATCCGAGTCGTATCGTTCGTCGGATGGGATGTGTTCTGGATCAATGTAAGCGGTTGACGCTAGCGACCGCATGTCATTCGCCCGTTTCGACTCATCGAAATATCGATTTTTTCCAGAAAATTCATCGCCCTAGCCAAGTGGCGACATTAACTTCTTCAAGATTGGTGTCGGTGGGCTGAGAGCAACAACTGTTCCCGCATTCACTCACGCCCACTGCCCCTTTTGACGATTGCAGGCTCGCTCTCATCCCGCCCCTGAAAGGTATGGGTTTTCCCGCTCGCTTTGATAAGTTAGCCTTACAATCAAACCACATGGGCAAAGCCACACACAACCCATGCTTGCGAGGGAAGCAACGTATATCTAAGATATTCCAAGGTCAAGTCGGTATCTGTGAAGCTTGGGAAACCTCAGAATCCTCCTCAGTCTGCTTCTCGTATCCTCAATTCTTCTCTCGTTCAACGGTCCAGGAGCGAGTAGTCAGGCCCTCACAACTTTAACAAGCACACGCAACATTACATCGAGCACCGTAATCACAACGTACTCCACGATTCAAAACACATCCACCACACAAGAGCTGATACATTACGCATTATGGCCATATGATTACGACAACCTGACCCACACCTTCTCGCTCTGGCAAATGAACACAATGTCGGTTCAGCGCTTCGGTATCGAGGTGGACATCCCTTGCCTATACTACGACTATTTCGTTTTTAACGCCACTGCCGGACAGGAAATCAAGGGACAATTTACAACAGAGCAAGGAAGGCCTGTAGGTTTCTACGTTCTGAATTCGGCTCAGTTCCGCCGCTTCGGCTATTCCGGTTGCGCAATCGGCAACTGGGCTTGGGACGTATACGCATTCGGACCCTCCTACGATTTGAATTGGCGCGTGCCGGAGAGCGGTCGATATGTGTTCCTATTCCTATCAGGACCATTCTATGGCGGGCACATTCACTTCACAGCACAGGCCTACAGCACCGTAGAAAGTACCTCTCTCTCAACCTTTATGATCACTAGCATCTATACGCTTCAGAGCAACGAGATTCTCCTGTCGACTCAGACCGCTACAAGCATACCGAACTCCACTCCCACGAATCACCTGTTCACGGTGGCCATATTGATCATTGCAATACTCATCCTCGCAGTAAGCTTCTTTCTTAAAGCAAGAGGCAAGAGCATTCGGGTTACTTGAGTTCCGGAGCAATCTACTCGGGAAGACTGCTAGGCGTCATCGTCGGTACAAACGACGTCCTGAAAGTCGCAACACCAAAATTCTGTATTCTTCGCAGGGACCCCCTATAGGAACCTTAGGAACTCCTTTCGATCTATGTTGCAATCTCTGAGGATTCGACTCACCAGGAAGTTGCGTTTGCGCTGTAGGGCTGCGACCACCAAATCAGCCACGCGGTAGTCGCACAGGCCAAAGCGAACAATGCAGCAATTGTTTTTGGCGACTTGAGAGGTATCCGTGAGAGAACGAAAGGCAAACGAGTAAACCGTGTTGTTTCAGGGATACCGTACTATAAGCTCACAGAGCAAACCAAATACAAAGCTGCTTGAAGGGATATCTGTCTTCAAGATTTCTGCGCGTCACACATCTAAGACTTGTTACCGTTGCGGAAGCCTCAACACCAAGAGAATTGCCGATTGCCTGCATGAACGGTGAGGGGTTTGGTCGTGTAGAACTTGTGTCGTGAATCCTTGATGTAGCCATCGCACACTTCCGACGCTGGATGATCATCGAGAAGAGAGTAGACGATTGTGTTGGCGTCAAGGCCTTTCTTTGGCTTGCGACTCATACTCTTCAAGTACAAGCTCGAGGGCTTCCCTCACGTTGTCCAACGCTTCCTGCTCTGTCCTGCCTTGGCTTATTACTTCGGGCAGTTCCACGCACCTAGCGGCGTAGTAGCCAGATTGCGCATCCTTCTTGAGCCGAATCGTGAACGAACGTCGCGCCATCGAAATCAACGCAACGAATATGCAACTCCAGCATATTAGGCGTTGGGATTTTTTGAGAGCTATTATCGATCTAATTCAACAAGCGCACGCAATTCGACGAGCGAGTCACGCTGGCAAAGGGCTTCATACTCAACAAGCTATACTCGCTTGGATATGTTGGGGCGAAGCATACCGCCATCGAGAACCTCCCGAAAAACTGTCCACCAGAATTATCCCAAAACCTTCCGAAGGCAACCCAAGAGCTACATGAACCGTCATCGCTCGATGGTCATGAGTGGAACAGGCGTGGTTTCGAAATCTTCCGTCCAATGCACCTTAGCTTCTCGTCAACTGAAAGGCTACTTTCTCCTCCTAGGGATTTGCTTCATTCGTATGCCGCTAGGATGCCCTTTGAGAGAATCGTGCGCAGACTTCCTTTCTCCGACTGGTAGAGAGCCGCTGCGCCACCGAGCTAGTCATTAGCGGCAGGCTGGGACATGGTCGACTTCAAACTAGGTCGGGTTTTTATGTATGCTTAAGCATTTAATGCTTAGATGTTCAGATGTCGAAACGCACTACGATCCTTCTCGACGATGATATCTACGAAAAGCTGGTCAAGGAGAGTCTCAGGAGATACAAGACTACGAAAGGGATGTCCAAAGTAGCAAATGAGTTGTTGAAAAGGGAATTTAAAGGTGAAGCGAAAATTCTGGACTTAGTCTTCTCGGAGAAAGTAGCGAAGACGAGTGCCAGAGACTTCGAAGCATTTCGAAGAGAAATGTCAAAGCGGTTTGAGTCTTGATTCTCGACACCACATACCTGTTGCCATTGGCAAAAATCGCTGTGGACACAGATCTGCTAGGTGCAGTCGCCAGAAGGAAAGCAGACATCAAGCTCGAAGACATGTCTGTTAGTCTCATTTCCATCTTCGAGTTGCAGGCGAAAAGCGCAAAGCTGAACGTCCCCGCCAATGCGGTAATTCGAGCCGTGGATGCAATAATGTCGGCCTTTCGTGTTGCGCCATTCTACGAAAGCGTCACCATTGAGATCGCTCAGACGGTAAGGAAAACCGTTTCAGACTATGTAGATTGCATAATAGTGGCTACCGCGATATCGAACAAGGAAGACCTAGCCACAGAAGATTCGTTGATCCTCGAGAAGAAAGGAAAGCTGGCTAGAGAGTACAACTTGAGAGTGGTAAGCTTCAAGGACCTCGCCAAACACTAGGTCCAGTAAAGCCCAAAGGATTTTTCACGGTTTTTCCATTCGAACTAGACCCATACAAAGTGAGAGCATACAACTCTCGTGTGCGCTGGTGATCATTGTAAGTTGCGTGGGGCTGCCATACGGCCGGCATGTAGACTCAAGCTAGAAAACAATGGCAACCCTAATTTGGCACGTTCGTATACCACGCAACGGCTAAGCCGATGCGCCCGTGGATCCTCATACTCACATTAATCATTCTCATTCCATTCTTGATGGTCCCCCAAGGTCGAGCGCAACCGAACCCGCAATACATAGTCCTCTACGCTCACGGATATGGGAGTTCAGCGATTCTCACACCTATCCCGCAATCAAATGCTCAGAAATCCGCGGACCTGACCAACGGGCTGGACTTCAAACTCAGCCCCGTCCTAGGTCAGGATTTGCAAATTCAAGGCTCATTAACATTCAACCTTAACCTTCGCGCTAGCGGCCCCTTCACGGGCACGGTGGGAGCACAATTAGCGGATGTCACGCCTGATGGCTTACAAACCCTCGTACCGGGCGCTAGGGTTGATACGGTGATCTACTTGAACACCGGGATAGTTCCTGTAACCCTCGGTGTGGGGCCCGCGATCGAATACACATTCCACGCAGGATCAACGATATTATTGCACATCGGCATTGTTCAAAACTCAGGCACTGGCAGGCCCCTTCTGGCGTGGGACGCTGCGAGCGCTGCTACGAGTGTAAAGATTCCGACGGTCGCTCCAGCAAACGCCGAGATCAAGTATTTCGGCGAGAGAAACTTTGGTAACATTTTCGAAGCAGGCTCCAACGGGACGCAGACGATTCGCGTCAACGCAACCCTCACAGACGCGATAGGCGTCTATCGGTTCAGCTCCGCCGTGCTCCGGCTCACGGCACAGAATGGAAGTAGCATCAATCTTCCGATGAACCCGAAGAACGCTACCGACTACTCTACTACCTACACTGTCGCCTCGAATTTCAGTCAGGGACAATGGCAGGTGGGATTACTCTTGGAAGACTCGAGTGGGAACGACTATTCATTCACTCAACCGTTTTGGGTTACCCAGTTTTATCCCGTCTCGATTGTAGTCTTGGCCTCCGACGGATCAAGTCTTCCAAATGCTACACTAACAGTAGGTTTTGACACTGAATCGTTCTGGAGTGGGGTAACGAACGCAAGTGGTTGGGGGACACTATCTTTACCCTCCACGCAAGTTGTTGGACCCCTAAACCTGACGGTCTCATGGCTCGGTACGCAGTCATTATTCCCCCTCGAAGTCACAGGCCCCGCCACGTTAACCCTTCAATTAACAGTATACTCAACTAGCATCAGAATCACATTACTCAACATCCCCGTCCCTCTAGTCCGCGTAACCTTGTACCAAACCAGCGAAGTGCAACAGGTGTGGACTGGCTTCGATGGGACTGCGAAATTCAGAAGCATCCCTGGCGGCGACTACGTAGTTCGCGTCGACTACCTCCTCACCACATACCAGACTTCACTTCATGTGGACCAGAACGGAATGATGATCGTCTCCGTCCCATTCCCCCACCGGACCATTACAGCCGCAGCCTCAATAGCAATAATTGCGCTAGCGTCCGTGGTTTTAGTTCGGAGAAAACGCGGCAAGCTCTGCCCAACAAACTTCAACTACTTCAAGGAATTAACCCACGGCGGCTTACCTGAAGCCTGTTTCGCTGTGATCGCTGGAAACTCAGGGTCGGGCAAGACGGTTCTACTGAACGTTCTCGCAGCGGAGCACCTCGCGTTTGGATCCTCAATTTACATAACCAACACCGAGTATCCCGACAGAATTCGCGACAGTATGATGCGACTTGGAGTTGGAAAAGCTACAGGTATGAAGGATCCGGGACGTTTGATTTTCATTGACGCATACTCCGCCGTTGGGGGAAGCCCCTCGACGGAGGAATTCTCCGTGAACTCCCACACCGATCTAACAAACTTAGGGTTGAACATCTCCAAATGCCTCCAGGCCGCTGGCAAAGGAGCCGACGTCTACATGGACTCCTTTAACCCATTAATTTCGGCACTGCGTACTGATTACCTTCTCAACTTCCTTCAAACCGTCGCCGCCCGAGTTAAGGCGAATGACGGAAAATTCTGCGTAACCGTGGGGACTGGCATTGACGCACGTGATATGACCAAACTCGAAGAATCCGCAGACTGCGTGATCGAGACCCAACTTCACGAAACCAGTCGGGGCCAACGAAGGCGACTAAGAATTAAGAAACTCAGAGGCAAACCATACATTGACCACTGGACACAATTTCGCGTCGAACAAGACAAAGGAATCGTCTTCCTCACACACGTAAAACCCGCGAACCCGCCTACTTTGACGGTTCAATAAGCTAAATTTGTAAGTTATATTTTATATCTTATAGGGCTGCGATAGCAACGGCCCGCATCAAGACCGTGGCTGTGACCGAGCCCGTCTGGGAGAGGCTCAAACAGTTGATGAAGACGGAGCACGCCCATAATATGAATGAGATTATAGCGAGATTGGTTGAACGTAGCACAGGTGTTCCATCGTCGAAGTTCGGAGCACATAGGAAGTTGAATGTAAAGCTGTCTCAAGAAGAGCATGAGCAGATTACGCGCGATCCTCACTAGATTCCCACCCGGTGCCCTTCGAAACGAGGGCTTCAAGGTCCTCGCGGTGCAACTCACTAGGCAGGCCGGAGGTAATTGGGATTTCCTGCGTCAGGTCCACGTATTCTTTCACATGACGGCTGAACTGGAACCCAGTTGAATTGAACTGGGGCCCAGTTCGTTGCCTGGTCTTCGCTTGCAAATGGCCCACAACCTCCTCCCGCAGGTACTCGAATGGGGACGTGAGGCGTTCAAGGGCAAGCAAACGAACCGCATCAGCACAGATCGGTTGAAACTTCGGGCTAGCTTTGGAGTCGCGCTTAATCTCAAGGCAACTGTTTGACGGCGATAGTCGCCGTCGGATAAGTGAGCTGCTTATAGGCTGAGACCATAGTCATCATGATAGAATACAAATGACCTCAGTCAAATTCATCGCAGTATTGGAACGTGCTGAAGAGGGTGGATTTGTGATCAAGTGCGTAGAGCTCCCTGTCGCCACAGAAGGTGACACGAAAGAAGGGGCTCTCTCTAACCTCAAGGAAGCGATCGAAGGCTATCTTGAGGTAAAAGCAGAGAGGCTGAGGGAACAGACTAAAGGAGAAAGGGTTGAGGTTATTGTCGAAGCAGGAAAAAAAGCTCACTAGGCAACAATTCGACACATTCGTTGCTGAGATGAGGACCATAGTCGGAAACAAACTGAGGAATCACAGAGACGGTGATTCAGAGCGATTCCTCTTCAAGCGATTACAGATGGATGCCGACACGGATAATCGATACCGTTGTCCTGTTCGCTTCCTCTCAGAACGACCCCCGGATATCGCGGCCACAAGCTGCTTGACGGAATCTATTAGACACTCTTTTCTCTAACCGTATGTTTTCTCCTTATCGCTACGAGCAGCGATCCAAAGAAGAATCCGAGCAGTATTCCTTCAACTGTGAAGCCTGGGATTGGCGGTAGACTTAGTTCGTTTGTGTAAGATGCAACGTAGGTCTCGGGTCCGTTGACGGCCAGGGGGCCTTGAGTTACGGTTCCTGTGGAGTTTCGCCATCCGGTGAATTTGTAGACGGTTATCCCGCTGGCGATTGTTTGGTTCAGGGTTGGGTTGATTGCTGTTCCCTTCTGAACCCAGGCTTGATAGTTTGAGGTCGCGGGGAGATCGTAGAAGGCGTTGTTGAAGTTCAGTTTCAGGATTGTGGAGTTCGGTAATCCGCCCACCGACAGCGTGACTAAGTATTGTGTGGTCCATCGTGCGGTTAACGTCTTTGGAGTGTCTACTCTTAGGGTTACGTTGTTTGATGGACCGGTGTAGTCACCTGTCCAGCCGGCGAAGGCTCTACGGGTTGCATTCGTGTAAGCGACCGCGGATGGCACGCTTATCTGCGCGGGCGATCCGGCATTATACCATCCTCCCCCAATCGCGGGGCCGTATTTAGATTGGACTGTGACTAAGTATTGTGTTTTCCACGCTGCCAGTAAGCTGGTGGGTGAGTTGACCGTGATTTGCGCAGTCGGATTATTGCCTAGGGTTGTGGAGCTCCAGCCGTTGAATATCATGCGCGTACTGTTCGGGTATTGGACGGTTGATTGAACCCCAACCGTGACTACGGAACCGGCGTTATACCAGCCCTCGCCGTTCGGGGAACCGGTTGGTGAAATTATTGTTACGTAATATTGCTTAATCCAGTTCGCTTGCAACGTCACCGGCTTACTCATCGTAACAGTTATCGTAGTTGAAGTGGAGGAGAGGTCGCCACTCCATGAAGAGAAGAGGTTTCTCGAGGCGTTCGCGGTTACATTCGATGGGTTGGCAGCCGATACGGTAACGGTTGCGTTAGGCTGGTACCAGGCGCTGGGTGTTGTGGTTCCCCCGTTCGGGTTGATGGAGAGTAGGTATTGGGTTGTGTAAAGTGCCTGGAGCGCCGTAGCTGAGGTTACTGTGATTTGTCTTGGGTTGCTAGTGTTCCCATCTGACCATCCCGTGAAACTTTGTCTGACGCCCTGCGACGTGTTGACCGCTGGCTGAATCTGGACGGTTATTGTTCCGTTGGGAACGCTGGTTTGGAATTGGCTTGAGGTTATGTTGTACTTTGCGCCGTTGATCAGTATCCAGACGTTTCCCGTGGTGGTGACGTTGAGTGGAACGTTGATTGTGAGTGTCGGCCCGACGCTGAGCGTGAATGTTGCAACGTTGTTGGCGCGGTTTGTGTCGTTGATCGTGTTGTTGGGGTCGATAGTTATTTTGAATGTGTGGCTTCCTGCCGTTGAAACCCAAGTGAAGGTAGCGGGTGTTGTTGCGCCTGCCTCCACCGAGACTTGTAGGTTCGTGTAGAGCTGCGTGTCGAGGTCAACTTCGACCGGAACGTTGCTAGCTCCTTCTGTGCCGAGGTTTGAGATTTGCACAGTGATCATGACCGTTGTGTTGGGTAAGGTGATTACTTGGGGTTGGGCTGAAACGCTTGCTATGGCTAAGTCGATGTAGGGTTGGTTTTGTGGTTGTTGAATCTGTGGAGGTTGTCCCGGTCCTCTGTTTATGCTCACCTGGTAGGAATTACCCGTCTGGCCGGTTATTGTCACGGACCAATTGTTTGCTGTGTCGGTGAAGGTTTGCCCGACGTTCCATGTGGCTTCATTTAGGTTTGATACACTCGGATGACCATTAATGATCTTCACTTTACCAATCAGCTGCGTACTGTCTACATATAGTATCAGCACACCCGTCGAGGGAAGAGCCGAGTCGTAACCAATCCCCGACCTAACCTCAATCAGATAATATTGGCTCGGGGTCGAACCAGAACCTAACGGTACTTCGACAACGTGAACATTACTGCTCGAAACCTCAGTAGGGTCAATTGTGAAAGTTGACGTTACTTCCGCATTCGCCGTTGCGATCATCGACCCACTCATGAACTGTAGTTGAACCTTAGACCAAGCGTCCATATGCGATGGGCTTGAGCCCGGCGGGTTACCATTCCACAAGCCCTTATCCATCAACGACCATGGGCCCAGGATCATCTGGCCTGTATTCGTATTGTAGAGATCAGGCAGGCCTAACTGATGTCCGAACTCATGGCAATAGACTCCCAGCGGGACCGCCCCGCCCGCTTCCGATTCTGGAACGATATTGAATTTTGTTAGCGTTATTCCCGTTGAGCAGGTGGGTGGTGTGACATATACTCCACCCACGTATGTAACTGACCAGACGTCGTTCTTAACGCCGCTCGACTCTTCACCATTCCCGGAATGTACGAATACGTAATAGTCGTAGTTGGCGAAGTTAACATCCTTACACGCGAGGTTGTAAGCGTCCTGCGCTATTTGCCAAGACGCATCTTGGCCATCGCATGCGGCATCGTCGATGCTTATGCAGTCCCTCCCATAGTGAGCTTCAGGGTAGGGAAGCTTGTACCATCCCAAAACATCGCCTGTTAACGTCACTTTCCCATACGAGTCCTCTTGATAATATGAAGCCACGGAGGGGTTTTGCCCGAAGTACTCCGACTTTATCGTAGCGGTGCTAACCGTTTCATTAATGTCAGAGAAGGCAGCCGCGATAACCAAAATCCGCAAGACACCTGAGGCTGGGGCCGGTTTAAAAATGTAACCGGGGGTCGGTGTTGGGAGAGGCATACTTGGCGTCGAGTTCCCCGGCCCTGACATTGCCGGTTCGTAAATTGCTGTTGGGTGAATTCTTGAGGCAACAGCTACGGATGAGGTACTAGGTATGAGGACGAGCGCGAAGAAAATGACAGCGAGTATCGTAACCTTCCGCACGGTGCCTATTGCCATAGTCTCGCCGACCGCAGAGATCAGGTCGCGATCCAAGAGAATTCATAAAGTGTTTAGCTGCACGGAGCAGTAAACGCGAGATGACGACTAATTTCCTCAATTAACAGTAATCAAGCAACGTTACTTGCCGGAAGAGAATTCTGAAATCTGTTAGTTGCTTACGCGGCTAATTTCGCCATGCGGAACGCGATTATGAGTGGAAATAGAAGCATCGTGGTTAGCATCAATAGAATCTGGAGTGTGGCCACCAGGCTTTGCAATGTCGCAACGCTAGAACTCAAAAGTATTAGGCCTAATGAGATTGCCCAAATAATTGCGAGGGGTGTTAGTGTTCGAAGGTTGGGTTGACGTCTCGTCTTTGCGGATCTGTAAAACAAGGCGACTGCGCTCACGGGCAGAACGTAGATTAAACCAATGAACAGGCTTCCCAGTAGGTAGCCCGCGATCGGCGATCGTCCTGGGACGATGAAAGCTCCTAGCAAATACCCGAAGTTTGCTAGGCTCGCAGTGAGAGTGATCATTGGTGTTAATACTGGAATATTTTTCCCAGCCATTAAACTGTTTCCCAAGACTATTGCAGCAATATCTGCGCTGATAGTCGCTGCTGGCGCGACTTCGTTTGAAGAAGTTTTCAAGCTAAGGGCAGGAGCGCTGCTAGGCGATGCCGAGTACATCAACCAAATCGTGATCGGTTCAGTTACATCTACTATTCCTGCGAATGTTTGGTTGTCTGCTCGGAGTGCGGAGAACGAGTAGTTTCCATTCGGGGCCTGAATGTGCTGATTTTGAACTGTGATGGCCAATTGCTGATCGGCGTCAACCCATTCGGTAACTGGTGTCGAGCCGGTGAGGGTGATAAGTTGATCTCCAACGAGAACATTGGTGCTAGCGTTCGCGGGTAAACCGGGCGCGCTGATAGTTAGGGCGTACTGTGTTTTCCATTCTGCGGTTACGTGCTTCGCAGAGTTCACGATAAACCACGCTTCAGGCGAGGTGGAATTGGAGTCACCTTGCCACTGTAAGAAAGCACGCCTGATGCCGTTCCCAACGTCAACAGTACTGTTCACCGCGAAAGTCGCATTTGCCCCAGCCATGTACCAACCAGAACCTTGCGTAACTCCATAGGGGCTGTTCACGGTAACGGCGTACTGATCGTTGTATTTTGCTGTTATATCCAGCGTTGAGTTCATGATTACGCGGAGTGGGTTTGAGTTTCCAAATTTGCTCCAATTGGAGAAGGTCGACTTCATGCCCTCTGACCCTGAGAGTTCAGATGGTACTTCTATGGTCACGGCGCCACTTGGGACTGGAGTGGACAGAATCCCGTTCAGGTTGGTTTGGAAGGGGAATGCATCCACTTTCACTGTTAGGTTAGGGACTCCAGTCCTTACGGTGACTTGGTTTACGAAGTTGCCTAACTTCCACCTTGCGTCTACGGTTCTTCCGTTGAGCCTTAAGTAATCATTCAACCGCAACTGATGTTCAATGATAACGTGTGACGCGTCGCTGTTCGGCATGTAGAGTATCGCAAAATAATAGTTGCCAGCGCCATCTGCAAGAAGAGACCAAACCTCATTGTAATCATTGGCGCCGGTGAAGTATTGGTCGTAGAGCGGGTAGATGGATAGTGCCGTCGTCCCGTTCAGCCACTTACCGTATGTTGATGTGAGGTAGAACTGGGGACCGAGAGCAGACAGACGGTTGGTGACTTTCGCGACTGCGGGAATCTGTAATTTCGGAATTACAACGGAACCCGCAGTGACAGTTCGATTGTAGACATGTTGAACGCCTTGAAAGGTCCAAACCTGAACGTTGTCGGTGCCGTAATCGTACCAACGGAGGATGAATGCGTCGTCGGTAGAATTGGTTAGGTAGAGGAAGCCTATTCGAAAGTTTGTCTCAGTGACATTGACTAAGAAGAAGATGTAGGTCTTACCAGTCGGCCATTGGGTGGCGACATACCCCCAAGGCATTAGCCCCATCGATAGGTAACCGTTTACGGACAAGGTGCCCCCTTGGGGTGAAACGCTGAGCGTATAGCCCTCGCTCGTTCCCCCCGCATAGAAGTCTAGAATCTGGTTTTGTCCTGAAGCATTGGGTTGGGGGACGGTAAGAAGGGCCTGTGCGCTGACATAGGGTAGGATGCTCCCAAGCAGCATTGCCGCGAACATTAGCCCGATCCAAAGCCTAGGAGTCCTAACACCCATACCGATTGCCTGGAGTCATTTCCGAACTCGCTCAGGCAACGGTAGCCATGTACCTTACCCACTTCAACCGTTAAATCCCTCTGCCGCAGATGGCGGGTCAATTGCCATATCCATGTGCACCTATCCGCAACCAATGGAAAACACTCCAAAACCTTTATTGGAACTTTCAGAGGTTAATCTAAGGAAGCGCCATGAAGCCTACGCGGTACTTTGCGGTAGCAGCTCTCACAATCGGAATTTTGCTTCTAGGCACGAAACTAGTCGGCGCGCAACCGCAAGTGCAACAGGGTGGCGGAATGATAATCGGGTCAATTTTAGGTTTCAACATGTATAATCAACTTGAACCCATATCATGGGCGTCCATATACGCGAACAACGGGCAACATACCTTCGTATCCTACAGTGACGCAGGCGGCTACTACGAAATGTATGTCCCTCAAGGGATGTATAACGTCACAGTTGTCGAACCAGGCTACGTACCATATAGTAATGCTGTGAGCGTTGGAGATGGATCAACCAGCACCATTAACTTCTACCTGGAACAATCGCACGTCCCAGTACCCGAGTTCCCATCAGGAATGGTCTCAGCCGTTGCCGTCCTAGCGTTGGCTGCAGTCCTCGTTGCTGCGAGACGGACCAAGCGCACCAAATAGACCCCCCCTCTCTTCTCGCTGAGTATTAGCAAGGAAAGTATGTCTCTTTCACGACGATTTAGTGGAATCTGGGGACGGCAACTTGATTAGTCTTAGGAAGGCAATTCGTGTGCGCACCACTCATCGCTATACTATGTCACACCGCTTCCCTACGTGAATTTCGAGCAAGATTGATAATGTCCAAGCCTAGATGGTGATGAGTATGGAATGCAATGCTCTCCGGAAGAGTGCGGCTTACGAGATCCTACGGTTTCTTGGGATCACTTCCGCGATAGCTCTCGCGCTCTACTACATTCCCAACTATTGGTTCTTAGAGAACCTCACTGCCCAACACTCCGCCATGGTGATGAACATGATTGGGATGAAAGCCACGGTTTCGTATCAGGGAAACGAGGTTTACGTGAACCAGTTTGATGTCCAGAGAATGTGCACTGGCGTTCAAGTAATCACTGTCTTCCTCGGGATTATTGTAGCACTTCCCAGGACCGCATTGAAGAAGAAGGCCCTAGCGTTCGGAATTATTGCTATCAGCGTCTATCTCGCAAATATCGGCAGAATTGTTCTTGAAATCTGGCTACTTTACAGCGGAACCCTGCCATGGTCGCTCGCGCATTATCCAACCGGCCTTATCCTTGGAGTTTTTGCAGTCGCATTCCTGGTTGTGGTAGCCGACCACTTTATGCCAGCCATCGGCGACATGGCACTCTCGGCACTCGATGGATTCCGAAGACCAACCGCGACTAAGTAGCTGAGCCGACCGGCCAACCGGAGAGCCCTGCTTCAATCCATGCGTCCGTCGTCAGCACAGCTATAAGCGTGCTTAAACGATTGACAAGAGCGTGCGCGTTCAATTCATATAATATTCCTAGCCCGTCTATCGACTAGATCACGGTTAGTCGTCGTCTAGAAATGCGGGGTTGACTACATAGTGAAAGTGCAATTGATCATGTTCATCGCACTAGTCGCGTTGGCCCTGAGTCCCATCGTCGCGGCTGTCTCCGCTGCACCTAACGTTGGCATGTTGAGGGTTGCTAGTTTCGAGTGTCCGCGGGAAGTGGCTCCAGGGGCCGCTTTTCCTGTGAGTTTAGATGTTGAGTATGCGGTTCAAGGTTTGCCGAACAGCGCAACGATTCGTGGCGCAATCTACCCTGGGAACATTAACTCAACCAGCCCGTTATGGCAGAGTGCCCCCGTGTCGGTTTCGAATGGAGGCGATCAGGTTTGGAATATCAGCCTCACTGCGCCTTCAACTGAAGGGTTCCTAAACCTCACCGCTTACGCCCTCTTCCTTGACAATGGAACTTGGACTTTCTTTAACGACCCGGTAAGTGGACCGGGCGTTAGGCAGACAACCATTAAGATTGGGAAATCTGCGAACCTAAACATCAACCTCGGCGCACCTAATGTCGACGTAACCATAAACGGCACGACGGTCAAGACGTCAGCTAGCGGCGATGCGAGTTTGGAGGTGACGGTCGGCAGCAGCCCCCTCGTAAATGTCCCGCCTACGGTGGAATTTCAGAGTTCAACTCGAATAATCTTCACTCAGTGGAGCGATGGCCTCACAGTCCCACAACGGCACGTTCTAATCGACGGCGACGTTACACTGACCGCTAGCTACACAACGCAATATCTTCTGAAAGTAAACTCTGGTTCAACCTCTGAAGCGTGGTACGATAAGGGGTCAAACGCAACGCTAACGGCTCCGCCGTCAGGCGCCGGTTCATGGCCTCTAAATCTTTTCGGGGTCACGCAGACTTTTACCGGTTGGGGCGGTGATGTTCACTCATCGATGCCACAGCTAAACGTTACAATGGACTCACCAAAGACAATTACTGCAAATTTCATGGTTGATTATCTACCCCTTGCGGTCCCAGTGATATTTGGTGCTGGGATCGCTCTTATGGTAATTAGCCTCGCCATTATGCGACGAAGATCAAGTAACCTTTCGACCGTGAACGTGCCGAATCAGCCTACAGACTCCGTCTGCCCGAACTGTGGCCAAACAACGGAGGAAGGTTGGGCGCATTGCATCAAGTGCGGAACTAAGATAACTAGACCGAGCTCTGTCGAAGGATGAGGTTCAAGAACGACAAGTAGCCCGATCTACGACACGAAGCCATAGATATGATGCTCGATCGCCCTTAACTTATAACTCGCGACTGTTGTCTCACAAAACTGCGACTTTCTCTTTCGGCAGAAACTTAAGGAAATCTCTGTCTCTAGTCCAGATAACGGCTTCGTATCGGCTCACAGTAGCGGCTATTAACGCATCAACTAGATCGTCTCGTTTTGGTTTCTTCTCCGCGGCGAACGCAGCATCTTCTTGGACAAGTGGGGCGATGTCGACGCGTAATCGGCTGAGAAACGAATCGTACTTCACCGTGGGAAGGCCAGCCGTTCGGTAGGCCCTGCTTATTTGGAAATGGGTAAGCACTGATACCATAAACTGATCGCCTGAGAGAACTCGTTCCGCAAGGTCGGAAGCAAGTTCGCTTAGCGTATGGTCGCTAAGCAGGGAAGTGTCGAGAAAGATTTTCAGCGAGGGATCTCTCCGCGATTTTAAAATATTTCTGAAGTTTAGTCATATCTCTAGCGAAATCACCGACGGCGTCCTCCAGTTCGCCTTGTCCCCAAGCATGCCCCCCTACTTTCTTAACGAGCACAGCGCCACCTGCCTTTTCGAAAACAACACAATTGCCCGGCCTAATGCCCAGATCTCTTGCTAGCACCTTAGGTATGGTTATCTGTAGCTTTCGTGTGACATGATAGTTCTTCATAGTACTACTTCCTTACTTTAGGTCTATTTAGCTCTAAGGAGTCGTGAGCGCCTTTTCATTCTCCGCTTCGAGATCGCTGTTTTCTTAGCACCCATTCTGTCGCCTTGCTTATTGCTTCCCCGGAATTTCGTGCAATCTTGAGAGTTGTCTCCACTTTCTCTGGTAAGCCAGGCGCAATCGGAATAACCTCAAACTTGCTGTTGAAACCTCCTCGTTCGAGTTCATTCTCAAAATCTCGCAGATGCTGATCGACTCCCTCCTCGGGGAGAAGTGGAATGACTAGGTCGGTGCTCAGTTCCTCTGAATTCCGGAGGAGGTCGAGAGGTGTCTGTGTCTTCCCAAGGGACGTTGACTGAAAGCCCGCTGATCTAAACGCGGCCGACAATACTAATGATGCTAACGCGCCCGCTTTGACGCCCACGGGACCAACGGTGACCTTCACGCCGAATCTCCCCTCCAATTTCGCAAGCCAATCCTCTAGAACTTGGAGGCAGGCACTTACCGAGTTTTCGACTTCCGCAAGCTTTCCGTGCTCATACTGACCGACTTCGTGCAAATCCACTACGATGTTCGCTGCTTCAATTATGGCGTCTAGCAGTTCGCCGCTCGTGTTTCCCCTGCCTAACGCCGCGTAAGCGTTCTGCCTCGCTTCGTCCACTTTACCCGCCAGTAAAGCGCTTGTGAGTTGCTGGAGACTCTGTTCTTTCTCGGTCAAGGTCACCTTGCTGTCCCATCTCGCTGAGATTAGCACTTCGGTCGGCCCCGCTATGGTAAGCGGTGACTCACATTAGACGTGATTGTGCTCCGAGGTCAGACATTGGGATACGTTTCATCCCATCATCAAGCGGGGAAACGCCGTAGATGAAGCTCAATAGTTTTGACACTGAAACAACGGGAACCCCTTCGACTATGCGTTCTCTAGGATCGCCCAATGCTAGAATGATGGGCATGATGCTGCGTCTTTCAGTGTGGTCAACCTTAAGGCGCTTAAGCAGATCTGACCGGTTAGCCAATGAAACCACGCGTTCGACTTGTGCCCGGGCGGCGTCCCGCATCCGTCCTGTCGACAGGCCTCTGAGCCAGTGTTTGCAATCCACAGCGAACGTTAGGGTATCGTTCCATGCGAGTATGTCGATCTCTCTCCTTCCAGTCTTAGATTTGAAGACGAAATGCTTCACGGTGTGGAAACCGTTCGCAGAAAATGTGTGTTCCGTGAAATCTTCGAACTCTTGCCAACCCAAGAACCGCGAAATCTTCTTTGGGTCGCCGCCGTTGTGAATCAACTGTTCGGCGAGCATCATCCGCTGCTTACTATCCATTCTCAAGAGGCCGTTTGAGACTGAGACGAGCCCCCGCTCCCGTAGGGTGTTGAGCTTAGTGTCTAGACTTACTTGCTGGGTAGCCTCTAAGTCCGCAACATTCACTGCACGACTCTCACTCGTTAGCTCCAGCAGCTTAAGCTGCAGGTTGGGCGGCATAGTGAATCCTAGGCGGACACTTACCTTACAATATTACGAATGAGAGTGCGAGTATCACTAGAGCTAGAGCAAACAAAACTTTTCTTGAGTTGGAGAGCGGGGAGATATCGTCCAACGGCTCGAGACCTTCAAGCGGGCGTCGGCTGATGAACATGAATACTAGAAGCAGAAGCGCAAACGGCCAATAACCAGCCAGGAACAGTATTCCGAACGCAACCAGTGCGGTGGCCTTATGCCCTTGGGGGCCGAGCGTGGCCCTGGTAATGTGTCCGCCATCTAGTTGCCAGACCGGCAGAAGGTTGAGGAAAGTTATCAATGCACCAACTTCCGCTGCAAAGACAACTTGAGTCAACACCAGCACTTGACCCGCAGGGACTACGCGTAAACTAGTTTGGGTCAGCAAGTCGAGGAAGAATGGTTCGTTTGGCCAAGAATTGTATTGTAACAGCTTAGCACCTAGGAGCTGTGTTGCTTGTTGGCCAGTGATTATTGGGGAAGTCAAAATGGCTACGATCGCAACAAAGAGGACGACTACGAACCCTGTGATGGGTCCGCTGAAGCCCAGGTCGAATAATTGATCGCGGTTAGTCGGTGGTCCGCGTAGTGAGATCATTGCACCAAACGTCCCGATTGGGGGAGGACCGGGGATGAAGTATGGGAGGGTGGCGTCCATCTTATGGTAGCGGACAGCAAGTACATGGCCTAGCTCATGGAGTGCAATTATGCCCAGAATCCCTGCCGCCAGAGCAACTGCCTGATTAGTCGCGCTAAAACCTGAAAACATGACGGCGGCGAGTCGAGGGTCTACACTAAATATGTTCCAGTAACTCGCCACCGACACGGTAGCTATTGTCGCAAGGAAGAGCAGAAGATTGATCCTTCTTCTTGGTTTGCCCAAGATTGGTTTCGGGAATACGGATATGACTAGCTTGTCGGAGACCCGTCTCACCTTCGCCATCAGAGCGTGATTGGCTAGGTCGTGTAATAATTCACGGAACTTATCCTTCACGGGCTCGTTGGCAACCACGAAAGTTGGGAGGCCATTCACGTCCACGTAAGCGTCCAGAACAGTAAAACGGTATTCGAGCATGCTACGGATAGAGCCGAAGTCTATCGGAAACATTGGCACTGCCGGGGCAATCGCTTGCGTAGAGTCGGCAGTCACACAGTTATCCTTCTGTTTTTCGGGGCTAACCCCCCGGACATCATTTAAACATATTCACGGTCATGATTAGTTCGCGGTGTAGGTAATATCAAATAGTCGTCGATTGCATGAGATCGGGGAGTAACCCGTTGCTGATTCAGAGGACTTATACGCTTCGCGGTTTTGGCCCCGCCGACCTCGACGCGGTCATGAACATAAACAGAGTGTGTCTCCCCGAAAATTATGCACCCTACTTCTTCCTGGACACCTTCAACACGTTACCTGAGGCTTTCATAGTCGCTGAGTCTCAAGCACAGGTCGTGGGGTACGTAATGTGCCGTGTCGAGCACGGTTTCTCGGACCTGAGAAAACTTCGCTTTGCCAGGAAAGGCCACATAGTTTCGGTGGCTGTCATGCCCGAGTATCGCAACCTAGGGATGGGTGCGTCGCTCGTGCAACAGGCTCTTTCAGCCATGTCGGCCCGTCACATTGATGAGTGTTATCTTGAGGTACGCGTGGGGAACTACCCTGCGATTAACCTCTACAAGAAAATGGGCTTTGAAGTTTCCCGGACCATTCCGAGGTATTACTTTGACGGTTCCGACGCGTACGTAATGTCAAAAACCTTCGTTTAGCGGAGTATTGCTAGCGAGCACTTAGTTCTGGATGAATTGTAACGACCGCGCTGTCGAACTCGTTCCTAACACTTTCTTCTATCTTCGAGATCATCTCATGAACTTCCGAGATTGGCTCGTCGCGGTAAGCAGGATCAGTGTTGATACTTCGAATATGGCGTGCCCGGCGTCGATCAACAGCGAAAGGATGACCGTTATAATTCCAGCGGCTCCCTCTACATTGAATCACCGAGGCGATGGCGAAGAGTGAGATTTGCAGGGCTCGGGTCTTACTGATTCTTAGCATCGCTCGGCGCGGTTGCGCCGATATTAGGCCGCGTTCATTGGTCTATCGGAACCAACTCACTACCCTAATTGTTCCATTCAAGAGGCACATGCCGTTTCCGTCGCGGTTGGGAAAGGCGAACGTATGTTAGTCCACAACACGCACAAAACCCGGCTCCCCCTCCCGAAGCTATTTGACTCTGTAGCTAATGCCTAATCCGTCTCCGAGGGGAATGATTAGGCTTGATAGTCGAGGGTCATTGAAGATTCGTTTCGTGTACTCAACTATTCCTTCGGCAGCTTCCTTTCGCACCTCTGGTAGGAAGGTTGAGCCGCTCCAGAACAGATTATCGGCGAGAATAATGCTGCCAGGCACGGTTAGCTTGATCGCCTGTGCCAAGTACTGGGGATATTCGGTTTTGTCCGCGTCGATGAAGACTAGGTCGTATGGTCCTTTTAGTTTTCGAAGGATTACTAGGGCTGCGCCTTGGTGAATCTTTACCCGCCGCTTTAGCCCAGCTTTTTTGATGATCTCTTGCAATTCGCTGGCGACGTGCGGGTCGACTTCTATAGATTCCAATGTTCCCTTTTGACCCATGCCTTTCATGAACCATAACGCGCTGTACCCGGCCCCCGACCCGATTTCCAAGATTCGTCGAGGGGACTTAATTCTGGCGATGAGTTCGAGGAATCGGCCTCTGGTCGGGTCAATTGGAACCACTCCGTACTCGCTAAGTTCATTCGACCTGCCTCGAACCCAGACCTGCAGCTCATCCCCTGGACCAACCAAACTGCCAACGTAATTCATGATATCTTCGTACTGCAATGCAATCGCCTAACAACAGTCATTATAGTAACCGCAATTCCAACATTTGGCCCTAGTTTTGCTACCTGAGATGAAGTCAGGAGGTCCGCCGCAGTTCGGGTACTTCGTAGGAGACATGAGGATCGGAGAAGGCGATTTCGCAGGGCAGCAATAAGAATTTCACTTAGGGTAGATGAGCGCGGAAGTATTATTTCTGCGAGGAAGCATAGTAGTAGTGGTCTGTGTGAACGGTTTGGCTAAGATATGCTCGATGTGTGGGGTTGAGAACAGGGAAGCGGCCAACTATTGCTTGATGTGCGGTAGCTCTGTGGTTGTTCCCCCATACCAAGCCCCCAACAAAAGCTTCTGCTACTTCCATCCCGAAGTGATGGCGCAGGTATACTGCTCAGAATGTGGGGCTCCAATATGCTTGACGTGCGCTAGGTACGGCGTCCAATCTGTCTTTTGCTCCACCTGCCATCAACGCCGTTTTCATTCAACAATGGGGCCTATTGTCGTTGGACCTGGGCCATGGATGACTTATCCGATGATCCCAATAATCCGCCATCAACGCGGATATTTCGCTAAACGGATTACGAGTCCCTGAGAAATGAATTTGGTTTAACGCTTAGCGGGAGGTGGCTGAAGGCGTAGGATGGTTGCTGCGACCTAGCCTTCAGTTATGGGACTTGCTCAAGCCTAATCTCGAACTGTAACGGTGCCCTTGCCGGTTTCTGTTCATTCGTTTGTAGTCGAGTGGTTCATGAGTCTTCGTCGGAATATGGCTACTACTACTGTGCCTAGGAGAAGGCCGAGGAGAATCGCTTCAATCGGGAACCCAGGTATCGCTGGTGCTGTTGATGGGGCAACTCCAAACGTGGTCGACGCAGAGTCGCCAGTTGACCCTATTGCAGTAACCGTATAGTACCCTATTCCTACGTTTGCGACCTCAAACGACCCAGATAGTGTTCCGTCTGAGACTGAGCAATAGGGGGACTCTATGGCAACGCTTGAGAGTGAGCATGAGGTGTCGCTGAAGGAGAACCCAGAGCCGAACACTTGGACATTAGCCCCCGCACTTGCTTCTGACGGGTTAACGGTGATAGATATGGCAGCGGTCGTGAGGGTGAAAATTGCCGAGGCGGAATCGCCGGTTGGGTTACCAGTCAGCGTGATCGTATAGGAACCGACTGCCGCGTTCGCGACCACGAACGAGGCGGTCACCACTCCGTTCGAAATCGAGCAGGTTTCGGAAGCGATGGCTACACCGCCCGATAATGAGCATCCAGAATCATTCGGCGAAAACCCGGAAGCAGTAACTTGAACGGTAGCCCCAGAACGAGCGAAAGGTGGGTTAACGGTGAGGGATATGGGAGCGCGTGTGACGGTGACTTCGTTGATCTGCTGACCAAGTGGTGTGGCTACTGGCTGATTTCCAATCAACTGCAGGATTTCATCCGCTAGTTGGTGCAACTCTTGAAAGATAGTGGTCAAGAAGACGTTGACGGTATCTGTCTCAGTAACCGTGATGGTTCCAGCAGCTGTCGTCGTTGTAAACGAGGTCGTCGTACTGGTAGTGCTTGTGGTGTCGGTGGCAAGCGTGGTCACCCCTGTCTGCATGGTCCTCTCGTCACTGGAAGAGGTTGTTAGAGTAGTGGTCGTGCTGGTGGATACTACAGAAGTGTAGATTGTTGTTGTAGCACCAGCCAAAGGCCCAGTGACCACACTTGTTGTCGATGTCGTGCTGGTAGCAAGCGGAGGGTTCGTGGTTGGGGGTAAAGCTGTTGAGGTAGTGCTAGTGGCGAGGTTGGTTATTGTTGAAGTGCTAGAGGTAGTGGTGGTAATGCTTGTCGATGATTCCGTAAGTGTGGTCGTGATGGTGGGAAGACAGGATGCACAGACTGTAAATCCTGCATTGGCAGAATCACCCATGCTGCCAGTGACCGTTACGGTGTAGGTTTGGCCTGGGCTGGCACTAGCGCTAACTATGAATTGTATGAAGAAAGAGCCACTGGTAAATTGGCAGCCTGATGTGCTAGTAACTATATCAGTTGGGCTACTGCTGGTTGATGCAGGCGAACTACAGGTGTCGGCAGTGTTAAAGCCACTACCAGTTATGGTAACTTGAGTTCCAACGGGTCCACTAATTGGGCTAAGCGTAATTGACTGAGCATGAACCAAGGGAATACTTGGGGCAAACAAAATGGCTGTGATTAGTAGGACTGTGACGAGATATTGTTTTCGTTTCATTGGTCTATGTTTCCTCCTGTGACTTTCTCTCTAGTTCTCTTTCTGGTTCGGTTTTCCATGGACCCCTTTTTAGTACCATTGCTATGATTATGATGGCTAATCATGATGGCTATTTCTACTGTTACGCGGCCTAATCCTGTGTGGGAGGAGCCGTGAAAAGTTAGGTTTGCAGCCAGCAAGAATGGTTGACTGGATTTGTATGGGGAGGGCAGCTTCCACATATTGACCGAACTAAGCCACGTCGTTACGACTCTATAAGCGAATCTCCGCTTGGAGAAATCCGCGTCGTGGCCTTGATACGATTCTGCGTACATGAAATGCCTATGGGGACTCACTCTGCCATATCCGTCAACAAGACGGCAGCTGAGGGTGCTAGAGAGTTACTGGGTCGCGCTCGGCTTTCGGATCATGTAGAGGGCGATTATCCCTGCTAGGATTGTCGGGAGATAGATGAGAGTTACTTCGAAGTCAAAGGCTAGGAATGGGTTGTTCATCAGGCGCATTGAGAGCATCCATAATGAAACTAGGAGGAGGATTGCGAACGCGTAAAGCCAACTCTTCTTGTCTTCTGCTTGTGGCGCCGAATCTGTCAGTCTCCGGTTTAGTATCCGGCTTCTTCACGCTCGCCTTCAAGTAGCGTTTTGAGCGGGATGTTCAAGCTCGTGCCGTCAGGCAAGGATCTTCGTATACTAATCGGAAGGGCCTGTTCCTGCAGTTCAAGCTCGGCAAGCTCGATGGGTGACTTCAACGATTCGGGTACATCGAGCAATACGGGTGCGCCCATCGAAATTTGTAGGGCTCTCGCGCCCACGACCCTAGCCCGTTCGAAACGTGTGAGTTTCTTGGGACCGATCAGTTGGGCCGGTGCTTTTCTAGGACTCGCCTTCTCCCTCTTCTTTGCCACTTTCTTCTGGCCCCTTTGGTGCTCCGCTTTCCTTTGATTTAGACGCCGCGATGACGTCGTCGATCTTTAGGATCATGCAGGCCGCTTCGCCGGCAGATTTCAGAGCTTGCACCTTTACTGCAAGGGGCTCATAAACATCGAGTTTCGCTAAATCCGCAACCGTCCCCTTGATCGGATCGATGCCTACCCATTTAGACTTTGATTGGTGTCTCGCCCTCACCTCCATCAACGAATCAATCGGATCCATACCCGCATTCTCTGCCAGCGACAACGGGACAATTTCGAGCGCTTCGGCGTATGCTTGAACGGCCAGCTGCTCCTTTCCTGAAAGTTTCTGGCTGTAGGCTTTGACCATTCGAGAAACCTCAGCCTCAGTTGATCCTCCACCTGCAACGACGAAAGGCTCAACCACGACGTCTCGAACAACGCATAACGCATCGTGAATAGCACGTTCAGCTTCGTCCACTACGCGTTCTGTGCCTCCGCGCACGAGTATGCTAAGCGCCTTAGGGTTCTTGCAACCCTCTACGAAGGTCATTTTGTCATCGGAAACCTTTCTTTCCTCAACGAGGCCGGCTTGGCCTAAGTCGGAAGGCTTCAGGCCTTCGAGTTGACTTAGTATGCGTCCCCCAGTCGCTTTGACCAGTTTCTCCATGTCAGACTGCTTTACGCGTCGTACGGCGAGGATGCCTTTCTTCGCCATGAAATGCTGGGCCACATCATCGATGCCCTTCTCGCATATTGCAACATTAGCGCCGCTACCCGCGATCTTGTCCACCATGTCCCTAAGGATTTTCTCTTCTTCATCCAGGAAGCCTTTCATTTGGTCTGGGTTCTGGATGTTCAGTTTCGCATCAAACTCAGGCTTCTCAACCTCAAGTGGACAGTTGATGAGAGCAATCTTCGCTTTCTCGACTCTTTTTGGCATGCCTGGGTGTACGACCTCCTTGTCAAGGAGGACACCCTGAATCAAGATAGTGTCAGTTAACGCGCCACCAGGCTTCTTCTCAACCTTGATATCCTCCACATCAGCCTTGAACACCGTCCCCGACCTCTCGGCAACCTGCATAACGGCACCTACCGCCAAGTCTGCAATGAGGTCTTTGTGTTCGGCGAGGAGTTTGCTAGCAAGGGCAACCTTCGCGATTTTCTTGAGCATCCCCTTATCGTTCGGGTTTACTTTGATTGCGAGTTTGCGGATGTATTCGAGCGCCTTTTCGCTCGCTATCTGGTAACCGTCGACTATTACAGTTGGGTGAACGTCTTTGTCGATCAGGACTTGGGCCTTCGTTAAGAGTTCCGCTCCCAGAATGACCGCGGTGGTCGTCCCGTCCCCGACTTCATCGTCCTGAGTCTTGGCGACTTCAACCAACATCTTGGCGGCGGGATGCTGAACGTCCATCTCATCAAGAATCGTGGCACCATCATTACTGATCGTCACATCCCCAAAACCATCCACCAGCATCTTATCCATACCCTTAGGTCCCAAGGATGATCGAATGGATTCCGCGACAACTAATGCCGCTGTGATGTTAGCGTGTATGGCGTCACGGCCTTCAGCCCTCGACGTCCCCTCTTTCAGGATAAGTGTCTGCTGACCTCTAATATTCGCTGACAGCTCTCAAAGCCTCCGCTATGAACAACTGAACCCAAGAACGAAACTGATTTCATATAAATTTTACTAAACGTAACAACGAAGGCGACGGACCTGCAGCATCAGGCCCTAAAGCGATTACTCTACTGATGCGCCACACTTCTTCTAGAACTTAGCGTTTTGCGGAAGCTTAGTTCCACGCTTTGCACATTTGGGTATCGGCGATTTAGTCTCTTAGGACCTTGTTAGGAACGCGACGACCTTAGGATGACAATTGTCCCGAAAACTGTTAGGATTGAAATCCAACGGCTGGTTCCGATCCCAGAGGGGAGTTCTGGTTGTGTCATGTCTGATGTGAGGTCTGAGTTTGCATAATTGTGGCTATGATCGAATTTTCAGCGGTCGCGCAGAGGTAATTGGTTTGGCTAGTTGCCATCGGTTGCGAGACGAGTAGTAGGTGGAGGTGGAGAGTTGGCGGTTGCGCTACATCGAAGTTTTCGGTGATTGTCCATTTCGCACCGCGTCTGCTAGAAACACTTTTAGATGAACAAGCCTAGACACCAAAATTGATTCAGAGTAGATTCATTGTGCGGGACCTTATTCGAATTAATCAGCCGATGATTGGGAAGGAAGAGATTGACGCGGTAACCGAGGTTTTGAAGAGTGGGATTCTAACTGAGAAGAGTGGGATGGGGCCGCGGGTTCTGGAGTTTGAGAAGGACTTCGCGAAGTATGTGGGGGCTAAGCATGCTGTTGCCGTGAACACTGGGACGGCTGCTTTGCACTGTGCTTTGTTGGTTGCTGGGGTTAAGGCTGGGGATGAGGTGATCGTTCCCTCGTTTACTTTCCACGCAACTGCCGAGGTTGTTCTTATGGCTGGTGCTGAGCCTGTTTTCGCTGACATCGACCCTGACACCTACACGGTTACTGCTGAGACGGTGGAGGCGGCGATGACTCGGAATACTAAGGCGATTATGCCGGTCCACCTCTACGGGCTTCCGGTTGACCTTGATCCTTTGAAGAAGGTGGCGAGAGAGCGCGGCGTAGCATTGATCGAGGACGCTGCGCAGGCTCATGGAGCTGAGTATAAGGGCTCCCGCATCGGGTCGATTGGAGATATGTCCTGCTTCAGTTTCTACGCGGGTAAGAACATGACGACGGGGGAAGGCGGGATGATTACGACGAATGACGATGATTACTCGGAAAGGTTGCGAATGCTTAGATCGCATGGTGAACAGCGGCCTTACTGGCCGGTTTCGGTTGGGAACAATTATAGGATGACTGAAGTGCTGGCAGCCGTCGGCGCGGCTCAGCTTAGAAAACTACCTTCCTTCCTAGAACGGCGTAGGAAGAATGCGCAGTTCCTTGGCGAAAAGGTTAACATGCTGGGTAAGGTGGCTCCTCCGAAGGAGCCTGAAGGGCGCAAACACGCATGGTACCTCTTTACGCTTCGACTACGGGGCGCAAACGCGGGGAAGCGAAACAAGGTGATTGAGAAAATGAGATCAAGAAACATTGAAGCCGCAGTCTACTATGAGTCACCCCTGCATCTTCTTCCACTATACCGCGAACGCTCAACTTCCCGGCGACCTTTACCCGAAACCGAGAAGGCATGCAGACAAGTCTTCTCCCTACCCGTGCATCCTAAGCTGGAGGAACAGGAGTTGGACTACGTTTTCGACACACTGAAGCGTGTGCTAACGTGACTTCTCAGCAGTCTTGATCGGCATCGTTCGAAGGATCTCGTCAAGTGTAGGTTTCGTTGTTTCTCGAATCTCGTACCTGACACGCACTGCTGGCTTAGGAAGATTCATTATTCTTCGTAAGTCGATTGGGGTTCCCAAGACTAATGAGTCGCAATCTATTGCTGCAATCGTTTGCTCCAGCTCTCGGATCTGTTTCTCCCCATAGCCCATCGCAGGCAACACCTGGCCAAGGTGCGGGTACTTCTCATAGGTACGTTTGATCGAACCGACAGCGTATGGCTTCGGGTCGACTAACTGTTTGGCGCCGAACTTTCGTGCTGCAATCGCCCCCACACCTTCCTTCATCCCACCATGCGTGACCGTTGGCCCGTCCTCGATCGCAACTACACGTTTTCCACGAATTAGCGTTTCATCGTCCACATGAATCTCAGAAGCCGCTTCGACAATCTTCGCTTCCGGTCTCGCCATTTTCACGTTCTTGCGAACGGTCTCGACGTTCTCGGGAGATGCGGTGTCAACTTTGTTTATCACGACAACATCCGCCATCCTCAGGTTGGCCTCCCCAGGGTAGTATAGAAGCTCATGACCAGGTCGAAGTGGATCAACGACGACGATTTGCAGATCAGGGTTGTAGAATGGGAGATCATTGTTTCCGCCGTCCCACAGAATGGCATCCGCCTCCTTCTCAGCCTCGCGCAGAATCTGCTCGTAATCTACCCCAGCGTACACCACGTTGCCGACCTCTATGTGCGGCTCGTATTCTTCCCGCTCTTCAATCGTGCACTCATATCGCTTCATGTCTTCGTACGTGGCGAACCGCTCGCAGACTTCTTCCGACAGTTTTCCATAAGGCATCGGGTGACGGATAACAACGACCCGTCCATATTTCTTCTTCAGCGATCGACAGACGGTTCGAGAAACTGTGCTCTTACCAGCTCCAGTCCGCACCGCGCAGACGGAAATCATCGGCAGTTTGGATTTCAGCATCGTCGTTTTCGGGCCCATCAAGCGAAAGTCTGCGCCGCAGGCCAGCACCACCGACGCCTTGTGCATCACATCGTCGTAGGATAGATCACTGTATGCGAGGACGACGAGGTCAACATTCTCTTTCTTGATGATTTTGGGAAGATCTGTTTCGGGTAGAATGGGCACTCCTTTGGGGTAGAGTCGTCCCGACAATTTGGGAGGATACGTGCGGCCTTCGATTCCCGGAATTTGGGTTGCGGTAAAGGCCACGACCTCATACTCCCGCTTTTTTCGGAAGTAGACGTTGAAATTGTGAAAGTCTCTTCCTGCGGCGCCCATTATGACCGTGCGGACTCGATCGGTCAATTCTCAACACTTCGTTGGGCTAGAGGCGCGGCATAGTTATCCTTTTGGTCAGAAAACTATCAATGCGAGCGATTCAGAAGGGAACAGAACCCTACGCGCGACTTTTAACACCCCAGTGGACCAACAAAGGGTGGAAGGAAGAACAATTGTCCAGCGAACCAGCCGTAACGCCACCGGAAACGAAACCCGCCGAAACGGACGTAACGCGTTACAAGGTTCGGTTGATAGCGGAACCATATGGTGAAGCGGAGGGTGAACTGATTAGATTTCAGAGCCCGATGACTGTTGACAATCTCGCGAAAGCATTGCCCTTCGAAGGTAGGGCTGCAAGGTGGAGAGAGGAGATTTACTTCGAAACTCCAGTCAAGATGGGAACTGAGAAGGCGAAGGATAGGGTTGAGGTTGGGGCGATGGCTTATTGGCCCATGGGCTCCGCACTATGCATCTTTTACGGCCCAACCGACCCGTACAGTCCCGTCAATTTAGTGGGGAAGGTTACGTCTAACCTTGAAATGTTCCGCTCCTTGAAAAGCGGAACGAAGATACGTGTGGAGAAGGTCTAGGCCGCGGCGAGCTTGTAGATCTTAATCCTCGCATTCCCGCCGACAGGCTTCACTAACCTGCGGCGTTCCAGCTCTTCTAGGATGTCTCTGGCGACGCTTAGTCTAACGTTGAATTGGGTGGCGATCGCGTAGGGCGTTAAAGCTCCAAGTTTTGAAATCTCTCCAGTGAATTTCGGGTCTTCGAAATTCGGAAGACCTATGCCTCCTGGGCCTTTCTTCTCAGCAACCGTTTTGCCTTTGGTTTTCTTGGCAGGTTCAGGCTTCTTCGCGGCGTCTTGCTGGTCTTGCTGTTTTTCCATTTGTGCTAGGCTTTTCTTTTTAGCGCCACCCATTAGAAATCACTCCTAGCGCCTACATACCAGCCGAATAAAAGCCTTGGTCTTGGAGTTGACATATTCCAGGAAATGCCGTTCCCTTGCTTTCTCCTGTTCTCGCAACGTTTCAGTGAAGCCACATTCCAGTTATGGTCGTATGGGGTCCAGCGGGGTGGGTGGATGAGGGTGGTTCAGGTTGCGATGGGACGCCTGAATTCCATTGCAGCCTTCGCCGGGTCTGAAGAGTTGTAGATGGAACGGCCTACGATTAGGTATGTCGAGCCGGCTTCTAGGGCTGCTTTTGGATCTCCGCCTTGGGCGCCAACGCCGGGGCTGTATATGGGTAGGTTGGGCCCAGCAAGCTGTCGAACTCGTGAGATCACCCGAGGCTGAGTTGCTCCCACGATAACACCTTGGGCTTTCCACTCTACAGCCAAGTCGGTCAGAATCTCAAAGACCGGCTTCCCATGCCCATCAGGTTGCTGAGCCATTAGAGAGTAGAAGGTTTCGGCGCCTGGGTTGCTCATGTAGGTTAGCAAAATCACACTCCTCTTCCTAGAGTTGGCTGCTTCGAAAACCGTGTCAAGCCCGTTCTCCCACCCCGCTATAGGGCTGGCGATTACTGCGTCGAAGCCCATGTCGAAGTAGGTGCGTGCCATAAACCCATTCGTATGCCCAACATCATTCAGTTTAGCATCCATTATCGTTGGCAGAGAGAAGTCGTTCGCTAACTTGACTATGGAATCCGCCACCGCCCTCAGACCCAGCGCCATGACAAGCTGTCGGTTAATTTTGACGCCGCAGATCAACCCCTGTACACTCTGAAGTACCTCTCTGCTCCTCTTGAGGAGTCGTGAGGCGTTGGCGTCCTCCAAGTCCAACGCAAGAATCGTTCTCGTCCCGTTCTTATCTGCCGCCCTAAGAATCCTGTCTTCAAAAGACACCCTAAAGCCCCAACGAACTTCTGCGTGCGAAGGGAAAAAAGTTACCCGTACCATGAGTAACATGTTAGCCCCACAAAAGTACGCCCCCCACCCCCTCACGGAAACGTCTGCGCCAACCGACATTACGTTATGCTCAACCCGACATCGAGCTAGCAGCGCCCGGCTCACCGAATCGATTTCGGCTGAGCTCGTCGAGGCGAACTATTTGGGAAATATCGGCATGTCCTTTACGTCAACAATTTTCGCGTAGAAATACTTCGCATCGCTGGTGTTATTCACATATTCAACTTTCTCGCCAGCGGGCTTTACTGCGATGTACTTTACGAAACCGTCCTTTGGGGGTTCGCTGAGTGAGACGTAGAAGAACACGGGTAGCGCGTCTGCTTCATAATAGTGTTCGAACGGTATGCAGGTTCCAAGAATGTGGTTCTTGCCCCTGGTGAAATGCCAGAGTGGGAATAGGGTTCCTTCTCGGAGTGAAAGGGGAAGTAGTATTCTTGCAATTGATTTTATGTCTTCGACCTCAGCGAGCATTGGCTCTGGCAGGCTTGGATAATTTCCATCCAGAGCTTGGGCGAACGCGTCGGGTGTCTTCTTCAACTCTACGAATGACGCATATCGATACCTTGTGTCTCCCGCATCGTCCGTGAACATCCATTCCTCTCCCTTAGCGCTATCGCTTCGGTAGGCCAGAAATGCTTTCGGAGGGGCCTCGGATTCAGTGTAGGCTAAGATTGGAATGTCGCCCTCCCAATACATGTACGCAGTAAATAGCCCGAGAATATGTTTCCCTTGATGCTTGAAGTACCATAGGATCTGCGATCCTTCCGTCAAGCCCAACGCCAATCTCGAGAACGATAGTATGCCATTCACTTGCACTGGCACTGGGGGTTTAACTGGCTCCACAGCGAACACCGATTTCTCTAAACTCAGGGACTGGGAATACTTAAGGTTGCGACGTTAATCCCTCAAACTCTCGTGCACAGTTTGAGCAATGGGCCGACTTTCAACCAAGTTAGTCACGAACCCTAATTTGTGTATCTGCAACGAACTAGTCTAAAGAGAGATTCATCCCGCCACTCCATTCTACCGGAATAAGTCCTCTTGCTCCGGGCGGATCAAATCTCGCACTGATCCTTTGCCTGCGGCGTAATCGCATCCCCTAACGATAGCCACGGGAACGCCGTCACTTTTTTTCATCACCAACTCCGCTGCTGAAGCCAACTCATCTGCCACAGCCAGCTGCGTAACGTTCAGGACGTACCCGAACATGTCCTTCTGGCCTCGGTAATCGATTATTGGCCGCAAACCATCGACACCAACTGCGACGTTCACCTGCCCGATCCGCCACGCACGCCCGAAAGTATCAGAGATAATAACGCCCACATCCGCCCCCGTTAGGTCTCGAATCTTCCGCCTTATCTCACGAGCCGACTTATCCCCATCTAAGGGGAGAACAGTTATCGTGTCGGAATCTTCAACGTTTGATCTATCCACGCCAGCGTTAGCGCAAACGAAACCATGTCGAGTCTCAACGATTAAGTGGGCGCCTTGGGATCGAATAATCTTCGCGCTCTCCTGCAGTATCACTTCTACGTGTCGGGGGTCCTTGCCACTAACTTTCGCGATCTCCTCAGCTTTCTGCGAGGGAGTTACGGACTTGAGGTGCACGACTCCTCCCTCAGCCTTGGATACTATCTTCTGAGCGACCACGATCACGTCGCCGTTGACAATTTCGACCTGTTCTTCTTTTGCGGCTTTGACAATATGGTCGGCTACGTTGTCCCCTTCTTTAATCAGTGGTAGCTTTCGTAGGCCGATTATCTGAATCAATGTTCATGCCCCCGAGAAGAAGGATTCGAGTTTCTTTACCCCTGCTAGGTCTTCCCATTCGACGCCTAATGCGTCCAGAACTTGTTCGAATGTGCCGCGGATGTATTCGATGTATTTTTCGCTGTCAACTTCCTCCAACTTGGCCAATTGAACTGGTTTAACGCCGGGCTCACCACGAACCTTCACGAACGAAACTATGTCCCCCGACTTCATCTCTGTCCCCGCCTGCTGCAGTTGTCTCGCGGCTTTAACATGTTGGGGAGTAGTCTTAGTGTAATTCTCAGGCGTCCGACTCATCATCATCGAGAATGCCAGGTCGCCAAGGGCGTATTCTTTGTTTCGGAGTTTCACATAACATTCTCGAACGATCTCCGTAATCCTCGCCTTAGCCGCCTCAATATCTTCAGGCGTTTTGACCTGGCTTAGTGTGGACACCATCTGGTAGAAGGCACTGTGCAAGAATTGAGGGATGTGTCTTTTCTTACCAGTTAAACCCTTGATGTCTACGTTTCCGTCAGGCAGTACTCCGAAGTAATTCTTCTTTCTCGAACTCAAGGCCAAATAGCGATAATTCTTGTCGATTTCAAGTTCCATCTTCAGCTGGCTCGTCGACCAATCGATCAACTTGTTCAACGCGTCGACATCGCGCGCTCCAAGAAAGATTGAGTCAGTATCGCCGTAAAACACTTCGAGGTTCAAGTCCTGCGCCTTCTGGAGCGCCTGCGTTATTACGTGCCTTCCAATAGCCGCCGTAGCCTCAGCAACGGGCGGACAGTACAGGGCGAAGTTATCTGCTCCGAAGACACCGTAGCTGGCGTTAAGTACAACTTTGGTTGCATCTGAGACGACTTTGTACCAGCTCTTGACGGTGGGAGGTAGGGTGCGGTCTTTGGATCTTATTTTGTAGCGATTTACTCTCAGATCCCTTAGCGAGCCTATGAGCAAGCTTTCCAGGCCTCGCTTCCTCTTGCACACCCAGTGTGGCGTTCCAGGGACAAGGTTTCGCCTGCAGTTCTCATCGTCATGTGGGCAACGAACGGTCTCGTAGCCCAAGTTCCACACTTTGATTATCGAGGGGTATAGGGACGCGAAGTCCAAGACGGCTACGTTGAAATGTACTCCAGGTTTCGGTTCAACGACAATGGCCCCCTTGTACTTTTTTCCTTTAATGACGGCCTCAGTAGCTGTCTGACCCTTAACCTCAAGGATCTCGTCCCTTCTAGGGATTAGGTACCGGCGCTTTCGGTGGTAACAGAACATGATACTCCTTATCCACCCAGAGACTCCCTGCCTTGACACATCATCCAAGGTCATGTAACTGATGCGCGAGAGCGCGGTCATCAGCTTCATCACAAGGTCGTCGTCAAAAGCGGTCAATTTGAGGACGATCTCAGAGTCACGGTAACAATAGACGCCCAAGTCACTATATGGTGCCTTCGAGACTGACTCAATCTCGATCTTACCCGTGTTGATTAGAGCCTCACCCACGGCGTCAAGTGTATTCTCCCGGTACTTCTGCCCGAAAGCGTAGATCTGGATGGAGCGATTGAAGAAGAATTTGTAGAGGTCTACGTGAACTCCATACTTCAGAAATGCTACGTCACGGCCAAGCTCGATCGGTATCTCCTCGTTCTTGAACCCCAACCTCTGTGCTCGATGGTAAAGGTACTTGAAATCGAAGTCGTCGCCGTTGAAAGTTACGACGATCGGATAGTCAAGTAATGCGAGAAACAGGGAGGTTAGAAGTTCTTCCTCAGTATCGTAGAACTCCATATTCGCGTTTGGGGGGAGCTGCGCATTGCCATCTGCAATCCCTTGTCGGCGTAGGAGGAGGATTCTGTTGTTGCCGTCAGAACCGGCGAGGCTTGCGCATATGACGTTTTGTTCTGCAAGCTCGGGGTCAGGTACGCGAGTTTCAATTGCCTGCATGACCTCTATGTCAACAGCGGCTCTACGGTACTCCGGTACTGGGCATTCGAGTAACCTCATCCACTCTCGTGCCAATTCCCTGTATTCCGGAGTGTCGTTGCGAAATAGCTCGTCAATATCCTTCGACGCTTGTTCCGGCAGTCGATACTCAACTGATGATAGTTGGTTGTCTTTGACTTCATACATCATTCCAGGTTCAATGCCCTGATCGTAGATGTAGTTCTCAACGTACTTGATGTCCGCCTCCCAAGCGGTAATGGCGTCGCGAATTGAACCAGTTGGTTTTCCACCGATCGTTAGCGGGTCTTTGGCAACGATCTTCGTCACTTTCGTCTGTACACCCCGTAGAGCGTCGAACCTCTCTCCCTCTTCGAAATGATCAAAGCCAAAGTTTTGTGCCACATCGCGGATCTTCTGAAGTTCAGGAATAGTCTGCTTGCTGAAGCAGTAGGGTTTGTGGCCAGAACGGTCGAACCAAAAGTAGATCTTATGAGATTTCGGTTCGTATAGGCGAAGGAAACACTTCCTGGCGTCTCCATCATAGCCTATGGAGACCAAGTACGACGGCGGAATTGTTGATGGCGTTGAGGGGGTGAAGATGAGTGCTTGTCGATTGGGCACCGGTTTGGCAGGCTGCTTGGGCGTAGGGGCCGGTTCCGTGAAAAAGCTTTCAAGCGTCCTCGCCGTTGGCCAAGCCTCCGTACAAGTCGCGTAGGACGCCAGCTTCCTACTAAATAAATGCGCAGTGCAAGTGCATCTCAAGGTTTTGGTTGATCCTTGACGAAAGACTCTCACACCCTAGCCATCGAGGCCCTGAGCTGGATGGCGTACACCGGAATCGGGGAGAGAAGCGCGCTCCTCAAGGCATCCAGACAGCTAGGACTCAACAACTCCAACGACCTTCGTCAAGCCCACCGTTTGGTCATGGAAACTACTAGGTTCCAAAATCGAGTCGACTGGTTAATCTCGCAAAGCATTCCAGAGGAAAGAATCAAACAGGCATCCCACGGAATACGGAGCCTATTGAAAATCATAGCCTACTCCAAATACGTTGACGCGAAACCCGCAAATCAGTTGGAAATTATTGTCGCGTGGGCTAGGCAAATCTTTGGTTGGAGAGACCTCCAGCCCTACGAAGAGTACATCGCACGCTTAGTGTCCAGCGGACCGCGCTACAACTCTCGAGATCTGCCTGAGCTCGAGAGAGTGGCCGTTGAAACTTGCCACCCAGCTTGGTATGTGGAGCGATTAACGCAGATCTTTGGAAGATCCCTAGCCTTGAAAATCCTGATACGAAACCTACGGCCAGTCTCAACGTTCGCGCGCGTGAACCCGATAAGGAACAAGGATGAAGGCCTGGTCGCAAAACAGTTGAATGCGGTGAAGGTGAACGGGGTCGGCAACGCGTATCTCTTGGAGAGGTCAAGTCAACCGGCTAGAGCGAAACTCTCAGGCTCAGGCGAAATTGTAATTCAGGATTTAGCAAGCATAGTGGCTGGCCTAGTCGCCTCACCGAGAGCAGGACAGTCCGTCCTAGACGTTTGCGCCTCGCCAGGTAACAAAACAACTCACTTAGCAGCTCAAATGGGCAACCAAGGTGAAATCTGCTCAATTGAATTATCGGCCAACAGGATTCTCCATTGGAAGCAGGAAGTTGCCCGTAGCGGCTGCTCAATTGCTTCGCCGATTATGGCAGACGCGTCTAATCTCCCAATCAAGAGTCAACTTGACGTTGCGATGGTCGACCCGCCGTGTTCAAACACTGGGGTATTCGCTAGGGATCCTGTCAGCAAGTGGCGGGTCACATTGGGACGAATCGCAGAACTATCTTTGAGGCAAAGCGCGATACTTCAGGCCGCATCTGAGCACGTACGCGCCGGCGGGACCCTAGTCTATTGTACCTGCAGCATTCTCCCCGAGGAAGACGAGTTCATCGTTGAGACGTTTCTCAAGAAGAATCCCGAGTTCAAATTGGTTCCCCAAACCCCTTTCATTGGGTCACCGGGTCTTCGAGGTTTAACTAAATGTCAGAGATTTTACTCACACTTGCACGATTGCAACGGATACTTCATATCGAAAATGGAAAGGGCCAACTAACCGTTTCGCGCTTTCTCTGCTTGCGCTATGACCTCGAATATTATTCGAGCGGCCGCGACGGCCGTTACCCCTGAGTCATAGTTTGGACAAACCTCAACCAGATCGAACCCAAGCATACGTTCGTTTGCTACGACCCTTGCTAAGGATAATAGTTCATCAGGCGCTAAGCCGTCGAACTCCGGGTTAGCCACGCCGGGCGCAAAGGCCGGGTCGAGAGCATCAGAATCGATTGTGAGGTAGGTGTGCTCAAATTTTTTCGTGAATGCTGCCACACGTTCGGCCGCCTTGGCCAAGCCAGCCTCGCGGATTTCCCACGGAGTCATCGTCTGAATCTTGTGTTGCATGATGAAATCAACTTCTTCCTTGCAAAGGGCGCGTACTCCCAGAACAAAAACGCTGTCTGTTCCGACTTTTTCTGTTATTCTTCGGAGCACTGTCGCGTGTGATATTTTACCGCCTCCGTATTCATCCCTAAGGTCTCCGTGGGCATCGAAACTGACCACGCCAACTCGTTCTGGTAGGCTTCGGACTGCTCCTTGAGTAATTGTGTGTTCTCCACCAATTATTACAGGAACCTTCTTTGACGTTAGAATGTCCATCGTGACGTATTCGAGTCGTGAAAGTGTTTCGTCTGCATTATCGACAATATGCAAGTCGCCCGCGTCATGAATTGATACTCGCTCGATGTCTATTCCAGTTCGGAGGCTGTAGGTCTCAATGTTTAGTGAGGCTTCGCGAATAGCTCGTGGAGCAAAACGTGATCCGGCTCTGTAGGTGCTGGTGTGGTCGTAGGGTACACCGACCACCACATAGCGCGATTCGTCAAGTGGTTTGGAGAATCCTGAAAAGTTATCAGTCTTCGAGGTGTGAAAACCAAGATTCTGCATTGACAGACGCCTCTTACTCTGAATGGTAAACCTTTATGGCACGTCTTCTGGCGTAATAAGGCCTCCCAACCAGGAGCGGCGAAACATTGACAGAAACATTCACTGAACGAACTGCAGGAATTTGGATGCCCGTAGTATTCTATGCTGCTGGAGGCGTTTACATGCTTGCGTTTTGGGCAATGTTCAGCCCTTCAGCCTACCACCTGCTAGCCCTGGGGGCAGTATCGATAGTGATCGCGGCGGCGCTTTACCTCATGTCTAGGTGGGCTTACTGGCTTGGCCTCTTCACATTCCCCTTGCTTGCTGTTGAGTTCGTTTACGCGCTCATATTCTCCGTAAACGTCGTGGGCTGGTATCCGAATCCGGTTGTTGCCGTATTCAACGCGTCTATGGTGGTTTACTTGTTCTTCCTTTGCTTCTCGTTTCTACTGCTTATCGACAGGAGAAATACGCTGAAGAGCGATAGATTCCTGGACAAACTGCGCGGATTACTCTATGCCACGGCTACTAATCCAGAGACTCCAAAGACGTCGGGCAGTTAACTTTCTTTCGTAACCGAGATCGAACCAAGTTTCGGCGTTCGATACCAGTACGAGGTTTTTGAGAACAGTCCTTCAATTACTGCCTTAGTGTTGCTCAGCAGCAAACCGTAGACGATCGCGCCCAAGTAGCCCAAATGAAACACTCTCTTCATCTTTGAGATGCCGAATTGCGAGAATTCCGACAGCGTCACAGCTGAAGCAGCGAGCGGCGCGCTATAGATGACTAAGGATAGAAGAAATGTGAATAGCGCGACTTGGTAACGCCAGAAGCCCATCAGCCAGAACGAAGGCGGAAAGATAGCATAATATAGCAAGGCTACGACGAGCCCTATGATGGTCAAGGGGCAGATGAAATATGTGCCTAGATGCAGGAGAGCTTCGACTTTCTGGAAGAAGCTTAATTTCTTGCTCCGCGCGATATCCCCACCGTACTTCCTGAGGCACTCCGAGAACCCTTTTGCCCATCTGAATTGTTGATGCCTTAGGTTATCGAAGCTTGGTGGAATCTCACCGGGACAGACTACGGATGGGACGTAGATGTAGCGCCAACCTTTCAAATGCAACCTAATCGAGAGGTCCAAATCTTCAGCCAACGTCTCTGGGCTCCATCCTCCTGCATCCTCAATAGCCTGCTTTCTGAAAACACCACATGTCCCGCTGAAATGTGCTAAGAGGTTCCCGACATACCTGGCTCTTTGATCCACAAAGGCGTAAACATCGATACCAAGCGAGAGGGCCTTGGCAATCCAAGAGAACTGGCCGTCCAGGTAACTCCACCGCGATTGGACAAAGGCCACCCGATCGTTCACGTAGACGTAAGGGACCATCTTTCTCAGAAAATCATGAGGAGGAACGTAATCTGCATCAAATAGCGCGATGAGGTCGCCTTTGCTTTTTCCTAGTGCGACCTGAAGCGCGCCGGCTTTGTACCCTATTCGCTCGTCTCTATGAATCACCTTCACTAGGCCGGGATATTTGCTCTCGAAGCTCTGTGCCACTTTAGTGGTGCCGTCAGTTGAATCATCAACGACCACTATCTCGAAGCGATCACGCGGGTAGTCTAACCCAACGCATGCCTCGAGCAGACGGCCGGCGACCCGTTCCTCGTTGAATAGGGGAAGGTGAATTGAGACGTAGGGCCAGGACTCTAATGGTGGTGGGCTCGATATTTTTCTCCTTCCGCGAATCGATAGGAGGCTCAAGACCCACATGTTGATAGCGTAAATAGAGATCAGACCTGTAACCGTCGCAACCAGAAAAAGGACCAACTGCTGAATGCTGGAAAGGTTGCCTGGGAACAAATACAATGCATGGCCCTTCTAGCTAATTAGAAAACGAGGTAACTTAGCAGCGGGTATAAGGCTTTTCAAGCTAGAGGCGCAGAGCTGCATTTTGAATCAACCCAGCTTACAATGGGCGGACTGCATACGAAACAGATTGATAAGGTAATGGCATTCGCGGGGATCTTGCTCCTAACACTCGCAGTAGTAATTATCGTATATTACGCAATCAACGTTCCAACTGAGGAATCATTCGGTGAGCGGTACGTAACCGCCATAATCTCCCCCCCTTATCCGTTGAATCAGCTTACAACATTCAAGCCAGTCACTTTGATGACCTATTTTTTCTTCTGCGGAACCATTCTCGTCTTAGAAGCTAGCAAGGATCGGCTCAGTCGTGTTGGTACTCGCGCCGTGAGGGCTATACTGTTAACGGCCTCTTTCGCTGCTGGATACGAATTCATCTGGAATATGTTCGCGTGGTTCACCACTTGGCTTAGGAATGGCGGGTCACTCGATCTCAAAGCCAACACCTTTCACAGCCATATTTTTCCCCCCGTAAACTTCAATTTCGCAACAAAAGTATCCTTTCTAGTGTTCGCCTTGTGCCTTTACTGCTGGTATTTCCTTCAAGGACTGCGCAAGAAAGATGTTCAACCGTGATTTTCGAGGCAGCTCTCTTCTTTGGCTCGCCAAATGTGATTGCGAAAGTTCAGTTCGGCTTGATGCGGCGAACGGGAGCGTATTGGATGGGCTTCTGGATCGCTGCCCTATTTACGTAGCAGCGTGAGCAGGACACAAGCGGACGCTTCCCTCTCGACTTCACCTGAATCAACTGGAAGCCACATTCAGGGCAACGTTTCTCAAGAAGAGTTAGGGCGCCAAGCTGTGGAAGCGGGAGGGAGAAGGTGCAGTTGGTCTTCCATTTTCCCGAGCACCCTATGAAACGTTTCTTGGTTCGCGGGTTCTTTATGATCTTCAGTCTTGAGCCACATTTTGGGCATGGGACGAAGAGCGAAATTGAACCGAGCCACATCTCGCGGATTATCGACGTAAGTTCATTACCGACGCCTTCTTCCCTTCCTTTCAACTCTTCCAATATTGGTTTAAGGTAATCAACGGTATCAAGGACAACGTGCTCCCGACGCTCCTTCCCTTGTTCGATCTGTTCCATCTTCGTCTCCAAGTCCCGTGTAAATGTAACCTCGACTACTCTACGGCAGTATTTCGTCAGTATGTCAATGACGTGAATAGCAAGTGGCGTTGCCACCATTCGTTGGTCTCTCAAGTATTCGCGTCTGTACAGAGTTTCAATTATCTCAGCCCTGGTGGCTTTCGTCCCGATTCCGGACTCTTCCATCTCTTTGAGAAGGCTGCTGGGGTTGTAGCGTGATGGGGGTTGGGTGTATTTGTCTTCGAGTTTGATTTCAACAATCTTCACCGAGTCCCCTTCTTTCAGTTTTGGCATAGCCAGTTCCTCGACTCTTGCGTATGAGCCATAAAGTGGGATCCATCCCTTCTGGAGTATTCTAGATCCACGCATCAAGAAAATGCGCTGACCGACTTTGATTGTGGCCTTATCGCTTTGCTTTGTTGCCATTTCCCCGAAGGTTGCTAGAAATCGTCTTACGATTAGATCGAAGAGGTTCTGTTCTTGCGGTGAGAGGTTCCGTTTCGGAACCGTCCCCGTTGGGTAGACTGCTGGATGGGCGGGGTCTTCGTTCTTGCCTTCGTGTGGTGCGAGACGCCCCGCTAGCAGTGCTCGCACGCTCGATTGATAGTTCTGAATCTGGTCTAGGCCTTTCATGATCTCCTCGAATCCGATAGAGCGCGGGAGTTTCTGACTGGAGGTCCTAGGGTAGGAGATCAACTGGTCCAAATAGAGCCGTTCTGCTATGCTAAGGGCCAGGCGCGGTGTATAGCCGAAGTGCCTGTACGCTTCCGACTGTAACGTGGAAAGGTCGAATGGTGGGGGAGGGGAGACTTGGTATGTGGTCGATTCGAGCCTCTCAACGACCCCGATCCTCCCCGAACATTCCTTGATGATACTTTCGCCGTCTGTTTTGACCACGATGCGATCGGTCTCATATTGCGCTTCAACGATTCGGCCGTTCACATCCACCTTAGTTCTCAGTGTCCAGAAGGGAGTTGGCACGAACGTTTGGATTTCTTTCTCCCTCTCAACGACAAACCGCAACGTCGGGCCTTGCACTCGCCCTGTGCTAAGGGTTAGGTAACGGTTACTCGCCTTGAGCGCTGATTGAGTCAGAGCACGCGATAGATTGATGCCGAACAACCAGTCAACTTCGTGGCGGCACATACCCGCGAAGGCAAGCGGAAAATCTAGGTTGGGGAGCGCGTTCGCATATGATTCCCTAAGTTCCCTTTCCGTTAGCGTTGAGAATTTCATGCGTCGAGCTTTCTCATCTGCTCCATTGCACGCGTACTTCAAAACAGTGTAACCAATCAGCGACCCCTCGACATCGAAATCGCAGGCATTTACGAATTGGTCCGCTTCCTTCGAGACCCGTGTGATGGCCTTTATCCACTTCTCCTGTCTCTGCTGTCCTCGTTCCGCCAAATGCTTGGGCTTCCAATCGCAATCCCAGACTGGGTATTGGGATGTCGAACCGCTGCCTTTTGCGGCAACCGCGTATAGGTGGCCAAGCGCAGAACAGACCAGAACGCGTTCTCCGTTTTTCACTTCAAAGAACGGGACGCCGTTAACGCTTATTCTTTTCGCTTGATTCTTACCGCTCAACGCTTCCGCGACGTGAAGTGCGGCGTCTGGTTTTTCAGTAACAATGAGTGTAGTTTTCAACTATTGAGGCACCGCGTTCGCTTGCTTGGTTGCGCATTATCAACCGCTTGACTGCGTCGCCAGTTTCGCTGAGGCTTAGCAGCTTCGAAAAGTACTCGTCTTTGGAGAGAACCCCGCCTAATGCCATAAGCCAGTTGGCGTATTGGGCGTCTAGGTTTGTCAACGCGGCTTCGTGGAGGCTGCAATATTCTGAATGTGGTTCCCTAGGTTTTTCGCAGACGGAACACTGATCGACCATTTGGCCAACCGTCAGTTAACATCTTCTATGGCGAAGGGTGCGTTTGTTTGGTGCGGTACGTAGGCTTTGCATTCGTTCATCTGGGTCTTCTCACGCGCTTCATGGGCCGTGCAAACGCCCATGTAAAGCAGATCATGGCCCCACACGCTAGAATTTGAGTAATGGAATATTGCCACAATGGATCCAGCGACAACAAGGGAGCCTCAACGCTTAACAAGCAATTTCCAAAGCCCCGGAACTGAGTGACGCTCCGACTGAGGACACTCACCCCATCCCAGAACCAGTTTGATCCCAACAAAAATGGAACATATAGAAAACATACGAAAACCGCGAGCGCCAAAGCGACGACTCTGATCAAACGCATACGTGCTAACGGATCTACCTCGGGACCAACCCATCGAGGGAATATCCTGGTGAACGCGTCGTCCCAAGCTACGAACGACACTATGAGGACCCCAAGAACTGGCAACCATTGCAGCTGAATGCCAACCCCGCCGATCTTGAGCTCATTAGTCATGGGACTAAGTCCATGAGAGGTCATGTAAAACACGAAGAGCAAATCAAGTAAGAGGACGGCGACCGTTATGCCCACAACCCACCAAAGCTTGCTTGAGCGATTCGAGGCCAAACTCTCCACTTCCTGTATTAGTCGCGTTCAGACGAATTTGTTACCGTAGGCACAGGGGCTATAAAGAATATCTGCCCCAACATCACAAAGGGAGCAGCTTTGTTAAACCAAAGGACGGAAATCATAGGCCGCGGCACTTGGCTCGATATGGTCGCGCGCCGGGTGATCGAGCGCGAAGAGAAACTCGGCAGAAAGGTAAGCATACTTCGGACCGAGAGCGGTTTGGGAGCTTCCGGAATCCCCCATATAGGTAGCTTAGGAGACGCCATCAGGGGCTATGGGGTAAAGATCGCCCTCGAAACCCAAGGCCGAAGATCCGAATTCATCGCGTACTCAGATGATCTCGACGGATTAAGAAAAGTACCATCCGGAATGCCAGATTCTCTCAAAAACTTCCTAGGCCAACCAGTTTCCGCGATTCCCGACCCATACAACTGCCACGGGAGCTATGCCGTTCACATTAACTCGCTACTCAGAGATGCGATGGATAAATGCGGAGTTGAATATGTCTTCCACTCTGCGACGGAAGATTACAGAAAAGGGCTCCTCCTCGACCAAGTCCGAAAAATACTCGCGGCAGCAGAGAAAGTTGGAGATATAGTAAAAGAGGAGGTGGGGCAGGAAAAGTTTACGGCTGTGCTGCCTTACTTTCCGATTTGCGGTTCCTGTGGACGCATATACACAACGAAGTCAACTTCGTTTGACGAGAAATCTGACAAACTACTCTACTCGTGCGAAGGTGCAGCCGAAGTCAGGGGGCAACAACTAACTGGTTGCGGTTACAAAGGAGAGGTAGACATCAAGGATGGAAGGGGCAAGCTTCCGTGGAAAGGCGAATTCGCTGCGCGCTGGACAGCACTTGCAATAAATTTTGAAGCTTATGGAAAGGACATATCTGACTCGGTTCGGATCAACGACAGAATCTGTGAACAGGTACTCGGCTACCCTCCACCCTACCATGTTCGGTACGAACTTTTCCTCGACAAAGGTGGGAAGAAGATCTCCAAATCGAAATCAGCGCTTGACGTGCTCACGCCGCAGACATGGTTCAAGTACGCCTCACCCATCTCTCTAAACCTTCTGATGTTCAAACGAATTACGGGAGCTAGAAATATTGGCGTTGAGGACATCCCAACTTTTGTTAACGAACTGAACGATTTGGAAGACATCTATTTCGGCTTACGCAAGGTTGGCGACGAGAAAGAGGCGGCCAAACTCAAAGGCCTGTACGAGTACTCCTACTTCCTCAAACCGCCACCAGCTGCAAGAGCTCACGTCCCATACAATTTGCTTGTGTACCTTGTGACGGTTTCACCACCCGACAATAGAATGGACTATGTCGAGAAGAAACTTCGCGAATACGGCTACCTCAAGAATGGAGTACCTGCTGAAATCCAGCAGCAGCTGGATTACGCAACGAATTGGGCGAAAGATTTTCAAGAAATCCCAGAAACACAGATTGAAATCAAAAACTCAGAGAAACTCGCCATAGAGGACCTGATAGCAATTGTAAGAAATGAAACCGACGAGAGAATTCTACAAAACAGCATCTTCAAGCTAGCGAAGAAGTATGCCATCGAACCTACGAACTTCTTCAAACTCCTTTACACCATTCTGGTTGGATCACCCCGCGGACCTAGATTGGGACCGTACATCAAAGCTATGGGCAGCGAAAACGTGGTCCGCGCGCTTGGGCGAGCGATAGGGGCCACGACAACTCCCTGAAAGCAACTTTCGTCCTGCAACGAAAATTTCTGACGGCAAACGTTACGCTATATAAAGAACACTGGGTAAGCGGATTTCGGGGCTAGAAGCCCCAAATTGATCTCCTACGAAACATGCTTTCTTGGATTCGCAATCCGCTAGATCGGTATGCTCACGACTCGAAGCGCGGATCGTCTCGGGAAGAGCTTGTGAACCATGAAACGAGGTTAATTTATCCGACAGTCGTTACCTGTTTAGTGCCCCCCTAATGCAAGCGACTAAAGGAACAACCAAAGGGGCAACGGGCCCGTAGTCTAGTCTGGATTAGGACGGTGAGAGAGCTTCAACTCTCACGTAGGCCTGCGGAGCCGCAAATCCTGGGTTCAAATCCCAGCGGGCCCGCCACACTATCTCTTTGAGGTTGGTTGTGCTGCGCAATCCTGCGACCGACACAATGTCGGCTGGTGTTGGAGTACGAGTTTATGTTCTTATCGCGTTAGCGATGGCCGCCGTTCTTTGCCCAGCGGTCATTCTTAGGACGCGGAAACGCGTCGCTTGAATATACGGAATGGTGTCGTCGCGAACGTAAATGGGAATGCACCTCATGGCCCGAATTTTCTGGGCTCGAAATTCTAGCCTACCGTTCCGAGTATGGTGACGAGTAATACTTCCGATAGATTGAAAATCATACGATCACTTTTATTGACCCACGACTTTTCGCTTAGTTGTGGGTAGGCATGAACACATTCGATGGCCTTGAGGAAATAATGTCCTTAGGGGCATACCAGAAAGAGCTGTCGAAGCTTCAGAGGCTTGTAAGGGTCTTTCGATAGAACAGTGAGCGGCCACACTGTGGGCAAACGGTTCACTGCAGAATAGCCCCGGGACTAAATCCGAGAATGGATGCGGGCGCCGAGAAAGAGTCGGCGATTAGGTACGTAGGTAGTTTTGGCCTGGCTTCCGTCCCAATTCGAAGCGTTTCTCAGAATTCCTTCTCACCCTTATCTTGGGGATAGGGGAATGCCGTTCACGTCCTTGGACTTTCGGGGTTTGGGATCGGACTTTGCCTGCCTTAGTTAACGATCCGTGAGTTGGTAACTCTTACACCTCCTCTTATGAAGAGCGAAAGAAGGTCCCACCGTAATTAGTCTTTACACTGTTCAATCTCCTCGAAAATTTACTTGCTTCAGTGCGTTCGCAGGGACTTCAACCCTTGCTCTCCGCAGTTTTGTTGCGCCTTCTTGCGACCATTGAGCGAAGTCTTATATCGAATTTCGATATATCCGCGGATTTGATTAGTATGAGCCGCTGTTCCTCTTTCATCTGCACCAGCCCCGCAAATTGGACGTGCTCAGAGTGTGGCCGTCCTTACTGTTTCTTCCACACTACAACTCACGGGCATGAGGTTTCCGAACGAGTCTTAACCGTTTCTTCGTAAACCAAGTTTAGCGCGGTCAGCCTACAATTAAGCTCGGTATCTGCTCATGTTAGGCCACTGCCAGCGCATCTTCGAAGAAGTAACGTGTTGCGCCGAGGGTTTGTATCTCTAATGGGCGCACGTTGACGACTAGAGGAAAGTTCGCTACGACATCGCCGATCACGAGGCAACGGTGTGGAGGAAGATCCCGCACAACCATGCGTATCGTATCACTGTCGACTTTGGCTACTTTTGAAACGATCTCGAGGTCGTGCTCGTTGCTGAAGTTGAAAAGGAATACGTTGTCAGCTTGTCGGTAGATGCTGCTCTGAATCGTATCCGGCTGGTTTGTTACGAATGTGGTGAATAAGCCCAAGTGCCGCATTCGCGTAACCACATCATCCCAGTAGGTTTCTCTCAGGTACAAGTGGGCCTCCTCGGCGAACAAGAAGAGTGCGCGGAGTTTTTGCGTGGATAAGAGATCCGTGAACTTGCTGATTAGCAACTCAACAATGATTCGTCGGAGGGCTGAGTACTGGTTCTTCATATTCACGATCAGGGCGCAGCCAGTGGAATGATTTCTGAAGAGCTCCTCCAGATCTAAGGCGGTGCGGGTGTCGTCGGTGAATATGCCGGAATCGTCTAGGGTGTTGAACCGGGCCTGGAGCGCATCTTTGATGCTTTCGTGGCAGTCTGCGTTGGCAATCGCGGCGCCAAGGGCCGTCATCGTTAGCTGATTCTGCTGTTCAAGGTCGCGCCAGATCCGGCTGAATATGCGGGCAGAGTTCTCGGGCAGCGCGAGCGCGTAAATCAACGTACCTAGCAGTGTGCTAAGCCCGACTTGGCTTAGGCTGAACCTCAGGTTTAGGCCTGGGACTAGAGAGATTATCTTCGGGGATAAGTGCATCTGGCGCCCGTCCGTAGATCGACCCAAGTTGACATATTCCCCGTTCACGTCCAGAACGACCACTGGTGCGCCTTCACGGACGAGGCTCGTCACGAGAAGTTTTGTGAGGTGGGACTTACCCGTTCCTTTCCTACCCGTTACTATGTTCAGCCGACCGTCGAGGGCGGCTAGGTCTGAGTTGATATGCGGAAAACGGTGCGTGGAGCCGATTTCGAATGCATGCCTGGATGACAGGCTTTCTAAGAATAGTTTCGCTGGCATTGCTTCCACATGGGAGTGGTTCCTAGACGGCAACCAGGCAACATCTCTGCTTATGCGGCCGTTCTCGATGGCTCCCCTGATTTTTCCAACCAGGAGTCTCGTATCTTTCAAGACCCTGATTTGCGATGACACTTTGAAAGGATCGACTTCATCGCCTGAAAGTGAGCCTTCTGATATGCCATCCCTGAGTAAATCTTCTAGAATGCCGGGTATGTTTGCGTATTGAATGTCGATCACCTGTACGATTAAGGAACGCTGTTTGACCCTGTCCGTTACGAGTAAGTAGTCCCCTTTGTCGACTTCCTCATCAGGGAAGCACAAGAGTTGCATATCATCAGCTTCTTTTCTGAGAATCTTCAATGAAGAGCCTCCCACGCTGTCCCGAAGGGACCAAACAACGAGTGTCTCAGAGCAAGTTTAGGCATCATTTGAACTCCGAATTCAGCCTGAGCGAACGCTTGCATGGCAAGAACGTCCATGGCTGTGAAAGTCGATAACACGTGAGCCATTCTGAGGGTTTCAGGATAACCTTGATCTACAATGTCTGTCCCGGCAAGCTGAGCGAACTCCTTCATGGCCGCAACGCTTGGAATGTGCCTGTCGATGTCGATTCTGAAGGGAAATCCGAACCTGGCAAGTCTTGCAACGAAGACCCGACCCAAGAATTGCACCGGATATGGAGGAAACTGCTCCGTAATCTCCGTGTCAACATCTAGTAAGCATGGATCTGATTCATGTTCAAGAAGCTCAGTTAGTCCTTCATTTCTTATTCGTAGTTTAGTTTTCTTCGATATGGCGATTAGCGCACTACCTGAACTGC
>Ga0326728_10003167_pt1 | contig 52145 bp, 46 predicted proteins | sample MB3enrmetagenome_FD_207602 | JGI IMG/M metagenome (GOLD analysis project Ga0326728, IMG submission 207602) | Lab enriched peat soil microbial communities from McLean, Ithaca, NY, United States - MB31MN | ecosystem: Environmental > Terrestrial > Soil > Wetlands > Peat | place: USA: New York... | reverse complement strand
TGCAAGCGAGCCTTGGGTTGGCATGGCACTTCTTCAACTAGAGCGAAATGGCGCGCTCTCCGGAGTGCACGGGGCAGTGTGCTCCAAAAGTGCTTGACACCGCCGACATTGTCAGAGACGCGATTTATCGACAACTATCTGAACTTCCGCCCTCAGACGCCAGTGTCGCTGAGCGATATCCTAGTGGTGTCGGACCAATCTCCGAAGATGTTTCTGCTTTAGATCGCTGCAAGAGGCTAACTCCGTGAAATGTTGAGCTGACGACGTCAAATGTCTTGACGTAAGGAACTCCGTCCAAGAGTCTTGCCAGAACTTCCAACACTTCTGGATAACCGCCTGTACCGTAAGCCTCAGCATTCGCTCGGTGATCCCAGAAGCTAATGGTTGCGACTTCTCCCTCTGGGACAGCCAGGGTGATCAAATCCTGGAACCCTTCTTGCTTTCGCAGCCAAGGAAGGATTTCACACTCCATGAGATTGGTGAACTCCGGAAGTGAGTTCGGTTTTAGGAGAGCAGAAACCTTGCGGGCAAACATTGTCACCTCACCGCTTCGTGCAGGTTTCCGTGCCTACGATGGATCTAGCCCGCACGACGCCGTCTATATAAGTAGTGCGTTTCAACGCCCAAACGTTACATATGAGGAGGCCGCTTTGTTTGAGGTAATCGGGGTTTGCACTCAGAACCCCCATTTCGGCCATTTTGAGTGAAATGGAGATTTAACGCCAATTGAGCACAGCGCAAATCCCGCTCTCGGACAGGGAAGGTCAACAAAAGTCGTGAGTACCCTTCAGTTGGGCAGCCCGACCCGCGATACGAGCTGATGAAACCGCGGATCGTGGCGGAGCGGCTCGAACCTACGGCCCACTTTGATGTAAGTGAGTTCAGGGTCGTGCTCGTCGTAAGCTTTGTCCAGCCAGGCGAAAGCTGCGTTCTTGTCGCCCAGGGCTCCATAGAGAATCCCAATCGAGCCTGCAGGTGAAAGCCCCTGGTCGCGGAATTTCTTTAGTTTGTCCAATATTTTGCGGGCCTCGTCCCGATTGCCCGTGATGGCGTAAGCGAAGCCAAGGTCCAACATCATGTCAACATTCTCGGCACCTGAGAGTTGCAGAGCGTTTTGAAACTCACGAATGGCGTCTTCTTGTTTTCCGCGATTCAGATATACCCAGCCAAAAGTCTGGTGAGCAGGCGGGAAACGCGGCTCCAATTCCAACGTTTTCTGCATCTGATCGAGGGCTTCGTCATAACGGCCAGCGATGAGCAATCTTCCGGCAAGTGCGATGTTAATCGGCAATGACAGCGGGTCGAGATCACACGATCGTGACAGGCTTACTTCGTAGTGGTTGATCGGTTGGTCCATTGGTCCTGCACTTTCCACTCTGGCACACTCGATGCCGCTTTGACCGGGTGCGTCCATTCAATTGCTTACGATGAAGCCAATGGATCGCCTTTGTCCCCAATGGTGCCTTTGGTAACCTCGACTTCTGCATTACCACGTAGCATACTGCTCCCTGCGCTTACCGGTCCGCAAGCTGATAGGCGAGAACTGACCAGAGTTGGTTCTCGGCGCACAACTAGCAGCAAACCGAACCGGCACCTCTGGGGTGAGGGGTAGTAATGTGCAGAAATTGTCTGCGGTTTATCTGTTAGGGGTACTGCTATTTCTAGCTCGGTGGGGGAGCGCACAAGAGAGCTACAAGGTTATCAGCCTATCCAATGGTGGCACGATTTCTGGGACTGTGCGCTGGTCAGGTCCGAGTCCCAAGCCTCTCAAGTTTCCTATCACCAAAGACGAGCAAATATGCGACCCCGATTCGGGAAAAACAGCCGATCTTGAACGGTTGATACTGGGGCCGCAGGGTGGCGTGGCAAATACGGTTGTTTATCTTAAGAACATCGCGAGCGGTAAGGCCATGGACCTCCCCGAACCGCGGCGACACCTGGACCAAAAGCGCTGTCGCTACATTCCGCACATACTTTTGGTTCCGCAAAACGCCACACTCGACATGATGAGTTCTGACGCTACCCTGCATACAGTTCACATGACTGGCGATGCCTCATTCAACCTGCCGTTTCCATTTCCCGGACGCGTCATTTCGCGCACCATGTCCACGCCCGGCCTGGTGCATTTGCGCTGTAATGGTGGGCATGTGTGGATGAACGCCGAGATGATGGTCGTTCCACACCCGTACTACGCTGTTACCGACGAAACGGGCCGCTTTGAGTTGACCGACGTTCCACCTGGAAGGTATCAGATCGTGGCATGGCACGAAGGCTGGGAACTCCTCGGTAAAGAGCGCGCCTACGACGTTCTTAGCCAGCATGTCATCCAACGACCTTTGTTCAGCGAACCCAAGGCCTGGGAAAAATCGGTAACGGTTAGCCCGAGCCAGACGAGCACTGTCGACTTCGTGTTATCGGGCAAATGATCCGCGAAATTCCCATATCGCTGCGATGATGCCTTGACCTGCTACGAAAGTTGGGTCTCAAACCTCTCAAACTCTCAAACGATGCACCTCGATCCGGCGCCCGCCCGACAGCACTACCGCCAGCCCGCAACTCGCTTAATGCTCCGCCGGCGATTTCCTGATGGTCAATTCCACAGTTACCAAACGACCGGCAGAACGGGACTCCTCTGTGCCTTCTTCTTTCGCCAACCGCTCGGCGATCTTTGGATTCCACTCGTCAAGTTCGGCATAGAGTGTTCCAACTTGGCGTAGATATGCCTAGCGAAATCCTGTAGGATGTTCGCGTTCTTTCCATCTACACCCTGGCAGTATCGAAACTAGCGTAGCGTCACAGGCAAGCGACTGTGGGCGTTGCTGCTGTAGTGGCAGTCCTTGAGCGACGGGGAGGTATCCACGGGATGGGCAGGCGCCGCGAGCCTCGCAAAGAGATTCAGGCGCCAGTGCGCATTTTCGGTACCAACAGCAGTGGCCAAGTGTTCTCCGAGAACGCGGTTACGGTCAACGTTAGCCGGGAAGGGATCGAGTTGAGTGGTGTCCAAGCCAAGCTCAACCTCGACGAGATCATCGGTTTGTCCTATGCCAAGAACCGTGTGCACTTTCGCGTCAAGTGGGTCGGCGAACCTGGCACGCCCAAAGCTGGTCATGTTGGCTTGCTTAACATTTCCCCAGAGAAGCCTCTCTGGGATTTTCCACTACCCGCCCCTGCGCCCGACAATCACCGGCCGCGGCTCGCTGAGAAGCGCAAGCACCCCCGGTTCAAGTGCCATAATTCGGTAGAGCTTCATACTCAAGACGGAGCCTCCTTTTGGGCAACTATTGCAGATCTCAGCGTCGGCGGATGTTACGTTGAAATGGCGATCCCATTGCCCCCGGGAACGAAGCTGAAGATAGGTATCTGGATCGGAGAAACCAAGGCCTATGCGGATGGCGAGGTTGCCTACAGCGCAGCGGGACTCGGAACTGGCGTGAAGTTCAACAAGATTTCTGAATCGGATCTTGATCGAATCCGGCAATTCCTCGGGACCTTCGCGTCCTTAACAAAAAAGCCGACTTGTGAGCAATGACCTCTGGGTAAGTAGGGCTGGGCTGATGAGATCGCCAACCATCCAGAATCTTGCGTTTGCCTCCCCAACTGCTGCGGACCTGATGTGAACAGGCAATTACACGCGTTGACCCAGTGGCCGGGGTTCTGAGTGTAATGGGGATTTTTCACCAACCATTTTGCTAGACTCTGGCTAAAAGCGCTTATGCCTCTCCGCTATGTCATCGACAAAGAACGGCGATTGGTACACACGACTGGATGGGATCGTCTGACGTTCGCTCAGTCAAGGTCTTATCAGGATCAATTGCTGAACGATCCGGATTTCGACTCCGAGTTCAACCAACTGGTAGATCTGAGCGCGTTAACAGGGCCGGGCATGTCAATCGAGGAAACCAAGCTGCTTGCCACGCGCTCTGGCTTCGCTCCAACGTCCCGGCGTGCGTTCGTCGCACCGGACCCCGCCGTGTTCGGAATGTCACGATTGTTCGAGGCCTACAATGAAATGTCGAAGGCACGGTCACAAATTCGAGTGTTCTCCGATCTTCCTGCCGCCTTGAAATGGCTTGGAGTGGAGACTCTTTCTCCGACGTCGGAGTAGATCAAGCGACTGCACCTCCCCCCGCTCAAGGTCAATGAGTGAAATGGCGATTTAACAGCAACTGACCGGCAGCGCGTAGTCTCCAATTGATCTCGGCAGTTCGGTGAAGTGCCCCTCAGTTCGGCCCGATTGTGTTTTCGGAAGGCTCGGCGCGATTCAAACGTGGTCACGAATAGAGTAGAATTTTGCGCCAGTTCTCCCGGAGAGAAAACAATGCGCCGGTATCACCACATCGGGATTCCCACTACCGAATCGAAGCCTGGGCAGACCCACTTGAAACACCTGAAACTTTTTATCGTCAGTCACCAGAAAAGCGAATTCGGCGTGGAATGGATGCGCTTCGAAGCGGATGCGGCGGTTCCCGATCTTGTCCGGCGAGTGCCGCACGTCGCGTTTGAAGTGACCGACCTCTCCTTCGAGCTTGCTGGCCGCGAAATCCTGATTCCCCCGAACAGCCCATCCGACGGTGTCCGCGTTGCATTCATCGTCGAGAACGGCGCGCCCATCGAACTTCTCGAATTTACCGACCCCAAGCACCCAGCCCGTTTATCAAACTAAATAGACGAGTAGCGGGCAAACCGGAAGTCAATTGACGAAACCAGGCGTTCTCACAAATGGGCGCTGTCTGTTCGCCCCCCGGAGGCCGGTCCGCGTCGCGGCCCGGCAAACAAATTTTGATCTCCCCGTAACAATTCGGTAACAATCGACCCATACCATGACTGTTTTATTTTGGAGGTTAATTGTCGCCCCCGAGCGCTTCCAAGGTCAGTGCCATTTTTCCGCAGTCGCTGCGCCGTTGGCGTGATTGGCGGGGCCCGATTGCCTTCCCCGGACGCAAGAAACCCGCCAGCCTGATCTACGACGTGGATGACATTCCGCCCATGGCGGTCCAGATTGCTGCCGCCTTTCAACATCTTTTCGTGATATCGGTGGGTTGGATCTACGTTCTACTTGTGGTGAACGCGATCGGAGGCACATCGGCGGAAGCGCAGAGCCTCATCCGCATGTCCATGATCGCTTCTGGATTAGCGACAATCGTGCAAGCGAGGCGGGGTTTTGGCAATGGATACCTGTGCCCGCTGACCTGCAGCCTCACCTATTTGTCGCCCGTCGTCCTGGCTGGAATCGCTGGTGGCTACTCCCTGATATTCGGAATGCTGCTAGTCGCCGGCATTGTAGGAATGCTCGTTTCGCGTGTCGTACATCACTTGCGCGTCCTGTTCCCGCCGGAGGTGACCGGCCTCATGGTAGCGATGTCGGGGCTGCAACTGGTGGCCTTGGGATGCCCGCGATTTGTCGGCTATACCAAGGCAAACTCCGCGGCCGATCCGCGTGCAATCGTAATCGGTTTGGTTACTCTGTTCGCCATGATTGTTCCCACCGTCTGGACCCGGAGCAAGCTGCATTTGTTTCCCATGTTGATCGGGGTCGCAGCCGGCTTCGTCGCCGGTTGGGCCACGGGGGAGTTCCACGGCGCGCAGCTGCAGGCGCAAATGCCACCCGGATTTTTGAGTTTTCCTCATCGTGCGGTGGCTGGCCTTTCCTTCAAGGTTGCGCTGTTGCCGCCTTTCCTGATTGCCGCCCTAACCGCCAGCCTGAAAACGGTTGGCGATACCACGCTATGCCAAAAAATCAACGACACCGCGTGGAAGCGCACCGACATGAAATCCGTGAGTGGAGGTGTTTTCGCTAACGGTTTTGGGAGCACCATCTCCGCCCTTCTGGGGGGCATTGGGCAGAACACCGCATCGAGCAGCATCGGTATTTCGCTGGCCGCAGGGACGACCAGCCGGGCGATTGCCTTGCCCCTGGGCCTGCTGGTCATGGGACTTGCCTTCTTCCCGAAAGCAGCCGCGCTCGTAACTGCTTTGCCCGATCCCGCCGTAGGCGCCGTGTTGATCTATTCCGCGTGCTTCATCATTTTGGGAGGCCTCCAGCTCCTTACCTCGCGGATGCTCGATTCGCGGCGCATTTTTGCCGTCGGAATCGCACTGATCTTTGGCCTCAGCGTTGAAATCGTGCCCGATCTTTATCGCACGTTCCCAGCATTCCTGAAGCCGGTCTTCAGTTCTTCAACTTCGGTGGCGACAGTGCTGGTAGTGATCTTAAGCCTGCTGTTTCGGATGGGTATCAAGAAAGAACGCAGTCTGGAACTGCGAACCGGCTCGAACCACCTCGACGAGATCACCCAATTCATGGACGACCAGGGCTCTGCCTGGGGTATGAGAAAGGAAGTCGTCACCCGGGCTACCGACGCTGCCTACGAGGTAGTTAACAACCTGGGCCTCCTGCCGCTCCGTTCCGAGGTCATAACCTTGAACACGTCCTGGGACGAGCTTCGGCTCGATCTCGATATCGAATACGCCGGACCGGCGATTGAACTTGCGAACTCCATGCCCGCCCTGGAAGAGATGGGCACGGAGGTCGGTGCCGCACATCTCGCCGGATACCTGATTCGCCAATATGCGGATCGCGTGAAGATTCGCGAAAAGAACGGCGTTTGCCGCGTCTCGTTACATTTCGATCACTGAAAGCTGGCGCATCGTCCTCTTGCGCTTGCCGCCTTCCCGAAAGACGTGTAGCGTCTTTTCTTCGGTCCAAGAAGTCGTACCACTCCCGCGGGGTCGTAAAAGGACGAGAACTACGAGAGCAAAAAGTAGCCGATAGTTTCTGAAAATCAGGCGATTACGCTCATTGAGAATCCACCAGACGGTCACGACGTTCAACAACACACTAGTCCATAAGCAGTAGAACGCACTTGTTAGTGTCTGTGGTTAATCCACGCGGGTACTTGTAAACAGGCAGGGATCGACTAGAGTTCTCGGAGCGCCATCCGCTGTACTCCCCCCAGCCCCAAGGCGTGAATCACTGGAGGAAAATCTGGAGGGTTACAACATGAAAAAGCTAGGGTTTGTGTTTGCAATGGCGGTGATCGCGCTGGCTCTGACGGGCAGCGCGCTGGCCCTGCCTCCCCTGGACGGAGGCGGTGACAACAGCTCCTACTTTGTCACCTACTTCTCGAACAATGCTGTGAGTGGAGCACCGGACGCGACCGTGCGCCTAGTCAACGATGGCGATACCGGCGCCAATCTGTGGGCCGACTTCTATGTATTCGACGACAGCGAAGAGTTGTCGGAATGCTGCTCTTGCAAAGTCACGCCCGACGGTCTGCTTTCGGAGGATGTAAAGACGGAACTAACGGCGAATCCGTTGAGCGGCCCGGTCCGCTCACGCGGCGTCATCAAGGTCATCTCGGACAGCGATGGCAACGTTACCGCACCTTCGCCGATTCCTGGCCTGCGTGGATGGGCAACGCACATCCAGAAGGCTGCGAGCGGCTTCGCGATCACCGAAGCTCCGCTGGCTGACTCGAACTACAGCGCGTACGAAGCGGGCGCACTGGGACCGATCTGCGGCATCCTGCTCCAGCTCGGCAGCGGCTACGGCTCCTGCACCTGCACACTGGAAGACCACGATTTCTAAACGTTGGTCTGAACCGGGTGTAGCGCGAACCTAAACCAAAGACAACCCGGACGCCGCTATTACGTGGCGTCTGGGCCCTCCCCTTTTTTTATCCCGCCAGCAAAGTTCCTCGCGATTGAGTCGGCGAAGTGCGGACGCTGTCTCACTGAGCGAAACATAATCTGGATGGTTTACGTAACCAGGCGATAGCGCTCAAAACGCCTCAATGAGCGCTATGACGATGTTTCGACTACCACTTCGTTCAGTTTCTAGGCGAACACGACTGTCTTGTTCTGGTAGACCAGGATGCGGTTTTCCAGATGCCAGCGCACGGCACGCGAGAGCACGACCTTCTCCAAGTCCCGACCTTTGCCCACCATGTCCTCGACCGTGTCGCGATGGGAAACGCGCACCACGTCTTGCTCGATGATCGGTCCTTCGTCCAGGGCGGCGGTGACGTAATGGCTGGTGACCCCGATCAGTTTCACGCCGCGCTCGAAGGCTTGATGATAGGGTTTCGCCCCGATGAATGCGGGAAGAAAAGAATGGTGGATATTGATCATGCGCAACAGGTATTGGGCGACGAAATCCGGTCCTAGAATCTGCATGTAGCGCGCCAGCACGATTAGATCCACCTCCTGCCCCAATAGCTCCAGCATTTCCCGCTCCGACTCGCGCTTGTCTTTGGGGTTGGTCAGCAGATGGAAAGGGACGTGATAAAAGTCGGCCAGCGGCTTGGCGTTCGGGTGATTGCTGATGATCGTGATAATGTCGCACGCCAAGTCGCCGGTGCTGTGCCGGTACAGCAGGTCGGCAAGACAGTGGTCATAGGCGGAAACCATGATGGCGACCTTGGGGCGGTAGTTTGTCATTGCCAGGTTGTAGTTGATCCGGAAACGTTCGGCCACCGGCTTGAAGTAGTGCTCGAAATCGGAGATTGGAATATCGAACCCGTCCAGATCCCATTCCAGCCTTGATAGAAACAAGTCGCGGCCACTGTCCAGATGATCGTCGCTGTGTAAGACGCTACCGTTGTGGCCAATCAGGAATTGGGAGATTTCCGCCACCACGCCTTTGCGAGCGAGCGGCATAGGGGTACTTAGGAGCAAGACGGCGGTATTCTTCATTTCTTGCAAAACCTGAGCGCCCCCCGCGCCGCGAATCATCGGAAAGATGATACGCCTGATAACAGAAGTTACCGCGCAACCACCCAGCGTGATGCAGAGAAAAGCCGCCCCGCCAGGCGGCTTGGTGTTTGTTGCGACGTGGTGGGTGAGAGCCGACGGTTACTTCATGCTGCTCTGCTTCGACACTTCCCTGATGGTTGCGTTGTCGTCATAGACGCCGGCGACCACCACATCCGGAGTTCCTTTGGCATTCAAGCTATACGTAAGCTTGCGGGAGCCCTCCTTCGCGCCGGGTTTCGGCCACCAGTACTCGGACCAGACGCGGGAAGGACTCTTCGCGGCATCGCAATAGTCTTTCTGGAACAATTCATTCCCCTTACTGTCCTTCATCGACTCGGTATTCAAGATGCCCAGCTGCCGCGCCCGCAAAGGGCGCAGACGCGCGGTAGAGCCGACAGCCCCTTCAATTCGATACTGGGTGTGAGGTATTCGTCGCGAATCGGTTCGTCCCTCATCAGGTCGGTGCTCAAGTACTTCTTGTTGTCGTCTGGAAATACGGTTACGACAACCGCATCGCCCAGCATCTCCTGCGCCTTTACCGCTGCCAGAAAATTGCACCCGGAGGAGATTCCGACTCCCAAACCCAGCGTCGATGCGAGCTTCCGCGCCATGAGGATCGAATCCCCGTCAGACACAGTAATGATTCCATCCAAGGCCGCCAAGTCAACGATAGGAGGAATGAATTCGTCCGAAATCCCCTGGATGCGATGTTTGCCTACCTTGTGCCCTAATGAGAGCGTCGGGGACTCAGCAGGTTCAACCGGATGGACGCTGATCTTGGCATTCTTGCTTCGGAGAAATCGCCCCACACCCATCACCGTACCGCCAGTGCCCACTCCGGCGATGAAAGCGTCGGGTACGAGGCCGGCTGCTTCCAGTTGCAGCCAAATCTCCGGCCCGGTGGTCGTTTCGTGAGCTTCCGCGTTAGCGGCGTTGGAAAACTGGCAGGGCAGGAAGACATCTCGATGGCTGGCTTTGAATTCCTCCGCCATGCGGATGCTGCCTAGAAATCCTCCCTGCTCGTGGCTGATGGCTACGATCTCAGCACCATAGCTGCGGATCAGGTCCTTGCGTTCGCGGCTCATCCAGTCCGGCATGAAGATCTTGACGGGGTGACCGAGGGCACGGCCAATCGCCGCAAACGATATTCCGGTGTTGCCGCTGGTGGCCTCTGCGATCGTATCGCCGGGATGGAGTTGCCCGCTTCGACCCGCTTCCTTCAGGATATGCAGTGCCATGCGGTCCTTGATGCTGCCCGTCAGGTTCAGCTGCTCGGACTTGGCATAGATCACACGTCGCTTACCGCGAAACTCAAAGGGGATCTCCAGCAGTGGTGTATTTCCGATGATCTGCGAAAGCCCTGATAACCGAGTGCTTAAAGTATCGAACGTTGGCAGTGAAGTCATCTCCGTAGTTAATGCCACACGAACAAACGTGCCATGTCAATGATAAGGGTCACATGGGTGTCGGCACACCCTGTCACCTGGGCCGGCCTAATGTGACGAGGCCTCAGCTGTCGATAAATCCCGATTACACTTATCGAAAGGGCCTGGCGGAAATGCAACCGTCTCACCATGATTGTTGCATTCTTGCCCAGTCAGAACCCGGCGCGGTGCCTCATTTGCGGGGGAGCCGTTCGGTTCAATGCGTGTAACTCACCTGTTAGCAGAAGTTACCGCTCAATACCTTCTGCGTGCTGCAAAAGAAAAGCCGCCCTGAATCTGGGCGGCACTCCCTTGCCCTGCGTTCACAAATCCATCGGCGCATGAGCTCCTTCGGTGTTTTCTACTTTCTACTTACCCCTGTGCCCGTCAAGGGGACTTCCAGTGGACTGCCGGAAGCGGTGCTCGAGATGTTCAGTGTCGCCGCCCGTTTGAAAGTCTGTCGTCGGGCATAACTTCCGGTTAGCCCGTCATCCGACCGGAATCCGGCTGAATTGTCGGTGAGAATTGGCGATTTGTCATACTTTCAGAAACTAAGCACACAGAAACCAACGACGACTGAAGAGTGCGCGTTGAACAAGACCGACCTGCGGCCCTTGGTCCGCCTTCGCGAAGGCCCGTGAATCTTTGCGGTGTGACTGGGGTCACTGAATTTGTCGCTCGGCTGAGCTAAATAGGACATGTCGTTCCCCGAAGAGCCTTTTCCTTCACCTTGGTGCCGGCCCTCCGCCGAAGCGACCAGAAGGCTCGTCATGGCATCGCAATTAGTCGCCCCTGAGTCAACCGAGTCAACCATTCCCCAGGCAGAAGACGAATTGGTCCGGCAGTCCTGTGGATACTACGCATGCCCGGTATGCAAGCAAGATCTGGAACCGGTGCACGACGGGCTTTCCTGCCGTGTCTGTGTGAGGACCTACCCCATCGTGAGCGGGATTCCCGACTTCATCGTGATCAACCTCGAAGAGAGCAGGAACCGATCCCTGCGCATGGTCGGAAAGAAGGACTCTCGCCCCCTGCTTGACTTCGCGGCATCCGTCTACGAAACCTGGGTGTATCCGGCCGTGTGCAATCTGTATGGCGGATGGCACAGCACATCCCTAAAACAGCTGGCACATGACGTCTCTGACATCGTAGGATCGCAGGACGGTCTCATTCTGGATGTGGCTTGCGGCCCGGGAACCTACGGGCGCCGCATTGCTTCTGGGTCAAGGACCGTTCTTGGCATTGATATCTGCATGAGCATGCTGCGGCAGGGCGCCCATTATGTCGAAAGGGGACATATTCCCAACGTTCACTTCGCCCGTGCTACGGTGGAGGCGCTGCCGTTTCGGGCTGGCCTGTTCGACGCCGCCATCTGTGCAGGGTCCCTGAACCATTTCTCCGACACGGTCCTCGCTTTGCGCGAGATCAACCGCACCATGAAAGTCGGAGCGCCGCTGGCGGTGATGTGCTTTGCCCGCATCAACTCGGGCCTCATGAAATACAAATCGATACGCGACGGCGCGGAGAAAGGCGGCGGTCACATCGACAGCGTCGCTGAGCTCGAGCACTATACGGTCGAAGCAGGCTTTGAGGGCTTTCGCCCCCACGCCTACGGCTCTGTCCTGGTATTCAGTGCCCGCAAAAGGCCGGCAGAGCATTAGAAGAGGGGTCCAGCTCGACTAACCAGCAGGACGAAGGTGGACGCTTGTTCCAAAGCCTCGAATGGCGATGGCAGGGCCGATGCACTGCTCATTGATGAAGTTCTGGGAGTGTCGTCGGCCAACAGGAAGTAATCCAAAACTGAAGGCCACGCCATCTCTGCCAAGCCCGGCTAATCACGTTAGAGAAACCCGGTGTAAGATTGCGGCATTGCTGCCAAATTCTCAATGGCGGAATCTTGCGAGGTCTGCGATGCGTCTCCTGTTTCTAATTGCTTCATTGCTCCTTGCCGCGATCACCGTTGCACAAACACAGAAGGCGAGTGGCGTAGCAGACTTCATCAGCATCGATACTCCAGTCTTCGTTCTTGAGCATGTCCGAGTCATCGACGGTACGGGTACGCCGGCGAAGGAGGACCAGGCAGTCGTGATCGCGAACGGCAAAATACAATTCATCGGCCCGGAGGAGTCCGCTCAAATCCCTCCGGGTGCGCAACGAATGGGGCGCTCTGGCTACACGGTCATCCCTGGCCTGGTTGGAATGCACAACCATCTGTACTACACCGATTCGTACACGCTGCAAGTTGTCGATGGAAAGGTCGGCGAACCTGGGTTGTTCATTGCCGAAATCCCCTACACGGCGCCGCGACTCTATCTGGCGGCTGGGGTGACCACAATGCGTACGACCGGAAGCCTGGAGCCTTACACCGACTTGAAAGTCAAGAGCCGGATCGATGCAAACCTGATGCCGGGACCCAGCATGGACGCGACGGCGCCCTACTTGGAAGGCGCGCCGACGCGATTTGCGCAGATGCATGAACTAACCGGGCCCGACGATGCGAAACGCATGGTGGACTACTGGGTGGCGGAAGGCATGACATCCTACAAAGCCTACATGAATATCACGCGGGAAGAGCTGGGTGTGGCGATCCAGCAGGCACATGCACACAAGCTGAAACTGACAGGGCATCTGTGCTCCGTGACCTGGCCGGAAGCGGTAGCTCTCGGAATCGATGATTTGGAGCACGGACCGGTCTTTACCGACACCGAATTCGTGGCGGACAAGAAGTCGGACGTGTGCCCAGCGGGCGGTGGCAGCAGTAGTTGGGCCAAACAGGACGTGAACGGAACGCAGGTGCAGGAAATGATCCGCAATCTCGTGTCACATCATGTCGCGGTGACTTCGACGCTGCCGGTGTTTGAAGCCCATGCACCGGGGCGACCGACTTTGCAGCCGCGCACGTTGGATGCGATGTCCGCGGAATCGGCGCAAAGCTACCTCACCAATCGTGCAAGAGTGGCGTTGGATTCTCCCATCACGGCGCTGCTGCGCAAAGAGATGGATTTTGAGGTGGCCTTCGTCAAGGCGGGGGGCTTGCTGCTCGCCGGTCCTGATCCAACTGGAAATGGTGGCGTACTGCCGGGTTTCGGCGATCAGCGCGAAATAGAGCTGCTCGTGGAAGCGGGTTTCACTCCTGTGGAAGCCATTCAGATCGCCACGGAGAATGGCGCCTTATATCTCGGCCAGCAAGATCGAATCGGAACCCTCGCATCTGGCAAACAGGCAGACCTCGTTTTGATCAAAGGCGATCCCTCAAAACGAATTGACGAGATCGAGAACGTCGAGACGGTGTTTAAGGCTGGGATCGGCTACGATTCCAAGAAGTTGATTGACAGCGTGCGAGGACAGGTCGGAATTCGATAGGTGCCAGAACTCGTCAAACCGCCGACTGGCTTGTCACAATTTCGGGCGGGAACCTGTTTCCTGATTTGTGTGTAGTCAGATCGCTATTAACTGCTGCACGGCTCGGGTTTTGCATCGGACCGAGGCTCGCCAAGTATCTGGCCGTGCAGAGTGAGGGAATGACGCGTGCTCAAATACGCGACGTTCGACTTAAACATTACGGAGGAATAAAATCTGATCCCGAAGAAATGATGAGCTGGCTAGCATTCGTCAGGCAAAGCCGAGTCTCAGGGGTAGCACGCATTAGATTGCCTCTTTCAGAACCTCGGAAGCTTGCATTACAGGGGGCTTGGATTTCGGAAGCGAAAGAACAGTGCTGCGGTTGAAGCGAGGTTGGTCCGCACGGAGCCGGGGTGGATATTCCATCCCGTATTGTTCTCACCCGTAATTCATTTGAGGGGGGTGGAAACACCACAGGATGGGAAGCGGGACCAGCAACAGTAAGCGCGATAGCAGATGCAATCCTCTGGGCGGGAATAGATTATGAATGAAATCGACCGGCGTTGGCCTGCGCAAAGACAATGAAGCATTACCCGGTCCGCCCCTCGCTCACTTGCCGACTGCACGACTATCGCGTCTGTCCACACAAGCAGAAGAGTGGGTGGGGCCTTCGGTCCCGCCGACTCGTCTTAGTACTCTGTCCGCTGCCTTCACGCCCCGAGATTGCGCTTCCTCGAAGATAGAGAAGCCGCTGAGATCGGAGTTGGCGAATAGAATTCGCCCGTTTGCTTTAGCAAGAGTGCGGCGTTCCGGCGAAAAGATTGCCCCGACCTTGGGGCGGGCCATGGCGTGTCCCATGCGCATAATATCTATGCGCGACACGCACTTGCGGATGTCAGGATGCACGCGTTCAAGGTCGCGAAGTATCGCTTCCTTCCAGTAGTTCCAGTCTTTGTTCAACAGCAGCTGCCGATTCTCCGATGGCAGTCCCTCGGCCAAAGCCCAATAGAAAGTCCAGACTGTACTCTCCACGCGAGAGCGGACACTCTGATGAGTCGCATCTACGTAGCCGAGTGTCGGGGATTCCATGAAGACATTGTCCCAGGTGGGGTCGGTACCATAAGAGTCTGGAAAATGTTCGAGCGTGAGATTGGCAGTCAGCCACGGCGAATATTCGAAATCATGCAGCGGAGCCATGCCCTCTACCAAGTGCGGCGCTAGAAAGGTAGGCGCTGCGAAGATAATAAACTCCGTCTGGTACTCAGTATCTCCAGCCAGAACGCTGAACCCCTTTCCCCGTCGCGAGATTTTGTGCACCATCCGGTTGGTCTTTACAAAGCTCCCGACTCGTTCAAGTAGTCGGCGGACGATCCATCCGTTTCCCTCGGGCCAGGTTAGAGGTCCCTTTTCTTCCGGCTCGCGAGATGCGAAATACTGGATTCCTGCCCATGCGGACGTGTTGTTGGTCGTTGCGCCATAATCGTCGCGGCAACAGTAGTTCATGTACCAGTTGAGAATGCGAGAGTCCATTCGCTGCGCGCGAAGCCAGTCAGCAAATGAGAGTTGGTCCAGGTCCTCCGTTGTCTCGGACAGCCCGATCTCCATGGGCACGGTGAACCTGCCTGTTGCGCGGAACTCATGGATGCGGTCTTCCAGTCTTCGGAACTGATCGCGGTCGGCTGGTGTTAATCCGACAGCTGGCTCGATCCCTTCTTGCCATCTTCCATACAGAAACAAACGCTCCTGCGGAGTGAAGCAGAGATAGCGTTCCTCCCATTGGCCATTCTTCAGTACCCCAAGGTCCTCAAACAGCTCGCGCACATAGATAGCCTTCGGCCCCGGTACTGGAACATAATGCGCGGCCCACGGGTATGCGGTGATTTCATTTTCACCCCAACGTGAATTTCCGCCAGGTTGATCGTTCATCTCAAGGAGAACAAAATCAGTGAACCCTTTCTTGTGAAGCCGCCACGCGGAGCTCAGACCTGCAATTCCACCGCCGACGATCACGACGGTGTGCTTCGCGACCTGCTTGGGTTGAGAAAAGTTTGCCCGGTCACGCAGTTGGTGGCCCATCTGCAATGAGTCGTTCACGAATGTGCCAACAACCGGTCGGTCTCCTTTGATCGAGAGGCCAATTAGTGCTGCGCTTGCCGATTGCAGGAACTGGCGCCTTGAAGTTCTCAATGACTGATGTCCTTCCAGTCCTGGTCGTAGGCGCGGACCAACACCTGATCGTTCAGCCGGTTCGGAGGCATTGGCAACGGTGACATGTCGGGGGGAAATTGAAACAGCGCAGGTAAGCCATCGACGCTCACAAAGCGAAGACCATGCGGTAGAGAGGTCGGGATCTGATAATCACGGAAACTTGCAATCACGAATCCCCACTCCCCAAAGGAGGGGACGTACACGTGGTACGGATAGGTTTTGAGTCCTGCCTGCTTCAGCGTTTCAGCAATGCACCAATACGAATCGCGTGCAAACATCGGGGACGTGCTCTGGACTACCATCAATCCCTGGGCGCTAAGGTGGCGGGCCGCGGCTTTGTAAAAAGCAGTCGTGTACAGCTTTCCTAGCGAATAGTTTGTAGGGTCAGGAAAGTCGATCACAATGAAATCGAAGCTGTCGCCGTTCGAATCAACCCAGGGAAATGCGTCAGCATTGGTGATGTGCACTTTCGGTGATGAGAATGACTTCTGGTTTAGCGCCGTGAGCATCGGATGGGTAGAGAACAACCGAGTCATCTCTGGATCGAGATCGACCAGCGTAATACTTTCGATTTGCGGATACTTGAGAATTTCACGCACAGCCAGACCGTCACCACCGCCCAGCACTAATACCCGGCGCGGAGCAGGGATGGCCGATAGCCCGGGATGGACCAGCGCCTCGTGATAGCGGTATTCGTCGCGCGAACTAAACTGCAGATGGCTGCTCAGGAATAGGCGGATGTCATCCTTGAATCGCGTTAAGACGATGTGCTGATATCGCGTGTCGCGAGCAAAGATGATCTCGTCCGCATAGATGTTGTCTTCGGCCGCAATCGTGATGCGCTTGGCTTGTGCCAGTCCGATGCCCAAGCCGCACAGCACGACAACGCAGATGATTCGCAGGGCCTGCACCGAAGCAAGCTGTTTTGCAAATAGGAAAGTGCTCCACAGCGCGACCAGGACATTGATGATCCCGAACAACATGGCGGACCGGACCAGCCCGAGGTACGGAACAAGAAGGATTGGAAACAGGAGCGATGCGCCCAGCGCACCGAGATAGTCAAACGTCAGGACATGGGCCACAACGTCGCGGAAATGATAACGGTCGCGAATTATCCGCATCAGCAGCGGAATTTCAAGGCCGACGAGAACACCGATTACGATGACTAGGGCGTACATCAGAAGCTGAAACCCCTGAGTGTAGGCGAAGGCTAGAAACAGCAGCGCCGACGAAAAACCTCCAATCACGCCCAGCAGCAGCTCGATCCACACAAATCGGTACGCAAGACCACGATCAATGAATCGCGAAAGAGCGCTACCGATCCCCATGGCGAACAGGTAACAGCCAATGATCGTGGAGAATTGAAGAACGCTATCGCCGAGAAGATAGCTAGCGAGCGTTCCCGCGATGAGCTCGTAGATGAGCCCGCAAGCGGCGATCAACAACACCGTGATGAAGAGCAGTATCCCCAAAGCTTAGTGGACAGCGGATGCGATGATGATGCAAATGCCGACGGACATTGTTCCGATCAAGATGGCGAGCGCGGTGTTGTGCTCCTGGACAATTTCCTTCCACAGGTTGTAGGGAGTTACCTTGTCGATAACAAGAAACGCTGCCGCAAAGACAAAAATGCCGAGCGCCGCGTAAACAACTGCGTTCACCACGTTGCCAATTTGGATGCCCATTTACTTGCCTCCTGTGTAGTGATGGTAGTAGCCGTACACTGAACGATAGGAACCGGGGTTGTCGCGAACGGACCTGGGGACGTTCTTCACCTCGTCGACAGAATCGAGGCTCCATCCTCGGTACTCGGCGACTGACAAGGTCGCCAGCACCGCAAGTCCATAGATTAGGAACAAGCTTCGAATCATTCGTCGTCTCCAGAAGTCGACCCTTTGAAAGAATCAACTACATTCTCACCCGTGTTGAGCAACGAGCCGTCGTCCGGCGCTCCCCCGTAGTCACTTTCCGCCCAGCGCAGATGCTCGAAATTCAGCGAACGCCAGGTAAGAAGCCCCGCCGGAAGCAGTAATGCGAGCACTGCGAGACCGAAGAAGCTGGCTTGGGGTACATCGCGTCGCAGTGTGACCGTGTAGTAAATTGTGCCACGGCTGGGATCGCTCTCGGGCTCAATGCGCAAGTAGTAATTGCCCGGGGGAACGCTGGGAAGCGCCACGCTGTCTCTAGTGCCGCCCTCTGACCATGATCCGTCCTCGTCGTAGCCGTGGTAATAGCTGATCTCACGCCCGAAATCATACGCGTGGCCCGTATCCTGATTGATCAGGGCATAGTTCAGATAAATCCAGCGATTGTCTAACTGCGCATTGGTGGCTAGTTCGACATCCGAGGTGTGCCCTTTGAGTTCGAAAATATCCGTCACGAAAGAAGCTTCGCCCGGTGTATTTGTATTGAACTCAAACGATTGTTCAAACACTTGTTCTTCGTGCGCCATTGAGTAGACGCCGATTAGCAAGACGAGGAGGAGCACAAGAAACATCCCAACGAGGGTCCATACAGCTTTGACATTCGCAGTGAGCGGGGACGGTTGATTCTCATAAACCCCAATGGGAACTGGAGGTTCGCCTTGCAGCTGGAATGCCTTCCAGATGTCCCGCCCGGCGATATACTCGCCCATCGACCATGTAACTTCCTTGCCAGTTTTTTCACTGGAAATTACGCGTGGAGGCGAAACGTAGTCCGACACGTCCGCAGGCTCACCGACGCGCACCTGCCAGGGGAATTCTCCCAGCACGAAGGTAGTCGCTGCATTCGCAGTCTGAAAGTGTTTGTACGTCTCGCCAAGGTACGCTAGTGAACTGCTCCCGGGACTCACGTCAGGCAGAGATCGCAGAATACTGACGTCGTTCCAGTGACCGTTGTATTCGGTTAGGTAGCGAAATCCTTTGTATGGGTTGAAGAGAACGTATTCATGCCAACTGTAGGGGACGCCATCGACGTGGATGGTACGGCGCTGAAAACCGACTGCCTCGTAGTCTGTTCCTCGAATCTTCCCCCGCGTGCCTAGCGGAATCAGCGGCGGATCTTCGTCTACAGCGGCCTTAAACTTCTGCAGAATCGTCAGCCGTGGATCCTGCGCGTCCAGAATGGAATGGCAATGATCGCAAACGACCGTCACAGCTTGGCTAAGAGATCGGAGCGTAAGTGCAGCGCCGCACCCTGGGCAATTGAGCGACTTCACTTGTGGCGGGCCTGGCGGATTGGGGCCGCTTGTGCTCATGACCATCCTTCGAATTTCCGCAAGTTCTTGAAATTCAATTCTTCAAACTCAACTGCCTTCCCCAAATACAAGGCAGGGGCTTTGTCGCTGTAATCAATCGTGGCAAACTTTCCGCTTGTCGCTATTAAGTCGACGAAGACGACATCGTCTTCATCCCAGTACTGGAACGGCAATTCTCCTTCAACCCCGCGATAGTGGGCTTTTGTGATCGTGGTTACGGTGTAATCGTCACTGTCCCAGGTGTAGCGCTGGCCGACCTTGCACTCGGACGGCAACTTTCGACCCTGCACCGAGAAGGTCACGACATACTCATCTTGCGCGTCGGAGAGCCATGCACTGCCATTGTTCATCACCAGATGCCATTCGTTCCAAGTCCCTTGATCATATTCGTAAATAATCCGGCCAACCGCCACGAAGGCCTGGCGGTTGTAAACGCCCTCCGTGCCGATCTGGATGGGAGAACTGTTCGGCGGCAGGTCCGCAACTTGGCCGACTTTCTTTAAGTCGATATCAGTTCGGATTAGGATGGATTTGCAGTATTCGCAAACGGTCTGAACGCTGCTGGACCAGCGGAACGTAATCTTGGCGCCGCAATTGGGGCAGTTCGCGGTAGGCTGAGTCATCCGTTCCGACTCTCCCGCGAAATTCTGCCAGCCGCACTGGTGGGCTCAAAAGTGATTCCATCTGGCGGACCGTAGGGCCTAGCCACAGTCCGCACAGTAACAGAGGTGGCACCAAAAACCCGTATCAACTCGCTCTTAAAGTCCCACTCTTCACGAGGAACACAGCAAAACAGGTTGAGACAAAGGGAGCCGAATTCAGGGAAGGTATGACACGCAAGATGTGATTCTGCCAATAGACAAAGGCCGGTGATTCCGCCAGCGTTGGGGAACTCATGCCACTGCGTCTCTCCCACCGGCCTGAGGCGAAGGCCCGAGATAATCCGCCCAAACAATTCGCGGAGAAGCGCACCGCTTCGAAGCGATTCGGCAGAGCACCCGTGCGCATCAACGATCCATTCGATTCCATTCATAATGTCGCATGCAGCTACTGCTGAGCGTGCCCGCACTCAGCACAGAATTTACTGGTTTTTGGAATTGGCTTCCCACAGTTAAGGCAAAACTTCGTATCTGCCCCGGTTCCGGTCGCGGTTGTTGCGCCCGCAACAGGCGCGGTACCGGATTCTCCACTGGCAGGCCCAGCCTTCTTCAAGGCATCCATCATCGCCTGACCCATCGCCACGCCCGCGCCGAGTCCAGCGCCTACTCCAGCAGCGCCGCCGCTTTCATTCGCCGCCGCAATCGGAATGGCCTGTGCAACTTCGTACTGCGTATACCGTCCCATATCGCCGGCCATGTTCATGCTGATTCGTTGATCAAGGACCTTCTGAAGCTCGTCTGGGAGCGACAAATTCTCGACCACGAAACTGTCGAGCGAGAGCCCGAATTCGGCGAATCCTGGTTTGAGCTGCGCGACAATTTTCTCTGACAGCGCTACCTGATTCGCCGCCATATCCAGGAAGGACACGTTGCTGCCTGCAAACGTGTCCGTAATGCGACCGACAATGGCATTGCTCAACTGTCCCTCGAGGTCGGCGACAAGATAGGTGTCACGCGTGCCGCTCACCTTCGAATAAAATACCTTGGGATCGCTGATGTGGTAGGTGTAGATTCCGAATGCGCGCAAGCGTACTGCACCAAACTCCCTATCGCGAATAGTGATGGGGTTCGGGGTTCCCCAATGTTGGTTCGTCTGAATTCGCGTCGAGAAGAAATACACATCCGACTTGAACGGAGACTGGAAGGCTTTGTCCCAATTCTGGAGGTAGGTCAGGATCGGCAACGTATGAGTATTGAGCGTGTATAGGCCCGGGGAAAACGAATCGGCGACCTTGCCCTCGTTCACAAACAACGCCATCTGGGAGTCTCGGACCGTAAGCTTGCCATTATTCTGGATCTCCCGATCCTGCATCGGATAGCGGTAGGCAAGAACTCCATCGTCAGGTTCGACCCAATCAATAACGTCTATGAATTGCTTGGATAGAAAATCTCGAAGACTCATGATTTGCTCGTTTCGTAGCGATTCCCCAGTCTTCAGGATAAGCTGAACAGGGATGCTACGGTCTGCACTGGCCTCTGTCAACAACCATTCAGCGCACCGGCCGTCGCGCAGGCGGTAGCTCGGGAATGATAACGAAGGATCCTTAGGACGAATGATGTTCGTCGAGACCTACGAGTTTCCGGAATTCAGGGTCGTCCCGCAGACATTCGAGATCGGAATCGTTGGCCGCCCAACCTGTGTTGCTATAACCGGAAGCGAAGGCCTTCTTAACTGTCTCCAGGGCTTCTGGCTTTTTTCCCAAGGCACCATAGGTGCACGCGGCGTTATAAAGTGTGCTGGGATCGCCGGGACGCAGAGCAACAGCTGTCTGCAAGTGACGGATGGCCTCATCCGTATCCTGGCCGCGACGAGCCAGACTGGTAGCGAGCAAAATCCGGGCGCGCACGTCTTCGGGCACACGCTCCAGTTGCTGGCGGAGGACTTCGGTCATGCGCTCGCGGATTTCGTTGGCTTGATTTTTTCGTCCCAATCGCTCGAGAGACTGACGATAGGGTATGTAGGTATTGTAATCATCACCGTTGCATTCGAGGGCGCGCGCCGTGACGGCCGTGGCCTCCTCGTAACGACCGGAGGCGAAGTAGGCCCGCCCCAGAATGTTCCAGGAGCCTTCACAGTCGGGCTTGCGCTCGATAGCGCGTTGGGCGAGGAGAGCGGCTTCGGAATATTTTTTCTGTGCGTAACAGATGCGGGCCCGCGCGACTAGCACCTCGGGCAGGTCCGGCGCCAGAGCGGTTGCGCGGTCGCAGGCAGCCAGGCCACGTTCAACCCATTTCTGGTTTTGCTCGCGGATTTCGTAGATCAGACCGCAGAGGTGCGCGATGCCCGCATGTGCCAGGGCGAAATTCGGATCGAGCTGGATGGCCTGCTCGAACATTTGCAGCGCGTAGTCCATATTTTCGCGGCGGGTGTAGCTTTTTCCGCGAAGGTAAAAATCATAAGCCTGCGGGTTTTCCGTCGGCTTCCGAGCAATGGTTTTCTCTTCCTGCGGTGTCAATGTGATGCGCAGGGCTTGCGCAATGCTGCGCGCGATCTCTTCCTGGATGGCGAAGACGTCTTCAAGTTGCCTGTCGTAGCGCTCAGCCCAGATGGAATGCCGCGTGGACGCTTCGACCAGTTGCGCAGTGATGCGCACGCGGTTACCCGCGCGGCGGATGGAACCTTCGAGCACGTAGGAGGCGCCAAGCTTCTGGCTTACCTGTTGCGCCGTCGCCGGCTTGTCCCGAAAGGCGAGCATTTCCGAACGGGGAAAGATTTCGAGTTGAGCAATTTTCGAAAGCTCCGTAACGATGTCTTCGGTGATTCCGTCGCGAAAATATTCGTCCTCTTTCGCCCCACTCTGATTTTCAAAGTAAAGCACAGCGACTGATTTCTGCTGGGTAGCGACCCGGTGCCCAGCGGAACCCGTACCGCCTTTCTCCGCGGCGGGCCGGCGGCTGGACTCGATATCCCGCTTCAGGCGCTTCAGGTCGGCGCGGAGTTCGGCGGCCGTTTGGCAACGCAGATCGCAGTCCTTCTCCAGCGTCTTACTCAGAATGCTTTCGAATGCCAGGGGCAGGCGCGGATTGAGTTCCTTTGCGGGCGGAGGCATGGAATGAAGGATGCCGTCGAAGATGACCGCATCCGTTGAACCCGAGAAAGGAACCGACCCAGTGGCCATCTCGTACAGCACGACACCGAGCGAAAACAGGTCGGAGCGCGCATCCAACTCCTCGCCACGAGCCTGTTCCGGCGACATGTAGGCGATCGTTCCCATCGAACTGCCCGGACTGGTCAGCTGATCATCATTGAGTCCGCGTGTCCGCGTGGGTACGGACGTGGCGCTTACGGTCTCGGTGGGTGCCCGAAGCGAAGAAGTGACCTTCGCCAAACCAAAATCTAGAATTTTCGCCTGGCCGCGTTCGACAAGAAAGATATTTGCGGGCTTGATGTCGCGGTGCACAATGCCCTTGGCATGCGCTGCATCAAGGCCGTTCGCGATCTGGATGCCAATCTCCAGCAGTTCCGAGATCTCGATGGGCTTTCCGACAATCCGGTGTTTCAGGGTCTTGCCCTCAAGCAACTCCATGGCAATAAATGGGCGGCTTTCAAACTCGCCGATGTCGTAAATCGTGCAGATATTCGGATGATTCAGCGCGGACGCTGCCCGTGCTTCCCGGCGGAATCGCTCGATAGCCTGCGGATCGTGGGAAATATCGTCGGGAAGAAATTTCAGCGCGACATTCCGGCCGAGGCGCCCGTCTTTGGCTTTATAAACAACGCCCATGCCACCACCACCGAGTTTGTCTTCGACGGTATAGTGGGAAATGGTGCGTCCGAAGATAGAGGAAGAATCACCCATAGGAACATGAATGTTACGCCAGCGGCTAGATTCAGGCAATCGTGTTGCAGATTGAAGTCTACCTCGACGCAACCAGAAGTCCCGGGCAAAGCTCTATTCGCGTTTGCCGCTGGCCTTCATGTGGAAGTAAAAGTGCCATTCTTGTAAGTGCTTGAAAAGAATGGCGGGGACGACGGGACTCGAACCCGCGGCCTCTGCCGTGACGGTTGAAGTTTCAGAGGTAACTGATAGAAAATTAACGGCGCCGATCGCCTGTTTTGGCGCCTAAAGGAACCCATGAGAAGTCTTATTGCACCCTAATTGCACCCATATTTGACTGCCACTTTGTCGCGATGTCCCGCTCGCAATTCCGCTGAGAATCCGCGGGTCGAGAGGGTACAACTACAAGGGCGTTTCCCATTACCCGATTGAGGGAACTTCCTACAAGAGGACTTCTGGCCCGTGGCACACTTGGGCGTAATTTCCGGTTTGCCCGTTTATCGATGCTAATCCGACCGACGAACGATGACTTGCGGGTTGCCCGTGATCCGCCAGGAATCGGCATCCGCCAACCGCTCTTCGCTTTCCCACGACACAGCTGCGGAGAAGTAATTCAAATTGACATGGCGAGTTAGCGTCTCAGTCGTGGCGAGCCCTGGCAGGTTGACATCATTGCTTGCGGGGATTGCTTCTATCATTACGCGTGGCCTCTCGGCGCATGCGTATTTGCATTCCGATGAAATAAGCTGCCGTGGCCATCCAGCGATGAGCAGCGTGCTTAGACGAGTTCGGTAGCAACGTCGAGCGTCATCGCCGCGAACTGCTTGTCCACTGTTACCGCATGCTCGGCTCCTTGCCGGACGCCGAGGACGCGGTGCAGGAGACGTTGCTTCGTGCCTGGCGGTATCGCGACAGCATCAAGGAAGGCGCGCCGTTGCGCCCATGGCTCTACCGAGTGTCTACGAACGCCTGCCTCGAAAGCCTTGTTCGCGGAACTGAAGAATCAGATCGGGCTGCGCCGCCTGCGCCTGCGCCGCCTCAAGTTCGTGCGCGAGCAGTTCTTCCTGGCAGCGGCTGCGCAGAACATCAAGCGCCTGGTGCGCTTCCTCAGCCAGCCGACAACACCGGTTCTGCCGGCCACCACTTAGCCGAACGTAGACAAGAAAACCGGCGACGGCATGCTCGCAGATGAAAAGGCGTTCTGTTGAGCGACTTTTTCAACACGCACAGGCGATTTCACTCATTAACCCTGCCACGAGGGTTTTGAGTGTAATGGGGATTCAACGCTATTTGACTTTCATGGCGGTCGCCAAGTCCTTTTCGTCAAATGACTTGCCCTGGCTTCCTGCCGAGAGACCGCCAGTTCCGCCCGCAGCTACAAAGAAATTCTTTTCTCACGTGATGTCTTTTGCCGGCCGTTTGCGCTGTTTCAGTAGAGGCAGCAAATCTTCCATTCAGGAGCGTGTCAAATGCAGCTCGCTAAGATCAACAACACTATCCACAACCTACCAACCGGTCTAAGGAGAACATTTCACATGAGGTTCACGAACAGCGCTCTCACCTTCACGGCCATCGCGGTGCTCTTTGCTGCCATTCCCGTCCACGCTGCCACTTGCAGTTACAGCTTCACCGCGGAGAAGGCCGGCTATTTCCAGGGCGGCGACTACATGCAGTATTGCATCACCGCCAACGGCACCTTCGCCAATTTCCAAAGTCCCGCAACCACCGAGATGATTAATCAGGACGGCGCCTATGAGGGCTACGGCATCTGTGAACTGGGCGGCAATTACTCCTATTACGACTACGGCGACGAGGGAAACAGCGGCAATTGGTCCGCGCCGACCCTGGTTAAGCAGACCACGTCGGAGGTCGTGATCTCGCGCAGCACCGCCGATGGCCGTTGGACCCTGGTCCAGACCATTACCGAGGTCCCCGGTCCACCACCCTATGCAAAGGTGACCATGACGCTTGAGAACGGAACCGGCTATGTCACTGAGGTGGTTCTGATCCGTTATGCCCGCTTTGTTCCAAGCGACGCCGGCGGAAGCGGTAATTACAAGGAAAACTACGATTCCACCGTCGGCAGCACGTTTGGCTACACTGGGGAGTGGACAGGCAATGGCGGCAATGCCTTTGGCCTCATGCTGCAGAATGTTGGCTTCCCGTCACCGAACTCTTCGGATGATTTTTGGCTCGCGTGGGTAGCAAATACCTGGACGGGACCGGCTCCCTGCGGCGAGCCGAATGTGAGTTCAACGATCATCAATGGCATCGGCTCGGGATTCCTTTCTTACCACGTTGTCGTGCATAGGTCTGCCACTGTCACGGCCCGGTACATGTCATTCTAGGGGCGCATTGTGCCAGACAAATCTGGCCGACTTTACGTTGACGAAACCAGGCGTTAGCACAAGCGTGCGCCGTTTGTTCGCCGGTGGAACCTTGAAGCTTTGAAACCTTGCTCCCCCTGCGTTATCCTCGCCTGTCCATGTCCGACGAGTCTCCACTTCAACAGCAGACGCCCGACGCGCTCATGCTGTTTGGCTTTTGGTATCGCGCGCTGGCGAGCGATCAGATCGGCCGCAACGAGATGCAGCCCGCGATGCTGCTGGAACAGCCGCTTGTCGTCGGCCGCGACCGGGAAGGGAAGCCGTTTGCGCTGCGCGATGCCTGCCCGCATCGCGGCATGCCGCTTTCCTACGGGCCATTTGACGGATTGCAGATCGAGTGTCCCTACCACGGCTGGAAGTTCGATGCGCATTCGGGGCAATGCAGGCTGATCCCGTCGTTGACTGAAGACCAGGTCGCTGAACAGAAGATCAAGGTTGATCGCATCTACGCGGGCAGTTATGCCTGCGAGGAGCGCGACGGATTCATCTGGGTGTTTATTCCCGACCCAAGTCCGGTTGGCGCGGGCTTCTCGAAAGCCGCACCCGCGCCCGTGCCTGCGCCCGAAGTTCCGAAATTCAGCGAGCGTTACAAGATCGCTTATCTCACCGCCGATTTACCTTGCTCGGTCGATCACGGCATCATCGGATTGATGGATCCCGCGCACGGGCCGTTCGTGCATCAGGCGTGGTGGTGGCGCACTCGTCAATCCATCCACGAGAAACAAAAAAACTTCGAGCCGATTCCATTTGGCTTCCGCATGAGCGCGCACGCGCCCAGCTCGAATAGCGCGCCCTACAAGCTGCTGCGGCTTTATGCCAAGGCAGACTCGATCACCACGACCATCGACTTCGTTCTGCCCAACCTGCGTTCCGAGATCATTCGGGCAGGGAAGTATTGGTTCTCGAGTTTGACCACGGTTACGCCGATCACGCGCAATCAATGCCGCATCGACGTGGTCGCGGCCTGGAATCTGTTCCGCTGGATTCCATTGGGAACTGACTTGCTGAAATTCGTCTTCGCCCGGTTCGTGGAACAGGACCGCCGCACCATGGAGATTCAATCCGAAGGATTGAAGTACAACCCGCACCTGATGCTGATCGATGACGCGGACAAGCCGGCGAAGTGGTACTTCGCCCTGAAGAGTGCGATGCTGGAGATGAAGAAGAATGGCGGGGAATTCCGCCATCCAATGAGCGGCCCGGTCACGCTGCGCTGGAGGAGCTGAAACATTAGCAGTTTGGTGAAAGAATCTTTTCGATTGCCAGCAGTCCCGCAGCGGCTGGAAGCCGCCGTTGATTGGGCGGCAGTTGCGGCACGAGTGGCGCTCGTGCCCTTCCCAAAAACCGACCCGAGAGCCAGTTTCTCAGCAAACTTCTAGGGTACAACTCCGTATGTTCAGCTTCCGTTTCCGAGCCCTCGTTTGCGCTTTGCTGATCTTGGGCGCAATCCCATTGCTCGCCCAAGGCGGACCGCCTTACTACACCAACGATCCCGGAACCCCCGGCCATTTGAACTGGGAGATCAATTTCGGGTACATGCCTTTCCTGTATCAAGGCCAATCTACGATGCACACGCCCGACGTGGATATTAACTTCGGCGTGGGCGATCGCATTCAGCTCACTTATGAGAGCGCGTGGCTGCGCGTGCGCAATCCTGGCCAACCGGTGAAGTATGGCATGGAGCAGGATCAACTCGGCGTGAAATGGCGGTTTTATGACAGCGGGGAAGAGGGGCAGGCGTTCTCGGTGTTTCCGCAGGTCTCGGTGAACAATCCGAATGACGCGGTCAGGCGAGGGATCGCACCGCCGAGTTGGAGCCTGATCGTTCCTGTCGAATTCTCAAGGAAGCTGGGACCTGTGCACGTGAATCTGGAAGGTGGATACCAGGTGGTGAACGATGGGCCGAATGGCTGGCTTACGGGACTGGTGGTGGGCCGCGATCTGACGAAGAAGCTGGAATTGGATTCGGAGTTCTATGCTACGGGCACGTGGCATCCGCGGTTTGCGCAGCCGAGCGTGGATGTGGGCGCACGGTACAGATTGCATCGGCCGATCATTTTGCTGCTGATGGCCGGTCGCGGCGTGGAAGCATCGCGCAATAATCAGCCGTTCTTTCTGGGATATTTTGGTGTGCAGATTTTGCTGCCGCCAAAATCTTATGACAGGGAGTGACCCGGACCTCCCTGCCCGACATTTCTGACGTAAAGGGTCGGCCCTCGGCGGCTAAAGCCGAATTCAAATCAAAAGCTCTTATCGCAGCGCTGAAGCGCTGCACCACCCAAAATCAAGTGCGCCGCCCAAAATCAAGTGCGATACAGACTTTTTCGGCAGACCGTTAAGGCTTGGTCGTGGCTTCGGGCTTGGGGTCCCGGCGGCTAATCTCCTCGCTCGCCGGTTCGACAAGTGGCTTGGCGAGCGTGCCGGTAAGATTCCACGAGCGCTCGTTGCCGCGAGTGAGCGTGAAGTCGAGTGCGCCGAGGGAAGAGGTTCCGGTCAGCATGTAGAGGCCGTCGCGGGATTGGAGCTTGCCGGCGGAAAGCTGCCATTTGCCATCTTTCACGCGCAGGCCTCCGCTGAAACGGGAAACGGGGAACGGCGCGGGCGCACCGGGAATCTCAACGTGGGCAAAGGAACCGTTGCGCATGGAGAATTGGAGCTTGCCGTCGGCGTTAGTGAGCAAATCGTGAGAGCTGATGCCGGTGGTGCGCACATCAAACGTGCCGTTGGCAATGCCGGTAATCCAGGCGTCGTTCATCAGCGTGCTGAGGCGGTCGAGCGAGATGTCCTGGAGAGTGCCGGTTCCGTGATATTCGGGTGGATGGACGGAGGCGTCGATGGTCCAGTCGCCGAGGTGCTGACCTTGCAAAAACTGAGCCTGAAGGTGGGTGAGCGTGATCTTGCCGTGGTCGGCGGCGAAATCCGTACTCACCTGAGTGGCGAGCGCTTTGCCGATGGCAAGCTGAGCAACGCGCAAGCGACCATGGGCTTGCGCTGCCAGGAGCGGCGACGGGCCGGCTTGGTCGTCGGAGTTGGAGCTGAGGATGCGATACCACGGATGCTTGGATGGGTGCGGCGTGAACCACTCGGCAAGATCGGTGGGGGAAAGGCGATCGGCGACGAGATCGAACTCATATTGGCAATTGGGAGCGCAGTGGCGAGGCAGGCGCACGGAGCCCGACCAGTGCGTGTCACCGGTGCGGGCAGAGAGCTTGTCGATGGTCGTCAGGGCGGGGCTGAGCGTGACGGTGGCGGAGGCAATCTCAATGGGGGTGTTGAGGCCGCGGGTTTCGGCACGGACGTTTTTTAGCTGGGCGGTGCCGAGCGCGTCGGGCGGCAACAGGCCCCGCCACTGGCCGGAGATGGTCATGGCGAGCTTGGCCGAGCCTTCGGCCGCGGGTTGAAGAGCGGGCACACCCAGAGCCTTTTCCAGCACAAACACATTCTTCAAGCCGAGATCGCCGCGCACGGTGAAGGCGTAGCCCTGCAGGGAAAGCATGCCGGTGGAATCCAGAGGAGCCGCGTCATTCACCGCGAGCTTCGCGGGGCCGACGCGGAGATAAGGATCCTTCGGTTCGAGGGTGATTTCCGGTGCGGGCTTTTTGCCACGAGCCGCTTTTGGCGCTTGTTCCCCGCCGCAGCAGCTCAACGACACGAGGGTCAGTGGAATATTGCCTAACGCAATCGAGTCGCTGCCTTCATTGGCTTTTAGAAGGAAGTCGGTCGCCTCGCCACTGCCTGTGAATTGCGCGGGCTCGGAGCCGGCGCGGGTGGCGTGAAATTCGGCATTGAGCAAGCCTTCGCCCGTAAGATCGGCGGGCAATTGCTGCTTTGCCTGATGTGCAAGCGCGACCAGCGAAGCGGCCTGGACATCTTTTACCTGCAAGGTCAGGGTGTAGTTTCGCGGCACAGCTTTGGTGGCGAGGTTTCCGCTGAGCTTAACCGTGCCACCGCCGGAGGGCGATTCGCAGGCCAAATCGTTGAGCACTCCGGTGCTTGCCTGGTAATGTCCGGTGCAATGTGTGGCGAGGCGAACACTTCTTTTGTCGACGATGTCGTAGCGGCGGAAGCCTTGGATGGAAGCCTGACTATCGATGGTGAGGGCTTCGGGAGTGCCCTCGAGATTGGCGGCAAAGTCGAGGCCTCCGCGCCAGCCGCGGTCTTTGCCGGTTAATAACTGGGTGATCTGTCCGAGCTGGCCTTTTTGCCAGGTCATGGTCACGCGCAGGGGCGTTTGGCGCAGGTCTGGGGCGCGTTGCCATTCGGCATTGATCTGCAACTGGCCGGTATCGTTGAGATTGAAATCGGTGCGCACGGGCTGGGCCTTGAGGCGCGCGCCCCAGGAATTTTCCGAATCCTGCCAGAGGGCAACGTCGGCATTGGTGAGCGCATAGGATTTCTTTTCCGGACCCGCCTTGAAATTGATGCGGGCGCTGGTTGCCTGAAGATATGGGAAAGCCGGGCGCCGCTCGGAGGGAGCTTTTTGGGTGGGAGCGACGGGGATGCGCGAGTTGCGCTCGATCAAGGTTGCGAGATTCCAACGTCCGTTGCTGGCGCGCACAAGGTTGATGCTCGGTTCGGTGGCACTCAAAGTGGCGATCTCAATCCGACCGCGCAGCAGAGAGCTAAGACGGATGGCGGCGAAAACATCCTGAGCACGGATCATGGGCTCGGCGCTGAAGGCGGGATCGTCGTAGATGACGAGGCCTTCGAGGTCGAAGCCCGGTCGCGGCAGCGCGTGCAGCCGCACGTTGTCGAGGGTGACACGGCGGCCGAGGGCGTTGCCGATGGAGCTTGAAATACGATTGCGCAATCCGAAGACGCCCGGGCGGAAAAGGAACAAGACTATGAGAACGATGGCAAGAAGCGCTACTCCAGACTTGGAACGAAAGAATTTCACCTTGGCACTCGGAACGTGCGCGACCAGCGCGTTTCATCGAAGAAGTGAATGATGGTGTGAGCCACGAAGCCAAGCCGGTCGCCGACGTCGCGCATCTGGTATTGGTCAGGCGGCGTGATGAAGGACCAGTAGATGAACATGGGCCGCCCAATCACATTGGATCGCGGAATGAAGCCCCAATAGCGGCTGTCGTAACTGACATCACGATTGTCGCCCATGGCAAAGAAGCTGTTGGGCGGCACAACGATATCGTCGCCCTGGATGTGAGAGGGGAACTCTTCCTGCCACTTTTCGTTGTGGACTCCATACACATCCGATGGCGGCATAGCGGGAAAGTTGTCGCGATAGGGGTTATAGTCTCCCATTTTGTGAAGAGCATAGGGCTCGTTGAGCTTTTCACCATTGCGGTAGACGACACCATCGCGCAGGTGAATGCGGTCGCCGGGAACTCCCATGATGCGCTTCACGACGAACAAGCCGGAAGTTTCGGGCGAAAGGAATACAACGATGTCGCCGCGGCGAGGATCGCGATAGGGAAGCAGTGAGCCGAGCCAACGGGTCGACGGCGCAAATTGCTCGCGGTTCACGAAGACGTGGTCGCCGATCAGGAGCGTGTCCTCCATGGAACTGGAGGGAATTTCAAATGCCTGCAGGATGAAGGTGATGATGAACAGGCCGGTCACCAGCACTCCGGCGAGCGACGCCAGGAATTCGACCGTAGTTTCTTTCGGCTTTACTTCTTCTTGAACTTCTTCAATTTCCTTCTTGGCCACTGTGCTTATCCGTCGAATGAGTTTGCCGCTAGCGAGGCACGTGCAGGGTACGGGACCAGCGGGTTTTATCAAAGAAATGGAGAATCATATCCTTCGTGCGTTGAAGCCCTTCGGCCGCGCTTTCGTCGGGCCCGTATTCCGTAGTGGCAAATGACCAGGTGATGAACAGCGGGCGGCCGATCAGGTTCGTCTGCGGAATGAAGCCCCAATAGCGACTGTCGTAACTGTTATCGCGGTTATCGCCCATGGCGAAATAGCTGTTGGGCGGGACCACGATATCTGCGCCCTGAAGGTATTGCGGCAGGGCGCGACGCCACTTCTGGTTGCGCACGCCCGCCATCATGGATGGCGGGACGGCGGGGAAATTGTCGCGATAGGCCGAGGCATACGTGCCATCGTTGCCCAGCGTGTGCTGCGCGTAAGGCTCATTGAGCGCTTCGTCGTTGCGGTAGACATTGCCATCATGCAAGTGAATGTGGTCGCCGGGAATTCCGATGACGCGCTTCACCAGGATGAGGCCGGGCTGTTCCGGCGACATGAAGACGACGACATCTCCGCGCTGAGGATTGCGCGCCGGGAGGATTGGACGAATCCAGGCTGGCGCGGATCCGAATTGTTCCTTGTTGACGATCAAATGGTCGCCGATGAGGAGCGTGTTCTCCATGGAACCGGAGGGGATGGCAAAGGTCTGAGCGACGAAGGTCATGACAAAGAAAACCGTGATCAGGCCTTCGGCCAGCGAGACCATGAACTCTATCGACGTTTCTCTTCGCGCAGGACTGGGATCGACTTCTTTACCGTTTTCACTCATTTGCACAATTCACTTTGTAATCGGTGGAAGCCTTAACAACGGGATCTTCTTAGAGCGTGTTTCAAGAATAGCTTTCGTGGATCTCGCCATTGCTCCCTCAGGCGCTAAAGCACAAATCTATTTTCAGCGACTTACGCGGCCCTAAAGGGCCGCTCTTCCACGGTGGTGCCTGCAACGGTGGTGTCTACAACGGTGGTGCCTCCAATGGTGGTGCCTGCATTCGTGACTTTTTCCGCGTGCTGTGAAGCCGTGCCCTACCCAAAACATATTTGTGAAACATGCTCTAGCGTACCACTCGGAAAGTTCGCCCCCAACGGGTAATCTGAAACACGTGCGTTACACCATAGGCGAGGTGATAAAGTCTATCACCCGCGGTGGGCGATCCGGGCAGATCGTTACTTAAACCAGTGGAAGACCAATAGATCAACATGGGCCTGCCAATGATGTTTTCGCGCGGGACAAACCCCCAAAAGCGGCTGTCCTGGCTGTCGTCACGGTTGTCGCCAAGAACGAAATAGTGCCCCTCGGGAATGATGAGTTGGTTCGCCTCGACCAGGCGGGCCATTTGCTTCCACCACTTTGCATCGACGTTATAGATGGGAGCTTCGGTGCGCGGGAAGTCGTCGAGATAAGGGTTGCGGGCATTGGGAATGAATTGCACGTAGGGCTCGTTCAGCGGAGTTCCATTCACGAAAACGCGCTTGTTGATAAGCCGCAACCGGTCGCCGGGGAGCGCCACCACGCGCTTGACGAAGGTTTGCGCGGGATTGACCGGATAGTGGAAGACCACGATATCTCCGCGCCGGATTTTGCGGTAGGGAAGCAGGCGATCCCAGATACCGCCGTTGCTGTAACAGAGCTTGTCGACGAGCAGATAATCGCCGATGAGGAGCGTCTGCTCCATGGACTCGGAGGGGATGGTGAATGCCTGAGCCAGAAAGGTGACGGCGAAGACCGCGATCACGACCGTGCCGGCGATGGATTGAACGGTGGCGGGCCACTCGCCGCTGACGAGTTTTTCGCTCCACGACATGACTACGATGCGTCTTTCCGGCAGGGCTGCTCGGCGGGCGATTTAGAGAGATGTTCAAGCACCTGGCGGGCGGCTTCCTGTTCCGCGCGCTTCTTGGTCGCACCCTGGGCGCGGCCGACAAACTGGGTCAGGCCGGGCTCGGGTAACCTGACTTCGACGGTAAAGGTTTTTTTGTGTTCCGGGCCTTCCTCTCCTACAAGTACGTACACGGGCTGGGGTTGGCCGCTGGCCTGGAGGGTCTCCTGCAGAGCGGACTTGAAGTCCATGACGGGAATGGCGCTGGTCTCGAGTTGCATGCGGGCGAGTTCGGGCTCCACGATGAAGCGGAGGATGAAGTCGCGGGCTACAGGCCAGCCGCCATCCAGATAAAGCGCGGCCAGGATGGCCTCCAGCGCGTCGACCAACAAGCTGGCCTTGCCACGGCCGCCGCTGCGCTCTTCGCCGCGGCCCAGGCGCATATATTCACCGATTTTCAGATGCTCGGCGACACGCAGCAAATGACGCTGGCCGACCAGGTGCGCGCGCAGCTTGGAAAGATGGCCCTCGCTGAACTCCGGGAAGCGGTGAAAGAGCGCCTCGGTGGTGACGAGGCTGAGGACGGCATCGCCGAGGAATTCGAGAAGTTCGTTATCGCCGCGGCCGGTAAAACCGGGAGCCGCGCCCGCGGCCTGCACTTCACGCGCCTGCGAGCTGTGGGTGAGGGCCTGTTCGATCAGTTCACCGCGCTGAAAGCGATACCCCAGACTCTCTTCCAGCGCCATGATTTCGTCTGACTTGGTCACAATGTAAAGCCGCGTTTCGAGCGGCGGCTCAATTCTTCGGTGGTTGAGCCGGCGCGGGCGCCGGGGCTGCGGTTCCGGTCAGTTGCTGTAAGCGGTCGCGCTCGTGGCGAGCCGGCGTTCCGATGGGCGTATTGTCCTGCGTCAGATCGACGGCGCGGTTGGCCACCTTGAGAGCCTCCGGGTACTTCTGCTGCTTGTCGAGCGATAGCGCCAGGTGGAGGACGTCGAGGGCGTAGGGATCGTTGGGCACGGCATCGATGGCCTTCTGGAAGTCGCCTTCGGCGGCCGCGAAGTTGCTCTGGTTGTACTCGATGGTGCCGATGGACGAATAGGCGCGCGAGCGCAACGAGGCTTTGTAGGCATCGACCTGCTGTTGCGTAGTGCCAGTCGGGACGGTCACATCGGTGTCGACCGTCTGGAGCGCTTTCTGCGCCATCTTGATGCCTTCGGCGAAGCGCTGATCCTTGTCGATGTCGGTGTCATGCGTGCGCCCGGCGATAATTTCGGCTACCGAGTTGAGCGCTTCGGGGTCGTCGCCGTCGATGGCGAGCACCTTGCGGCCCATGGCCTCGATCTTCTCGCTGTTATTGGCATTCTGATAGGCGCGCATCGCATTCTTGTAGAGCAGGATGCGCAGTTCGCTGTCGGGGAACTTGGCGGCGAAATCGTCGGCGGCCTTCTCGAGAGCGGCCGGATCGGCGTTTGCGGAGGCTGCCTTCCAGGCGTCAAACTCGGGCTGCGTTTTGGCTTGCGGAGGACGCTTGGCGGCCGGTTGGGCCGGCGCCGCAGCGGGGGCCGATGCTGCTTGTCCATAACTCAGGCCCGCAGTCAAAAGCGCGAAGCCCAGGATTCCTACGATAAAGACTGCTCGTTTCATAGTGTCTCCCTTATGCAAGAGTGTCGAATTCGGGGCTGCAAGGTAGACCCTGCGGCCCGCATCCAAAACCCAACCTATATCATGGCACAGCCACGAGACCTTGGAAGGTTGAAAGTCTTATTCCTGCTGGTGCGCCGTGGGCGGCTCATACGGTTTTTCGATGCCCTTTTCGGCAGCGAGCTTTGCCTCCGGAAGAGCCGTGCCCGCCGCGGTCAACGCCGAACGATATTCCTCGAGGGCGGCGGGGCGGTCCTCCTTTAAATCAAAAATGCGGCCCAGGTAAATATGGGACCAGGCAACGACCCTGGGCTCATGGGCATTTTGAATCGCCTGCTGAAAGTAGGTTCGCGCGCCTTCCATGTCGCGGTTGGCGGTGGCTACTTGCGCCAGAATAAACAGAGCGCGTCCGGGATCCTCCTGCTTTTCCTCGAGAGCCTGCTGTGCCAGTTTCTTCGCGCCGTCGCGATCACCTACCGAGAGGGCCTTTTCCGCGTTGAACAGCAGATGCTCGGCTTGCGGGCGCGCGAGGTGGAGCAGCTCCGGAGCAGCTTCATCGGCAAAACGGATCTGGGATGCTCGCTTCGCTTCTTTGCCGACGTCAATGGCATCCAGCATGCCGGCGTAGGCGTTGCGCAGTCCGGCCGGATCCTTCTCGAATTTTGCCAGCGCGTCGTAGAAATGGCGGGTCAGGATGTAGCCTTCGCGGTCGTCTTCATCGAGACTCGTCGCCCGGTCGGCTTCGGTGCTCTTGCCGGTGCGCAACTCGATGGCACGGATCAGGCATTCGTTGACGAGCAGGGAAATATTGGCCCGGAACGATTCGTCCATGGGGGCCGATTTGACCTGTTGCAGCAGGGGATGCAGCCGCGCGAACTCGACGTTGTATTTCATCGCGAGGGGATCGAGCAGGTAATGCAGATACGTGTGGCGGATCTGCTGCATCTTGATGTTCGTGCTCGCAGTGGGCGAAATGACCACATAGTAGTTTGATTGGTAGCTGCGCGCGTTGGTTTGCCCGGGCGCGCCCATGACATCGAGATAAACAGTGAACTGGCGCCCCAGATAACCCGACGAAGGCATCTTCAGATAAATTTCGGTCGAGAACGTCATTTGGGACAGCGGATCGTGGTACTGCTCGGTCAGTTCGGTGAAGCGCGCGCGGTGCCGCTCCCAAATAGCGTGCAAGCCGGTTTTGGCGTAGAACTCCGGAAGCAGGCTCGAGAACTCGATCAGGTTAGCGGCGTCAGGCGGCATGTCGGTGACCTTTTCTTTGGGACCGAAATCGGGCGGCGCATCCAGAAAAAGAGCGAGCGAGACATACTGCGAAAGCTCGCGCGCGGCATCGATGGCGAGGTGCTTCTTGTAGAACGCACACATCGGCACTACGGCTTCTTTTGCTCCCGGCGTGGTTTGGATGGCATGGGCGACTTCAGAACGGATCTGGGCGCGCAGAGGGTCGGAGGACTCCAGTTCCTGGTCGTATCCGCAGGCGTTGATGGCAGTGAGGACCGTGAAAAGGGCCTCGTTGGTCTCGAGCGACTCCTGCGGATGACTCTGCGCCATCGCGGATGACCAAAAAAACGCCACGGTCAGGCTGAGAGCGAACGTTAGCCGAAAACACTGTCGCAGGAATTCCTCCTAGAATTCGGGGCACGGTTGGGCGATCTGTGTGTAGTTTACGAACTTGATGTTCCGAAGGTCAACAAACCAGTTGTCAGTTCTCAGTTTGAGCAGAATAGAACTATAAGAATGCGGGTGATGTTAATTATTGGACGCGCAGTTGTGGCCATCTTGCTGCTCCACCTGTCGGGCACCTTGTGTCTGCCCGGGTCTCATCGGAAGAACTCATGTCAGGCGGTCAGCGATTGATTTGTCTCGCGAGCGGCGCAAAGCTGGCCGATCCGAGGAGCCTGATAGCTGACAACTGAGAACTGACAACTACTTACCCCTTCACGCTGATTTTCGAAAAGGAAATCACGGCGCGTCCTGTGGTCGGACGGCCCATCGAAAGAGCGGGGCGGAAGGTGGTGAAGATCAGCAGATTCTTGACCTGCGACACGGCTGCCTTCGCGTCGTTGGGTTGCGAATCCGGTTGCGAGAGGATGCGGTAATCCTGAACCCGGCCGTTGGCGTCCACCAGCGCCTCGATGAGCACCGAATCATCGCCAGTACCATCCATATTTCCCAGCGAAGTGCCAAAGGCCGACTGTTCCAGCTGCGGGCTGATGTAGAACATAAGCGGAACATCGGAACGGCTCGCTTCCAGTTGCTGCGGCAGAGCGAAGAAGCCGAGCAGCAAGCCGAAGGTCAGGACCGCGCTCAGCGCGCCGGCGGTCGCCGGAACCATGAACGAATTCAGCGTATTGCTGAAGCGGACCATCATGCCTTCCCAGCGCGAACGCCGCGCCTGCTTGGATTCGCGCGAAATTGCCAGGCGCAAGCGCAAGGACAAGTCGGCGGGGGCTTTCGCTTTTGCGCGGGCCAGTCCCGCCAGCAATTGCTGCGTGCGCCGGAGTTCGGCATATTCCTGCGTGCAATCGGGACACGACTCCATGTGGCGCGTGAGTGCATACATCTCGGCGCCGCTTATCTGGCCGTCGATATAAAGAGAGAACTGCTTCTTGTATTCGGCGCAGTTCATGACATCACCTCTGATTCTGTGCCACTGCTTGCTGCTGTGCGAATGTTTGATCTCTGCCGCGGTTCCGGGGCGCTCTGGTCTGCCGGCCTCAACTCCAGCCCCACTTCACGGGCGTAGCCCAAGAGTTTCCTGCGCAAGGCGTCGCGGCCGCGGGTGATCCTTGATTTCACTGTGCCCAATGAGATCTGCAAAACCTCGGCGATTTCGTCATAGGGCATGTCTTCCAAGTCGCGCAGGATGACCGCCGTCCGGTAAGGCTCGGGGACGCGTGCCAGCGCCTGCTCGACCACGGCACGCACTTCGGAGTGGGCGAACTGGTCGAAGGGCGATTCGCCGGGATCGATCAACTGCGTTTCTCCCGCGCATGCGGTTTCGTTGGCATCGACTGGATCGATCGGCGTTTCCTGCGCTTTGTGGCGGCACCACCAGCGGCGGCGGTTGGAAGCTTCGTGCAGAGCGATGCGGTAAATCCAGGTTTTGAGGCTCGATTCGCCCTGGAACTGCTTCATGCCGCGGAAGACTTTGAGAAAGACTTCCTGGGTGGTGTCGGCCGCGTCGGAAGGGTCGTTGACGATGCGATAAATAAGGCTGTAGATGGGCTGGTGGAATTCGCCGATCAGCCAGGCGTAGGCGTCTTCGGACCCGGCCTTGAGTTCCGCAACAACGGCCGACTCCTGGATGCGAGCCCCAAACGCGCTGGCAAAATCGCCCACTTGCTTATCCTCCGCCCTTACGGCGTTGCTTCAATTATAGGAGCATCCGCGCGGCGAGCGCACGGAAAACTTTGTGGTCTACACTACTCCTTCAGAATTTCCCGCTTGATTACTTAGACGCCGGAGGGGGTGCGGCAGTTCCCTAGTTAAATCGATTGGTTTGTTCGGGTTGGGGGTGGTAAATTCGGAATTCCCCTCGAATTCCACTTCGGTGTTGCTAAACCCGGCGACGCAGAGCAACACGATGCGGGCGCGTAAGGCCAGAGCCTGCGCCATCTTGGGACGGCGCGATCGCAGCAGAGCGATGTTTGGAGGCCGGCGATACATCTTCGATCCCACGCGAAAATTGGAGAATCAGTTTCACATTTTCCTGTCCCCGAATTCCAATTCCCACGGAATTGAGTGCTGCTTCAAGTTTTACTGACTCGGTGGCTAGTTAGAACTGGACGCGGGTTTCGCGGGGGCCGTCGAGTTCGTGGGGCTTGATTTTGCGGGCGGCTTTTTCTTGGGGGCGGGTTTCTTGGGAGCGGGCTCGTCGTCATCGACCACAATCTTCTTTGGCGGAGGGGGAGGGGCAGCGGTCAGGGTTTTGACCTGCGTGCGCAGGCGGCCCAGCTCTTCTTCTTTCGCGCTGGCCAGCTTCTGCATGCGCTCGCCCATGGAGCGGCGGGCGTTCTCGAGGCCGGTCATGTCGTTGCTGAGGGTTTGAAACTCGTCCTTAGTTCCGAAAGCGCCTGCGGATTCGACCACGGAGCCGAACACGTCATAAAGGGCGTCGAGATTGCGGTAGAGCTTGAAGCTGGCCGCCATGTCCTCGGGGGAGTTGTTGACCTCGGAAATAATTTCCGGAAGCGCGGATTGCAGATTGCGCTGGATGGAATCGACGTTGCCCTGGGTTTGGCGCTTGGTTCCGCCGTCGGTTTTCCAGCGCTCAATGCGCATCTTTGCGAGATCGACCTGTATGGAGGTCGAAGTCTGGTTGAGCTGGCTGACGATTCCATTAAGCTCGTTGACCGAGGCGTAGGGAACCGGGGACGGAGTTGCGGGCGCTGGCGCTGAAGAAGACGACGGCGCGGGCTGAGCGGATTGCTGGGCGAGCGCTGGCGTCGCTGTTCCGACGGTGAGCGCGGCAGCAAGCGGTACGACTCGGATGAGATGCTTCGGTCGGATGAGATGTTTCGGTATGAAGCGGTTCGTCAGGTTCAACATGGGGCTCCTGAGATGTCCTGATCTTTTGCCCCAATATCCTAGTTGAGTTTGACGCCGAGTGAAAGCTGGGCGAGAATAAAGTGTTGTTGATTGCCCTCCTGTTTTCATAGTGGGCCTGTGGCGCAGCTGGGAGCGCGCTTCCATGGCATGGAAGAGGTCGTCGGTTCGATCCCGACCAGGTCCACCAACTATACGTCGCGCGCCCCTGCTTCTCAGACGGTTTTGCAGTATGCTATAGTTTCAGCACTGGCATCTCTTCCTTCTTCCCTAAGACCCCGGGGCATCACAAAATAAGAATCTTTGGAGGTCACAATGGCCAATACACATTTGCCTATCCAGGGCAGCGAGCGCAAACCTCTGTCCGGCGCGGTCGCTCTGAGCCGGGCCAACGCGAATGCAACGATTGAAGTTTCCGTGAAAGTGAGGCGCAAAAAGCCGCTGCCGGAATTGACCGGACGGCCCAAAACCGTCATGACGCGCGCGCAGCTTCGCGACTCCTATGGCGGTTCGCAAGCGGATATCGACACGGTGGTCCGCACTCTTGGTACGTTTGGATTGACGGTGGTGAAATCCAGCACAGCCACGCGAACCGTTCGCCTGCGCGGTACCGTGGCCGCCATGGAGGCCGCATTCCAGGTCAGGCTGTTCAACTATTCGCATCCCAACGGTAATTATCGTGGCCGCGTCGGCGCTGTACACATTCCCATCGCGCTAAAAGACATTGTGCAAGGCGTCTTCGGGCTCGACAATCGCCGCGTAGCGCGACGGCGGCGCCAGCCGCCACGTGACAATCCGCAGCCTGGGTCGTTTCAGGGATACATTTCCAGCCAACTGGGCGCCCACTACAACTTTCCCCCCGGCAATGGCAGCGGGCAGGCCGTGGGCCTGCTCGAATTCGGCGGCGGATATTTTCCCAGCGATCTGCAGATGTTCTGCTCGATGGCAAATATCTCTCCGGTTCCCCAAGTCACGCCGGTCAGCGCGGACGGAACTCCGACCAACAGTAAAGACGGAGCCGAAGGTGAGGTCATGCTCGACATCGAGGTGGTCGCCGGCGTCTGCACCGCAGCCAACATCGTCGTTTACTTCGCCGACTGGAGCGAGCAGGGATGGATCACCAACCTCGACGCCGCCGTGCAGGATGAGACCAACAATCCCGGCGTTCTTTCGGTGAGTTGGGGCGCTCCGGAAGACACCGATATCTGGACCGCGGCAGCTATGCAGCAGATCAATGAAACACTGAACGATGCAGCCAATATCGGCGTGACCGTATGCGTTGCAGCGGGCGATGACGGATCGAGTGACGCGGATACGGACGGACATGCCCACGTCGACTTCCCGTCCGCGAGCCCTTACGCCTTGGCGGTTGGAGGCACGACTGTCACCAACATCGCGCCCGGCCAGGCGGACATCGTTTGGTTCGAAGGCGACGGACTGCGCGCCGACAACGGCGGCAGCACCGGCGGTGGAGTGAGCTCCGTTTTCCCGCTTCCATCATGGCAGAGCAACATCAACATCCCCTCCGTGAATGGAGGAGGCACGGGCCGGACTGTCCCCGATCTCGCGGCGAATGCCGACTGGAATGCATCACCGTACTTGCTGGTGGTCGACGGAAGTGCGCAGCCGAATGGCGGCACCAGCGCCGCCAGTCCGCTGGTAGCCTCTCTGCTTACAGTCATTAATGCTAATCGTGCTGCCGCCGGCCAGCCGCGCGTCGGCTACATCACACCAGTGCTTTACCAAGCTAGTGCAGGCGGAGGCGCAACCGTTGGATCGATTGGCTGTACCGACGTGGTCTCGGGAAACAACGACACCGCTTCGGCAGGCGGCTACAGTGCTGGTCCGGGATACGACGCAGCGTCAGGATGGGGAGCGCCGAACGGCACGGCTCTCGCGCCGATATTGCCTGTACCGTAACCCCGCCACATGACCCGGTGAGCGCGGGCCCGACGGCAATGCAACGGTGATCAAACCACCACTGACGCCCGGAGTGGACGCCAAGACATTTGCGATCACAGCAGAGCCGGAATCAGGTTCACCCGGCCCCACATCACAGCCCATCATGGTGGCGCAGAGCGGAACTTGACCGTGAGGCGCAGCGTGAGCCGGTTCGGTTACGCGCGCTCAGGACTGCAATCGATCTACGGAGCAGGCGAAGACCTACGGGCAGACAGGAGCATTCTCATAAGTGAAGCATGCGGACGTGTCGCTGCCGACAGTCCACTGCGTTGCCATATTGGCTTGATTGGCAAAGCGGGAGAACCAGAAGACCCAATCGAAGCCGCCGAAATTGATGTCCTCGCCGAAGCCGATCTGATCCGCCCAATTGTTGGGATCGCAGGTGGAGCCGTAATAGAGGGTTCCATTAAACGGATACGACCCTGGGTTGGTCACCCCGACCACGACGCCTTGATACTGGTTTCCACCGCTCACATACCAGCATCCCTGGAACGAAGCGCCGGGGCCTGACGAAGAGCTGCCGACTTTAAGTTTCAGATTGACCTTCGATGAATGTGTGCCGTCGCTGGCCTCGATAGGAATGGTGTCGGTTCCCTCGGTCGCGCTTGAATCGACCGTGATGTTCGCGGTGGACGATCCCGAACCGGGGGCGGCGATGACCGGCGGACTGAAGTCGATAGAAACCCCGGACGGCACGCTTGATGCGCTGAGCGTAAGAGAATGATCGTATCCCGTGGTGGTTTTCGTCGTCACCGTCGTCGAACCCGAATCTCCCGGCTTGATGGTGACGGTGGCCGGGTGCAGTGACACAGAGAAAGAACCAGCGGTTTTGGGGGTGACTTCGAGCGATGCTCCCGCCACGGTACTGCCGGAGTGAGCGCTAAGGCTGGCGGTGGTCGTCGCGGTGACGGTCTCAGTCCAAACCGTGGTAGTTGCGCTCTTGTGGCCGGAAGCGATGGTTAGGGTTGCGGGCACCAGGACAACACTCGGATCCGTGGTTTTCAGCGTCACGGTCAATCCGCCGCTTGGAGCCTCACCGGTAAGATTCACGGTCAGCACAGTAGAGGCGCCGCCGGTGATCTTGGCGGGGGCGACCGTTACGCTGGCCACGCCGACCGAGCTCGCGTCTATGGCGGCGGAGTCAGGGTGCGCGGCTCTGCCGGCAAAACTTCCGGAGCTGACTTGCTGGGCGGCAGCCGAGCCGACTAGTGTTAACAAGCATAGGATGGCGATTGTCGAGAGAGCGGATTTCCTTCTTAGAGTCACTTAATAACCTCCGCGGACTTGAGGATGAAACGATGATCGAACGATGCAGGATGTAACCTGAATTGTCCCATGCAGTGCGGAGAGTCCGCGAACTCAGAAGTGCATAAGTCGGGCACAGAAGGAGCCTGCCTTGCCGGAACTGCTGACGGCTAAAAGGCTTGCTGGACAAGACTTGTGGGCGATGGCGGGGCTTGGCTCCCAGTTATAGACTGTGGCCCTTACTCGGGCACAGAGATTCCGGGCAAACCGGTTAATCCCGCTTTCCTGCCTTCGCGCCGGGCAAAGGCGAGCATCTCCTTCTCGCGTTCCGTGGCGAGATCGGGACGGCGGCAAGAGGATAAGAGTTCTTCGACCCTCTGCGCTGCGCGCGTCACAACGTCAGGATAGGTCTCGTCCATCGTGGCTAGGCCGCGGTCGACGACGGCGGAAGGGAAGTGTTGCTCCTTGCGGAAGAGCGCGCGCGTTTCTTTCAGTTTGAGGAAGTCGCCGCTTAAGCCGGTCTGCGCGAACATGTCGACAGCCAGCGATTCGCCGCGCGGTTCGATGCCTTCGATCAGGCGCTGAGCGGAGGCGATAGCCTCGGCGTCAATCACCAACTTTTCGATGCTGTGGCAGGCGAGAAAATCGAGCATGCCTGCGCCGGAGATCATATTGATTCCCGCCAGCGCGCCGAGCTCGGCGGACATGCCGCTTTCCATCTCTGTCTGCGCATCGATGCGCCGGCCGTCGCCAGCTACCATGTAGGAGTGCGTGGGCAGGCCGAAATATTTTCCGACTTCGGCGCAGGCAACGTCGAGCATCGCCGTTTCGATCGCGCCCATAGGAGTTTTGCCGGTGCGCATATCGAAGATCGCCGGCGCGCCTCCCCAAACAATGGGTGCGCCGGGTTTCGCCAGTTGATGAATAGTGATGCCGCTGATGCACTCGGCCGCGTGCTGTACCACGGAGCCAGCCAATGTGACCGGAGCCGTGGCGCCGGCGAGGGGCATGCTGACGATTTCGGCCGGCACTCCGGCGCGCGCCAGATCGACCATATTCTGTGAGGCAAATTCCGACCAGTTCAGCGGCGGCGAAGGACACACATCGAAAACCGCACGCGGACGCTGGCGCAGGTTGTCCGCGCCCCCACTTTCTATGGCGAGCAACTCGAGAAGCGTGTGCAGGCTGGAAGCCGAGAAAGCCCCGGTGACGACGGGCTTTTGCGAATACCAAAGCACGACGAGCAGGCGGTACCAATCACCAATCTCCGGCGGCACATCATTGCAGACCATAGCCGTCGATTGCGCGGAAAATTGTGGCAGCATCTCCGCCACTTGCACCAGCCGGGCCAGGTCACTCGCCTGCGCGGGACGCGCCTGCTGCGTTTTTGGATCGAGGATATTCAAGCAGGACGAACCGGGATCGAAGTGGACGTTATCGCCCTCATAGCGCACCACGGGTTTGCCCGCGCGATCATAGAGCGAAAAGCCGCGCGGTGCCGACTCGAGCGCTTTGCGCGCGATTGCTTCCAGGATATGAGCGACTTCGTTTTCCACGCGAATGCCGGCCGCGCGCAGCAGTTCCACCACATAGGGAGCCACGCGCACGCCCGGATTCTGGATGAGCTGAAATGCTTCGCCGACGATGCGCTCGATCAGCGATTTGTCGAGCAGTTGAAAGCGCGGCCTCATGCCGGCTCCTGGGCTGCGCCCTGCGCTTTCTGCTGCATCAGCTCTCGGGCCAATCCCACCGCGCTCATAGCGTCCTTGGCATAGCCGTCGGCTCCGATCTCCTGCGCCCAGGCGCGAGTAACTGGAGCGCCGCCGACCATTACTTTCACCTGAGAACGCAAGCCCGCTTTTTCCAGCGATTCGATGACGCCCCGCTGATTGCGCATGGTGGTGGTCAGCAAGGCCGAGACGCCCACGATATCTGCGCCGACCTCTTTCGCCTTGGCGGCAAACTTTTCGCCCGGCACATCCACGCCCAAATCGTGCACGCGAAACCCATTGGCCGTGAGCAGCGTTCCGACCAGAATTTTTCCGATCTCGTGAATGTCGCCCTTAGTTGTGCCCAGCACAACTATGCCGGCCATGGGGCGCTCTGTGCCGAGGCGGGTGAGTTCGGGTTCCAGGACGGCCATGGCGGTGCGCATCGCCTCGGCCGAGGCCATCATGTCGGGCAGAAACATCTGGCCGAGCGCGAATTGCTCGCCCACGTCGTGCATGCCAGGAACATAGCCGTTGTTGATGGCATCAAGCGGCGGGACGCCCTGGGCGAGGGCCGCCTGCGCCAAGTCAGCGGCCGCCTCAGGCGCGCCGTCGATGATGCTTTGCCGCATGGCAGAATAAGTGTTTTCGGACATAGAAAGCTCTGGCTATGCTGGCTCTGCTTTCGTGCCCGCGTCAGTGACTGCGGTCACAGAAGTGCGATTTAAGCGGCCCGGAGTCATATTTTGTCGGGCTGAAGTTCGGCACAGGGGTGTGCCGGCCGCATCGTCTGGGCCTGGGTATTCACCGTTCCAGCCGCGGCCTGATCGCCGCAGGAGCCTTCGCGATTACGAACATAATGGTTTGACATACAGACGAGGCGAAGCTGGATCGGTGCATCAAGACTTATAAAACCACCAAGGGCAGCTCATAACTTCAGTAATTGGATGGAGATGACCACTTGGTCGTAGACTTAAGGCGATGTACAAGGACGTCCAGCGTCATTCTCGCACCAAGATGGTTCTGCCACTGCGCCTGTGGATGCGCGATCATGCCGACAATCCCTCGGCCGCGCTCCTAGCGCACACGGTCGACACCTCCGAAATTGGCTGCCGCCTTGGGGGTTTGCGCAGCGGGCTTCTGCCCGGACAGATCATTACTCTGCAAAGGGGGCAACAGAAAGCCGATTTCCGCGTGATCTGGACCAAGGAACTCGGACCCAACGAGAACCAGGCTGGTATCGAAGCCTTGGACTGCGGCGTCAGTATCTGGAGGGTGAGCAATTCGCCCGACACGTCCAAGGCGGAGCGATCGAGGATTGGACCGGCCAAGACCGCGTTGGAGCCGCCCGCTGTGCCCCGGACGGAACAGCTGAAACCTGCGCCGGTCGTGGCCAAGGTAGAGCATCCGAAAGCTGCGCCTGCTGAAGCCCGGACAGAGCAGCCGAAGCCTAGGCCTGCCATGGCTCACGCGGAGCGACCGAGGCCTGCGGCCCGTGTAGCCCGCGTGGTGCGCCGCTCCATCGTCTTCTCGTCGGTGAAAGAAAAGCTGGCGTCTGCCTTTGCGAGCCCTGAACTGCGCTGGTGCCTCGCCACCGGATTCGCTTTGGCTCTATTGGCGATTGGACTGTACCGGTACGTCGAGTTCACTGAGTATTCACGCGACTTTGCCTTCGAGATTCCGGCGCCCACGCCTCCAAGCGAGGAAGATCTTGCGCGTCTTGTGCCCAAGGCGCATGGATTGCCTCCGTGGCTTACCAAGCCGCTGGGCCCCTCGGAGTCGCGAGTGCAGGTTGCGGAAGCGCCCACTGCGCGCGTTGTTTATCCCGTGCCGCCCGAGGATCTCAACACCGGGAAAGTGCGGCTGCAGATCGTGATTGCTGCGAATGGTTTGGTGAAGCAGATTCATCTTGTCAGCGGCAGACAGCCGCTTGCCTTGGCGGCGGCGCGAGCCGTGAAGCTGTGGCATTACGCGGTGCTGGCGGCAACTGATTCAGTTCATGAGCGTGAGACCACTGTGACCGTCAGCTTCCTCGGCCCCGATGCGGTCTCGTTGGAGTTTCCTCGCGCTTCAGCAATCGCAATGACTGCCAGGAATAACTAGGCGCGGACCCGAACATGTCCCGGAGTTGAAGCTCCGGATTTGTCTGGCTTGCATCCTCTCTGTAATTTCCTTATCCTCAGCCCATATCACCGCAAGAGTCGCCCGCTATGTCTTGCTGTTGCCGCAATTTAGACGAGCGCAACATGCGCCGCTAGAAGGTGTTTAATAAGGTTGCTGTCAACTTGGAGGCTAGGAAAAATTCATGAACCGCCATAATGCTTGGGGATGGCCATTCGCAGCCGCTCTCATTGCTTTTTCGATTGCCCTGACCGCACCTGTCTGGGCGCAAAACGACAACTGGAATCAGCCGCCCGACAACTGGAATCAGGTTCCGAATTCGGACGACCAGAACCAGGTCCCCGATCCGCCTTCACGCGTCGCCCGCCTGAACTTCGAGCAGGGCAATGTTTCTTTCCAGCCCGGCGGCGAGGGCGATTGGGTGGATGCTGTGCCGAATCGTCCGCTCACGTCTGGCGACAATCTGTGGACTGACCAGGGCGCACGCGCCGAGTTGCATGTCGGCTCTACCGCCTTGCGCGTTGGCGAGCAAACCAGCGTCACCTTCCTTGATCTCGACGACGCCACTTTACAGCTTCGGTTAGCGCAGGGAACGGTTCTGGTCCGTCCGCGCCACATGGACGACGGCGACCTCGTCGAAATCGATACGCCCAACCTCGCCTTCCAGATCACGCGGCCGGGTGAGTTCCGCGTCAGTGTTTATCCCGACGGCCACACCACGGTCGTTGATGTTTTCAGCGGACGCGGCGATGCCATCGGCGGCGGTGGCACTTACACAGTGATTGCAGGCCAGGAAGCCAGTTTTGCCGGCGACGAGAACCTCAGTTATGACATTGAAACGCTGCCCGGCTTTGACGATTTCGCGCGCTGGGCTTTCGACCGGGATCGCCGCGAGGATCAGTCGCGCTCGGCCAACTACGTGTCGAGTGAGATGACCGGATACGAAGATCTAGACGACAGCGGTGAATGGTCGTACGCGGGAGCTTATGGTCCCGTGTGGTATCCCACCGCGATTCCGGTGGGATGGGCGCCTTATCGCTTCGGCCACTGGGTTTGGGTCGCGCCGTGGGGATGGACCTGGGTTGACGACGCGCCCTGGGGATTTGCGCCGTTCCACTACGGACGCTGGTCGTTGATCGGCGGGCGATGGGGTTGGGTTCCCGGGCCGGTTGCGGTGCATCCGGTTTATGCGCCGGCGCTGGTTGCGTTTGTCGGTGGGGCCGGCTTCAGCCTGACCGCCGGATTTGGCGCCGGTGGCGGCGTTGCATGGTTTCCGCTGGGGCCCGGAGAAGTGTTTGTTCCTGCGTATCACGTGAGCCGAAATTATGTAACTCAGGTGAACGTGACTAATACCGTGGTGAACGTCACCAAGGTGACGAACACCTATAACTACTACACGACCAATAACACGACGGTGATCAACAAGGTCACTTATGTGAACCAGACCGCGCCCAATGCGGTGACCGCAGTCTCGCACGATACGTTCGTCAACGCCAAACCGGTGGCGCGCAATGTGGTTGCGGTGCAGCCGCGCGACCTCGCGCAAGCGCCGGTGACGCGCATGGTCGCGGCGCAGCCAGTGCGATCAAGTGTGATTGGAGCCGGCAGTCCGGCGAAGGCCGCTCCGCCGGCAGCGGTCATCAATCGGCAGGTTGTGGCGCAGCACGTTCCGGCGCCGCCGCCGACTCCGTTTACCCAGCGCCAGGACAAACTGGTAGCACATCCGGCGATGGTGCGGCCGGTGACTCCGCCGACGCAAGGCAGGCAGTCGCAGCCAGCGCCAGCGAAGCAGCCGCAGCAAGGCAATATGCAGCCGCAGAATCGGCCGGAAGTACCCATCAATCGCGAACCGGCGCAGAATCAACCGCAGGCCTCCTCGCCGAACCGGACGCCGCAGTCGACGACGGCGCCGCAGCCGAATCAGCCTCAGGCGCGCCCGGAGTGGCAGAGTCAGGCGCGTCCTGAGCAGCCGCAAGCTGCACAGCAGCCCGCGCGTGCTCCCGAGCCAAACAATGCGCCGCAACAGCAACAGAATTGGTCGCATCCGCAGGCGCGCCCGGTTCCGCCGGTGCAGGAGAAGACCGAGCAGCAGGCGCAGCAGGATGAGACCAAGTTCAAGAACTGGCAGCAGAAGCAGGAGCAGCAGAAGCCAGCGCCTCAGCCTCCAAAGCCGGAGGATAAGAAGAAGGACGACAAGAAGCACTAGCGAGTCTGAGTGCGGCGCGGACACTCTTGTCCGCGCTGCACCCGGTGTTACTCGAGTGAGCCTGCTGTTCTCAACGGAATGGCAGGTTATTCTTTAAGCCAAATGCGCCTGCCGCGATTTTCTTTTCCGACTCTCTTCGTCCTGTTGGCGGCTACAGCCGCGAGCGCCGCTATGCCCGCCGCAACCGCGCCTGCTAGCGGATGGGTTGTGCATTATCAGCCTGTGCGTATCGTGAACGGATCGCCCGTGGTGTTTCGCGTTACCACGCCGAAATCGGTGCGTTCGTTAACCGGCAGTTGGCTTGGACACGATCTCGCCTTTAGCTTCGACGCGAAGGAAAAGAACTGGTTCGCGCTGGCGGGCGCAAGCCTGGAGACGAAGCCGGGGGTTTATCCTGTCGAACTGCGGGCCGAGATGCCCGATGGACAAGCCATTTCGTACGCCAAGAAAATTTCCGTCGAGCATCAGCGCTATCCGCACGTAGTCCTGAAGGTGCCGGGAAAATACATCGCGCCGAGTCCCGAAGAGCAGAAAGAAATCGAAGAAGACAAAAAGATAAAGGAAGAAGCTTTCAAAACCCTGAGCGCCGAGCGCGAGTGGGAGGGCGCATTCGCGCGGCCGGTCGACGCCGAAATCTCCGACGTCTTCGGCGTTGAGCGCGTTTTCAATGGCACCGTCCAGAGCACGCATCAGGGCCTCGATTTTCGCGTCGGCACCGGAACTCAAGTTACCGCCGTCAATCGCGGCAAAATCATTCTGGCGCGCCCACTGTTTTTCGAAGGCAACTGCGTGGTCATCGACCACGGCCAGGATCTGCTCACGCTCTACCTCCACCTGTCGAAGTTCGTAGTGAAAGAAGGCGACACGGTCGAGAAGGGCCAGCCCATCGCGCTCAGCGGAGGCACCGGTCGCGCCACCGGCCCCCATTTGCATCTGGCCGTGCGATGGCAGGGCGTGTATTTGAACCCGCAGACGCTGCTCGCGCTGCAGTTGCCGTGAGCGGCTTTCCTGCCGCTAAGGTTCTTTAGTCGTGCGGGAAAACTTTTCGCGCCGCTATTGGTTATGAAACCGTTTTGCCGTCTTGTGCGCCAGAAAGGTAATCGCAAATCAGCAGGGTCAAATCGTCATCCTGTGAGGCAGACCATCGCTGCACCGAAGAGGCGATCTTATCCAGAGCCGCAGCGGGCGCAAGCTCAGCCGTTTTCTGCAGCAGTAACGATAAAGCATCGTGCCCAAAGGAATCTCCCTGAGCGTTGGCGGCTTCGATGACTCCGTCGGTATAGAGCAGAAGGCGATCGCCCGATTCCAGCGGGTACACCGCGTTCGTATAGGTCGCATACTCGAAGACCGCGAGCATCAGCCCGTTTTCCGCGATCTCGCGCACGCTCCCGTGGCGCAGCAGCAGCATTGGCGGATGCGCCGCTGCCGAATATTGCAGCTGCCCCGAGACCGCGTCGAGATGTACGTATGCGGCAGTGACGAACTGGGTCTGTGTGTTGCCGAAGAGTGCGGCGTTCATCCCCGCCAACAATCGCGCGGGGTCGGCTGCGTTCGCGCGCTGCGAAGAGGCCGCAAGCTTCACCATCGAAGCGATGAGCGCGGCGGGAACGCCGTGACCGGAGACATCTGCAATCAGCAGCCCCGCCTGCTGGTCGTCAGCCACGATGAAGTCGTAGAAATCTCCAGCCACCGAGGTCATCGGCACATAACGCGCGGCGACGTGGAAGTTGGTGGAGTCGGGGAACGGGGCTGGGAGAATCGATAACTGCATCCGCTTGGCGACTTCAAGTTCCTTCTGAATCTCGTTGAGTTTCCGGTCTCGCTCTAAGGTCTGCCGCGCGGCCACATATCCAAGAGCCCCTAGAAACACCACAAAACCAATCGGCTCAATGTTCGGGAGCCGAAGTCCGAACGCACTTCGGATGTTCTCCCACAAAATGAAGGCAACAAAAATCAGCACGCCCCAGCGGATCACAGTGAAATCCTCATTCTCCGATTTTTCGCGTACTGATCGCGCGACCACAATAACTAGAACTGCGATGATCGAGATATTCGCGATCTGGTAAAAGATGCGGTGCGGTCCGAAGGCGAGCGTCGCGAGAGCCAATGATCCCAACTCGATTCCCAGCCCGTAGCTAAAGATCGCGGCTTGGCGGCGGAATAGTCCGGCGGCCCTGAAAAAAAAGAATGCCGGAATTGCCACAGTGAAATCGAACGCCGAGCTGAGTCTCGGATAGAACGGGAAATCATGCATCGTTAGCGTCACCAGTTCTGACTCAATCCACATGCGCAGGCCGTAGAGGACGGCGAAAAGCGCAAAGTAAATCAGCACTGGATCGAGCTTGCGACGGATGACGGAAAACGCGGCCGCGACCACCCCCACCGCTACGATCGCCGCTCCCAGAAAGAGGTTCAGGGCGTCGCGATGAAAGGCCTGCAAGACCTCATTCGCAGTCATCTCGGGATCGGGCAGCTGCATGTGAGAGGATGCTAAATCATTTTCGCCAGAAAGGGGCTGAGCCTTGAATTCTCACTGGCCGTGAATCTGATTCGCTGACGCAGCAGATGCACTGGTCAGGGTAACTTTTTTCGTGTTGTCCTCGGGGATGCGGTCGATCAACAGCAGGAAGGGATCGACTCCTGCCTGGTCCGGCGGTTCCGCCGTTGTGAAAGTGCAACTGGACTTGCCAGTCGACATGTGCACACGATCGCGGTAAAGCGTCTTGCCGTACTTCAGGCCTTTTTCCGGCTTGGCGAAGGCGCCGATATCGATCCAGTCATCCACCGGCACCTCGGTCTCATTGCCCTTGGCATCGGCTTTGAACTTGTGAGTTTCCACGCTGATGGTGACGTCGTACTTGCCGTCTGGCCGCTGGACAGCGGTGGCATCCAACGTGCGATTCGAAAACAAGGTGATGTCTTCGAACAAATCCTTAATCAAGTACTGCAAGTGGGGCGGTGTCTCCTCGCGCAGCGCATCCACCAGCGCATACGATGTCGGATACGGCGGCGGGCTGTATGCATAGCGTTGGATTACCTTGCGAAGCGCGCAGTTCACCGCCTCTTCTCCAATCATCTCCTTCAGGTAGTACATCACCACGCTCGCCTTGCGGTAGTGGACATATCCCTGCTCGGATTCCACCGTCAGCAGCGGCTCTTCCTTGTGTTTTTCGCGGCCTCGCGAGCGGAGATAGTTATCCATTTCATACTTCAGGAACTTCCGCATGGTGTCGCGGCCATACTCTTTTTCCATTACCATCAGCGCCGAGTATTGCGCCAGGGATTCCGAGAGCAACGTGGCCCCCTGCATGTCGGCGCCGATTACCTGGTGCGCCCACCACTGGTGCCCCATCTCGTGCGCCACCACGTAATACACCA